>Ga0187806_1000200_pt1 | contig 14207 bp, 26 predicted proteins | sample NC_wetland_sal_i_7_FD_132470 | JGI IMG/M metagenome (GOLD analysis project Ga0187806, IMG submission 132470) | Wetland sediment microbial communities from Neuse River Estuary, North Carolina, USA - ASW_1 | ecosystem: Environmental > Aquatic > Freshwater > Wetlands > Sediment | place: USA: North... | reverse complement strand
CTGGGCGTGGTGGGTTTGGCTGGTGGTGTGGGTGCTGGCCGGGGTTGCCGTCTTAATTTCGGCGGTGGTGCGTGTGGTGACAGGTGGCAAGAACATGGTGCGCGGAGGGCAGCCGCCGTCTATACGGCCGCTGCCAGCGCAGCCGCATAAGGAGGGTTGAGTGCAGCTGGACGTTGAGGTGCATCTGCCAGGGGAGGGCGAGTCTATTGTCGAGGAAACGATAACGGACTTCGCTCAGATTGACAGGATAGCGAACCGTGTTGCCGGCGCCGTGCGCCGTTGGCTGAAAGCCACGCCAGTGGTAAAGTCGGGTCGGCGCGCCACTATGTTCCTACAGGCTCAGTGGTCGGAGGGCCAGCCACACGCGGCGCGAAACGGCAAGCCGCGATCGCGCCGGAAAGCGAAGGCCGAGGATGGCACTGACTAAGGCACAAAGCACGCGCCTGGACCAGCTGCGCAGCTCGCTGCAGCTGGCCCAGGCCACCACCACGGCGCAGCTCGCGCCGCCGTCCGATAGGCCGTACTTCACGCGGCAGCCGGATGGCTCGGTCTACGATCGCAACGGCACCGAGCTGCGCGGCCCGCTGGTTCCGCTCGGGCACAAGTAGGTGCAGGAATGGCGCCGTCTGTCCTAGTCGAGCGGCAGCTGCTCACGCGCGATGGTAGGCACGTGGCCAGGATACGGATGCCGGACTTCCAGCCACCGGCTGAGGTTGTGATGTGGGGCAATCGAGTATTCGTCTGGTCGCCGGCCAGCTTCTCGTACTACGAGGGCGTGTGCTGGTATCCGCCACCAGACACGTTTATCAAGGAGCGAACATGACAGACACCACAGGCTTGGTCACCGCTTCGCCGGCCGTTGTGCTGGACGGCGTAGCCGCGCCGCTGATTAGCTTCGCGCAGCACCTGGCCCTGCTGCACAAGCTGCTGTTCGGCACCGATATGGTCATCACCTCGGGCAAGGACTCCATCCACGTGGCCAGCTCGCTGCACGGCCAGGGCCTGGCGCTCGACATACGCACCAAGGACAAGACGGACGCCGCGTGCGTGCTGCTGCTCAGTGTGTTGGCCTACGGCGGGCCAGAGAACGGCATCGCAGTCTTTGACGAGCGCGCCCTGGGCGACCAGGCGCACATCCACGTCGAATATCACGGAAAGGTGTAGATGGGCGCCGACGAATTTATGGCCCCGGCCGGCGTGGTGGCGCGCGCCCAGGATAACAGCGCGGTGGCCGATGAGCTGGCGACGCTGCGCAGTGTTCTATTCGAGGCCGGCGTGCTCGCCGGCAGGCTTTCGGAGCGGGTGAGCGGTGGCACCGTGCCGGCCGAGCTGGCCGGCCAGGTGGCCGCGGTGCGGTATGCGGTGCTCGCGGCGCAGCAGTGCGCGGCCGTGTTGGCCCGGTTGTTAGCGAAGCAGCCGCGCGAGGGCGGGTAGCGATGGAGCCGCGGCAAATCACCACGCGCGAGGAAGCCATCAAGGTCATTGTGTCGCAGTGGTCGGGCAAGCGGCACGTGCTCACCAGGGAACACAAGGCCCGCGAGCTGACGCAGCAGCCCAGCGAGGTGGTGTTCGAGATGGCCAAGCGGGTGCTGGCCATCCGAGATGCGCGCGCCCAGCGCAGGCTGGCCCGCAAGGCCAAGCCATGACGATCTCCCCCACCGGAATCATCCCCGAGAATCTGCTGTACGGTTATCACCTGGCGGACGTGATGGATTTGATAACACGCCTGCACGTCAACGGGGAGACCAAGGTAGAGCTGCTCAAGGGGTGGGCGCAGACGGTCGGCGTGCGGCTGTCCGCGTCGCAGTTCAACACGGTGCGCAACACCGGCACCGATCGCTTCGGGCCAGTAACATGACAACAGATTGCCTACACCTAACGCTCAAGAGGCTTGCCGACGATTCTCCGGCCAACATGCTGCACAAGGGGCCAGAGAAGGCGTATTACTGCCACGATTGTGGGAGCACTTTCTTTCCTACGCTAGTCCGCGCCAGCATCCACGTGAGCTACGGCAGACCACCCGCGGACGAGGCCAAATAAGTGGGAACAGCAGCGCAGAGGTTCGAGTCCGACCGCACCGCGTTTCCGGGTATGCAGATTGACGAGATACTGGTGTGGAAGGCGTTCCTGGCAGCGAACCAAGGCGCCTATGATCGCTTCGACTACAACACCCGCCTGGGCGCCGGCACAGATCCTGGACCCTCCGTTGCCGAGCCGTACCGCACAATGAGCATCCGTCTTAGCCAGGCTCGCCTTGATGTCGTAGGGTGGCAAGGAGCCATCCCAACGATATTCGAGGTTGAGCGATACGGCAGGGCGCGCTCGGTCGGCCAGCTCATCACGTACCGCGATCTGTGGGAGGCCTCGAATCTCTCCGCGGCCTCGCCCGAGCTGGCGCTGGTCTGCGCGAGCTACACGCAAAACATCATGCCGACACTAGAGCGTAACGGTATCGACTTGTATACCTTCCCCGTAGACTTTAAGACCCTCGCCCCTCCGCGCGCGCGCTAAAACTCAACGCGAACACCGGCACACCCCGACTGCCGGCCCAACACGCGGCGGCCGCACTTCGGCCGCGTCGATAATTTCCATTCAAATTCTGATCGAAATTCAGAAGGGGGGAGCGGCAGCCAGGCGGACGGCGCGCCGTTGGCGCGCCCAGCTCGCCCGGCACCGACACGCCGCAGGCGTGCCAACGGCACGCCGCAGGTTGTCCTGGCGCGATCGCGGCGGGGTGATCTGGCGTGCCGGCGTGGATCCTAACGCCCGAACTGCGAGAGCTGCACCTTGGGTGCCGGCGCCACAAATTCCGAGTGGGTCAAAACGTCGTACCTCGCGGAGAGGTGTTGCGCCTCGTCAGCGATGCGGTGCAGATCGCGGCACGCGCGAACGAATAGCCAGAGAAAAACGGGCAGGCCGAACATAAGCAGCACCAGGCCACCGAAAAAAAGCACCTGGCCGACCAGGACAAGAGGCGAATCAGGCGTAAGCATATGGCCACCTCGGGCGCGATCGCGCCACTAAGACAGTCTCACAGAATAGGCCGCGGTGTCAATCTGGCCGTAAAGGCCCCTGGGAGGCGATCTGGCGCAATTTTGGTTTTCTGCGCTGGTACACCACCACCCTAAGCCGGAAAATCGAATGGCGCCCCGGTTTACAGGGTAATTTAGGGGGTCGCAGTGCTGGGTGGCGTCACCGGAGGCGTAACGGGCGGTGTGGTGGTCGTTGGGGGGGTCGCCGGCAGCACGGCGGTGGTGGTGGCCTTCGCCGCCGCGTTCGCAGCTTTCGCGGCCTTCGCCGCGGCCGCGGCCTCATAGGCCTGCAGCTCGAACAGCAGCAGGAACATGAGAATATCCTGGTCCGCATCTGAGTACCGCTCGGTGGACCACCTGGCGCGCAAATCAGACTCGGTGACCAGGCCCTGCTCAAAGGCCTTGGTCAGCTGGCCGATGCTGAGCTGGCGCAGCGGCTTTCCGGCGTGCGCCTTAACTTTGTATTCGGCGGTCGCCTGGATTACTGTCTGCACATTCTTGCTATATGGTAACGTCTGCAGCACCTGCACAAACTCATCAATGGTGATGACGTTCGCCAGTAGCTCGCTTTCCATCTGCGCAACCAGTTTGTCGTACCACTTCTGCTGTTCGCGCAAATCCTCAAGCCCCAGCACCGTCACCGACAAATCCGGTGGGTAACCCAGGGTTCCCACGTAGGCCAGGGCCTGGTCCGCGGTCCAGCCGCCATTCTGCTGCAGCAAGTAAACCTCGGCCACGGAGAGGCGCTTCTGGTGCATCTGGATGAAGGCCTGTATCTTGTCGTTCGAGTACCCCAGCATGTTCATGGCCTGGTAGAGCTGCGCCTGCGGGAGCTGCGTCAGGCTGAACTGATTCACCAGCTCGCTGATATTGAACTGGGTGGGCGTGTACGTGGTGTTGACCCACCACTCCATGGGCTTGGCCACCAGGATCTGCACCAGGGGAGTCAGCGCGCGGCGCACCAGGCGCCCTAGTCCGATGTTCTGCGCGACCTCCTCTCCCAGCTCGCGCAGCTCATCCAGGTGACCCCAGGGCACCAGGCCGCCGATAACGCCCATAATCGCGGAGGCGATGCCGAAGTTCACGGCCAGGCCCGTAAACGTAGAGGCCGGCGCGGTGGATGGACCGACAGTCGCCCCGGCCGGTGGCGCGAACTCTGCCGTAAGCTGCGTGAGCAGCAGCTGTCCGATCGCCTGGGCGCGCTGCAGGTGGTCGCCTGTGCCCAGGCCCAGCGGCAGGTTGTCCTGGGTGAAGTTCGTTCCCAGGAACTCGTTGAGCACCGACACGGCCAGCGTGGCCACGCTCGGGTCCACACCCTTGCGTAGTGCGTCCAGGCCAGTGAGGATGACCTGCGCGGCCGGCGTGAGCACCAGGGCCAGCAGCTGCACCAGCCACGCGGCGAATGACCCCAGCTCACCCAGGAAGGATGACCACTTGCGAGACTCGGCCAGGGCGCCCACGGTATCGACGCCGGCGCCGACCAGTGCCTGGTAGGTGTTGCTGTAGGCGTTCGCTATCGTGCCCACGGCGAGAGGCCAGCTCGCGGTCGCCGCGGGTGGCGGGTCAAGCGGCGCCGTGAGCAGGCGCAGCACCCCAGCGATGCCGGCCCATGTGTTCAGGTCGGCCGGCGCTACGACGTCAGAGATGTTCAGCGGCGTGCTGGGCGAGCTACCCAATGGAGGGCACCCCCAGGTCAAAGGAGTATTGCTGCAGCGTCTGGTCGCGCAGGTTCCGCTGGATAGCGTAGTCGCCCGAGTTGGTTTGAATCTCGCCCATGATGCGCGTGCTGGTCTGCGCCCACGGTTCGAGCAGTGGAGCCGGTGCCACCGGCGCCACGGCGCACAGCAGCTGGCCCGGCGTCAGCGCGCCGATCGCGCGGTGGATTGCTCCGATCATGGTGCCCACGCCGGCCAGATGCTGCCCAGGGCGCAGCAGCAGCGTGGGGTCCAGAATGGTGTCCAGCAGGCTGCGCACCTCGTTATCATGCGCGATGATCTTCGCTATCTTGCTGCCTAGGTCAGACTCCGACGCGGCCAGGTCGCCATCCAGCTTAGTGGCCCAAGCCACATGGAGAAGGCGCAGCGGCACCAGGATGGCCCGGATGCGCTGCACAATATCAATGTAGGTCCGCATCCACTGCAGCATGTACTGCCGCTGCAGCTTCTGCAGGGCCTGCAGCCAGGCGATCAGCCGCTGTATCGGTCCCAGGATGGCCTTGATGAGTGCGATCAGGTCGGCCAGCAGCTTGGCGAGCCGGCCGTGGATGATGTCGGAGACAATCTTCCCCAGCGCGCCCGCGATCGCGGCGAGCCACTTTAGCAGGGCCTGTGCGATCGCGTTCAGTGCGCCGGCGAGGAATGACTCGCCCAGGATGGTATTGTAGTGGTCGAAGTCGGTCGCCTGGTCTATCGCCTGCTGGATATTCTCGGGCACGCCGCCGTTGCTGAACAGATTGCCCAGCAGGCCGAGCAGCACACCGATGATGGAGCCGATGCCGACCCCGGCCTGGCCGGTGTCGGTCGGTGTGTCTGGCGCGTTGGAAATGAATGCCACGGTTAACTCTCCCCCTGGTGGTGCGTCAGCTTGCCGGCGCCGGCGCCGCGTTCACGGTAACATAGAACGCGATCAGCTCGGGCGCGGCGAAGTTAGCGCCGTAGATGCCCAGCTCCTGCTGGAAGGTGCCCGCCGTGTTCGGGTCGATGTTGATGGCGATAGTTACGTCCCAGCTCTTGCCGTCTGCTGAGAGCGCGTAGCTCACCATGGTGGCCGATACGATGATGGGGCCGCTAGCACCTTGGTTAAACTGCGGCGAGCCGAGCAGGGCCACGCGCACCGGCGTGCCGTACAGTGTGTTATTCGGCAGACCCGCCACAATGGTCTGAGTGAATGCCGGCGACCCTGCAGTGACGGTGCCGGTGGGGAGCTGGGTGCTATTGGCCTGCACCCACGCTGTGGGCAGTGTGCCGTAGTCTGGCAGCGTGAGTGCTCCCACGGTTCCCACCGACTCCATGTCGCCCAGGAAAGCATCCTGGAATACCCCATAGTCTTGGGTAGCGGCGGTGGGGTCCGCATCGGCCAGCAGCAGCAGGATAGTGTCCAGGTCGGCATCCTGCGCCGCGGAAGCCACGTCCCAGTCATCGGTCAGCGTGGTGGCGAGCTGCACATCGGGGTCTAGGCCATCGGCCGCGTTGGGGTCGCAGTTGATGATGCCGCACGTTAGCTGAGTATAGGACGGCGTGCTCGGTGGGTTCGGTATGTAGTCATCCGCGTTGAGCAGGGCGAGCGGCGCGCCGGCCGGCCCGTTCGACACCGGGAGCAGAGCGGGCGCGCATGGCTGGGATGGTGCGGGCATACGCTTACTGCTTCTCTAGGTGGTGGGCGCGCTCCACAGCGATCATGCGGTTGTCCAGCTGGTCGTCCTGCTGTTCGAGCTGCGTCACGCGCTCCTGCAGGACTTCCACCTCGGCATAGAAATGCAGCGCGGCGCCTCCCAGGGTGATGGCAAGCGCCGCGATCGCTACCCAAAGGCCCACGTTGTTACGTGGGCGATACTCGTACGGTGCCACGGTGCGTTAGGGTGTTGGTGTGCCGGGCGTGCTGGACCACACGGTGCCATTCACCGCGGTATCCGCCTCAGTCGCGGCCGCCGCGATCGCGGCAATGACCGCACCCTCTTTCTTCACTGAGGCCGGGTCCTTGATGGCCCCCTTCAGCACCGTGATGGCGATTGCGACAAACAAACCTTCGAGCGTGCTCCACATTTTCTAGGCTCCTTTCTTGGCCACCACGTGCTTGTGGTGGAACCATCCTACCAGGTGGCCGATCGCATACGCGACGGCCGGAATGACGTACGGCAAAGCCGCGGCCACTATAGCATACACGCCGCACCTCCCTACAGCACGTAGGCCATGAGTCCCACGTCAGTGACCGTGGAGGCCGCGGCGCCCGCGGTGATCTGCGCCGTTAGTGTGTACTGCAGGCCCGCGGCCACGCCGGGGAAGTCGGCATAGACCAGGTTGGCGCGTACCAGGTTCGCGGCCACCACCGTGGAGGCCTGGCCCACGTTCACCAGTGGACTGCCGACCAGCGCGCCGCGGCGCAGGCGCAGCGTAAGCGCCGTACCTGAGGTGCCGATGGTCAGCTCGATAAAGGCGTGCAGGAACACCTGCGCGTTATCTTCGATCAGGCCAATGGGGCCGGTGGTGGCGATGATCGTCTCAGCGGCCAGTGCCGGCGAGCCGATAATGGTATTGGTGAATACACTCGCGATGCGTACTCCCATGGTCTATATCCTCCCCACTCGCGTGCGGTTGAGTATCTCCTGCGTGCGCGCGGCCTCCACTGCACCAGCGGCCAGGCGTTGCGCAGCCGCCACGCGCAGCAGCTGCTCGAAGTGTCTCGCCGCCTGGTGGCAGATAGCCAGGCCCACATCGGCGTTGATTACCCTGCCGCCGATCGTGAGCACGCCGGCAACGCGGTCGTACGTCAGCACCAGCTCGTCCACCACATCTATGCGTGCCCCGTCCACTGGGCCGTTGCTATTAGGTTCCTCCATGTGCTCCCCCGTCACACATTGTCGAGCCATTCCTCGACGCCAATCTCCTGGGCCAGCCACTGGTCGCCACCGTCGAGGCCAGTGGTGAAACTCTGCAGAAGTGACGCGCCACTTCCACCAAGTATCAGACCCTGGGGCAGCGAGAGCGTGTACGCCGGCGATGCGTCACTCTGCGGCGATATGCCTGCCGCCCATGAGAACGTAGCCAGCGTGCTGGCCGGCACTGCAGCGGGCGACGGCACCCGCAGTGGACGGTAACCACTCTGGTACACCAGCAGCTGCGCTAGTCGGTTGCCCGCTACACCGTCAGTGTCGAGGATGACACGTAAGCTCTGCAGCCGCCACCGCACATTGGTGGGCAGCGTGATGGTGAAGTCAGTGCCCGCCGTCGCGGCGGAGAACTGATACCCCACAAGAGCGCCAGGGCCTTCGACTGGCGAGAGGCTGCGCCCGTTCGGGTAGCCGGGCGCCATGGCCGTGGTCACGTAGTCCGCCATCATCATCAGGCCAGGCTGGCCGGCGCCCAAGGCCTTGGGTTGCAGGAACAGGCGCACAAACGTCTGCCCGCGGCTTTGTGCGACTTTGGCCTTGCAGGAGACGGAGAGCAGAAACCCCTCGGCCATGGGCTGCTGCGCGACCGCAAGAGTGCGATTGTTAGACGGCGCGACCGTGAACTGGCCGTATATGACCACGCCATCCATGGCGCGCAGCAGCCGATAGCTAATGGTGACAACCTCGCTGGTCTGCGAGCTGGCCGCGGCCACCTGCAGCGTATCATCCACCTGCACGTACAGCGGCGACGGCGGCGCCAGGCGCTTGAGCTGCCACGATACGATGGAGCTGGGCGCGGAACCCTCGAACTCGCCCGGCTGCAACGGTTGCGGCTGGCCGCTCGGCGTGGTGAGTGTCGCACCCATTAGAACAGGTCCGCCTGCATCCCAGCCATAATCCAGACATTGCTCCACTGGTCGGTTGCCGATAGGTTGGCAGTGGAGGTGACTAGCTGCATTGAGCCGGCCAGCACGGTGGGGGAGGGCAGCGGCCAATAGATGTTGGTGCCACCACTGCCACCTGCAAACCCATTGCCGTATCCAGTGTAGTGCCGCGTGAGGCTCGGGGCCTGCGTCGCGGTGGCGTCAATCGCGGCGACCACGTTCCCACCAAATAGAATCTCAAGCGTCGCGGTGCGCGTGCCGGCGGTCGCGCTGGTCACCAGCTGCGCACCAAACACAAACAGGGTGAGCCGCATGGCAACGGGCACGCTGTAGGTGATGTCCACGCCGGCCGCGGGATTGCCGATACTAAAGGTGAGTATCTGTAGTGCCTCTTCCGTGGGTGAGAGGGCCTGCCGTTCGGGCCAAGATATAGCGCGGTTGAGCTGCAGATTGCCGGAGATGAGGGTGCGCGTGAGGTTGCCCAGGCCTGCTCCGAATCGCCGCAGCGTGAGCCACGCATAGCACGGACCCAGCAGCGCGGTGTTGCTGGTGAGCGTGATGCCGGCGCTCAGGATATACCCTTCGAGCAACTGCTGCGAGACGGTGTATAAGGTGCCGGCGAACCCTGGAGTCAGCTGCAGGAACACCGTTTCGATCGCGCCGTGCGGACGCAGGATGCGGATGGTGGCGTTGACTGCCTTGGTGTCTAGAGGCTGAATCGTGCCGAGGATAATGGTGTCATCCACGTCCACGTAGGCCGCGGACGGCGGGTCAATCTCGCAGGTGGCAAAGTCTATTTTGCGGTTGCGCACCGCGGGCGTAAAGTCACCCTCCTGCATCGGCGCCGGCTGGCCGCTTGGTGGTTTGCCGTACGGTCCTTGTGGTGTCCCGCCCATCGGTCACTCCCTACAAAAAAGGCGGGCGGTCAAGCCGCCCGCCTCGGTTTCCGCCTGCGCATGGGTGCTAAGCCCAGCGCGGGGAAGGTTACATGCCCGGCTGCGTGCCCGCGGCCGTGGGCGCCACGTACGCCGGCACCGACCCTGGCGCGAGCTGCACCAGTTCGAGGTTGATGGTGTAGGTGCCGCCTGCGCCGTTGGTGGTCACGTCGATCAGCGTGGTGGACTTGTTGGCCGAGTTGAACACCGGGATATACGGCGCGTTGAAGGCCAGCGAGAGCAGCTCGAACCAGTTCTGCGTCATGTTGCGCAGGGAAGGCTCGCACGGCACGCCCACGCGCAGGTTGCCGAAGTCAACAGCCGTGATGCCGATGCCCAGGCCGCGGGTGTCGGTCATGGCCCCCACCAGCGCATAGTCGGTGTTGGCGATCAGCGTATCAAACGAGCTATTGATCGCCACTGCGCCGCCCCACAGACCCGTGGCCACCGCGGTGACGGTCACCTCGGCCGTGAGGATGTTGACGCCGGACTTCTTGAGCGTGGGCTGGTCGATGAACCGGCCGGCCACACCGTCCAGCGCGTCATAGCCGATCAGCAGCGCGCCCAGGTCCAGCTCGCCGGCGCCGCCCGATATCTGCAGCGTCAGGTTGTCCTGCGCGTACAGGCGCTGCGCAAAGCCGCCGTTGATGTGCCCCGGCGCGAGTGGAGCCGTCAGGGCCGCCGTGACGCGGTTGCGGATACCCTGCGCCTGGTCGTGCAGGCGCGGCGACGTGATGCGGAACTCGCCGGCCGTCCCGTTGAAGGCCCAGGTACTGAGCAGCCACGTGGGCTTTGTGGTATCCGTGCCGCGTACCACGTTCGAGCCGCCGCCGCTGGTGGTCAGCGTGGTCAGCGTGGCGCCGGGGTTGGTGGCGAATCCTGCGACAATCTCAAGTGCTCGCGGCATGACACTATCCTCCGTGGCGGCCGATTAGGTCGCGCATCTGCTGCAACAGCCCAGGCTGGCCGCTGGGCTCGGCAAAGGGAACATTCTCAACGGGCGGTGGCGGCGCCTCAATAGGCTTGAGTGTGGGCGACGGCCGCACACTCTGCGATCGCTCGGCCCACAGCTCGCGCTCTGCGGTGGCCTGCTCTGCCGTGTGGCCGGTGAAGGCCTCAAGCTCGGGGTGCGTCGGGTCCACGCCCGGCAGCACAGGTACTGCGTTGGTGTTGCCCTTGGTGTCTAGGGCCTTGGGATGACCGACCGGGTAGTCACGTTCCCCAGCGGGGTGAATGTGCAGGCGTGCCCACTCGCGCGCCTCCGGTGAGCGCGGGTCATAGTCGAACCGCTTCGGGTGCCCTTTCGGAAAGTCGGGTTCTTCTGGTGTCGCCATGTGCCCGCCTCACCTCGCCGCTGGTGCGGCGCGCATCAGGGGTTGTGCGCGCCGCGGCCAGGGCCTTACACCGTGCCAGCCGGAAACTACGCCGGCGCGCCGGACTTCTGGACCTTGAGGTTGTGCAGTGCTGTGCCCACTGCCTGCACGCGCTGGTAGTTCTGCGCGCTGCCCTTGATGCCCTTGGCCGGCAGGGTCAGCGAAGCGATGGCCTGCAGGTACGGCGTGGTGTTCGTCTGCCACTTGCCCTGAGCCATCTGCACGCCCTGCGGATACCGCGCGGCGCCCTTCTGCAGTGCGCCGGTGGACCAGGCCGTGTCGCCCGCGGCCTGCAGGCCGGACTTGAACGCGGCCAGCGCAGTGGGCGATTGCACCGCTTGCTGCCAGTTTGGTGCCGCGGCGATCGCGCTCTGCGACTGAGATGCCTTGGGCGCCTGAATCCCCGCCTTGTACGCGGCGACGGCGTTGCCGGCGTTGGTCACGTACTTCTGTGCGCTTACGCCGGGGTCTTTCACCATTATGGCCATTGTCCGCTCCTGTGCGCGCTGGTACCACGGCGCGCGGCGGTTCGCATCTGATTCTCGATTGTGGGGAAAGTCAAGCAGCAGCAGCCGTACCGCTTACTGAGTAACCTCCTAAGTATAATTGGGAGACGGAAGGGGAGTGTGAGGGGAAACCCCAGAAAGCACAGGTTTTACACAGGTAATTCACACAGTTTCCACAGGTTTTTCCACAGGGCACGCCGGGCGGATTATTTTGTGAGAATGTCTTGACAGGAATCAGTGATGGTGTAGACTCGCGCGCATGTCATCACCAACACTACGAGGCATTACCTATAGCCTGCACACGGCTACGCCTCGTAGTGTTGCTTCGTGTGCGCGCGTGCGCGCCCAGCAGCGAAACGAATCTGCGCAGCACGTTTCCCACACACCCCCTTGCGGGGTTAGATACTCTTGCGGAGTTTGCCCTTGACACGTGATTTCTTTCCGGTGTACGCGGCGCGAGTTTGGAAAATGGGGAAGTCGGTGGTGTTCCCGTTGTTCAAGGACGTGATGACCGCAGTGGGCGCGGTTCCGGGGTCGTTACTACTTGTGAAGGTGCATCCACCGTACGTAACCTTCCGCGTGGTGCGGCCAGGCGAGGACGTGCCGGTGTTCCCCTCGGATATTGCCGATCTGGACGCCGCGGTGCGCGACTTCGCGGCGCGGCCCAAGGAGCACAAATTCTAATGCCCACCCCGCGCCTAGTTCCACTGGCCATGCTCGCGCCACCACCTGAGCCCTTGCGCTGCGCGATGCAGGACGCGCCCATGGATGAGCTGGTGGCGTCAATCAAGGAGCTGGGCATCATTCAGCCGCTGGCCGTGCTCGCGCTCTACCAGGACGCGGCCGGCGAGTACCGGGACAAGCCGGATCCTGCGCTGGGCAAGGTGGGCGCTGAGCCGATGCGGTACGAGGTGATAGACGGCCACCGGCGCAGCATCGCAGCCGAGCGCGCCGGCCTTGAGACGGTGCCGGTGATGATGTTCGAGGATGCGCAGCAGGCCAAGTACGCGATCATGCTGCACGCCAACGTCTGCCGCGAGGACGTTACCCCGTTTGAGGAAGGGATACAGTTTCTTGAGCTGGCCACAAAGTACACCTGGTCTATGGACCAGCTCACCAGTTTCTTCCGTAAGTCGGAGGACTACATCAACGATCGCGTGGACGTGGTGCGCAAGGATGAGCACGTGGCCGCGGCGCTGCGCGATCGCGCGATAAACCTCGGGCAAGCGAAGGAGATAATCAAGGAGCCGGACCTAACGTGCCGCGCGGGCCTGCTCGAACAGGCCGCGGTCCACGGCGCGACAATCAGCTCGCTGCGTGTGATGCGGCACAATAACGAGGATGCGAGGCGCCGCGCCCAGGGCGAGCTGCCCATCAACACCTCGCCGCAGTTTGTGCCGGGTAAGCTCATGGACCCTGACGTGTGTATCTGGTGCGGCCGGCCCATCGAGCTGGGGAACCGTGCACAGGTGCCCATCCACGTCTACCACCAGGCCGACCTTGAGGCCGTGGTGGCCAAGGTGGGCCTGCGCAACCTCACATCGGAAGGGAGCAGCTAATGCAGCCATGGGAGAAGGCGTATTACCGCGGCATCACGCTGCTCTGCCAGGTGTGCGGCGGCGATCTGGTGAGTATCGGAGTGGACCGGCACCACCAGCCAGCATTCGATTGCAAGGGGTGCGGCGAGCAATGGGTGTGGACGGAGGCCGGCTGGAAAGTGTGCGCGCCGGCCGGGAGGCGGTGAGCGATGGCAGAGACTAACCAGGTCGGTGGGCAGCATGGGAAACACGCCAAGAGCGTGAAGGTGGTGGGCAGTTATTTTAATTGTCTGCCTGGGCACGTAACGATTGAGGGTACAGGGTTCGGCGCCACTCTGCGGGTGGCGGCGCAGCGTGCGATTGCCAACATGCTGGCCGATGCGCGGCTTCGAGGGAAGCACGTTAGTACCTTCCGTGTCGGCGTGGTGGTGCTGGGCGTTGACGAGGTGGCCGCTTGACGAACTGGGCGCCGTCGCCTGTGCCCAAGGCGCAGCTCACGCCGGTGGACGGCGCCGAGGTGGACGAAGCCGATGGCCGTAAGACCATGATCTTCCGCACGGCCACCGGCGTGCGCTTCATCCGGATTACGGAGCCGAGCGGGTTTGTGTACTGGCTGCAGGAGGTAAAGGAGCCATCACTATGACGAAACGGTTACTGCTGCAATTCGTGGTCCTGGCCTGCGCGCTGGCGTTTCTCGTTCGCCCAGCGTTTTCCCAGGCCACGGAGCCGGCGCCGGCTGGCGTGGAACAGTCGGCGCCGGAACATTCTGGCGCGAAGCATTGGTATCGCTCGCGGGTCTGGTGGGTGGGCGAGCTAATCAACATAGGCTCATATACGGCCATGGCCATCAATTCGCGGCAGCCGGGGTGCCGTGGGTGCACGGAGCTGCGCGCAGGCCTATACGGCGCGCGGCCGAGTACGGGCAAGGTGGTGGGCATCGGTATCGCGGCCGAGGGCATACTCACTACCATGCACGCGGTGGAGTGGCACTATTCCCGCGGTGCGCGCCTCGGGTGGCGAATCTATGCCGCCACGGTTACCCCAGCCGCGGCCGGCACCGGCTTCGGCTACACGTTCGCGCATGACAAAGAGCTGCGAGACTGTATCGCTGCGCACCTGGTGTGCCGATGAGGATGCTGGTGTGGATTCTCGGGGTGGCCGAGTGTTTGCTTGGGTTCGAGGTGACGCGCAAACTGGCGCCGGCCTGGGCCTGGGCGTGGTGGGTTTGGCTGGTGGTGTGGGTGCTGGCCGGGGTTGCCGTCTTAATTTCGGCGGTGGTGCGTGTGGTGACAGGTGGCAAGAACATGGTGCGCGGAGGGCAGCCGCCGTCTAT
>Ga0187806_1000197_pt1 | contig 14251 bp, 10 predicted proteins | sample NC_wetland_sal_i_7_FD_132470 | JGI IMG/M metagenome (GOLD analysis project Ga0187806, IMG submission 132470) | Wetland sediment microbial communities from Neuse River Estuary, North Carolina, USA - ASW_1 | ecosystem: Environmental > Aquatic > Freshwater > Wetlands > Sediment | place: USA: North... | reverse complement strand
GGCACTGCTCGACCCGCGGGACCTGATCGGCGTCCCGGACGGCGTGGCGGGGCCGGCCAGGCGGGTGGCGGGCCTACTCGCCGTGGCGAGGGACGCCATCACCGACGGCGGCAACGCCGAGGACGTGCTGTGGGCGATCTGGGCCGCTTCCGGGCTCGCCGAGCAGTGGCAGCGGGCCTCCGCGGCGGGCGGCCCGGGCGGCGCGGCCGCGGATCGCGACCTGGACGCCGTGCTGGCGCTGTTCGACAAGGCCGCGCACTTCACCGAGACGATGCCGCCGGGCTCGCCCGGCCTGTTCGCGGACAGCCTGGCCGGGCAGGAGATCGTCGGCGACACCCTGGCCGAGCGCGCCGCGCGCGACGACTGCGTCCGCGTCCTGACCGCCCACCGCTCCAAGGGCCTGGAGTGGGACGTCGTGGTGGTCGCGGGTGTCCAGGAGGAGACCTGGCCCGACCTTCGGCTGCGCGGGTCCCTGCTCGGGGCGGACGAGCTCGCGGAGGCCGCCAGGCCCGGTCAGTGGGGCGACGGCCAGGGCGCGGACGTGGACGCGGCCATGCTGTCGGCAAAGCTGCTCGCCGAGGAACGCCGGCTGTTCTACGTCGCGGCGACCAGGGCGCGCCGGCGGCTCGTCGTCACCGCCGCGGGCGGCGAGGACACCGACCAGCGGCCGTCCCGGTTCCTCACCGAGCTGGCCGGCGACGACATACCGATCGAGCGGGTCACCGGCGGCGGAGCGCACCGCTGGCTGTCCCTGCCCGCGCTGGTCGCCGACCTGCGCCGGGCCGCCACCGACACCGCCAGGCCGCCGGCCGTCCGCCAGGAGGCGGCGGCGCAGCTGGCCAGGCTGGCCGCCGCCGGGGTCCGCGCGGCGCACCCGCGGGAGTGGTACGCGCTGACCGAGCTGTCCGAGGCGGGCCCGATCGTGGCGGGCGGGGAGGCCGTCCGGCTGTCCCCGTCCCAGGTCGAGTCGTTCACCCGGTGCGGCCTGCGCTGGCTACTCGAGGCGGCGGTCGGCGCGGGCCGGTCGGACGTGCTGCGTCACCTGGGCACGGTCATCCACGCCGCCGCCGTCCTGGCCGCGTCCGGCGCCACCGAGCAGGCCGTGGCCGACCGGATCGACGAGATCTGGCACCACCTGGACTTCGGCAGCGCCTGGTACAGCGCCAAGCAGCGGGCGCTGGCCGAGCGGATGGTCCGCAGGTTCCTGGACTGGCACGCCGCCAACCCGCGCGAGCTCGTCGCGGTGGAGCAGGCGTTCAAGGTCCGGATCGGCCAGGTCGAGATCACGGGCAAGGTAGACAGGCTGGAGTCCGATCCGGAGGGCCGTGCGGTCGTCGTCGACCTGAAGACCGGCGCCAGCGCACCCCGGGAGGACGAGCTCGCCCGCCATCCGCAGCTGGGCGTGTACCAGCTCGCCGTCCTGCTCGGCGCGTTCGAGCAGCTCGGCCTCGCCGCGCCGGGCGGCGCGGAGCTGGTCCAGGTCGGCAAGGCGGCCGGCGTGACGATGCGGGCCAAGGTGCAGCGGCAGGAGGCCCTGGCCGACGACGCGGATCCCGCCTGGGCCAAGGACCTCGTGGAGACCGTCGCGGCCGGGATGGCCGGACCCGTCTTCCGGGCCCGGGTGAATCCCGGCTGCCGCACCTGCCCTGTCGCGTCCTGCTGCCCGGTCCACCCCGACGGCGAGCAGGTAACTAGCTGACCGGCTCCGCCGCGGCGGCCTGCCCTGGGTCGGGCGCCGCAGTCTCGGGCGCCGCAGTCTCGGGCGCCGCAGTCCCGGGCGCCGCAGTCCCGGGCGCCGCGGTCTCAGGCGCCGCGGTCTCGGACCGCGCGGTCTCGGGCAGCCCGGCCAGCGCCTCGCGGGCCTCGTCCGCGATGAACGGGGGCACGTCGTCCGCGGCCAGCACGTGCCGGAGCGCCCGGGCGTACGCGACGTCGTAGGCCCGGTCTTCGGGCACGGCGACGTCGGGCACCACGCCGGTGCCCTGCCAGTTCGTCCCGGTGACCGGGTTGATCGAGCGCGCGAACGGGATGCCGATGTGCACGGCGGCGCTGATCGGGAACGGGCGGGTCGGGTGGGCGCCGCCGCCCGTGGTCTCGCCGATCACCTCCGCGCGCCCCAGCGCCTGCAGGGTGTAGGCGAAGTCCTCGCCGCCGGAGAAGGTATCGCTGCTGGTCAGCACGTAGACCGGCCGGTCGACGTAGCGGGTGCCCGGGACGTAGGGCAGCGCCCAGAACTGCCTGGTCTCCCCGGTCTCGGCGTTGAAGATGTCGTTCAGGTGAGTGGGGTGTTCCTCGAACAGGTAGCTGCACCAGTAGACGACGCCCTCCGGCGCGCCACCGCCGTTGTGCCGCAGGTCGATGATGAGCGCGAAGGTCCCCGCGACCAGTTCCATCGCCGCGGTGATGGCCGGCCCGGCGTTGGCCGGTACGGGTACCCGGCGCACGTCCAGGTAGCCGACGTTGCCGTCCAGCCGCTCGACCCGGCGGATGCCGAAGTTGTCCATCCGCCCCATCTTGCGCATGGTGAGCCGTCTGATCTCGTGGTCCCTCGGCTCGTCCCCGTCAGGACCGTCGTGCCGGCGCCCGGGGCCGCGACCGCGGGGGCCGGGGCCGCCGGGGCCGGGGCCGGGACCGCCGGGGCCGGGGCCGGGACCGCCAGGACCAGGGCCGGGACCGCCAGGACCAGGGCCGGGACCGCCAGGACCAGGGCCGGGGCCGCCAGGACCAGGGCCAGGACCGCCAGGACCAGGACCGCCGGGGCCACCCGGACCCTCATGCCTGCGGCGGCCGCCGAGGCGCACCTGCAGGTGCTTGTCGTCGCAGACTTCCTGCAGGTGGGCGGTGAGCAGCTCGGTGAGGGTGATCTCGTCCAGGTCGTCGTACTCGCCGGCCTCCAGCCTGGCCTCGACCGCGACGGCGGCCTGCTCGGCGAGCTCGGGGAACACGTAGTTGGCCCGGAGCAGCGTGAGGGCGGTGGTGACGATCTCGCGCCCCGACATCTGTTCGTCCGCGAGCGAGCCGTCGTCCGGCATGCTGACCCTGGGCACCACGGCGCCGGGGACGTCGAAGGTGAACTCGAGCACCTTGGCCGAGGGGAGCCGCAGCGACAGTTCGCGGCGCATCTCCTCCATCCCCGACCGGTGGGCCTGTTCCCACTCGGCCAGGGTTCGCTCGTACTCCGCGGGTGCCCCGGGAGCCGGGATGAAGACCCGGACCAGGAGTTGTCCGCGCTCGATCGCGGGGTCGTCGCCGTGCTGCAGGACCACGGCCCGCTGCACCGTTCCGGCCCCGAAGCGTTCGGTTAGCTCGTGAGTGATGGCACGCTCGATCCGATCCACATCCGCCCGTTCCACGGCGCCTCCGTTTCCGTGTCACTGTCTCAACGTCGGCCTCCGCAGGCCAGTTCCCGTCGGCCGTGGCGGGCCTGGCGCACGGGTTGGCCAGGGCGTAAGGTCGGGGGTCGTGGTGGATCCCGACGTGCTGGCCGGGTTCGCAGCCGGGGATCCGGAGGCGGTGCGGGCCGTGTACAAGGCGTACGGCCGCCTGGTGTACGCGGTGGCGTACAAGCTGCTCGGAGATCAGGGACTGGCCGAGGAAGCCACCCAGCAGGCGTTCGTGCAGGCGTGGCGGGCGGCGGGCAGTTACGACCCGGCGCGGGAGGTGGGACCGTGGCTGGCGACCATCGCCCGCCGGGCCGCCATCGACATCCACCGCCGCGAGGCCCGGGGGCGCCACGGTTCCCTCGACGGAGCCGATCCGGCCGATCCGGCGCTGATCAGCCTGCCGCCCTCGGCGGAGCAGGTTTATGACGTATGGGAGGTTCGCCGGGCCATCGACGCGCTGGACCCCCGGGACGCGGAACTGGTCCGCCTGCAGCACTTCGAGGACCTCACCCATGCCCAGATCGCCGAGCGACTGGGTATCCCGGTGGGCACGGTCAAGTCCCGCTCCTTCCGGGTCCATCGCCACCTGGCCGGGTTGCTCGGCCACCTGCGCGACAACCCGACCGAAACATCACCGCCGTCCCGTCGTAATACTGGGTAGAGGAGATCAAGCCCGTGAGCGACGACGACCGCATCGACTACCTGGCCGGGGGACCCGCCGGGGCGCTGGACCCTGCCGAGCTAGCCGACCTCGATGACCTGCGCGCGCTGCTCGCCGACCCGTCCGCCTGGGCGGACCCCGGCCCCGAGCTTGAGGACCACGTCACCGCGGCCGTGGTCCGCGCCGCGGCGAGCGCCGCCCCCGGCAGGTCCGTCCCGGCCAGGGTCACCCAGCCTCGCCGGGGCGACCGGCCGCGGATCGCCACCGCGCTGGGGAGTCGCCGGCCGCGGATCGCCTGGCTAGCCGGCCTGGCCGCCGCCGCGGCCGCCGCCGTGATCGCGGTCGTCGTCACCGTGGGCGGCGGGAGTAACGCGACGCAGTTCCAGGCCGCGCTGAGCGGCACCCCCCTGGCCCCCGGGGCCAGCGCGCAGGTCACCTTGACCCAGACCCAGGGTGGCTGGCGGATCACGTTGCAAGGGCACGGGCTGCCTCGCCTGGACAACGGCTACTACTACGAGGCGTGGCTGAAGAACCCGGCCGGGATCCTGGTCCCCATCGGCACCTTCAACCAGCCCACCAACGTGACCTTGTGGGCCGGGGTGCCACCCACGCAGTACCCGACCGTCACCATCACCCGCCAGCGGGCCGATGGTAACCCGGCGTCGTCGGGTCAGCGGGTGCTGGTCGGCGTCGCCCACCCCGCTCACTGATCAACCCTCTGCCGCGCCATCGCCGCGAACCGGTCGGCCGCACGCGGGGATTCGTGCTTTGAACGCGCACGCACGCCGAAGGCGCGCGGAATGTCGGTGGCCTCTGCTGGAATGCTGTGGTGACCACGGTCAGGTACAGCCCGGTGCAACTGGCCCGGCTGCTCCGGCTGCCCGAGCCGACGGCGGAGCAGGCCGCGGTGATTGAGGCGCCGCTCGGCCCCCTGGCCGTCATCGCCGGCGCGGGCTCGGGCAAGAGCGAGACGATGGCGGCGCGGCTGGTGTGGCTGGTCGCCAACGGGATGGTCCGCCCGGACCGGGTGCTCGGGCTGACCTTCACCAGGAAGGCGGCCGCCGAGTTCGCCGACCGGGTGCGCTCCCGGCTGGACCGCCTGCGGCGGGCGGGCCTGGACGGTGTGGCCGAGGACGGGGACGGCGCCGGCGGCGATCCGGTGATCGGGACCTACCACGCCTACGCCGGGCGGCTGGTCGGCGATAACGCCCTGCGCGAGGGGCTCGAGCCCTCCATGCGGCTGATCACGCCCGCGCTGTCCTGGCAGCTCGCCGCCGGCATCGTCGCGTCCTACGACGGTCCCATGGACGAGATCATCTGGACCCCGCAGACCGTGACGGCGGCCGTGCTCGAGCTGGACGGCGACCTCGCCGAGCACCTGCGCGACGTCGATGACGTGACCGGGGTGGGCGGGTGGCTCACCGCCGAGCTCGAGGCGTTGCCGGGGCGGGTACCAAACGCCGTTCGGAAGATCATGGAGACGCAAGCCGCGAGGGAGCAGCTGCTCCCGCTCGTGACCAGGTATGAGGCGGCCAAGGCGGCGCGCGAGGTGCTTGATCACGGCGATCAGGTGGCGCTGGCGGCGCGGATCGCGAGCCGGCACCCGGAGGTGGGCGCGGCCGAGCGGTCTCGGTACCACGTGGTCCTGCTCGATGAGTACCAGGACACCAGCCACGCCCAGCTGGTCCTGCTGCGGGCGCTGTTCGGCGGCGGGCACCCGGTCACCGCGGTCGGCGACCCCTGCCAGTCCATCTACGGCTGGCGCGGCGCGAGCGCGGGGAACCTGCGGCGGTTCACCACCGACTTCCCCGTGGCGCCCCGGCGCCGCTCGCGCGACCCGGTGCCCGCGCCCATCCTGAAACTGTCGACCAGCTTCAGGAACTCGGCCGGGGTGCTCGAGGCGGCCGCGGTCGTCCAGGAGGACCTCCGGGCGCAGGCCCCCGACGTGCCGCGGCTGGTCTCCGGCCCGGACCGGTCGGACCGCGGGGCGGTGGCCTGCGCGCTGCTGGACACCGTGCTAGACGAGGCCGAGTGGGTCGCCGGGCAGGTCGCCGCGCTGCTGGCGCTGGACCCCGGGTCCGCCCCCGACGGGGAACCATGGCCGGACGGACGCCGCAATGGGGTCCGCCCCTCGGACATCGCGGTGCTGTGCCGCAAGCGATCGCAGTTCGTCCCGATCCGGCGGGCCCTGGAGGCGCGCGAGATTCCCGTCGAGGTGGTGGGGCTCGGCGGCCTGCTCGTCGGGCCCGAGGTGCAGGACGTGGTGGCCACGCTCCGGGTCCTGTTCGACGCCGGCGCGTCGGACGCGCTGGCCAGGCTGCTGACCGGGCCGCGCTGGCGGATCGGGCCCCGGGACCTGGTGGCGCTCGGCCGGCGCGCCCGGGCCCTGACCCGCGGCGACACCGACCTCGGCCGCAGGCATGGTGAGCCGGACCGGAACGAGGGCGGCGACGCGCTCGCGGACGCCATCACCGACCTGACCGCGGAGGCCGGGAGCCTGGTCGAGGCGCTCGATGACCTGGGCGATCCAGCGGAGTACTCCCCGGCCGGGTACGGCCGGATGCACGCGCTGGCCGGTGAGCTCCGGCGGCTGCGCGCGCACGTCGGGCGGCCGCTGGCCGACCTGACCGCGGAGGCGGAGCGCGTGCTCGGCCTCGACATCGAGGTGGCCGCCAGGCCCGGCGCCGACCCCGTCGCGGCGCGCGCCGACCTGGACGCCTTCACCGACGTGGCGGCCGCGTTTACCGGCGAGGGCGCCGAGCCTACCCTCGGCGCGTTCCTGGCCTACCTGACCGCGGCGCAGCAGGAGGAGTTCGGGCTCGAGACCGGGCGGGTGGGGGACTCGGACTCGGTCAAGCTGCTCACCGTGCACGCGGCCAAGGGCCTGCAGTGGCCGGCCGTCTTCGTGCCCGGCCTGGCGCTGGGGGAGCGGTCCCAGGTGTTCCCCGCCCGGCCCCGGGTGTCCACCCGGTGGACGGACAACGCCCGGCTGATCCCGTTCGGCCTGCGCGGCGACGTGGCCGACCTGCCCGTGCTGCGCGGGCTCGACTCCTCCTCGCTGACGGCGTTCGGGGAGGCGTGCTCCGCCAGGGACCTGGCCGAGGAACGCCGGCTGATGTACGTCGCGGCGACGCGGGTGGCGTTCTGGCTCGGGTGCTCGGGCTACTGGTGGGGGGAGGGCGGCACGTGCCGCCTGGGTCCGTCGCCGTTCCTGGAGGAGGTCCGGTCCTCGGGGGCGGCCCGGGTCAGCGCGTGGGCCGAGGAGCCCGCGCCGGACGCGGAGAACCCCCTGCTCGCCGCCGTGGACGAGGCCGACTGGCCGGGCACCCCGGCCGGACGCCACTACGAAGCCATCCGCGAGGCCGCGGCCCTGGTCCAGCAGGCGCTGGATGCGCTGGCGCGCGGCGACGACCCCCCCGCTCACGACGAGGATCCGCGCCGGGCGAGCCAGCCGGACCTGGACCTGATCGCGGCCTGGGACCGGGACGCCGGGCTGCTGCTCGCCGAGCGGTCCCAGCGCCGGGGCGACGGCGTCACCCGCGTCCCGCTGCCCGCCCGGCTGTCGGTGTCGTCGCTGGTGTCGCTGGCCCGCGACCCGGCCGAGCTGGCCCGGCAGGTGCGCCGCCCGATGCCGCGGCCCCCGGCCCATCGGGCGCGCCAGGGCACGGCCTTCCACCAGTGGCTGGAGCAGCGCTACGGGCAGCAGCGCCTGATCGACGACAGCGACCTGTTCGATCTGGGCGCCGGCGACGACGGAGCCGGCGACGGTGAGCTGGCCGAACTCCGCGCGCGGTTCGAGCGCAGCGAGTGGTCGGACCGGTGGCCGGTGGCGGTCGAGGTGCCGTTCGAGACGCTGGTCGGCGACCGGCTGGTCCGCGGCAGGATCGACGCGATCTTCGCCGACTCGTCGGCAGGCGGCTACGACGTCGTCGACTGGAAGACCGGCCGTCCGCCCGAGTCCGAAGCCGAACGCCGTGCCGTCGCCGTCCAGCTCGCCGCCTACCGCCTCGCGTGGGCGGCGCTCGCGGGTGTTCCCGTGGCGCAGGTGCGGGCCGCCTTTTACTACGTCGCGTACGAGCAGACGGTCCGCCCGGCCGACCTGCTCGACGAGGCGGGCCTGGCCGCCCTGATCGAGCACGTCCCGGCCGAGGACTGAGCCCAGGGGGCGTCAGGTGTGCTCGGACACCAGCACGGCCCGCGTCCGCGGCTCCAGGGCCTCGAAGACGTGCGGGAGATCGCCGGGGTAGCTGATGTAGTCCCCGGGGCCGATCTCCACGGGTTCACCGGCCACGCCGACCAGGGCCCGGCCCGCGCCCAGCACGACGTGCTCCGTCACTCCGGGCATGTGCGGTTCCGACGCGCGGGCGTCCCCGGGTTCGGCGTCGATGCGGTACACATCGCGGCGGGCACCCGGCGGCGAGGCGGTCAGCAGCGTGGCGCGGTAGTTGGCGTGTTCGGCGGAGATCGTCGGGCCCTCGTCGGCCCGGATCACCTGGATGCGCGGGCGGGGCGGGTCGAGCAGCCGCGAGAACGGCGCGTCCAGGGCCACGCAGATGGCCCACAGCGTCTCCAGGCTGGGGTTGCCCGTACCGGACTCCAGCTGGGACAACGTGGACTTGGCGATCCCGGCCCGGCGGGCGACCTCGGTCAGCGTCAGCCCGGACCTGCGACGTTCCCGGCGCAGGGCCGCGGCGATGAGGTCGAGGGGAGCCCCGGGGGAGTGGTCGTTCGGCATATTAGTTTGGTGTTCGCTTTGACGAACACCGGGTTCAGTGTTCACAATAAACTCCATGAGTTCGATATATAGAACTCTAGGCGGCGGAGTGCTCCGCGACATCGCGCTCGCCTGCCTCGCCGTCTGGGTCATCGGCCTGTCCTACGGCGCCATCGCCGTCGCGTCCGGGTTCCCGGTCTGGTTTCCCGCGGCGCAGAGCACGCTCGTCGTGGCCGGCGCCTCGGAGTTCCTGTTCATCGGGATCGTCGCGGCCGGCGGCAACCCCATCGCGGCGGCCCTGGCCGGGCTGCTCGTCAACGCCAGGCACCTGCCCTACGGCCTGGCTCTGCCCCCGGACGTGACCGGCCGCGGCCGGGGCTGGCGGCGGGTGCTCGGCGCGCACGTGATGAACGACGAGAGCGTGGTGTTCTCGCTCGCCCAGGAGGACCTCCCGCGCCAGCGCGCCGCCTACTGGGCCTGCGGCCTCGGGGTCCTGATCTGCTGGCCGGGCGGCGCGGCCCTCGGCGCGCTGGCCGGCTCGCTCCTGCGTGACACCAACGCCTTCGGCCTGGACGCCACGTTCCCCGCGGTGATCCTGGCCCTCACCGTCCCGGCCCTCCGCGACCGGGTGACCGCGGCAGCCGCGGGGCTCGGCGCCGTTATCGCCCTGGTCACGACGCCGTTCCTGCCCGCCGGCCTGCCGGTGTTGCTGGCCCTCGCGGGGGTGGTCGTGCTGGCCGGCCGGCGGCGGTCTGCGCCGGCCCCGCGCGAGCCGGAGCAGGCCGAGGCGCAGGTCGAGGTGCAGGCCAAGGCGGCTCGATGAAGGACACCACGCTGGTCGTCGCGGGCATGCTCACGCTGTCCGCGGGAACGTTCGCCCTCCGGTTCTCCGGCCCGGTCCTGCGCGAGCGGATCGCCTTCCCGCCCTGGGCCGGGCGCCTGCTCGAGGTCGCCGCCGTGGTCCTGCTCGCCGCGCTGGTGGCCACCACCGCGCTGACCAAGGGCCACGGTTTCGCCGGTTTCGCCCGCCCCGTCGGCGTCCTGGTCGGCGGGGTCCTGGCCTGGCGCAAGGCCCCGTTCCTGGTCGTCGTCCTGGCCGCCGCGGGCACCAGTGCAATTCTCCGCCTGCTCGGCGTGCCCTGAGGCCTGAGGCGGGCGCCCTACTTCGTGTAGTACCAGCTCTCTGGGTTGAAGAAGTACTGAGTCAGGTCGGCGAACGCGTTCTGCGGGCCGGACAGGGTGGTCTTCCAGGCGTACACCACGTCGGTGTTGGGCTGGAACAGCGCGGGCTGCTGCGCCGTGAGGTAGGCCGCCTCGTTGATCACCGCATCTGGATTCGAGTTGCTGATCGAGGCGTTGATCAGCGCGTCCGCCTGCGGGTCGCTGTAGCCGCCGAAGTTCGTGTAGCCCGACGTGTTGAACACGGTGAACGTGGTCGGGTACGTGGAGTTCGTGAAGCTGCCGAAGTCCTCCATGGCCCACTTGCCGTCGTTGGCGGGGTACGCCGCGTCATCGTCGTTGGTGATGATGTTAATGAAGGTGCTCGAGACCAGGGTGATGGAGATCCCGACCTGCCGGGCCTCGGCGGCCAGCGCCGTGACCTCCTGCTTGACCGGGGAGTCGTTGGCGTAGACGAGGTTGAACGCCAGCTTGGTGCCTGCGGGGATGCCCGCGCCGCACTGGCCGGCGCCGGACCCGGGATCGGCGCACGTGTCGGTGCCGCCCGGGACCACCTTCCAGCCGTGGCCGGAGAGCAGGGCGCTGGCCGCGGAAACGCTGAACGGGTAGGGGTCCTTGGCGTTGGCTGGCGTGTACGGGTTGGCCGGGAGCGGCGGCACCGGGCCGTAGTCCGGGCTCCCCGCGCCGCCCAGGATCGAGCTGATGTACTCGTGCTGGTTCTGCAGGTGGGCCATCGCCTGCCGGAAGTACAGCTGCGCCACGATGTGGTTGAAGTCCCCGGTCTTGTCCTTGAAGTTGTACACCGCGAACGTCCAGCCGAAGGCCGGATAGCCGAACACCGCGTACCCGCTGGACCTGATCTGCGGGACCTGCGAGACGTCGCTGGACGGGACGTAGCCCGCGTCGATGCTGCCCGCCTCCAGGGCGCTCAGCTCGGCCGAGTCGGAGCCGGCGACGACCAGGTTCAGCGTAGTGATCTTGTGGAAGTCCGGCCCGCTGTAGGACCGGTTGGCGCTTAGCGTGGCGCTCCCGCTGCCGTGGTTGTAGGAGGTCAGCCGGAACGGCCCGTCGACCAGTTGCCAGAGCGGATTGGTGGCCCAGGTGGACGTCGCGGTCGATGCGGCGGAGAGGTAGTCGTAGACCTTCTTCGCGTTGGCCGGTACGCCGCAATCGAGAATGGGCCCGTTGGCCGAGGCCTTCGACCAGGCGTGCGTCGGCATCGGCTGCAGGGTGGCCAGCTCGTCCAGTGTGAACCAGCCCGGGTTCACCGCCGACGTCAAGTTGAGTACCAAGGTGTTCTGGTCGGGAGTGCTGAGGCTGGACAAGTCGTCGGGGAACTCGCCGGTCTGGTAGTACGCCCAGTTCCCGGTGTTCTCCTTGACTGCCGCCCGGATCACGTCGATGTCGAAGGCCACGTCCGCCGAGGTCACCGGGGTGCCGTCGGACCACTTGTAGCCGGGGTTCATGGTGATGGTCACGGTCGTGTCGCCGTTGGAGAACACGGGCGGCTTGGCCAGGCTCAGCGCCGGGTTGATCGTCGGCGATACCCCGCTGTTCGTCCAGTACAGCGGGCGCCACATCTGATAGTCGAAGAAGTTGACGTTGTAGGTGTAATTGTCCGCGGCGGTCTCGACGGGCAGGATCCAATTCGGGCCCGAACCCGATGGCACACCGAAGCTGACCGTGCCCGCGTGCGGCGTGCCGGACTCGACCGGGATCAGGCCGAAGCCGCCCGGCGGCTGACTGATCGTGTGGCCCCCGCCGCCGCCCTGCGGGGTGCTGGTGGAGTGCGACCCGGCCAGCGCGAACGCGACGCCCACGGCCCCGGCCAAGAGTACGACGGCCCCGATGACGACGGCTACGGGGCGGAGTAGGGGGCGGGAGGGCTTGGGCGCGGGCGGCTGATCCACAGGCAGCGGGGTCACCGGGGCTACCGGTGACGGGCCCCAGGTCGGCTCGGCCGGGGTGGGCGGTGGGGTCGGCGGCGGGGTCGGGTCGTGCCCGGCCGGAGCGAGGGTCCGCTCCGGCGCGGGCGAGGCCGGCCCGAGCGGAGGGGCCGGTTCGTATCCGGGCGGCGGCGTGGGCGTGGCCACCTGCGCGGTGATCGTCGGGGGCTCGTTCCGCTCGTCGTGGCTGACCGCGACATCGGTAGGCACGAGCAGGTCCCTGGATCGTAGCGGGTCGATCGGCGTGTCAGACGGCGCAGGCCCGGCCTGGAACCCCTGGAACGGGGGTGGCGACGGCTCGGCCGTGACCGGCGCGCCGGGCGACCAGGCCCGGGTGTCGGCGGCCATGGTGGCCTGGTACGACCCGATGAAGCGGGCCAGAGCCCCGGGCCAGAACGACGTGGCCGACATCACCGGGGTCATGTTGGCGGTGATGATCTCCATCAACTCGGGCAGCGTCGCGCGCTCCTCGACGCGCTTGACCAGGCAGCGGCTCACCAGCTGGGCGAGCACCGGCGACAGGCCGGTCAGCGTCGGCTCTTCGTGTACGACCCGGTAGATCATCACCACCGGGTTGCCGTCACCGAACGGCCCGACCCCGCTCGCGGCGAACGTCAGCACGCCGCCGAGCGAGAACACGTCGCTGGCCGGCCCGACCGGCCTCCCGCTCGCCTGCTCGGGCGACATGAATCCGGGCGTGCCGATCAGCATCCCGGTCCCGGTCACCCCGGTCATCCCCGTGCCGTCCAGGGCCCGCGAGATGCCGAAGTCGATGACCCGCGGTCCGTCGGCCGCCAGGAGCACGTTCGACGGCTTGAGGTCCCGGTGGATCAGCCCGCTGGAGTGCACGTCCGCGAGCGCCTCGGCCAGGCCGGCGGCCAGCCGCCAGACCGCGACCTCGGGCAGCGGCCCGAGTTGCTCGACCGTATCGGTCAGCGAGGGGCCGGGCACGAGCGTGGTCGCGAACCACGGCAGCTCGCCGTCCCCGGCGTCGACCACGGGCGCGGTGTAGGCGCCGCTGACCCGCCGCGCGGCCGCGACCTCCTGCTTGAACCGGGTCAGGAACGCCTGGTCGCGCGCCAGTTCCGGGTGCACCACCTTCACGGCCATCGGCCGCCCCGCGGGCGAGAAGCCCAGGAACACCCGCCCCATCCCGCCCGCGCCGAGCCTGGCCACCAGCGTGTACCGCCCGACCCGTCGCGGGTCATTGCTCCTCAGCGGCTCCATGACCGACCCCATCCACAACGACCACAGTTCGCAGGGCCAACCCGCGCTATGGATGCTTGGAGCGCCCGGATATGAGCGCAGCGTGTCAATTGTGCCGCACCGGGCCCGCCCGCGGGAGGGTACCGCCTCAGCCCTCCAGGTACCGCTCCACGGCCTCGACCTTGGCCGTCAGCGCACCGGTCACGCCGGGCCGGATGTCCGCCTTCAGCACGAGGCTGACGCGGGGCGCCCTGGCCCCGACGGCCTCGACCGCGCGCTTGACCACCTCCATGGCCTCGTCCCAGTCGCCCTCGATGGTCGTGAACATGGCGTCGGTCCGGTTCGGGAGCCCGCTGGATCGCACCACCCGGACCGCCTCGGCTACCACCTCGCCGACTCCTTCCCCGATCCCCAGCGGCGTGACCGAAAACGCGACAAGCACCGTATCCTCCTAATGAGTGCGTTACAGCACTTCAGCCAACCTTCTTCGTCCTCCGGCGTCTATAGGGAAAAAGGGGAGGGAGCGGACTAATGATCATCAGGAAGTCCTCGGTAGGCTGCTCAACTTCTACTGCGAGCGCATCGTGAACCGGCTGGCCGCTTGCGTGGCCGCCGGCGCTGGCACGTTGGTGGTGCTCGCCGGGGCCGCCGCCGGCGGGTACGTCCTCGGTCAGCCGGCCGCCAGGACCCGACCGTCCACGACCGCGAGCGGTTCCGGGTTGCGCGTTCCGTGCTCAGCGACGAGCTCCGGCGCCTCCAGCCCGCTGTTCCTCGTCGTGGGCAACCTCCAGGCCGCCGGACTCAACGGTCTCTACGAGGGGATGTGCTCGGTCACCGTCTCCCCGTTCAACCGCGTCGGCAATGGCGTGGTCACCCTGACCGATGCCTCAGGCCTGAGCACGACCTACAACCTGGGGCTACCGGCCGGCCACTAGTCGCCCGTACCGCCCTCTCCTGGCGCCTGCCGACGCGGCGGACCCGGGAAACCTGTCCCCGCCTTCGGCGTGTCGACTTGTGTTCAGGATATAATTTAGCTACTATGTTCGCATAAAGTCAAGACCATTATCCCGAACGGCGGTGGCGATGACCCCAGGACCGGCCCCGGGCCCCGGACGGGACCAGGACCCCGCCCGCACCCGCGGGCCGGGCGACCCGCTCCAGG
>Ga0187806_1000195_pt1 | contig 14321 bp, 12 predicted proteins | sample NC_wetland_sal_i_7_FD_132470 | JGI IMG/M metagenome (GOLD analysis project Ga0187806, IMG submission 132470) | Wetland sediment microbial communities from Neuse River Estuary, North Carolina, USA - ASW_1 | ecosystem: Environmental > Aquatic > Freshwater > Wetlands > Sediment | place: USA: North... | reverse complement strand
CTCCGAGCCCCAGTTCGCCGTCGGCTCTGAACCGTAGCTCACCGTCGGCTCTGAACCGTAGCTCACCGTCGGCTCTGAACCGTAGCTGCCCGGCTGCTGCGCCCCGGCCGCGGACGGCGTGCCGCCGTTTCCGTAGCCATTGCCGATGCCGTAACCGTTGCCGGCTTCCGCGCGGTTGACGGGCATCCGCGCCGCGCGCATCGCCGTGTGCCGGCTGCGGAACCAGTTCGACGTCGCCTGGCTGACCTGTCCGCCGTTCCCGGTCGTGCCGCCCGGCGCGCTCTGCGCCGGCATGGACATGGTGTCGTCGCGGTCCGCCGTGGCCGGCGTGTCCGCGCGCAGGACGCTGTGCCTGCCGGAGCTGCGCGGGCTCGCCGCGGCGGCGAGGCTCTGCTGCCCGGAAGGGCGCCTGGACTGCAGGAAGCCGTCCGCGGCGGCCGGCTGCCACGATCCGGTGCCGCTGTAGGTGCGCGCCGACCGCTCGATGACCGCGTCGGGCAGCCAGACGAGGGCGGTCAGGCCCTGCGGGACGGCGGGGCGCAGCCGGATCCTGATCCGGTGCCGTTCGGCCAGCCGGGCGACGGCGAACAGGCCCATGTGCCGCGACACCGACACGTCGATCCGGGGCGGGTTGTCCAGCCGCCAGTTCATCTCCGCCAGCCGGGCCTCCGACACGCCGATGCCCTTGTCGGTGACCTCGATCAGGACGCCGCCGCTGGTGAGTTCCTGCGCGGACACCTGCACCTGGGTGTCCTTGGGCGAGAAGATCGTGGCGTTCTCGATGAGCTCGGCGAGCAGGTGCACGACGTCGGATACCGCCTGGCCGGTGACCGCCACCCCGGGCTGCACGTTCAGGACCACGCGGTTGTACTGCTCGATCTCCGAGGTCGCGGCCCGGGTGATGTCCGCCAGCGGCACCGGCTCGGTCCACTTGCGCGGGCTCTCGTGCCCGGCCAGCAGCAGCAGGTTCTCCGAGTTGCGGCGCATTCGGGTGACCAGGTGGTCCATGGAGAACAGGTTGGACAGCCGGTCAGGGTCGTCCTCGTTCTGCTCCAGGGAGTCGATCATCCGCGCGAGGCGCTCGATCAGCGACTGGCTGCGGCGGGACAGGTTCACGAACATCGCGTTGAAGCTGGTGCGCAGCACCGCCTCATTGCCCGCCAGGCGGACGGCCTCCGCGTGCACCTGGTCGAACGCGCGGGCCACCTGGCCGATCTCGTCCGTGGTCAGCACGGGAATCGGCGCGACCTCCAGGTCGGCGGAGGGGTCCGGGGACTCGCTCAGCCGCCTGACCCGCTCGGGCAGCTGCACGGACGCGACGTCGAGCGCGCCCGCCCGCAGCCGGCGCAGCGGGAGCACCAGCGACCTGGCGACGACCAGGGCGGCGGCCAGGACGAGCAACAGCACGACCACGGTGATGACCGCGGTGATCAGCGCCGATCCCTGAGCGCCTGACTGGAGCTGGTTGGCGCGGTTGAGGATGTTGCCCGCGAGCACGCTATCGGTCGACTGCATGCCGTTGATCAGCCCGGTCATGCCCGTGTCCCAGACGTTCTCCCCCTGGCCCACAGTCGAGATGGGACCCACGTTGTTCGCGTTCGTGATGCCGATGCCCTGCTGGATGGCGTCGAGCAGCGAGTAGTCGGGCGGGGTGTTGGACACGTCGCTGAAGATGCCGAGCTCGAGCTCCTGCGCGTAGGCGATGTCCTTGGCCGCCGAGCCGCCGAGGGCAGTGCTGAAGAAGGCCTCCTCAGCCGGCGTCGCCGCCAGCTGGAACGTCCTCTCGTCGCTGAACTCCGCGGTAGAGGCCGCCTGCAGCGACTGCTCCGTCGCCGGGTCGAGGCCCTGCGGGTTGTTGAAGGCGTAGTTGAGCAGGGCGCGCTGCTGCGACGCCTGCTCCTTGGCCAGCGCCAGCCCGTTGAAGGCCCGGACGTCGCTGGACAGGCTCGCGTCGGAGACGCCCTGTGCGGTCTGGTCGGCGAGCGTGATCATGTCGTTGATGACGGCGCCGTAGTTGGCGATGACCGCCTGCTCGCTCAGCGGCGCCTGCGGGTTCAGTGCCGAGCGCAGGTCCGCGAGGCGGGACGGGCTGATGTCGGCTACCACCGTCGTGGCGTCGGACTGGATGTTCGCGGGGAAGGCGCCGCCGATCCCGCTTGCCGCGTCCATGACCGGCCCGACCGCGGCGTTCGTCTGCTCGTACAGCGGGGTCAGCGGCTTCCCGTTGTCGCTGACCAAGAAGCTGAGCGTCGCGTCGCGCTCGTTCTGCAGGTCCTGGATGAGGACGGTGAGCCGCTGGCCGAGGGTGGCGAGCTGCGAGACCCGGCCGAACTGGGCGGCGCTGGACTCCGCCGACGCCACCCGCAGGCCGCCGAAGATCAGGCCCATCAGCAGCGCCACCACGATCACCGCGAACAACCGCCGGGAGACCGGCCAGTCCGACAGGTTCAGGGCACGCGACCTGAACGAATTGACGTCTGTCGAGTTACTGGCACGGTTATTGACCGTACCGGCTCGTGCTCTGGTGCTGACGGCACCATGGTTTCCCATTTGCTTGTGACCTCGCTGGATACGCGCTCTGCTCAAGCCGCTCTGCTGCCGGCGGATTTGGGCGCGACGAGGATCTGCGACGACCAACCCGCCCCCGGATGTACTCACGTTCTGCCGCTACTGTAATGCGACGGGGGCAGAAATATCCGGCAAATGATGACCAGTGCTTAGCTAGTTGTTATCTGCTGCCCAGGTTCCCCGCTAGTCACTGCTCAGCGGACGCCAGAGGCGGCCAGGTTCGCCCGGTGTTAGCGTTCTGGTAGCGGCAACCGAGAGGGGTTCGTGATGCCGATCGCCGGCCTTGGCCACACCGGTCTGTGGGTAACCGACCTGGAGAAGATGCGCGATTTCTACGAGCGCGTGCTCGGGCTGACGGTCACCGACGAAGACGACGAGCAGGGCATCGTCTTCTTCAGCTCACAGCCTGACGTGGAGCACCACGAGTTCGTGCTCCAGCGCGGCCGCACCGCGCCGCCCGGCAGCATGCTCCTGCATCAGGTCTCCTGGCGGGTGGACTCGGTGGAGACGCTGCAGATGTACCACCACCGGTTCAAGGCCGAGGGGGTCCCCGTGCAGCAGGAGGTCACCCATGGCAACGCCTACGGCATCTACTTCTTCGACCCGGAGGGCAACCGCGGGGAGGTCTACCTGCGCATCCCCAGGGACGTCCGGCAGCCGTTCCGCAAGTCGCTGAACCTGGAGCAGTCCGCCGAGGAGGTGCACGCCGAGGCCGAGCGGCTGCTGGCCGGCGACGGTCCCCGCTACCAGCCCGTCACCTGGACTCCAAGCCCATGACCAGGCGCAGCGAGCAGATCAGCGTCCACCTCAACGCTTACCTGACGGCGCACAGCACCCCGCCCGACTCGGTCCTGCGGGAGCTGGCCACCGAGACCGCGGAGCGCTTCCCGAACTCGGTCACCCTCCAGGTGGCCCCCGAGATGGGCACGCTGCTGACGCTGCTCACCCGGCTCAGCCGCGCCCGCAGCGGCATCGAGGTGGGCACCTTCACCGGGTACTCCTCCATCTGCATCGCCCGCGGGCTCGCGCCCGGCGGCCAGCTGCTGAGCTGCGACGTCAGCGAGGAGTGGACGTCGGTCGCCAGGAAGTACTGGGACAAGGCGGGGCTCACCGACCGGATCGAGCTCCGGCTCGGACCGGCGCTCGGCACGCTGCGCGCGCTGCCCGGTGATGAGGCCTTCGACGTCGCGTTCATCGACGCGGACACGCTGTCCTACCCGGCGTACTGGGCCGAGCTCGTGCCGCGCGTGCGCAGCGGGGGCCTGATCATGGTGGACAACACGTTCTCGCACGGCCGGGTGCTCGACGCCGGCAACGACAACCCGTCGGTCATCGCGGTCCGCGCCATGAACGACCGGGCCGCCGCCGACGACCGGGTAGCGGTGATCATGCTCCCCGTCGGCGACGGCCTGACGGTCGCGCTCAAGCGCTGAGCGGCTTCTGAGGCTCCGGTTGCCCGGCGGAGACCGCGCCGCCGAGGTAGAGCTCGCCGATCTCGGGGTGCTCGAGCACCTCGCGGCCGGTGCCGGACAGCCGCACGGTGCCGTTCTCCATCACCACGCCGTTGTCGGAAAGCTTCAGGCCGGCCCGGGCGTTCTGCTCCACGAGCAGGATCGTCGCGCCGCCCGAGTTCATCTGCCTGGCGGCGTTGAACACCGATTTGGTCACCATCGGGGACAGTCCCATCGAGGGCTCGTCGAGCAGGATCAGCGCGGGATCGAGCATCAGCGCGCGAGCGAACTCCACGAGCCGTTGCTGGCCGCCGGACAGTGACCCGGCCTTCATGTCGGTCCAGTCCCTGACCTGGGGAAACAAGTCGAAGACCGCGTCCATCTTGCTGGCCACGCGCTTCCTGTCGCGGATCGTGTAACCGCCGAGGTCGATGTTCTCCCTGACCGTCATGTCCTTGAACAGGCTGTGGTTCTGCGGCACCTGGACCACGCCCATCTTCAGGATCTGCCGCGGCGACTTGCCGTTCAGCTTCTCCCCCCGCAGCGTCACCGAGCCCAGACGCGGCCGCAGCAGGCCGCTGATCACCCGCATCAGCGTCGACTTACCCGCGCCGTTCGGCCCGACCACGCAGGTGATCGACCCCTCGGGCACGCCGAACGTCACGCCACGGAGCACGTCACCGCCGCCGTACCCGGCGACCACGCCGTCCATGACGAGCGCCGGTTCATTCCGCGGGGTGGTCATCGGAGTCCTCCTCCAGGTCCGCGCCCAGGTAGGCGTCGAGCACGCGCTTGTCCGTCCTGACGATGTCCGGCGGGCCGCTCACCACGGTAGCGCCCGACTCGAGCACGGTGATGGTCGAGCACAGCCCCATCACGAACTCCATGTTGTGCTCGACGATCAGGAACGTCTTGCCCTGCTCGGCGTTCAGCTCGCGGATGCGGTCGGCGATGTGGTTGATCAGCGTCGGGTTCACCCCGCCGGCCGGCTCGTCGAGCAGGATCACCCGCGGTTCCGCGACCAGCACGTAGGCGAGCTCGAGCAGCTTGCGCTGCCCGTAGGACAGCGAGCCCGCCAGCACGTTCGCGTGCCGCTCGATGCCGACGAACGCGAGTAGGTCCAGCGCGTGCCGCCGGTGGTGCGTCCAGGCGTCCCTGCCGAACCAGGCGAGCACGTTCTTCGGCTTGTCCTTCGTCTGCGCCGCGATGAGCATGTTCTCGATCACGGTCAGCCGGGGGAAGATCCGGGTGAGCTGGAATGTCCGGCCCACTCCGGCGGCGAACACCTTGTCGGGAGCGGCGTTGGTGATCGCCTTGTCGCCGTAGTAGACCTCGCCCGCGTCGGCCCGCTCGTAGCCGGTGATCACGTTGAACAGCGTGGTCTTGCCCGACCCGTTCGGCCCGATCAGGCCGGCCACCGTGCCCTCGGCGACGTCGATGGTCGCGCCGTTCAGCGCGCGGACGCCGCCGAAGGACTTCGTGATCCCGTCGGTCCGCAGCAGCGCGGTCACCTGGCACCTCCCGAGCTTCCCGAGCTTCCAGACCCGACGGACGTGGCGGGCACCGAGGACGCGGCGACGCCCACGGTGGTGGCCGGGACCACGGCCGGGCGGCCTCTGGTCCGGATCCGCGTGATCCACTCGCCGGCGGTCGGGAAGATGCCGCGCGGCATGAACAGGATGACGACGAGGAACACCGCGCCGAGCAGGATCTCGCTCAGGTACCCGCCGGAGAACTGGGGCTGGGTGTTGAGCCAGAGCGTGACCGGCTCGACGATCAGCGCGCCGAGCGCCGTGCCGATGATCGAGCCGTAGCCGCCGAGGAACGCCATCAGCACGATCGTCAGGTCGAACAGCGGGTCGAACCCAGAGCTCGGCTGAACCTGGGTCACGTAGTAGAACCAGACGGACCCGATCATCGCGGTGATCGCGCCGGAGATGACGAACGCCGAGAGCTTGACCCGCATGGTCCTGACGCCGAGCCCCCGGGCCCTGTCCTCGTCGTCCCTGATGGCGCGCAGCTGGAGACCGAAGCGGGAGCGGCGGATCAGCCAGGCGATGGCGATCGTGCCGGCCGCGTACGCCATCGCGATGTAGTAGAACGGCGTGTTGTAGCCGGCCGCCGACCAGCTGAGGAAGGGCGCGTTCATCCCGATCGTGCCGTGCGTGAACGACAGGTTGAACGCCATCAGCTGGAAGATGAAGAAGAAGGCGATCGTGATCACGATGAACGTGTGCCGCCTGACCCGCAGCGCGATCAGCCCGACCGGCACCGCGATGATCGCGCCGACGAGGCCGGCGAAGGGCAGCAGCTCGAAGACCGCCGTCCCGGTGAAGTGCCAGCCCGACGCCGCGGCGCCCAGCGCGTAGGCGCCGCTGCCGTAGAACACCGCCTGGCCGAGCGAGATGTAGCCGGTGTTGCCGGAGAAGATGTTCCACGCGCTGGCCACGGTGACGTAGATCATCGCGTAGACGCCGTAGTTGGTGATCGCCGGGTTGGGGAAGGCCTTCGGGAAGCCGATCGCGATCACCGCGACCGCGACCAGGCCCGCGGCCTTGAGGGACCGGTCGAGCTGCTTCATCCCGCGTTCTTTCCCGCCCGGCTCGGTGATCAGGTCGCTCACTGGGCCCGCACCGCCCGCTGGCCGAAGAAGCCGTTCGGGCGGATCACGAGGACCAGCACGAGCGCGGCGTAGAAGACCGCGACCGACCAGGTCGGGTACCAGACCGTCACAACCGACTCCAGGGTGATCATGAAGACGGCCGCGCCGAGCGCGCCGCCGATGGAGCCCATGCCGCCGAGGATGATGATGGCCAGCAGCCGCGAGATCAGGTCGTAGCCGCTGTTGGCGTTGAAGGCGGTGGTCGCCCCGTAGACCATGCCGCCGGCCGCGGTCACCGCGATGCCGATGCCGAAGGTCACGGCGGCGACGCGGTTCACGTCGATGCCGACGAGCCGCGCCGCCGTCTCGTCCTGCATGGTGGCCCGGACGCTGCGGCCGAACCTGGTCCGGTAGAGCAGCGCGTACAGCCCCACCACGAGGGCGATCGCGAGGATGAACCCGTAGATGTAGATGTACTCGATGTAAATGCCGAAGATGTGCACGGTCGAGTTCGTGTACGAGGCGTTGATCTGGTCGTAATTCGCCCCGTAGATCTTGTACAGGACGCCCTCGATGATCAGCGCCACCGCATAGGTGACCAGCAGGGTCATCGAGGTGCGCTCGGTGCCGCGCAGCCGCCTGATGAACGCCCAGTGGATCGCCACGCCGACGATGAACATCGCGGGCACCGTGACGAGCAGCCCGACGAACACGTCGATGTGCGCCGCGGTGAACAGCGAATAGCTGAGGTAGGCGCCCAGGATGACCAGGACACCCTGGGCGATGTTGATGATGTCGAGCACGCCGAAGATCAGCGTCAGGCCTACCGCCATGAGGGCGTACACGCCCCCGATGAGGATCCCGTCGACGACGGCCAGCGATATCTCCCGCGCCATACACAAGCTCCGTCCTGGTCGGTTAAACGTCCCACTAGATGGGATTAGAAGGTGATAAGAGGGTCAGCCTGGTCAGCTCGAGCCCCAGGGCGACTTCTGGATGATCGCCACGCTCGCCTTGTCGCCGGCCGGCAGGACCTGGACGAACTTGGTGCCGTTGCCCTGCCACTGGAAGATGAACGCCGCCGCGGCGCTGTTCTCCCCCAGGGAGTCGAACTTCACCTGGCCCTGCACGGTGGTCAGCGTGACGCCGCTGTGCAGGTAGCTGATGATCTTGGCGTTGTCGAGACCGCCGGTCGCGACGATCGCCTGGTCCATCACCTGCCCCACGGAATACGCCTCGGCCACGTCCGCGTTGATGTCCGCCGCGGAGCCGCCGTACTGCGCGACGTACTCGCTGACCATCTTCTGGCTGGCCGGGTTGTTGTAACCGGGGTACCAGCCGTTCGGCACCATCGTCCCGTCGGCGTTGTTCGCGCCCACCGCGGAGATGAACGCCTGGCCCTGGTCAGGACCGGACTCCCCGAGGAACCACTTCGGCGTGTAGTGCGCGGTCTCGAACGCCTTCATGAACGACTGCATGGTGGGCACGTCCGTGGAGCCGAGGATCACCATGTCGGGGTTCTTGGCCGCCACGGCGCCCGCGGCCGACGTGAGCTGCGACGGCTCCTCCGGGTAGATCTTCTCGTACACGTTCTTCACCCCGAGGGCCGTCAGCTTCTGGATGGCGAGCTGCTCGGGCGGGTCGGCGAACGGGTCGTCGGTCATCGGGTAGGCGGCCGTCTTCGGCCGCTGGCTGGCCGGCAGGCTCGCGATGTAGTTCACGAGCGGCATCAGCTGGTCGGCGACCGGCAGCGACACGTCGAACACGTTGTGGTCGGCCTCGTTCTGCGGGGTCTGGAAGACCGACGGCGCGCCGCCGGCTCCTTCGATGAACGCGTAGCCGTTGCGGGACGCCACCGCCGACGCCGGGCCGGTCAGCAGCGACGAGTACGGCCCGAAGGTCAGGTCGACGTGGTCGCTGTTGATCAGCGTCTGGTAGTTGGTGACGACCTGGTTCGGCGAGCTGGCGTCATTCAGGATCGTCAGCTTGACCTGGCGGCCGAGAATGCCGCCGGCCGCGTTGACGTCCTTGGCCCACAGCTCGTAGCCCTTCTGGAAGGCCGTTCCGTCAGCGGAGAAGTCTCCGGTGAGGGACAGCGACGCGCCGATGGTGATCGGCGTCTTCGAGGCCGAGTTGTTCGTGCTGGCACTGGAACTGCTGCTGCTGCTACTACTGCCACTGCTACTGCATGCTGCAAGAACGCCCACCGAGAGCGCGACGGCGCTCAGTGCGATGGCGTTCCTGGAGAACCAGGGGAGGGTTGCTCTCACGCCCGGTTCCTCCTTCCTCAGGTCAGGGTTCTACGGGGTCGAGCCCGTCGGAGACATCGGCGTGCTCACTTTCGAGGGTTATACCGGCCGATTCCGCCTCCTGCGCGATAAACGCAGCGAAATCAACATCACCGTAACCACGTCCCACCAGACCCTGGATGAGCTGGTGCACGGTCGCGGCCACAGGCATCGGGACCTCGCGCTCCCGCGCGGCTGCCAGCCCAAGATCGAAATCTTTGCGCAGCAACCGAGAGGTGAAGGTCGGCTCGAAGTCGAGGTTCACGTATGCCGGCGTCTTGTACTGGGTGAACTGGGAGCCCACCACGCTCTTGTTCAGGCAGGCGAGGAAGGCCTCGCGGCTGATCCCGCTTGCCTGCGCGAGAATACTAATCTCAGCCATCGACGCGGCGATCACGCCGAGGAACAAGTTATGGCAAAGCTTAACTATTCGCGCCAGCTCACCCTCACCGACGTAGGTGACTCCCTTGCCGAGCATGCTCAGGTAGGGCTCGGCGATGTCGAACGCGTCGCGGGGGCCGGAGACGGCGGCGGTCATCCTGCCGGTCTCGACCACCTTGGGGTTGCCCATCACCGGCGCGGCGAGCAGGGCGGTGCCGCGCTCGGCGAGCCGCTGCCTGACGATCGCCGAGGCGTCGGCGGACACCGTGGAGCAGTCGACCACGATCTTCGGCGACGAGCTGCCAGAGATGAGCCCTTCCGGCCCGGTCAGGGCCGAGATCAGGTCGGGCGGCGCGGCGAGGGCGGTGAAGACGATGTCGCACGCGGCCAGCTCCGCGATCGACCCGGCGGCATTCGCGCCGAGCTCGACGAGCGGGGCGGCCTTGGCCGCGGTGCGGTTGTAGACCGTCACGTCGCAGCCGTTCGCGAGCAGGCGGCGCACCATCGCGGCGCCCATGCGGCCGGTGCCGAGCCAGCCCAGCCGGTATCCGTCGGCTTTTTCAGTCATCCCGTCCTCGTTGATCGAGATTTTTCGTCGGTTGTCAGCCCGCGGGCTGCGCACAATCGTTTGCACCAGAGGGTGCTACTACCCACTGTGGTTTGTCAATGCCGCCCGTCCAATCCGTTACCTAGCCGTGTTGGAAGGGCGACGAGACGTCTGTGACTGGGGTGAAAAACGGGCGACGGGAGCAGGGAGCACAGATTGTGTCAAAAGTAACAAAAATATTCAAATCACTCATACTCTGCCAAATCATCATGCAATCGAATGCATTGGCCCCGGAATCGGCTCGCCACGGGATAGGCTACGTCCTGATTCTCACCGTTTCCGGGAGGTAAGCGCGCGTGACCGCGGCACACGAGGGACAGCTGACGGGAGCGCAGCGCAGGCAGTTCGTGCGCGACCACCGGACCGCCATCTTCGGGTACGACAGGAAGAATGACGGTCCGGCCATGTCGGCCCTCTATTACGTGATGGATGGCGATGACATCCTCATCTCGACCATGCGAGCACGCGGCAAGGCGAAGGCCGTCCAGCGCGACCCCAAGGTATCGCTGTGCATCCTGGACGAGCACTGGCCGCCGACCTACCTCACGGTGTACTGCGACGCCACCATCGACGCCACCGTGGACACCAACCTCGAGGCCGTCGTCGACATCATCCTCCGGATCGGCGGCGTGATGGCCGAACGCGAACTCGACGAGTCAATGCGCGAGCCCGCCAGGGACCGGGTGATCAAGGAGGACAGGGTCCGGCTCAGGCTGAAGCCCTATGCGACGTTCATGACGCCGCCCCGGCACGCGCGGAACGAAGGCGAATTCGCCAGGCTGACCCACTGGACGAGCTCGACGCTCCCGTGGGACGCGGAGTAGAGGCGGCTCGCGGCTAACGCCCGTGCCGCGCCGGGCGCAGCGGGACCGCGCCGGCCACTCCGGGCTCCGCCGGCTGCCGCGCGTCCTCGTCTCCCTCGACGGCCCGGCTGGGGACGGCCCGCGGGGTGGCGGGGACGGTCGAGCCGCGGGCCACTAGTTCCGGCGCCAGGTACAGGATCTTCACCGGGCCGCCGCCGGTCTCGATCCGCTCGAGCAGCAGCTTGGCCGCCTCGGTGCCCAGCTGGTAGTGCGGGAACCGCACCGTCGACAGCGGCGGGCGAAGCCGGTCGATGAACGGCATGTCGTTGAAGCCGATGATCGACACGTCCTGCGGGCAGCGCATGCCGAGTTCATCGAACGCGCCATAGCAGCCGACCGCGAGCATGTCGTTGGCCGCCACGATGGCGCTCAGCTCGGGGTTGCCCTCGAGCAGCGCGCGGCCGGCGCGCAGGCCCTCCGCGAGCGACAGGGCGCTCGCGTACACGACGTCCGCGTCGCCGACCGGCAGGCCGTGCGCGCGCATGCTGTCGAGGAACCCGCGCAGCCGCGCGAACCCGGTCGAGGTGTCCTGCGGGCCCGCGATGTGCCCGATCCTGGTGTGCCCGAGCGACACGAGGTGCGCCACGGCCGCCCGCACGCCCTGCTCGTTGTCCACCGACACCGAGGAGAACGGGTAGCCCTGGGCGGTCCGGTTCATCAGCACGACCGGCAGATCGGCCTCGGCCGCCTCGTCCAGGATCGTGCTGTGCGACGTCGCCGTCGCCAGGACGAAGCCGTCCACGTGCCTGGCGCGCATCTGGTCGAAGACCAGTTGCTCCCGCGCGAGGTCGGAGTCGGTGTTGCCGATCAGCGCGACGTACCCGTGCTCGGCGAGCCGGTCCTCGAGGCCGCGCACGATCGGCGGGAACAGCGGGTTGTTCAGGTCGGGGATGAGCACGCCGATCGTGTGCGAGCGCCTGGTGCGCAGCGACCGGGCGACGGGGTTGGGCCGGTAGCCGAGCCGCTCGGCCGCCTCGGTGACCCGGCGGGCGGTCTCCTCGCTGACCAGCAGCCTGGTCCCCGGGTTCAGCGCCCGGGACGCGGTCGCGGGGTGCACGCGCGCCGCGGCCGCGACGTCGCGCAGCGTCGCGGGCCGGTCGGACCTGGCCATGACACTCCTTAGCTGTGAAGGCGCACTGAAAACCGCGCCATGCGGCATGCCCGGATTGGGGCAGGGGGGACCACGCCTCCACGCTCCGTCACCAACAGTACAGCCTGGTAACACTGCTGACCAGGAGATCATCGCGTGCGGGGCGGGCGGTGGGTCTCACAGGGCGCGGCTCGCGGAGATCACGATGACCCAGGAGCGCCCCTGCCGGCCGCCGACGGCCGCCGGCAGGGTGGCGCGCGACCAGCTCACGCGATAGCGCGGCAGCAGCGCGCCGCGGGGGTGGCGCCGCCGCGCGGCGGTCCGGCTGGCCATGGCGGCCTCGGACGTCAGGTCGTGACGGTGGTGTCTGGCCAGGGCGCTGGCCATCTCGGGATGCATCATGGTGGCTCCTTGGTGTTCTCGATGCCCGCCATCACGACGCCGGGCGCGTTACTTACGATGTATCTCGTTCATTGATCATTTCAAGATATATCTTGAGATTGGTCCAGCAGGGCGGCGAGTTCAGGGACCGGGGACGTGAAGAACGTGATCTCCACCGGCAGCGACCCGGCTGGGCGCCGCGACGGATCGGTCTCACGGTCGCGGTAACGGTCGATGATGGCCTGGATTTCGTGGTTGACCTGCTGGGTTTCTTCAGCCGTGAGGAACACGCCGCTCCGGGTCATGTTGGTGGCGTGCTCCCAGCCGGGCAGCTTGGGGGCGTTGCCCCCGTGCACGCGCCTGGCGCGCTCGACCCAGTAGTCGAACCAGGCCGTGCTCAGCGCGTCCGCCGCGAGTGCGGCCTGCGCGTCGGCCTGGTCCGTCGCGGAGATCCGCAGCGTGCGCCGGGTCGCGGTCCACGGCCGTTCCCGGCCGCGCCCGCCGCCGGCTTCCCTGACGAACCCGTACTTCGCCAGCGTCCGCAGGTGGAACGCGCAGTTCGCCGGCGACTCCCCCAGGACCTCGCTGGCCTGGGTCGCGGTGACCGTCCCCGCGATGCCGAGCAGTTCGAGCAGCGCCATCCGCACGGGGTGCGCGAGCGCGCGCATGGCCTTGGGATCGGTGAGGCTCAGCGGCTCCGGATCCGGCAGCCGGGTCGCGGCGTCCGGGTCCTTCTCTTCTTCGGAACTCATGTTTCGAAAGACTAGTCTCGAAAGAGTTCTTTTGACAAGGCCTGTCGGAAGATTTGTTCCGAGAAGGCCGGCGCACGGCGCAGCCCGCGGCGCCGCCGGGACACATGCGGACGAATGTCGAAGGCACAGCACCGCGGCGATCGTGCAACGATGGTGGTATGCGGATCACTGGCGTGGAATCGACGCATTTCTTCCAGGGCAGTGCAGGGCGGCCGCTGCAGGTCATCAGGGTCACCGTGGAGAGCACTGGCACCGGCGACGAGGGCACGCCCGCGACGCTGCGGATCATGGGGGCCGGGGCAGACACCCCGCATCCGTTCGGAATGACGCTAGGAGCAGCGGGGGAAAGCCGCACCTGTGACGTAGCGATCGCGGTGACCGGGTCTGTGGGTGCGGAACTCCCGGTCACCGCGATCGCGGAGACGGCGGCCGGGCGTGCCGAGCGGGACGCGCGGATCACCGTGGCCGAGCCGGGCTGGACGATGTGGATGGTCAGCCATTTCCACTACGACCCGGTGTGGTGGTCCACGCAGGGGCAGTTCACCGAGGCCCGGCTGGTGCTGCCCGACGAGGACGGCGAACTGCCCGACAGCAGGACCGCGTTCGACCTGATCCGGCTCCACCTGGAAAAGGCGCGCAGGGACCCGGACTACAAGTTCGTGCTCGCCGAGATCGACTACCTGAAGCCGCACTTCGACGCGTTCCCCCGGGACCGGGCGTTCGTCCGGCAGCTGCTCGCGGACGGGCGGCTCGAGCTCGTGGGCGGCACGTACAACGAACCGAACACGAACCTGACCAGCGCCGAGACCACTATCCGCAACGCGGTGTACGGCATGGGGTTCCAGCGCGACGTGCTGGGCGCGGAACCCCGGTCGGCGTGGATGCTCGACGCGTTCGGGCACGACCCCGGCTTTCCCGGGCTGATGGCGTCCGCGGGGCTGACCTCATCGTCGTGGGCGCGCGGGCCGTTCCACCAGTGGGGTCCCGAGGACAACACGACGATGCAGTTCCCCGCCGAGTTCGAGTGGCTCTCCCCCGATGGTTCGGGGCTGCTCACCGCGTACATGGCCAATCACTACGGCGCGGGCTGGGCGCTGCACACCACGCCGGACCTGGAGGCGGCGCTGCGGGCGGCGCACGAGCAGTTCCGGATGCTGGCCGCGGTGGCCGCCACGCGGAACGTGATGCTGCCCGTCGGGTCGGACCACGTGATCCCGGCCCGGTGGGTGACCGACGTGCACCGGGAGTGGAACAAGCGGTACCTGTGGCCGCGGTTCGTCACCGCGATCCCCCGCGAGTTCTTCGACGCGGTGCGGGCGGATTCTTCCGGTGCTTCTG
>Ga0187806_1000191_pt1 | contig 14463 bp, 21 predicted proteins | sample NC_wetland_sal_i_7_FD_132470 | JGI IMG/M metagenome (GOLD analysis project Ga0187806, IMG submission 132470) | Wetland sediment microbial communities from Neuse River Estuary, North Carolina, USA - ASW_1 | ecosystem: Environmental > Aquatic > Freshwater > Wetlands > Sediment | place: USA: North... | reverse complement strand
GTAGCAGCCCCTGGCGTGCTGCGGTTCCGTCCGCCCGCTGACGTGACCTAGCGCGGCAACCCGGGGAGGGTAGGAAGGGCCTGCCGCGCCGCCTGCGGGCCGTCTAGCGATTCCAGCTTGTCCAAGAGCTGGCGGAGGTCGTAGCGGACGATCACGGTCTCGCCGTTGTCCTCGGGCACTACAGCCCGCCAGTACGGGCCCAGATAGAGGATCTCCACGTCCGGGTGCGTCTTCTCATACTCGTGGCGGCGGGGCACCTGGTCGGCGTAATCCGGTTCGCCCCTGACCATGGACGTCACGGCACACCTGCTATCTGCTGCTCGATGACCTGCTGCTGCGCTAGCAGGCCATGCAGCGACTCCGCATCGTCAGCGCTCAGCGTGGCCGTGAGTCCGGCACCGAGTTTCTCCGCGGTCAGCCGCTGCCGTCGGGTCGCGTACCAGCCTTTGTCGGCACCCCGGCCGTCGCGTCCCCTCCAGATGTGCCAGCCGGGGAAGCTGGCGGCCAGGTCAGCCAGCGTCGCCGCTGGCGGTGTCGCGGTCTGCATGGGCCCAGTCCACCGCAGCGGCCGGGACTGCCCCACCGCGCCAGGGGACACTTTGTGGGACGTCTTACGTGTGGAAACGTCCCGTCAGGGCCTTGAAACGTCCCGAAACGTGGCCGTTGAATGGGTACGTGAACGAGCGGCTGCGCACAGCGATGTTGCGGACCGGCGTGACCGTCGATGACCTGGCCCAGTGCTGCGGGGTAGACCCCAAGACCGCCGAGCGGTGGCTCAGCACCGGCCGCGTCCCGCACCGGACCCACCGGTGGGCAGCTGCCCGGCGCCTCGGCTACGAGGAGAGCTACCTGTGGCCCGAAGTGCAGCGGTCTGCGGGGCGCCGCGCGGAGGCGTCGCAGTCCGAGCTGGTACGCCTGTACGCCGACCGGGCGTCGGTGCCCCGCGAGGTGTGGCTGCGAATGATGACCGACGCGTGCGAGCACATCGACGTCCTGGTGTTCTCCGGCACGTTCTACGCCCAGACCCAGCCGAAGGTCGCGCGGATGCTGGCCGACGCGGCCGGGCGCGGTGCGCAGGTTAGGCTCTGCTTCGGCGACCCGGACAGCGACGCTGTCGCGACCCGCGACCGGGAGGAAGAACTCGGCGGCACCCTGGCCCACAAGATCCGCTCGGCGCTGACCTACTACCGGCCGCTTGCCGGCGTCGAGGGCTGCGAGTTGCGGCTGCACTCGACCACGCTGTACGCCTCGCTGTTCCGCTACGACGATGAGATCATGGTCAACCCGCACGCCTACGGGGAACCCGCCTCGGCGAACCCTACGCTGCACCTGCGACGCCTGGACGGCGGCCAGCTGGCCGGCCACTACGTCGCCTGCTTTGAGCGTGTCTGGGAGGCCGCGAAACCCTGGAACGGCGAGGAGGTCTGACCGAGGCCATGGGCCGTGTCGAGTACTGGAATGACCCAGCGGCACCCAAACCGAACAGCCTGGTGCCCGCGTGCGGCGTCCTGGCCGTCGACGATGCCGACCGAGTGCTACTCCAGCTGCGCCGCGACACCGGGCAGTGGGCCATCCCGATGGGCAAACAGGAACTCGGCGAGACCCCCAGCCAGTGCGCGATCCGGGAGACCCTGGAGGAGACCGGCGTACTCACCGAGATCACCGGCATCCTCGGCGTCTACTCCGACCCGGGCCACATCGTCGCCTACACCGACGGCGAGATCCGCCAGGAGTGGGAGCTGATCCTGCTCGGCCGCCCGGTCAGCGGCAGCCCAGCCGAGAACGACGAGGCCAGCGACGTCCGCTGGGTCACGGCCGCCGACCTGGAGAATCTGGACATCCACCCGACGCAGTGGCGGCAGCTCCGCACCTGGCTGGATGGCACTTACCCGCACGTGGACTGAACGCCTGTGTATCCCGAGCATGACGATGGCCGCCAGCTCTCCGTGGGCCGGCGGCCATCGTCATTATCCGTTCTGGCTGCCTAGCTTCCGGCGCAGTAGGCCGCGGACATCGCCGCGGCGATGTCCGCGAAGGCGATGAACCAGCCGCAGGGTATCAGGAGGGTGGCGGCCCGATGACCGACCGCGATGGTTACGTGGCAGCCGTGGCCCTGATCGGTGCCCGGCTCGGCGGCGACCAGGAAGGCCAGTGCGCTATCACGGGCGACTGCCGGTGCGAGTGCCGACCGCTTGCCGATGGCCTGACCAAGGTCGCCGAGATCATGATCCGGACCATGGCCAGGGAAGCCCGGATGCCGCCAGGGGAGGCCGCCGATCAGCTTGGCATCGTGATGCAGCGGATAGCGCGCGAGCGCGCTGCCGGTCCGGATCTGTAAGGCCTCCGGACACGAGTGTGCCCCGGCCGGACAGCGCCGCGGTGGGGACCACCGGGGCACGTGAAGGATGTGCGGCTCATGTCGCCGACCGGACAGCCTGGGCGCGGCCTTGGCGGACCAACGCGGCGAGCATACCGGCCAGCTACTCGGCCTCGTCGAGCGTCAGGCGTCCAGCGGGGGCGTCGTTGTGGTCGAGCTCGACACCGGGCCCGTGGTCCCGGTCATCCTGCGTGAGCACGACCGTAAACTCCCGCAGTAGCGGATAGCGGACCGCTTGGCGTTCGCCGAGCCCGTAGTGGCTTCTTCGATCCACTAGTCTCGCCGGACTGCGGTGATGGCCCCGCGATCGGGGCGGTAGAGACACGTCACGGACGACACAATGATAGAAAGTTAGTTACAAACGGTCGGACCAGCAGTTTGTTTCATGCGCTACGATGGTTACTATCTATCATCACGACAGGTAGTAACGGAGTTACAATCATGTTGTTCGCGACACCGCCCCTGGACGAACGTGAGCTCAAAGCCCTCAGCGAGATTGACGGGCTCAAAGAACGCCTCCGGCATCAGCTCCACGAGCCGAACCGCTGGTATGGCTCACTGAGACGCCTGTCGTTCGCCCGTGCCATCCAGGGCTCGAACAGCATCGAGGGCTTCGACGCGAAGCTCGACGATGCGGCGGCCGTGGCCGTGGGCGAAGAGCCACTTGACGCAGACGAGGAAACGCGGCTTGCCCTCGAGGGCTACAGGCAGGCGATGACCTACGTGCTGCAGCTTGCTGCGGAAGAGGACTTCACCTACAGTGTCCAGCTCATCAAGAGCCTCCACTTCATGATGACCAGCTACGACCTGCGCAACCGCCCAGGCCGGTGGCGAGCCGGGGCGATCTATGTGCGCAACGAGGAATCCGGCGAAATCGTCTATGAAGGCCCCGATATCGACCAGGTCCCCGCGCTCATGGAAGAGCTTGTGGTGAGCCTCAACGCTCCGTGCCAAGAGCGTTTGGTAAAGGCCGGTATCGCCCATCTCAACCTGGCCATGATCCATCCGTTCAGGGACGGCAACGGCCGGATGGCAAGAGGCCTGCAGAGCCTCGTTCTCGCCCGCGGCAAGGTCCTGGCCCCGGTATTCATGAGCATCGAGGAATACCTCGGACGCAACACGCAGAAGTACTACGACGTGCTAGCCGAGGTAGGCCGTGGCTCCTGGCAGCCAGAGAATGACGCCAGCCCGTGGCTGAGATTCATCCTGACGGCACACCTCCGGCAGGCCAGGACGATGCTTATCCGCATCAGGGAGTCAGAGCGGCTCTGGGTGGAGCTGGAGCTGCTCATCGAGCAATTCCGCCTTCCCGAACGCGTCATGCTCCCGATGTTCGATGCGGCCGTCGGGCTGAGGGTGCGCAACGCCACCTACCGGGCCACCCTCGAGGAGTCAGGCGATGAACCGATCACCGAGCAGACAGCTTCAAGGGATTTCCAGCGACTCGTGGAGGCTGGCCTGCTCGTGCCAAGCGGCGAGAGACGCGGCAGGTTCTACACCGCAAGTGATGGCGTAGCCCAGATTCAGCGGAGGATCCGGGCTGACCGTGTCCCGCGAAACGATTCCGATCCATTCGCAGACTAAACGAAGGACAAACGGATGCCCTCCGCAGCGTGGCCGGAACAGCATGACAATTCACTGGGGGAAGTAGAAAATGATCAAAGTGACCATCCGTGACGGCCGTGTCGGCCGGGATCCAGCGACGGTTACGCCTGACGGGCACGGGCCAATTCTGGAAACACGCGACTGTGCCCAACCCGTTGACGAGAACGACCGCTTGACGCTCCGCGACGGTACCGAGGTGCTCGTGATTGGCGTAGACGACCACATTTACCCAGGCCGCTCATGGGAGCAGACCGCCCATATCGGCAACCTGTTACAGTCACTCGCCGAAATATGGCTAAGGGAAAGACGACAGGAAAAGTTATCCAAAAGTCAGACCAATGGGTCGAGACCGGTGTCACGACCGTTGTCGTCCGCGGCCTGCTCACCATCAGCTGGCGGGTATATACATACCGCAGGGAAGATACCTTTTTGGTCGGCGTGGCCCGGAATCCTTTGGGTTGCGGTCGTATTCGTAGGTCTCATCTTGGTGATGGTCGGTGTCGCCCTACGCGATGATGGGGACGGCCTGGGCCTAGTTGACAGCAACGGTGACAGCAACAGCAGCGGCCAACGGCAAACGGCTGCGACCGGTGACAGCGCACACCGCTTGCACGACCCGTAACAACTTGGATATGTCTGGCCTGAAAAGCGGACGGTCGAGGATCGAAGACGTTCCGGCCCCGACTGCTGCCAATGGGGCCGAGGCGCTGGCCATGACCGCCGCGCTCCAGTCGGGCCGCGCGGTCCACTATGTCGGCGACCTGCGGCGACGGCTGCGCAGGCGGTACGGGAGCCACCCGGAGGTCACGGAGTTCGATGAGCAGGCCAGCCAGCTACTCGGGAGCCGCTGAATGAGCGTCATCTACCACATCGCCACCGTGCCAGACTGGGAGCAGGCCCGCCGCGACGGGCAGTACACCACCTCGACGCGCGGCCGGACCCTGGCCGAGCAGGGGTTCATTCACGCCTCGACGGCCGGGCAGGTGGCTCCGGTGGCGAACATGGTTTACAAGGGGCTGCCTGACCTGCTGGTGCTGGTCATAGACACCGACCGGGTTGGCCCGGAGATCAAATGGGAACCGGTACCCGGCTGGGATGATCCGTTCCCGCACATCTACGGGCCGCTGAACGCCGATGCGGTGGTCAGGGCCCTGCCGCTCGAACCCGGCGCGGATGGCGAGTTCTCGTTCAGCGCGCCAGCCAGCTAGCCTGGCGCTCACGTGTGACAGCGCGAGGCGCCCGGGCTCAGCCCGACCACGCCCAGTGCTGGAGCCGCCAGCTTCCTCGGCTCCCCATTGTCCAGCTGGCAGGCACCGCGTCTAGGCCACCCTTTCGGGCGTCGCTTCGCGATGGCTTCGCCAGCCTAGACACGGCACCCCACTCGCAAGGGTTCAGCGCCGGTGCATAAGACTGGGGCAGAGCAGGCAGCGATCTTTTCGAGCATCCAGCACCTGTTGCACGAGGAAGCTCCCTCATACGCTGAACACACCGGACGCGAGGAGTCTGACGTGGCAGAACTGCAGCTAGAAGGTGGCGAACTGGTGCTTCACCTATCGGGTGCGGAGAAGGCCGAGGCAGTTCACGGCGACCTTCGTGTGCCGCTGTCGGCGCTTCGCGGCGTCGAGGTGCTCGACGACGCCCACAGCTGGACCGGGATCGGGGTCGGGTTCAAGGTGGGGATGCGCGTCCCCGGCGTCGCCACTGTGGCCACTGTCCGCGGCCATGGCGAGAAGATATTCGTCGCAGTCCATGGCGACACGACCCGCGGCGTCAGGGTGCGCTTGGAGGGTGCCCCGTGGGATGAGTGGATCGTCGGCTGCGCAGATCCCGAAGCCGTCGCCGCCACCCTGACGTCAGCGAGCTGAGCCGTCGCGGCAGCCGAACGCGAGCTGAGGTCCGCAGCGTCCGCCAGGCGCACTGATCGGATGCCTGTCAGTACCAGGTGATCAGCCGAAGCCGTGCCGAACCGACCGCAGTAGCTGTTGCTGGTGCCGTGGCCCCGCAGTCGAAGCCATCCAAGCCATCCCCTGGCCCCGGCTGAGCCGCTCGCGACACGTCCCGAACAGCTCGTCGATCAGTTAATGTGTGGCCGGGTCTGGTGACGTCCGGCCCGGTGCCGCAGGCGTCGTATCGGAGCGAGCATATGACTGACCACGCAGGGCACTACGCATTCCCGCACGCTGGCGCGAATGAGCGCCGCCGGCTGGAGCTCTTCGCGGAACGTCTTGACCCGCTCACGGTGCGCCGGATCAAGGCACTCGACCTGGCTCCGGGCGCACGGTGCCTGGAAGTCGGCGGCGGGCGCGGCTCAATTGCGCGCTGGTTGTGCGGATATGTCGGCCCGGCTGGCCGGGTCACGGCGACCGACCTGGAGACCGGCTTCCTGTCCGAGCTGTCGCTGCCAAATCTCGAGGTTCTCCGTCATGACGTGACGACTGACGAGTTCCCAGACAGGTCCTTTGACCTGGTGCACGTGCGCGCCGTGCTCATGCACCTCCCTGACCGGATGGCCGTACTGCGGCGGATGGTCTCGTGGCTCGCACCCGGCGGCTGGCTGCTGGCGGAGGATTGCGACTTCGGCATATGGCTCGCCGATTTTGATCCGGTCTGGGCGGCGCATCCGAGTGCCTGGCATGAGGCATTCCCGAACGGCTCGCTGGCGCAAGGCAGGGCGGTGCTCCGGCAGATCCACCAGCTCGGGCTGGAGGATATCGGCGCCGACGCCGAGCTGGACATCGTGCAGCCGGGAACCGCGCTATCGGAGTTCTACCAGCTCAGCATCGCAGCCATGGCGGGGCCGTTGATCTCCTCGGGTGTGATGACGGCCGCGGAGGAGGCCAGGCTCGAGGCCAGGCTCGACGAGCCGGACTTCCTGGGTTGCGGCTTTGCGTTCATCGGCGCCTGGGGACGCCGCCCGACTGGGGCGCTCGGATAAGGCGACTCCGTGGAGATCTTCCGATTCGACCGCGGTGAGAAGATCATCCGCAGGTACAGCAGCGAGGGATTCCGCGCTACCCGCATCGCGACTGGAGACGGAAAGGTCCAACTGACCTGCCTGACGCTCGTGCCGGGCGGCATTATCGGCACGCATCCAGCTACCCAGGCCCAGCTATTCTTGGTCATCGCAGGTGAGGGCTGGGCGGCCGGGCCGGATGGCCGGCGAATTCCGATCTCCGCCGGATGGGGTGTTCGCTGGGACATGGGAGAAGAGCACACCAGCGGGACAGCAGCCGGTCTCACTGCCCTCGCTGTCGAGGGGACTGCATTCGACCTGTTCGATCCCGAAATTCCTGACGCCTGGCCCGGTCCCGCCTGAAAACAATCCCTAGGTGATCGTCCAGCAGGCGCTTGTTCACGGCCGTGGAGCCTGAGATCGCGTGGGCGGCCAGCGTGTGGATGGCGGCGTATAACGCCCGAGAGGAGGCACTGTACGGCGCCGCCCCGGTGGGCCGCGATGCGCTCCGGGCCCAAGCAGCCGAACGCCTCCGCCGGGCCCATGCCTAGCACCAGCGTGCAGATTCAGCCATCCCGGCAGGCTTGATATATTCCGATATCGGAATATGGTGATCTCGTGGCTCGCTCCTCCACGACGTCGGACGTCTTCAACGCGATTGCCGAGGCGCACCGTCGCGAAGTCCTGGACGTGCTGATCGCAGGCGAGAAGGCGGTCGGGGAGATCGTGACCGAGCTGTCGATGTCCCAGCCCCAGGTTTCCAAGCACCTGCGGGTGCTCGCCGAGGTGGGGCTCGTCAGGTGCCGGGCGGAGGGGCGCCGCCGGCTGTACCGCCTGGAACCCGCGCGTCTCCAGCCAATGCGCCAGTGGCTGGCCAAGTACGAGCAGGCGTGGAACGACCGGATGGATCGGATGGATGACTACCTCAAAGAGCTACAACAAGGAGGCGGCAGTGGCACCTAACCGGCACGGATCGGCACGCATCGAGTACCCGAACGATCTCGAGATCGTCCTCACCAGAGAGTTCGACGCTCCGATCCAACTCGTCTTCGACGTCTTGACGAAGCCGGAGCATGTGAGTAAGTGGTTCGCTCCGTTCGGGGAGGTGATGAAGGTCTGCTCGATCGACCTGCGGGTCGGAGGGGACTACCACATCGTCTTCGTCACCGGGGACGGAATCGAGTGCTCGTTTCGCGGCACCTACCTGGAGGTCGAGCCGCCGACCCGGACCGTCGAGACATGGCTGTTCGACGGGTGGCCGGGTGTGGAGGCCGTCGAGTCCACCGAACTGCACGAAGATCATGGGGTGACGACGCTGACCACCAGGCTGGCGTTCCGCGACCAGGCTGGCCGTGACCACATGAACAAGACCGACGGCTTCGAAGCGAGCTACGACCACATGGAAGATCACCTGAGGTCACTGCTCGATCCGGAGGGAAGTGTCTCTGGCTAGCGGATGTTGGCCGCCAGGTCCTGATAGGGCGGGACTAGCGCATCCCACCGCGCCTCGGTGTCGCCGCGCTCACGCCCGGCGAGGTAGGCGGCCAGGTTCTCGGCGTGGATCTGCCACCCCGCTCCGAAGAAGGCGATCACGTTCAGGGGCATGCCGCGGGCCTCGATGGCCAGGATGGTCTGACCACCGTCGGCGGTCAGCGTGGCCTCGATGGTCGAGTCGAAGGGCGGCACGCCTTGACCCCGCCGCCAGGACTCGTCCGTCTCCCTGGTCGTCACCAGCAGGCGCCGCGGGGGCTCGCACGCCTCCACGCGCCCGGTGCTTTCCACGTCATCGGTTTCGAGGTAGAGGCGGAACTCACCTCCGGGGCGAAGGTCGCCTTCTACCTGGCCGTGCCAGCCTGCCAGGCGGCGGGGATCGGTGAGCGCTGACCACAGATCCTCGATACCGGTGTCGTAGCGGTCTTCGATGCGAACCACGCCCTGGCCGTCTGCCGAGCGCAGGCTGCCCAGGATGCGGGTGCCCGGATGTGCGTTACTGGTCATCTCGTACTCCTTCGCAGGCGTTTCCCGGGCTGATGCTCCCGTCTGAATGGACGGCGCGGCGGCCTTTAACTCATCGGCCGAGCCTATTCTCGAGAGATGGACTGGAGCCTGTTCGGCTGTGCCCGCCAGGGGCACGTGACGTACGCCCCGGACGAACCGGAGCTGCGGAACAGGCTGATGGCTCCGACCGCGGGCGGAATCGCCTGGAGGTGCCTGCGGTGCGGCGCATTCGTGACCGGCGGGGAGCACGGCAGCGGCCCGGCCGCAGCGGCGCCGCTGGTCCGCCGGGGCCGGGAACTGCGCAGCGAGCTGATCCTGCGCGTGTTCGCGGTCGAGCGCTTCCTCCGCTTCCTGGTCATCGGCGTCGCCGCCTACGGGGTGTGGTGGTTCAAGTACGACCAGGCGGGCATCCAGCGGGCCTACGACAGCGCCCTGCCCGCCATCCGCGCGCTGTACCAGGATCTCGGCCTCGACGTCAGCCACTCCAAGCTGCTCGTGCTGGTCAACCACGCGCTCACGATCAGCCCGCGCTGGATCACCATCTTGGCCATCGGGCTGCCCGCGTACGCGGTGATCGAGCTGGTAGAAGGCATCGGCCTGTGGCTTGGCCGGCGGTGGGGCGAGTACTTCGCCATGATCGCGACCTCGGCCTTCCTGCCCCTGGAGGTCTGGGAGCTGGCCCGGGGGCACATCACCTGGCTGAAGGTCGCGGCGTTCGCGATCAACCTGCTGCTCGTCATCTACCTGGTGTGGACCCGGCGGCTGTTCGGCGTCCGCGGCGGCAAGGCGGCCTACGAGGCCCGGCTGCGCACCGAGTCCGTCATCGAGATGGAGCAGGCCGCGCTCGCCGCGGCGCGACCTGCGCGGGCAGCGCAACCCCGGTCGGCTGGTCCCGATATCCCGGAACGACCATCCCCGCCGGCCTGATTACCCGGCAGGCGCCCGGCTCTGCGGGACGGAATATGGGTTGGCCGCGTCGGTAACCTGAGAATCATGGCCCGTGACGACCGCAGCGTTACCCCGCAGAGCGAGGACTTCTCCGCCTGGTACAACGACGTGGTGTTCCGTGCCGAACTGGTGGACCGGGGACCGGTCCGGGGCAGCATGGTGATCAGGCCGTACGGCTACCGGATCTGGGAACTGCTGCAGGCGGACCTGGACGGGCGGATCAAGGCGACCGGCCACCAGAACGCGTACTTCCCGCTCCTGATCCCGCAGAGTTACATGCAGCGCGAGGCCGAGCACATCGAGGGATTCGCGCCCGAGCTTTTCACGGTCACCCACGCCGGCGGCAAGGAACTGGAGGAGCCACTGGTCATCCGGCCGACCTCGGAGACGATCATCGGCGAGATGATGGCCAAGTGGATCAGCTCGCACCGGGACCTGCCGCTGCTGCTGAACCAGTGGGCCAACGTGCTCCGGTGGGAACTGCGGCCCCGGATGTTCCTGCGCACCAGCGAGTTCCTCTGGCAGGAGGGCCACACCGCGCACGCCACCGAGGCTGACGCGATCGCCGAGACCATGCTGGCGCTGGGCTTCTACCAGGACGTGGCGGTCGAGATGGCCGCCATGGCCCCCGTGCCGGGCGAGAAGACGCCCGGCGAGCGGTTCGCCGGGGCCGAGCGGACGTTCTCCATCGAGGCCATGATGCGGGACGGGCGCGCCCTGCAGGCGGGCACCTCCCACTTCATGGGAACGAAGTTCGCAGCGGCGTTCGGCATCTCGTATACCGGTGAGAGCGGCACGGCTGAGCTGTGCCACACCACCTCCTGGGGCATGAGCACCAGGATGGTCGGCGGGCTGGTCATGACCCACGGCGACGACAAGGGCCTCGTGCTGCCGCCGGCCCTGGCTCCCTACCAGGTGGTGATCGTCCCGATCGGGCACGGCGACCAGGCCCAGGGCCCGCTCTCCGCGGCCGCCGGGCTGGCCGCCACGCTGGAGCGCGCGGGCATCCGGACGCACGTGGACGACCGCCCGCAGGTCTCGCCTGGCTTCAAGTTCAACGACTGGGAGATGCGCGGCGTGCCGATCCGGCTCGAGCTTGGCCCGCGCGACCTGGCCGCCGGAACCACGCTGATGTCTCGTCGGCTGAATTACCCGCATCCGAACGCCGTAAAGGAGGCCATCGCGCTCGAAGCGGCGCCCGCGCTGCTGACCGCCGAGTTGTCGGCGTTCCAGGCGATGCTGGCGCGGCGCGCCGCCGACTTCCGCGACGACCACACCGTCACCGTCGATTCCTGGCCCGAGTTCGTCGCCGCCGTGGCGGTCGGCTGGGCGCTGGCGTTTGCCTGCGGCGACCAGGCGTGCGAAGACGAGATCAAGGCGGAGACCACGGCTACACCCCGCTGCATCCCGCTGGCGGGCGAGCCCGAGCAGGGGCTGTGCATCCGCTGCGGCAAGCCATCCGCCTACGGCAAGCGGGTGATCTTCGCCCGTGCCTACTAGGCCGGTCCGGTCGGCCGGTTCGCGCGGGCCTCGGCGCGCTCCTTCAGAGCCTCGTTAAGGGCCCGGAAACTGGCGTCGGCATTGGCGAAGGTCCGGCCTGAGAACCTGGCGAGCAGGCCCCGGAAGGTCTCGGCCTGGACCAGGCGCGTGCCGCCGTCGGCGGCGCTCAGCGTGAAGCTGTGCTCGCCGCTGATAATGCCGGGCAGACTGGAGGCCCACCGCAGCTCCGTCCCGGGCTCGAGGACGGTGATGATGGGCTTGACGGTCATCAGGTGCCCGTTCGCCGGATGCCTGCTGCTCAGCGTGATCCGCTGCCCGACGGCCACGTTCCCGGCGGCCTCCACGAACAGCGGGTTCCATTCGTGGTAACTGCCGAGGTCGGTCAGGATCGCCCACACCTCCGTGGGCGGAGCGCTGATATCGATCACGGCTGAGAACGCCTTCACTGAGCCCTCCGCGGCCGGGTTTCTCCGTAACCTGTACGTGGTTATTCTCGGAGAATACTACGTACATCACACGAAGAAATCTAGAGCCGCCCGATGACCGACCTTCACCTGGTATCGCTGTGGGAGCTGCCCGAGCGGGGCGCACGGGGACCGAAGCCCCGTCATGACCGCGCCGCCATTGCCTTCGCCGCCGTGCGGATCGCCGATGCCGAGAGCCTCGAAGGGCTCACCATGCGGCGGGTCGCCAGCGAACTCGGCATGGCCACGATGACGCTGTACAACTACCTCCCCACGAAGGATCACCTGGCCCAGCTCGTCATCGACGAACTCGCGGCTGAATATACCTATCCACGGGAGCTCCCGGCCGACAAGCGCGCGGCCGTCGCCGGGCTGGCCCGGCAAGCCCGCGACATAGCGCGGCGCCACCCCTGGCTGGCCAGGCTCATGCAGGTCCCCTACCCGCCCGGGCCGAACGGGCTGCGGTACCTCGACTACTTCCTCGGGCTGCTCGACGGCTCCAGACTCGACACCGGAGCCAAGCTCGAGGTCATCGCGCTGATCAGCGGCTTCGCCACCATGTACGGCGCCCTGCAGGCGACCCTCGACGGGCAGGGCGTCAGCGGCAGCCAGCACGCCGCCATGCACGCCAGGACCTTCGCCCGGGCGGCCGCCAGCGGCCAGTATCCGAACCTGGCCGCGGCGCTCGCCACCGCAGGCCCGGCCCGGGGCGAAGACGCCATATTCGACTCGAGCGTCATGCACCTGATCGCCGCCGCCGGGCTCGCGACATGACGGTCCACACCAGCCGAAATCTGGTGTCCGTACAGGTCAGGCGCCTATGAGCGACGCTCACCCGCCATGCCGCTGTTTCGTCACCCCACTCCCTGACCGGAGGCTCCCGGGCGCGAGAATCTAGCGCGCCTGTTCGCGATCGTGCGCGGCCAGGACCGCCTGCTCCTCCTCGGTCGTGAAACCACCGGGGAGCGGCGGCTCGCCGCGCTGACGGTCCCAGGCCAGGACGTCGGCCGCGGTTACCTCCAGCGCAGTGGCGGGCATCCCCGCCGCCCTGGCCCGCGCCGGACTGCGCTGCTGGGATGGCCAGTCGGTCCTGATCAGCGGGAACATCGGTGGAGCCGTTTCCGGAGGCACCGGCACGACCTCAACCTGCGTCCCCGCCACCCGCGCGCAGGTCCGGATGAGCCCGCCCATCGTGACCGGCTCGGCCGGGCCGACCGCGTGAAATGTCCCAGGGCGATCGTCGGCAAGCAACTGCACCACCAGGCGGGCCAGGTCGCGGCCGTCGATGACCTGGACCGGCTGATCCGGATCACCGGGCAGCGCGACCCGGCTGCCGCGACCGGCTCGCCGGACCCAGTAGGTCAGCCCGCTCTGCCAGTCATTCGGCCCGGCGACCTTCCCCGGCCGCACGATCGTGGCCCGCGACCCGTACCGCGCCACGACGTCGTCTTCGCACGCGACCTTGAGCGGGCCGTAGGTCTCATCGCCGAGTTCCTCGGTGTCGCGGACCGGCGGTCGCCGCGGGGTGTCCTCGGTTGAACCCGGCCCCGCCCCGGTCTGGTAGACGGCATGGCTGGAGATGAACAGGTACCGCCCGACCCGGTCGCCCAGCGCGTCCATGGCCTGACCGACATTACGGGGCACGTACCCGCTGACATCCACCACCGCGTCCCAGCTTCCCCCGTGCAGCGCCCCGTAGTCGCCCGTGTCCCGGTCGCCGATGAGCCGGGTCAATCCGGGAAACAGGTCGGTCCCGGTCTTGCCCCGGCCGAACAAGGTCACCTCGGCGCCGCTGCGCAGGGCATCCTCCACGATGGCGCGGCCCACGAAGGATGTGCCGCCCAGAACCAGGATTCGCACATCCCGCACCCTACGGCACCCGCAGCTGCGCGCCCGCTACGGCGGTTGCTGACGGGTCAGAGCGACGAGCAGATCGAGTCGATGGCCGAACCGTCGCCCTGCAGCCGGCCGGCGGCGGCGTCCAGCTGGTTGACCTTGCTCGTGTTGCCGCGCTGCACCGCTTGCAGGTCGGAGACGACGATGCCCAGGTCGGCGCTCATGGCGCCGATCTTGGCCTGGACCGACTGGTGGTGCGCCTCAGCCTGCGCCGCGTTCAGTTGCGACTGCAGCGTCTGCATGTCGGTAATGAAGCGGTGGATGTCGGTTCGCTCGGCGGAGGCGTTGCCCTGGTCGCGGCTTATCGCGTTATCGTCCGCCGTGATCTTGCTCGTCAGCGCCCGGGCGTCGTTCTCGGCGGCGATGCATCCGGGATCCGCCGCCGGCGATCTGGCCGCGACGACGACCACGCCGATAGAGCCCGCACCGACGAGCAGCGCAACGATGATGCCGACGATCGACAAGACCCGGCCGCCCCCGGCGCGCGCCTTCGACTTGACCAGGCCGAGGATCGAGAAGATCAAGCCCAGCGGCCAGACCAGGATCGCGAGCACGATACCGGCGACCGCAAAGCCGTTGCGGCGGTTCACTGGCTGGCCGTAGGGAGGCTGCCCGTAGGGAGGCTGCTGCCCGAACGGCGGCTGGTCGTAAGGTGGCTGCCCGTACGGCGGCGGCTGGGATTGCTGACCGTACGGCGGCGGCTGGGATTGCTGACCGTACGG
>Ga0187806_1000190_pt1 | contig 14469 bp, 14 predicted proteins | sample NC_wetland_sal_i_7_FD_132470 | JGI IMG/M metagenome (GOLD analysis project Ga0187806, IMG submission 132470) | Wetland sediment microbial communities from Neuse River Estuary, North Carolina, USA - ASW_1 | ecosystem: Environmental > Aquatic > Freshwater > Wetlands > Sediment | place: USA: North... | reverse complement strand
GCGGCAGCGCGCAGGCCCTGGCCATCACCCTGCACAACCCCCAGCCCGGCGAAGCCTGGGACGCCCTGCGGGCCGCCGCGGCCGCGCGCAACGGGCCGTGGTGCAAATGGGCGATCGCCATCGACGACGACATCGACGGCGAAGACCTCGACAGCGTGCTGTGGGCGCTGGCGTGGCGGGTGCAGCCGCACCGCGACGTCCAGATCCAGCGCGGCCGCAACACCGACCTGGATCCCTCCGGGGCGCCGGTGGAAGACAACTTCGCCGCGCGCACCTATCCCGACGGGCTCGGCGGCTCCCAGATCCTCATCGACGCCACCCGCTCATGGGACTACCCGCCCGTCAGCCTGCCCGCCAAGGACCTCATGGAAAACGCCAGGAAGATCTGGGAAGAGCTCAAGCTGCCCGAGCTCACCCCCCGCGTGCCATGGCACGGCTACGAGCTCGGCTACTGGCCCGACAGCTGGAACCAGGCCGCCGAGCGCGCCGTGCGCGGCGAGTACCTCGAGACCGGCGAAGAGTTCCGCAAGCAGCGCACGCTGTCCTCCTACTATGAGACCGGCCAGGTCGTTGCCCCTGAGGGGGAGTCAGCATGAGCAGGCAGCGGCTGATCATCGGCGTGAGCGGCGCCAGCGCCCCCCAGTTGGCCTGGGCCGTCCTTGGCGCGCTGCACGCCAGCCGGGCCGTCGAGACCCACCTGGTGCTCTCGGCGGGGGCGGAGAAGACGATCGCCGCCGAGATGGGGCTGACCCGGGGCAGCTTCGAGGCCCTGGCCGACGTCTCCTACCATCCGTCGGACATGGCCGCGGCGGTCTCCTCGGGCTCGTTCCAGACCCTGGGCATGATCGTCGTGCCCTGCTCGATGAAGACCCTGGCCGCGATCGCCACCGGCGTCAGCGGCGACCTCGTTGCCCGTGCCGCCGACGTGTGCCTCAAGGAACGCCGGAAGCTGGTTCTCGTCACCCGTGAGACGCCGCTCAACCTGATTCACATCCGCAACATGGAGACGGCGACCCTGGCCGGGGCCGTGGTCATGCCCCCGGTGCCGGCCTTCTACCACCAGCCGAAATCCATCGACGACCTCCTTGCCCAGACGGCGGGCAAGGTCCTCGATCAGTTCGCGATCGAGCACACGCTATTCCGCCGGTGGGACGGGACATCACCGGCGCCCGACCGCGAAAGCGCCGCTGTCGGTGCCTGACACCGCCAGCGCGAAAGGAACCATCCGTCATGACCACGTACGTGGGGATCACCGAGCATCCCCCTCAGCTGTGTCAGACGTCGAACAAGCTGTGTGCCGAGCTTTACCGGAAGTTCGGCAAGGAAGCCGCCGGCCTCTCGCAGAAGCTCGGTATCACGATGAAGATCGGGCCGTTGATCACAAGCGACCACCGGTCGTTCTTCGTGATCGAGGCCGATGACTACGACAACGTGCGCAAGTTCGTGACCCAGTCCGGAATGATCCAGTGGAACAGCGTCACCACGATCCCGGTCGTCAGCTTCGAGACGGCCCTGGCGGAGCTCGACACGCTGACGCCGATATGGCACCTGCAAAACGAGGCCTGACGGCGCGCGAAGCCTCCAGCGCGGGCCGCTTCAGGCGATTCGCGCTGGAGCTGTACCGCCGCCCGGGTGTCGCCGACGCCTGCCTTGCGCTGCAGAGCCGGCATGACCTGGACGTCAACGTGGTGCTATTCGCCGCGTTCGTCGGCGCCGCGCAGCGCCGAACGCTGACCGCCGACGGTCTCATGCAAGCGCACCGCCGGGTTGACGCGTGGCATCAGGAGGTCGTCCGCCCGCTGCGCGCGGTGCGTCAGCGGCTCAAGGCCGGGCCCGCGCCGGCGCCCGACGAAGCCACCGGGCGCCTGCGCCGCAAGCTTGCCAGGCTCGAGATCGAGGCCGAGATGATCGAACTGGAGCAGCTCGGCTCGCTTATCCCAGAGACCGGCCCCCGGCGCCCCGCAGCCTACGCCGCCGCGTGTGCCGCGGCGGCAATCGAAACCGTCGTCACGACGCGCACCGGTACCGCGCTCATAGCCCAGGACCGCGGAATGATCGAGGCTATCGCCGCCGCGGCGCAGCAGGTCGATGCTGGCCGCCCGCCGGCCATCTGAGTGACCCCCGCTCACCCAGTCGGTCATTAGCGTGCCAGTGCGGAAGCCCACCGAACCCGCCGCGGTAAACCCACTGGAAAGAGACACCTACAGCCAGGCCCTGGACTACGAGCTCCAGCTCGCTCCGTTGCATGACGCCGCGCCCGCCGACTCCGAGCGCGCGATCACCGCGTTCGCCGTCATGTGCGACTTCAGCGCCCGCGACGTGCAGATCCCCGAGATGCGATCAGGGATGGGCCCGCAGAAGGCCAAGCACTTCCTCAGCTCCATGGCCACCGTCGCCGTCTCCGCGGACGAGGTCCTCCCGCGCTGGCGCGACCTGCGGGGTCGGCGGCACCAGACCTGGACGGGTGGGCCCTGGTGGAACCCCTGCTCGGTGACCTGGCGCCGCTGCAGGAGCGGCTGTGGCTGGTGGTCGACGACGGGCCGCTGCGGCGTCGGACCAGTGGTCAGGCGCCTAGTTCGACCGGGGTGAGCAGCACGACCCGCCGGGGCTGGGCGTAAGTGCTCTCGCTGATCTGCAGGTAGGCCTGGAAGTAACGGCCACGATGGTGCGCTGGGCGCCCATGGTGGTGGGCGCGAAGGCTGTGGGACGCCGTAATGGCCAGCAGATCGATGCCGGAATCACGTCATCGAGGTGATCCCCGCTCACCATGACCGCCCAGAACCTGAAACCAGGGCATCTAGTGGAAAGGGATCCTGAACATGACACTTTGGAAGAACCAGGCCGGGATCGCCGCGAGCCTCGCCATGACTGGAGTCGCGGCCGCCGTGCTCGCCGGTTGCTCATCAGGAAGCACGGGCACAGCCAGCGCGAGCGCTTCCGCGGCGAGCGCTGCCGCTCCGTCAGCGACCGTGACCGTGACGGTTACGGCCTCAGCCGGTGCACCTTCGGCGGTCACACCACCTGCTGATTCCGCTGGCGCTCCGCCTGCCGCCTCGTCACCCGCCGGTTCCGGACCGGGCAGGACAGCCGGGACGCCGGCGTGTTCCGCAGCGAGCGTGCAGGTCTCGCTCGGGTCCGCGATCGGCACGGCCGGATCGGTCTACCAGTACATCGAGTTCAAGAACGTCTCGGGTACCGCCTGCACGATGTACGGGTTCCCCGGGGTGTCGCTGCGCGGCGGCATGCCGCCCAGCCAGATCGGCGCCGCGGCGACCCGCGCCCCGAACGACAATCCGTCCCTGGTGACCCTGCCGCCCGGCGGGTGGGCCGCTGCGGCGATGCGGCTCATCGACGCCGGGGCCTACTCGGACTCGACCTGTAGGCCGAAAGCCTCGGCCACGCTGCGGGTCTACCCGCCGAACCAGACGGTGCCGCAGGAGGTGCCCTACGCCTCGACAGGCTGTGCGGCGTCGTCGGTGCAGCTCCTCCAGATCAACGCGGTGCAACCCGGAACGGGAAACCCGCCGGGCGCAAGCTAGCGGCGGCAGCCAGGCCCGCCTGGTGCGGGCCTGGCGTCAGCGCCAACTACGGAGGCCGGAATCCATGAGTAACTGATCCAGCTGGTGGCGACAGCCGTATCGCGGTCGCGCTCGCAATGGAAAAGCACCTCAGGACCCTTTCCCCGCATTCAGGTGATGCGTCCTCACTCACCTGCGAGGGACGCTGACCCCGCAGACGAAGGAGCCTGGCCCCGTGCCGGCAAGCCAGTTCCGGAGAAGGAGATCATTGTGTCAACCGAAGCGCCGCAAATTCGGCCTGCCGCCCCGGGTGCCCCGCGCCCGGCCGCCGCCCCGATACCGAAGCGGCCGGGCCTGGTACTGGCCGTCATCGCGACGGCCCAGCTCATGATCATCATCGACCTGACCATCGTCAACGTCGCCCTGCCGCACATCCAGGCCGCGCTCGGCTTTTCCGGGTCGAACCTGGAGTGGGTCGTGAACGCCTACGCGGTGGCGTTCGGCGGGCTGCTGCTGCTCGGCGGCCGGGCCGGCGACCTGCTGGGGCGCCGCCGGATCTTGATCGCCGGGCTGCTCGTCTTCGTGCTGGCCTCGCTGCTCGGCGGCCTGGCCACCGGCCAGGCCTGGCTGATCGCCGCCCGCGCCGTGCAGGGCGCCGGCGCGGCGATGGCCGCGCCCACCGCGCTGTCGCTGATCGCCGTCACCTTCCCCGAAGGCCCGCCGCGCAACCGCGCGGTGGCGGTGTACTCGGCGATGGCCATCGTGGGCGTCCCGGTCGGGCTGCTGGCCGGCGGGCTGCTGGTCAGCTACGCCAGCTGGCGCTGGGTGTTTTTCGTCAACGTGCCGATCGGGCTGGTCGTGGCCGTGCTGGCCGGCCGCGTGCTGCCCGCCTCGCCGCGCCGTGCCGGGCGCTTCGACCTGCCCGGCGCCATCACCGCGACGGCCGGGGTCGCCGCGCTGGTGTACGGGCTGTCCAACGCCGCCACCACCCCGGACGGCGTCTCGCACTGGGGCGATGCCAAGGTCATCGCGTCGCTGGCCGCCGCGGCGGTGCTGCTGGCCGCGTTCGCGGTGATCGAGACCCGCAGCAGGTACGCGCTGCTGCCCGTGCGGCTGATGCGCAACCGGGACCGGTCCGGCGCGTTCCTGATCAGCTTGTGTCTTGGCACGGCGAACCTGGGCATGTTCTTCTTCCTGACCGTGTTCATCCAGCAGGTGTGGGGGTACAGCCCGCTGCGGGCGGGGATCGCCTACCTGCCGTACGTCCCGGTGATCTTGGTGATGACGCTGGTCGCGCAGCGGGCGGTGGGCCGGATCGGCCCCCGGCCGCTGCTGATCCCCGGCACTGCCATCACGGCCGGCGGGATGTTCTGGATGTCCCGGATCACCGAGCACAGCAGCTACGCCAGCGGGATGCTCGGCCCGACGCTGGTCCTCGGGGCCGGCCTGGGCCTGGTGTTCGTGCCGATGTCCCTGCTCATCCTGAACCGCGTGAACCCCGGCGACGCCGGCGCGGCATCCAGCCTGAGCAACGTCGGGCAGCAGGTCGGCGGCTCGATCGGGCTGGCGATCGTCGGCACCGTGGCCTGGAGTGCGGTGGCCAGCAACCTGCGATCTGCGCAAGCCGCGGCCGCCAGGGCCGCCGTCCATCTCTCCGGCGCCAAGGCGGCCGCGCTGCGCACTCAGATCTACCACCACGCGCTGGCCACCGGGTTCTCCCGGGGCTTCGTGGTCTCGGCGGCCATCCTCGCGCTCGCGATGATCATCGCGCTGGCCGTGGTCCGGGCGAGGCGCCAGGACCTGGCCGGCGCGGGCCCCGGGCCGAAGCCGGCTGGTGACACCAGCTCACCCAGGACGGCGGGCTAGGTCTTGAGCGGCACGGCGCGGATGATTGGAGGTCTTTCATGCGAAGCCCGGCACCGGAGAAATCGGCCCGGAACCGCGACACGGCAGCCGCCCGCAGCGCGCTGCTCGCGGACTTCTCCCTGGACATAACCACAAAGGAACTCAGCGAGCTGGTGCCGGCCAGGGAGGTCATCCCGGCTGGCACCCCCGTGCAACTGTCGTTTCCTGACGGCGCGGACCTAGCGGAGCGGGCGAGCACGGCACAGGCCATCAAGGAGGCCGGGTTCACGCCGGTGCCGATCATCGCGGCGCGCCGGCTCCGGTCGCGGCGGATGCTTAGCGAGTACCTGGCAGCGCTGCGGGCGGCGGACGCGAGCGAGAGCGTGCTCGTGGTGGCCGGCGACCCCGCGCAGCCGCAAGGGCCTTACCCCGACGCGGCCAGCGTGATCGGCTCAGGGCTGCTGGAAGAGCACGGGGTGCGGCAGGCCAGCGTAGCGGGTCATCCCGGCGGTCACCCGGCGGTCGCGGACGACGTATTGTGGGCGGCCCTGGCCGCTAAGACGGCGGCGCTTGGAGGGCGAGAGCTGGGCGGCGACGTGATCACGCAGTTCGGGTTCGACGCGGCCCAGGTGCTGGCGTGGCTCACCGAGGTGCGGGCGCGGGGTATCGGCCTGCCGGTGCGGGTGGGCGTCCCCGGGCCGGCCACCGTGCGGCGGCTGCTGGCAATCGCGTCCCGGTGCGGCGTGGCCGTGAGCGCAACCGTCGCGGAACAGTACGGGTTCTCACTGACTGAGCCCGCGCGCACCGCCGGACCTGACCGGTTCCTCCAGACGCTGGCGTCCGGCTATGACCCGCGGTCGCACGGCGAGGTGAGGCTCCACTTCAACGCGTTCGGCGGGTTCTTGGCCACAGTGGAATGGATTGAGAGCAGGATCCTATGACATCACCAGGCGATTCACCGGCAGAGCCGACGCGCGCGGGCGCCGCGTGCCCGGGCGGCCCCGGGCCGCTAGCCGGGCGCACCGTCGCCCGCATCGGCTACGGCGCGATGCAACTGCGCAACCTCCGGCACGACCGCGACGCGGCCATCGCGCTGCTGCGCCGCGCCGTGGAACTCGGCGTGAATCACATCGACACCGCTCAGTTCTACGGCGACGGCCTCGTCAACGACCTCATCCGCGAGGCGGTCAGTGCCGATGACGGGGTAACGGTCGTCAGCAAGGTGGGCGCCGACCCCGACCCTGGCGGCCCCTACCCGATCCGCATGGCGCAACGACCCAGAGAACTCGCCGCCAGCGTCGACGCCAACCTCGCGAGCCTCGGCCTTGACCAGATCCCGGTCGTCAACCTGCGCCGCCCCGACGCCAGCACCCCGGTCCCCGTCGCCGACGACCAGGTCGTCGACCTCGATGACCAGCTCGCGGCGATGACCGCACTGCGCGACGCCGGCAAGATCGGCGCGATCGGGCTGAGCGGCGTGACCCTGGACGAACTGCGCCGCGCGCTCCCGGCGGGCATCGCCTGCGTGCAGAACGAATACGGCCTCGTCTCCCGCGGCGAGGAGGACATGCTGCGACTGTGCGCCGGGGCGGGCATCGCCTGGGTCCCCTACTTCCCGCTCGGCGGCGCCCTGCCCGGCTCCCCCAAGGTGGCCGACCAGAAAGCCGTCCTCGCCGCCGCCGAATCTCTCCGCTGCGCCCCGGCGCAAGTCGGCCTCGCCTGGCTGCTCCACCACGCACCCAACGTCCTGCTCATTCCCGGCACCACCAGCCCAGGCCACCTCCAAGAGAACCTCGCGGCCGGCGCAATCGCCATCGACACAGCCACCCTCGCCGCACTCGACGCCATCCGGGCTATGGCCTGAGCCGGAGGATCCGCTCGGCGTTCGCGTGCGCCACTCGTTCCTTGTCAGCGGGGGCGAGCGGCGCGGTGCGCATGAACTCGGTCGCCTGCCCGGTCGACTCGAACGGGTAGTCAACCGAGAAGCCAGCTTCGGATTCGCGTGGGTGGGCTTCACCTTGTCTGCGTGATTGGGCGGCCGGCCGTGCAGCAGTCCCAGGCCATAGCCAATTGGGTTGGCGTCGTGGCGCGCGGCGGTGGGATGATGATGGCCGTGGATCCTGCGGGCGGACCGGGCGCCGTGACGGCAGACGGGGCCGCCCGTCATACGAGGGCGGTGATACCGCGTCCGGTCCTGATGAGGCGGCTCGGGGGCCCGGCGCGGGTGACCGTAGTGTCGGGGATGGCGGGCAGCGGCAAGACGGTGCTGCTGCGGTCGTGGATCGGCGAGGCGGACATCACAGAGCACGCGGCGTGGGTGGACGCGGGGCGGGATGTGCCGGATGCGCAGAACTTCTGGCTGTCCGTGGTCGCCGCCCTGCGGGCGACGGGCCCGGGCGCTGAGCTGGTGCGGGCGGTGTCGGCGGCGCCGGACCTGGACGGGTGGGCCCTAGTGGAGCGGCTGCTCGATGACCTGGCGCCGCTGAAGGAGCGGCTGTGGCTGGTGGTGGACGACGTGCACGAGCTGGACGCCGGCCAGGCGCTGCGTCAGCTTGAGCTGTTGCTGATGCGGGCGCCGACAGGGCTGCGGTTCGTGCTGGCCACCCGGCACGACGTGCGGATGGGCCTGCACCGGCTGCGGCTGGAAGGCGAGCTGGCCGAGATCCGCGCGGCGGACCTGCGGTTCAGCCTCGCGGAGGCGCAAGAGCTGTTCGTGGCGGCGGGAGTGGAACTGCCCGGGCCGGCGGTAACGGTGCTGCATGAGCGGACCGAGGGGTGGGCGGCCGGGCTGCGGCTGGCCGCGCTGGCGGCGACCGGGCACCCGGATCCGCAGCGGTTCGCGGCCGGGTTCTCCGGTACCGAACGGACGGTGGCTGAGTACCTGCTGGCCGAGGTACTCCAACGGCAGGGTGAGCGGGTGCGGCGGCTGCTGCTGCGCACCTCCATCCTGGACCGGGTCAACGGCGAGCTGGCGCACCTGCTGACCGGGGACGAGGGCGCCGAGCGCGTGCTGCAGGACCTGGAGACCGCGAACGCGTTCGTGACGTCGCTGGACGGGGCGCGGTCGTGGTTCCGTTATCACCAGCTGTTCGCCGGGCTGCTGCGGCTGGAGCTGCGGCGCACCGCGCCAGGTGAGGTCGCCGGGCTGCACCGGACGGCCGCCGGGTGGCTGGCCGGGCACGGGTACCCGGTGGAAGCCATCCGGCAGGCCCAGGCGGCGCAGGACTGGGAGCTGGCCGCGCGGCTGCTGGCCGGCCACTGGCCCGGCCTTTACCTGGACGGACGGTTTGGTGCCATCCATGAGCTGGTGGCCGGGTTCCCGGCCGGCCTAACGGCAACCGATGCCGGGCTTGCGGTGGTGGCCGCGGCTGATGAGCTGGCCCGCGGGTCGCTGGAGGCCACCACGCGCTACCTGGCCCTGGCCGAGCGGGAACTGGAGAGCCTGCCCGAGGCCGAGCAGGGGAAGGCACGTTTGCAGCTGGCGGTCGTCCGGCTGCTGCTGGCCCGCCAGCAGGGCGACCTGACGGCCGTGACCGAAGGCGCCGGCCGGCTGCCGGGCATGGCCGAGCTCGTGGGCAGCGACCCGGTGGCACCCGGTCTGGGTGAGAACCTGAGTGCGCTGGCGCTGATCAGCCTCGGCAGCACCGAGCGCTGGGCGGGCGCGCACGATGACTCGAAGCGGCACCTGGAACGCGGCATCGAGCTGGCCCGCCGGATCGGGCGCCCCTATCTCGAGTTCACCGGCCTGGTCCACTGGGCGACAGAGATGCCCCGCTCGACTGCGACGGACAAGCCCCGTTCGATTGTGGCGGAAGCCCACTACAGCAGGCAGGCGATCGAACTGGCAAGGCGCCACGGCTGGACCGATGACCCGGCCTTTGGCGTCGCCTGCTCAACAGTGGGAGCCGCGCTGGCGCTGCAGGGAAGGACGAACGAGGCCGAGCCTTGGATCCAGCGCGCCGAGCGCAACGTCAGAACAGAAACCGAGCCCGCGGCGAGCCTGGCGATCCGCTACGTCCGGGGGCTACTTGAGCAGGCCCGGGGCCGTGACGCCGAGGCGCTGGCCGCCTTCCAGGCCGTCGAACCGCTGGCCAGGCAGATCGTCTCACCGCAGTACCTCCTCCCCCGGGCACGCGCACAGCAGGTGCACTGCCTCGTGCGCCTCGGCCAGGCCGAGCGTGCCAGGCAGCTCCTGGACGGGCTCTCCCAGGCTGACCGCGACCACTCGGAGATCCGCATCGCCACCGCGGGGCTGCGGCTCGCCGAGGACAACCCCGGCGCCGCCCATAGCGAGCTCGCCCAGTTGCTGGCCGGCCCTGTTCCGGTCGGCCTGGGGTTCCGGTTGACTACGGTGTACGTGCTAGAGGCGCTCGCCCAGGACAGGCTCGGCGACCAGGCCGCCGCGGAAACCGCTCTGGAGCGCTCGCTCGAACTAGCCGAACCCGACGGGGTTATCCTCCCGTTCCTGCTGTCCCCTGTGCTGGGACTACTGGAGCGGCACGCCCCGCACCGCACCGCGCACGCATCTCTCATCGCCGAGATCCGCAGCCTGCACGCGGGAGCCGAGCCCGTGCCGCGGCCTCCCTCGCCGGGGCCGCCGGCCGAGCCGCTCAGCGGCAGCGAGATCCGCGTGCTGCGCTACCTGCCCACCAACCTGACCGCCCCAGAAATCGCCCGCGAGCTGTCGGTCTCACCGAACACGGTCAGGACCCACGTCAAGAACCTGTACGCCAAGCTCGGCACCAACCGCCGGGCCGGGGCCGTCGAGCGCGCCCGCGCCCTGGGACTGTTGGCACCCCGCAGCGGGGGCCAGGCCATGCCGGCCAGCACCGCATCGCCCTGAACGGGTTCCGCGGTACACAGTGACCAGGCAAGGTTAGCCGTTCGCAGCGGGAGCGGACGCCGTCCGGGCGGGGTACCGCTGGTCGCGCTCCTGCGCGGTCAGGCCGCCCCAGATGCCGTGCGCCTGCCGGGTCCGCAGCGCGAACGCCAGGCACTGACGCCGGACCAGGCAACAGGCGCAAACCGCCCTCGCCTCCGCCACCTGCTCCAGGGACTTGCCGGCCGACGAGACCGGAAAGAACAGATCAGGGTCGAACGACTGGCAGGCAGCGAGCGTCCGCCAGTTCCTCTCAGTCAGCCACGCCATCCCAGCGCCTCCTCGATGGTGTCCGGTCCACTCACAATGAGGCGCGGCTAGGTGAGGCCGGATCACGCGGACTTGGTGACGCCTGCTCACCCAGCCGGATCCGACGCTAGGACCAGTGCGTTTGCTGAACCACTTCCGTCAACGCAAGGAGTCATGACATGCGCTACCGCACCCTCGGCCGGACCGGCATCAAGGTCAGCGCCTACGCGCTCGGCGCGATGATGTTCGGGGCCGTCGGCAACCCCGACCACGATGACTCGATCCGCATCATCCACAAGGCGCTGGACGCAGGGATCAACGTCATCGACACCGCCCCCGTATATTCCAACGGCGAGTCCGAGGAGATCGTGGGACAGGCGCTCAAGGGGCGCCGGGACAGCGTCGTCCTCGCGACCAAGGTGCAGCCGCGGACGCTGGTTTCCGGGCCGAACCCGACAGCGGGCGATCCCAACCGGGGAGGCAACTCAAGGCGCTGGATCATGACCGCGGTCGAGGACTCGCTGCGCCGCCTGCAGACTGACTGGATCGACCTGTACCAGATCCACCGGCCCGACACCGACACCGGCATCGAGGAGACGCTGTCCGCGCTTTCTGACCTGATCCACGCAGGCAAGGTGCGCGCGATCGGGACTTCGGCGATGCCCGCCTCCGACATCGTGGAGGCCCAGTGGGTGGCCGAACGGCGCAGCCTGCAACCGTTCCGCAGCGAGCAGCCGACCTACTCCATCCTCAACCGGGGCATCGAGGCCGAGGTGCTGCCTGTGGCCCAGCGACACGGGATGGGCGTCGTGGTGTGGAGCCCGCTCGCGCAGGGGCTGCTCACCGGGCGCGTCCGCAAGGGCCAGCAGACCGACCTGCGCCGCACCGCCATCTTCCGCCACATGCGCGACGAGCGCCGCCTCGACGCCGTCGAGAAGATCATCCCGCTCGCTGAGGAAGCGGGCCTGCCGATGACCCACCTCGCGATGGCGTTCGCGATATCCCACCCCGGCGTGACCAGCGCGCTCATCGGGCCGCGCACGATGGAGCAACTCGATGACCTGCTCGCCGGGCTCGACGTCACGCTCACCGATGACATCCTCGACCAGATCGACGAGATCGTCCCGCCGGGCACCGACATCGGCACCCTCGACATGGCCTACCGGCCCCCTGCCCTGGACCAGCCGAACCTGCGCCGCCGCCCGGCCGGCGAGCGCAGCGCGACCTGACCAGAGAGAACCATGACGACCTCAGTAGAGACCTAAGGAGAGCCATCATCAAGCTCACTGCCTGCGGCGCGCCCGCGCGCGGACGCGCCGCGGACTCACGCACGCGCATCCAGCGGTGACGGGTGTGCAGCGCGAGTCCCGGCCGCAGCGGTACCAGATCCGCGTCCGCGGCCGCCTAGGGGAGACGATCCGCTCCGCGTTTCCCGCCCTGCGAGCCCGGGTGGACGGCGGCGACACCGTGCTGACGGGCGTGCTGGCCGATCAGGCCGCGCTCTATGGCGTGCTGGCCGAGGCCGAGGCGCTCGGCCTGGAGCTCATCGAGGTCCGCCGCCTGCCGCCGGGCGAGTCGCGGGAGCCACCGTCATGAGAGCGCTGCCCACGCAGCCAGTCCGGGTCCCGCCGCACCTCAGCCTGGTCCCGATATCACCGGTCACCCGCCCTGATCCGGACACGGCACCCGTCAGCCCGCCGCTGGGGGCCTCACATTATGCCGGTTTGGTCTGGGCCAGCGTAAATCCGCACTTTAGCCTCGGACGCAGTGCCGGGTTAGCGGACGGTGACCGCCGAAGAAAGGAAGGGAAGGGCGGCCGGTGAGCTGGCCCGCGGGTCGCTGGAGGCGGCCGAGCAGTACCTGACCCTGGCGGAACGAGGATCGGCGTTGGTGCTGGTGACAAATGGACTGGTCGCGCAAGACCCCAGGTCAGCGACTGTGACAGGGTTTCCGGCACTCACACCCCACAGGGAGTTGCGGCCGACCGACGGCATACGGGCAGATGAGCATACATTTTAGCGCGCTCAGATTCTCAAACGTATACTTTTTAGCGCGCTCGCCGTCTAAAACGCGTACCGTTGGACTTGGACGACGAGCGTTCGGAGGATCACCTTGCCGACAAGAATCGGGCAGATCGCCCAAGAGATCGCCCGGATGAATCCGTGGTGGCGGTCATCGGATTGGGCCGAGGCCGACCATGACCTGCGCGAGGTACGGGACAGTGGCCTGGGGTACCGGTCACCGTGCCTGGACAATCTGCAACCAGGCGGCTTGTACTTGCTGCGTGGCCCGCGCCGGGTGGGGAAAACCGTGAGCGTCAAGCAGGCGATCCAGTCGCTGCTGGCGAGCGGGGTACCCCCGCTGGCGATCGTCCGTTTCGCGGCCGACGGTTGGCTGGCCAACGACCTGCGCACCCTGGTGCAGAACGTGGCGCTTCCTCCGGCCCCCGAGGGGACCAGCCGGTGGTGGTTCATTGACGAGGTGACTGCGGTCAAGGGCGACTGGGCGACTCAGGTCAAGTGGCTGCGAGACAACGATCCGACGTTCAGCACCGCGACCGTGGTGCTGACCGGTTCCAACGCGGAAAGCCTCACGAGCGCGTCCGGCACTCTCGCCGGGCGTCGTGGCCGGGTGTCCGATACAGACCGGACGCTGCTGCCCATGGGATTTCGCACCTTCGCCCAGTTGCTCCGGCCTGAACTTGCCGCGCTCCCCAGGCTGCCCGTCGGCCGGCTCCATTCCAGGGAAGCCGCACAAGGCTATAACGCGGCCCTGCCCTGGCTCGATGACCTCGTCCGACTCTGGGAGGTCTACCTTCAGTACGGCGGGTTCCCGGTAGCCGTTGCGGCGGCCCGACAGGCGCAGCCGACTCCGGCCTGGTTCATCGACGACCTGTTCGCCGTGCTGCACCGCGACGCTTTCGCCTCCAGCCGACTGTCGCAGAGCCAGACTAGCGCCCTGGTGGCAAGGCTCTGGGCGGGCATGGGATCTCCGGTCAACACCAGCCGCATCGGCGCGGACACGGACGTCAGTCATGACGCGGTAGCACGGCACGTCGGCTACCTGCGCGACTCCTACCTTCTGTGGTCATGCCCGCAGACCGCTGACGGCGCGTACATCAGACGCGACCGAAGTCCCGAGAAGCTGTACGCCATCGACCCCGTAATCGCACGGCTGTCGCATCTGCGGAATCCCGCGCGATCCGACGTGGACACCACGATACTTACGGAGATGCAGGTCGGCATGGCACTACGGCGCGCCACCTTCGCAGGTGGCTGGCCCTGGACGGCCGATGAGGTGGTCTTCTACCACCGCACGAAGAGCCGCAAGGAAATCGACTTCGTCGGCGAACCCCTCGCCGGGACAGCCGTTGAAGGCAAGTACATCGAGACCGGCAGGTGGCGCGGCGAAGCGGTCACCGTCAAGGCTTCAGACTGGGCAGGCGTACTCACCACCCGAAACGTGCTCGATTGCACAGACCCGGCTGACGCATGGGCCGTTCCCGCCGGAATCCTTGCCGCTCTCGTCGACACCTGATCCTCACGCGTGGGCCATCGCCCACCTAAATTCTCCGGCCATCCGGCGGCGGAAGCTCTATTCGAGGTAACCCCTGACGGGACGGCGATGAGCGACGGAAGCGATGTTTGCCGAACTCTCGGCACTGACCCTGTGGGTGCCGATAACCTATGCCACCAGGCGATATTCATGAATCACGCCTCCGGCGCGGACGCGCCGCCGGACGCGGAAGTGGTCTAGGCCGGTGATGCCATTTGGCAGCGGGCGCAGCGGCGCAGCCTGGTTCAGGGTGCGGTGCGGCCGGTGCGTGTTGTAGAAGTCCTCGTACTCGCGCAGGACGGTCATCAGGTGGCGCTGGTTCCAGATCAAGGTCCGGTCAAGCAGCTCGCGCCGGCAGCTGCCGATCCAGCGTTCCATGATCGAGTTCATTCGGGGCGCCTGGACCGCGGAGCGGACGACCCT
>Ga0187806_1000189_pt1 | contig 14541 bp, 13 predicted proteins | sample NC_wetland_sal_i_7_FD_132470 | JGI IMG/M metagenome (GOLD analysis project Ga0187806, IMG submission 132470) | Wetland sediment microbial communities from Neuse River Estuary, North Carolina, USA - ASW_1 | ecosystem: Environmental > Aquatic > Freshwater > Wetlands > Sediment | place: USA: North... | reverse complement strand
GCTTCCTGTTCCAGGCGTAACTTAAAGGCTTCACGTTATCCGAATTCTACAGCGATTATGGTTCGTAAGCAGCCCAGACCGGCTTACCTCACGGACAGTTTTCCCTATCTGTCGAATAGGCGCGCATTGCCATTGTGGGAGTGCTGCCTCGAAGGGGGCACCAGTGGGGATGAGAGTCGGCCGGGTGACACCGGCGAGAGTGCCCGTGCGGCCCGCCATGGCATCTCACCACGAGGAAATGGATTGGCTTAGCTCGCGGGCTTTTCGTGCGAGATCCTCCAGTTCCCGCCAAGCCACCTCCCGAACCGCGATCCAGTCGTCGGGGTCGACATTTTTGCCCGCAGTGAGAGCAACTTCTAGGATCGGCTGCTGCGGGTGCCCGTAAACGTCCTCCCGGCGTAGCAGCCTTTGTAGCCGCACCAAGTAGTCACGCAGCGCGGCGGCCTCTGGCCTATCCGGTGGCGGTGCCACCTTCGCTTTTCCATTCTCGTCCTGGGTTAGCTGCAGCACTTGCTTGGCGCACTCGAGTTCCGCGTGCAGGCGCATCAGGTGTATCCGAACCCGCCGCAGCGCGTCCCGGTCGCTTTCTATCGTCCGTCCCAGAAGCCAGACTTGGACGTTGTGGTTCCCATAGGAAGTCCACCAGTGCTGGAGGCGCAATCCATACTCCTCCGGCAGGTAGACCCGGCAGCCCGTTCGGGGAGGGTTCGCGATCTCGCCAGCGTGATATTCGACGAATAGCATCGGCTGAGCCGAGCTCACCCACCATGGTTCCGGCCGAAAGTCGGCGCTGGTTTTCCGCAGCGTCGTGGAGGCCAAAACGAGCGCCGCCAGCGACGGTCCGACGGAGTGCAGCGGCTCGGGCAGATCGCTAGCCGCGTCCCGGACGCGCAGGGGCAACTTCAGCACGCTGTCCAGGAACTGATTCAGGCCAGGGCCTGCGAGGTTGTGCGGACCCCAGATCCGCGACAGGCCGATCTCAAGCCGGATAATCGGTGCATAGCTGTAGTAGCGGCGGGAACCAGCCCGGCTCGACCCCTTGAAACCCGAGATTGGGGCATCGCCTGGCCCGAACTTGTGCTGGGAAAGGTCGATGGGCAATGGAAGGGCGTGCCGCGCGTCGCAGTAGAACCCTTCGTTCTCCCAGCTGATGTCTCCGCCGCCGCGGCGTCGCCGGAGCTTACCAGCGTTGCGTACAAAACCGCGCGTGAGGTCCGGTGAGAGAGGCTGTCCCCAGCGCGGTCGCTCGAGGCGGTATGTCTGCGTGGCCAGGAAGGGCCGGACGTCGGTCATTGGCAACTGTGCGACGATGAACATGCTCTCAACTTAAGGCGTAGGTCACCCAATTTTGGACTGACCATAAAGGAACCTCAGGGTGACCCCGCCGATCGGAGATCGGCGCGCCTCATGTAAGAACACAGCTGACGTGGACGTCACTACGCCAGCAACTAGGCACAGCCCAATGGGCAACTCCAGTATACGGGGCCCCTTCGCTCCAGAGAAGTGCCCCGGTTCCGGTGACCGGGCGGCCGTGTATGAAGACGCCGCCTCGGGCGTCGTGGTCCGTCCAGAGCTAGGTGTTCGGGAGCCCCTGGGCTGGACCGGTCTGTTCCGGAATGTCGACTGGCTCCCCAAGATCTACGCGCATCGTGCGCAGAAGGGCGTTGCGCACGCCGGCAATTGCCTCTGGTCCCGGACCAGTGAGGGGTGCCCCAGCATCACTCGCTCTCATGAACTCGACCAAGGTATTTTGCAGCGCTATCGCATTACCCGCCACTACGGACGGTGCTATCAGCATCAGTTCCCCGATAGCCTGAAACATTCCCTCTTGCGCCTTTGTCTGCCTGGAGACTGCTACTTTGCGCTCCTCGTCGTCATCGCCAAGGCGCGCTGCTCTGTACGAGCTCGCCGCGATCGTCACACCGTTTAGAGCCGCCAGTACCGAGGCGTAAATTCGCCGCTTCTCTGCAATACGTGCGCGCCTATCCTCAGCGTTAATGCTTGTGACTAGCTGTTCCGTGGCTGCCTTGATATTGGCTTGCAGGTCGCCGGATGCGGCCTCGCGGTTTGCCTTCGCCTCATCGGATGCCGCCTTTAGGTTTCTCTTAGCGTCGGCAGATGCACGCTTAGCGAGATATGCCGTACCGCCGATCCCGATTAGGGCCGCAACACCGGTAGCGATGCTTGCTACCACTGATGCCCAGTCCGTACCAGTGACGACATCAATCACGGGAGCGAGGGCCACAAGGCTGTTCATACTCACAGACTAGAGTTCAGTCCCGGACATGACCTTCTAAATTAGATGCTGGGCCGGCTCGTCGTTCTCGCGCGTGGTCATGAGGTGTCCGGGGGAGCTTATCCAGAACGGACCCGTCACTTCGCCCGCGGCCCCAGCCCTCACCCCCCGCGGGAGGCTGCCAGGACGCGCAGCGGGAGCGCTCGCGGGCCGCGGACCTGTCCCGCGGCCCAGGTCACCGCGGCGGGGTCGGCGAGCGTGAACTCCGGGAAACGCTCGAGCCACACGCCCAGAGCGACCCGGAGTTCCATGCGCGCCAGGTGCGACCCCAGGCAGCGGTGGATGCCCAGGCCGAACGCGGCATGCCGGTTGACCTCGCGGTCGATGACGACCTCCGCCGCCCGGTCGAACTGCGCCGGGTCCCGGTTGGCCGCGGGGTACGAGAGCAGGATCCAGTCGTCGGCCGTCATGCTGGCCCCGCGCCAGTGCATGTCCTGCTTCACCAGCCGGGCCATGGTGACTGGCGCGTAGGCGCGCAGGAACTCCTCGATCGCGGTCGGCAGCAGCCCTGGATCGGCGACGAGCCGGCGGCGGTCCTCCGGGGTCTTCGCCAGATGCCACAGGGCCGCGCCGATCGCGCTCCACGTCGTGTCGATGCCGGCGATGAGCAGCAAGGCCATCGTTCCGACGATGTGCGAGGGGTCGAGCTTGCGACCGCCGAGTTCCGCGTTGATCAGGTAGCTGGTGAGGTCGTCCCGCGGGTTGCTGACGTGGTCCTGAACCTGCCCGAGCAGGTAGTAGAACAGCGCCGACATCCGTGTGACCCGCTGCTCCGGTGGCAGGTCGATGCCTTCCAGCGTGTTCTTGACGAACTTGCGGAACTGCGGGCCGTCTTCCGGGGGAAACCCGAGGATGTCGGCGATCACCCGCATCGGGATGTGCTGAGCGTAATCGCGGGCGGCGTCGATGACGTCTTGTCCCTGGAGCGCGTCGATGAGGGAGTGGCACAACTCCGTCGTCGCGGGCTCCTGCTTGCTGACCGCGGTCTTGGTGAACGCTGGAAGCAGCAGCTTGCGCGCCTCGCGGTGGAACGGCGGGTCGGACGTGATCGGCGGTGAGCCGCCAGCCGGCGCCAGGTCCCGTGGCGGCCGGAAGTTGCTCAGGATGATCGCTCGCGAGGAAAAGAGCTCGGTGTCGTACGCGATCGCCGCGATGTCCTGGTAACGCGTCGGCAGCCAGGCGCCCCCGAACCGCTGCGTGTGCGCGATCGGGCATCGCTGGCGCAGGTCGTCCTGGATCGGGTACGGGTCGGCGACCCATGCGGGATCGAGGTGAGAGAAGTCGGTCGCCCAGTCCGAGACGGGGCCGGTGACGATCTCGCTGCGGGTCCCGGCGGACCTGCCGTCGCGCCTGGCCCAGTGGCCATGGGTGAAACGGTTGTCGGCCGCCATGTCACGACTCCCCGGCGAGGACGATCGCGTGCTCGGGACAGTTCGCCGCGGCGAGACGGGCATCGTGTTCATCGCCCGGCGGCACGGTGCCGTCGCCCAGGACCATCCCGTAGCCCTCGTCGTCGTCACCGAACAGGCCGGGCGCGAGGTCGTAGCAGCGGCCGTGGCCCTGGCAGCACCCGGCGTCGATTTGCACCTTCATTAGGACATTCCTCCTCTCTGCGCGGCAGTGCGGTATAAAAACCTCGTCAAACGATATCGGTCGCTCACTTCTTTATACCCGCCGGAAAAGATATCTGGCGACCGCGGTTTACTCTCCGTGAGCCCGGGAATCGCCGTATCTGGGTGCTGGGACAGCGACCGTCTCTCCGGACGGCAACGCTGCCCCTCGCCGTTTCCGATTGGCGACAAAGCCCTGCGAGATCGGGGGATCGGGTCGCGGGAACACTTGCCGCCAATCTGGACAAGGTGACCGCAAAAAGCCTTTAACGTGCCTGGCCGACGGAAATCTCGTGAGGCGAAATAAGAAAGGACATTCCGTCGCGGGAACAATTTCCCGGCGCGTAACTAGAGCATGGGGGGTGCTCGATGGAGGACGTCGTAAACGACTACATCAGCCGCGAAATCGTCCAGGACCAGGCGCTGCTGCCGCTAGCGAATGAGACGTCGCTGCTAGATGGGGGCATCCTGGATTCGCTGAGCCTGGTCAGGCTGGTGGTCTTTTTGGAAGAGCGGTTCCAGGTCACGGTCGGCGAGGCTGATCTTCTCCCGGAGAATTTCGATACCGTAAACGCCATCTGCGCCTACCTCAGGGCCCGGGAGGACACGAGGCACGAGGCCGCACATGGGTGACGGCCGCGCCCAGAGGCTGCTGCGCGGCGCGGAAGGCGTGGCCTACTGGGGGGCGGTAGCGCCAGTCCTGGCCTGCCTTCCCGGGGCCTCGGGCTATCGCCTCGCCTGCCGCCGCGGTGACTGGAATTTCCGCTACAGGCACGCGAAACGCGCCGAGCTCATCCGCCACCTGCGGCACCTGCTCGGGGACGAGCTCAGCCCGGACGCCGCAGTGCGGCTGAGCCGCGACTGGTTCCGGTTCGCTTCCTGCGAGGCGGTCGACGTGATGCGGCTGCGGCACCGGGCGCGGCCCCTGCGGCGGCTGGTCGAGATCCGCGGGCGGGAGCACCTGGAGGCGGCGCTGGCGGGCGGCAGGGGAGCCGTCCTTTGCTCCGCGCACTTCGGCTCCTTCGATTGCGCCTTCTCCTTGCTGGGCGCCAGCGGCTTTCCTGTCACGACCATCGGGCGCTGGCAGCACAACTACACGACGGGGCTGTCGCCCGCCGAGCGGCGGTTCTGGGACTGGGTCTACGCCAGGCGGCTGCGGCGTCACCGGCACCGGCCGAACATCGAGCCGTGGGCCGGGCGGATCGGGGTCGCAGCGCAGGCGGCGGCCATCCTGCGCGCCAACGAGGTGATAACGATCGCGATCGACGCGCCCCCGCTGGACAGCGACCTGGGCCGCACCGTCGGGGTACCTTTCCTCGGCCGCCGGGCCAGCCTCCTGCCCGGGGCCGTGACGCTCGCCCAGCTGACCGGGGCGCCGCTGCTCATGGGGTTCATGTACCGCGCGGCGGACTACCGCCACCAGGTGCTGGAGATCTCCGCGCCGGTGTCGATGGAAGGAGACACCGCGACGGCATTCGCCCGCTGCACCGCTGAGGTAGCGGCCGCCATCCGGCGAAGCCCCGCCCACTGGGTCTACTTGCCAAGCGGCGCGGATCTCGCGCAGATCGGGCTGCTCCCGCCGCAGAGCGGCGGGTCGCCAGCCGCGGAGCGAGCCCGTCCAGCGCAGCTAGACCTACCGCAGATAGATAGGAGGTTGCTGCACGATGGATCAGCAGACAGGGTCTCGGCTCGAGGCTGACCTGTTCCTGCTGCACGCTCCGAGCGTCTACGACTTCCGCGAGCGCGACGACATGCTGTTCGCCTACCTGAGCGACAGCGACAGCGTCAATGTCACGTCCGTCTACGAGATGTATCCGATCGGCTGGTTCTCGATCAAGCAGCGGCTGGCAGACCACGGCTTCGACGCGAAGATCGTGAACGTCGCTTCGCTGATGCTCATGTATCCCGGCCTGGACGTGCGGCGGCTGCTCGGCCGGCTCGAAGCGCCGATCTTCGGGTTTGACCTGCACTGGATGACGCAATGCCACGGCGCCATCGAACTGGCGGCCGTCCTGAAGCAGGAGCACCCCGGGGCGCTCACCATTTTCGGCGGCATCTCGGCGACCTACTATGCCAGCGAGCTGATCAGGTATCCCAGCGTCGACGTCGTCGTGCAGGGTTACGACACCCTCGATCCCGTCACCGAACTGGTCGCCAGGGTCCGGCGGGGCAGCAGGGACTTCCGCTCCATTCCGAACCTGCTGTACAAAGTCGGCGGCGAGGTCGAGGCGACCGGCTTCACCCACAAGCCGGCCGAGAACTACAACAACGCGCGCAACGACTGGTCGTATTACCGGGACATGCCGAGTCCGGGGCCGTCGGTCACCAAGCTCATCATGACGCTGCCCAACACCGGATGCGCGCACGACTGTGGCTGGTGCGGCGGATCGCGGTTCGCCTACCGCAACATCATGGGCGTCCGCAGGACCCTGGTCCAGAAGGACAACGACCTCATTATCGACGAGCTTCGCACCATGAAAGAGGCGGCGCGGCGCACCTCGATATACGCGCTTCAGTGTTATTCGGAGAATAAGACGCGGCTGCACCGGTATCTCGACGCCGTGAAAGAGGTCGGCTACAGTAGCGTCTCCTTCGAGCAGTTCAACCTGACACCGCCGGACACGCTGCGGAAAATGGGCGAGTCCACCGCCGCCTATATCATGCTTTCCCCGGAGTCCCACGACCCGATAATAAGCGCGGCGGCCGGGCGCGGTACCTATACCATGGCGGAGATGGAGGACTGGATTCCGCGTGCGCTTGATGCCGGGATAAAAGGAATCATGGTCTGGTTCTTCATTGGGATGCCTTACCAGGACCGGCAGTCGGTGATGGATACCGTCGCGTATTCCGAGCGGCTGATACGCAAGTTCGGAGGATGGAAAGCGCTCCCGCTTATCTGCCCGATGGTGCCGTTCCTTGACCCCGGCTGCCGGTTTTTCGAAGAGCCTGGGCGGCACGGCTACCGCATCTTCCACCGCACCCTGGAAGAACACCGTCAGGCCATGGTGGAACCATTGTGGTACCGGCGGCTGAACTATGAGACGCGCTGGCTGGACAGGCGCCAGCTGCAGGATGTCTCCTACGAGGCGATTGCCCGCCTCGTGGAAATCAAGGGCGAGCACGGGGTGCTGCCGCCCGAGTTCTGCCGGGCCATCCTCACGACCATCGACGAGACGCGGCAGTTGCTCGGGGAAATGGAAAGAGCCTTCCTGCTCGACGGGAAACTTCCGGCCGCCTTGCGGGAGGAGGTGCGTTCCTACAACCGCAAGATTCTCGCCTACTCGAGCGACCAGATCATTCCGGTGCGGCGCCCGTTCGGCGGCCGGTGGTTCGACGACGCCACCGTGCCGCCGCAGATGATCGAGGACAACCTGGCGGCCAAGCTCTTACTTCTCCCACACAGAAACGAACTCTTCCTGTTATCGACGAAGGGAGCTTTGCGGATGACGCAATCCGTATCAGTGTCTCGCCCCGCGGGCTACCGTGACGCCCCATCGCCGTTCACGATGGACACCGAGGCCTTCCGCGACCTGGGTTACCGGCTCGTGGACACCCTGGGGGCCTACCTCGAGGCACTGCCTCACAACCCGGTTTACCGGCCGCTCCCGGAGGAAGTACGGCGGCAGTTCGCGGAGATGGAGCTGCCCGCCGGCGGAATCGCACCGGAACAGATCCTGGAGTTCTTCACCGAGCGCGTGCTCCCGTACGGGCGCGGCCAGAACCACCCCTGCTTCGCCGCCTTCGTGGACCCGGCGGCATCCAAGCTGAGCATGCTGGCGGCTTTCGCCGCGGCGGTGACGAACACCAGCGGCGCCGGCGGGGAGTACGCGGCCATCTACCTGGAACAGATAGCCGTCCGCTGGCTCATGGAGCTCATCGGCTTCCCCGCCGAGGGCAGCGACGGCGTCCTGCTCGGCGGGGGGTCCGACGCGAACCGGCACTGCCTGGAGGTCGCGCGCCACTGGGGCGCCAAGGTTAACGGCTGGGACGTCAGGGAGGAAGGACTCCACGGGCATCCCCGGCTCACCATGTACATGTCGGCGGAGGGGCATTCGTGCCTGGAGAAGGCCGCCTTCACCCTCGGGCTCGGCAGCCCGCGCAAGGTGGCCGTCGGCGCCGACTTCCGGATGGACCTGAATGACCTGCGCGCGTCGGTCGCGGCCGACCGGCGCGCGGGTCACCGTCCCTTCCTCGTGGCGGCGAACGCCGGGAGCGTGAAGACGGGAGCCATCGATCCGCTGGCGGAGCTCGCCGAATTCTGCCACGCCGAAGGCCTGTGGCTGCACGTGGACGGCGCCTACGGCGGGTTCGGGGCGCTCGACCCGCGGCTGGCGAAGTGGTTCGCGGGCATCGAACGCGCCGATTCCGTCGCCATCGACCCGCATAAGTGGATGGCGGTGGCCATCGGCTGCAGCTGCGCCATGGTGCGGCACGGCGAGCTCCTGCAAGACACCTACAAGCTCGTGCCCTCCTACCTCAAGCTGCCGGCGGGCCGGGGGTTCGCCGGCCACATCTGGTACTCCCACCGCAGCGCCGAGCAGACACGGGACTCCGGCAGAGCCCTCAAGACGTTCTGGAACATCCAGCAGGCTGGCAGGGACGGCCTGGTGAGCCACGTCAGGCGGCACATCGACCTCGCGCGGTACATGGAGCAGGTCATCGAGGCCAGCCCGGACCTGGAACTGCTGGCCACCGGGCCGCTGACCGCCGTGTGCTTCCGGTACGCGCCCGCGGACCGGCGCGGGAACGACCAGGACCTGGACCGGCTGAACGAGGCGATCATGGAGGACGTCCAGACGGGGGGACGGGCCTTCCTGGCGGGAACCGACATCGACGGCCGTTTCGCCCTGCGCTCCTGCGCTCTCCACTACGACCTGAACGAGAGCCACGTGGAAGCGATCCTGAGTGCCGTGCTCGACGCCGGAGCCCTTCGCGCGGGACCCCGCCAAGCAGGCCAAGCAGGCCAAGCAGGCCAAGCAGGAGGCAACGGATGCGCGGCGTAGCTGCTGACAGGCAGGCGACGCCCGCCGAGCGGCTGCGCTTCGCGCTCGCGCTCGCGGCGGGCAAGGGGACGGGGGCCGCCGGCAGGCTGCTGAACGTCGGCGGCGGCACGAGCCTCCCCGGCGCCGTTGCCCGGCGCATAGACCCGCTCGTGCTCCAGAAGGTCGCGTCGGCGAGCACGGCCCGCAAGGCCATGATCACGGGAAGCAACGGCAAGACGACGACCTGCCGGATGCTGGCCGCCATCGCGCGGAATGTCGGCGTCAGCGTCGCCCAGAACCGGACCGGGTCGAACCTGCTGCACGGCGTGACCTCGGTGGCGGTGCGGGAGGCGGACATGCGGGGCAGGATGGACGCGGGACTGCTGCTGCTGGAAGTCGACGAGGCGACGATGCGCCGGGCGGTGCCTGAGGTGGTGCCGGACGTCATCCTCGTCACCAACATCTTCCGCGACCAGCTAGACCGGTTCGGCGAACTGTACGCGATGGCGCGGATGCTGGAGGCCGCCGTCGAGACGCTGCCCCCGCGGGCCGCCGCGGTGCTCAACGGCGACGACCCGCTCGTGGCGAGCCTCGCCCGGCACGCCGTGGCACGCCGCCTCTACTACGGCCTTCGCGTGCCGGACGCCGGCACGGACGTCCCCGAGCACGCCGCGGACACCATCCGCTGCGTGCGCTGCCTGCACGCCCTCGACTATCGCCGGGTGTACCTGTCGCACCTCGGCGACTACGAGTGCCCGGGATGCGGCAGCAGGCGGCCCGACCTGGACGTCGCGGTGACTGAGGTCCGGTCGTCGCCGACCGGAGGCACCGACGCGACGATCGAGACACCGGCCGGGACCATGCGGGTGCACGTGCCCCTGCCGGGGCTGCACAACGTGTACAACACGGCGGCCGCGCTGGCCGGCGCGTTCGCGCTCGAGACGCTGGATCCGGCGAGCGCCCAGTCCGCGCTCGCGGGCCTGCGCCCGGCGTTCGGCCGCCTCGAGGAGATCAAGGCGGACGGTCGCCTGATCGTCTTGTCCTTCGTCAAGAACCCCACGTCGTACAACGCCACCCTCCGGATGATCCTGCAGCGCCCCGGCCCGAAGCATGTGCTGGCCGCGCACAGCAACACCCCGGTCGACGGCGAGGACTTCGCCTGGCTCTGGGACGTGGACCTCGAGGACCTGGTGCCGGACCTCACGAGCCTGGTTGTCAGCGGGACCAGGGCGGAGGAAGTCGCGCTGCGGTTAAGTACGCCGGGGCCGACCCCGCGCGGATGCGGGTGATCCCCGGGCGCGAGGCCGCCCTGGACGCGGCCCTGGCCCGCGTGCCACCGGACGAGCCACTGTACATCCTGGCCGGCTACACCCCGATGCGCGAGTTCCGCCGGATCATGCAGCGACGCGGCTGGGTGCCGCCATTCTGGGAGGAGTGACGTCATGGAGCAGGCCGCACCGAGGACCGTCCGCATCTGCCACCTGTATCCGAAGCTGTTCAGCGTGGCAGGCGACCGGGGAAACCTGCGCGCCCTGACCAGCCGCTGCGCCTGGCGCGGCATCGGGTACAGCGTCGACGAGGCCGACGTCGGGGTGGTCCCCGACTTCACCGAAGCCGACCTCATCTTGCTGCACGGCGGCCAGGACACCGAGATGCGGGTGGCGGCCCGCGACCTCGGGACAAAAGCCGGACCGCTCCGCGAGGCGATCGAGGGCGGCGCCGTCGTCCTGGCGGTCTGCGCCGGCTACCAGCTTCTCGGGAAGTACTACGCTCCCGTCGGCGCGCCGCCGATCACCGGGACAGGGGTGCTGGACGCGATCACGGAAGGCGGCAGCACACGGTTTATCGGTCACATCGCCGTGGCCTGTGACCTGGGCGGGGACGGCCAGCACTCGCTCGTCGGCTTCGAGAACCACAGCGGTCGCACCTACCTCGGGTCCGGCGCCACCCCGCTCGGGCGGGTGATCACCGGATCCGGCAACAACGGCGAGGACGGCAACGAAGGCGCCCGGTACCGGGACGTGTACGCCACGTACCTGCACGGGCCGGTGCTGCCGAAGAACCCCTGGCTGACCGATCATCTGATCTCCCGGGCGCTGCTGCACCGCTACGGGCAGCTGGGGGCGCCCGATTCCGTGGCGTCCCTGGCGTCCCTGGCCGACCAGACGGAGTCCGAGGCGCACGCCGCCGCGCTCAGGCTGGCCTGCCGGCCGGCCGGGAAGTGGCGGGCGGTCATGGCGGCCGGCAAGCAGCTAGCGACCGGCAAGGGGACCGCGTGGACTTCTCGCTGAGCGCCGACCAGCGCGAGTTCAAGGCCGCGACGATCGCCTTCGCCCGCCGGGAACTCGACCAGGACCTCACCGCACGCGAGGAGGCGGGCGAATTCTCCCCGCGCGCGTGGCGGGCCTGCGCCGAATTCGGGATCCAGGGCCTGCCGATCCCGGCGGAGCTGGGCGGCGGCGGCGCCGACATCCTGACGACGGTCCTGGTCATGGAGGCGCTGGGGTACGGCTGTCACGACAACGGGCTCATCTTCTCGCTGAACGCGCAGCTATGGAGCCTGGAGCTGCCGCTGGTGAAGTTCGGCACCCCGGCGCAGCAGCAGGCGTACCTGCCCGGGCTGATGTCGGGGGACCTCATCGGCGTCCACGCGATGACCGAGCCCGAGTCCGGATCCGACGCGTTCAGCATGCGGGCCCGCGCCGAACGCCAGGACGACTCCTACCTGCTCAACGGGACCAAGCTCTACATCACCAACGCCCCGGTCTCCGACGTGGTGCTGGTCTTCGCCGCGCACCCCGGCACGCCCCGGAACAAGGGCATCTCCGCCTTCCTCGTCGAGAAGGGAACACCCGGGTTCACCGTGACCCGCAGCCTGGACAAAATGGGCCTGCGGACGTCGCCGATGGGCGAGATCGTGCTTGCGGACTGCCTCGTCCCGGCCACCAGCCGGCTCGGGCCGGAAGGCGCGGGGATGGCCATCTTCAACTCGTCGATGGCCTGGGAGCGCAGCTGCATCATGGCCAGCGCGCTGGGCGCCATGCAGCGCCAGCTTGAGGCCTGCGTGAGCTACGCCCGGATGCGGAAGCAGTTCGGTCAGCCCATCGGCAAGTTCCAGGCCGTGGCCAACAAGGTGGCCGACATGTACCTGCGGCTTGAGGCCGCCCGGCTGCTGATCTACCAGACCGCGTGGCTCGGGCAGCAGGGCAGGCCGGCCGTGGCGGAGGCGGCCGCGGCCAAGCTGTTCACCAGCGAGGCGTTTGTCGCCTCCAGCCTGGACGCGGTCCAGATCCACGGGGCCCTGGGCTACATGAAGGAAGGCGGCATCGAGCGCGATCTGCGGGACGCCGTCGGCAGCACGATCTACTCGGGAACCTCCGAGATCCAGCGGGTCATCCTGTCCCGGATGCTCGGCCTCTAAGAGCGGGAGAGAAAGCAAAGGGAAATGGCGTACTTGCTGCAACACCTGCTGGCGGAGAGCGCGGCGCGCCGGCCGCGCCTGCCGGCGGTGGCCTCGGGACAGCGGTTTCTCAGCTACGAGGAGCTGGACAGGCTCAGCAATCAGGTAGCCCGCGCTCTCCTCGCCCAGGGCGTGACGCCGGGCGACCGGGTGGGGATCCTCGTCCCCAAGTCGGCCGCTTCGGTCGTGGCCGCCTTCGGCGCGCTGAAGGCGGGCGTCTGCTACGTCCCGCTCGACCCGAAGTCGCCCGCCGCGCGGCTGTCCACCATCATGCGGGACAGCGGCGTCGCCGTGGTGCTGGCCGACGCGGGGACGGTGCGGCAGATAGCGGCGATGGCGGCCGGCGTGCCCCATCTCCGCAGCGTCGTCGTGGCGGGCCCTCGCTGGGATCTGGCGGACCCAGCCGGCGCCCTCCCCCCGGGCCCCGCCGTCGTGCCCTGGGAGGCGGTGCTGGCGGAGCCCGACGGGCCGCTCGCCGGGGACCGGGCGATCGAGACCGACCTCGCCTACATTCTGTACACGTCCGGGTCGACCGGCACGCCGAAAGGCGTGATGATCTCGCACCGCGCCTCGCTCACCTTCGTCGACTGGGCCGCGGCCCGCGCCGGCCTGACGGACCAGGACCGCGTCTGCAGCCCGGCCCCGCTCCACTTCGACCTGTCGGTCTTCGACGTCTTCGCCACCTGCCGGGTCGGCGCCTGCATGGTCGTGCTCCCGGACATGACATCGATGTTCCCGCCTCGGCTCGCCGAATGGATGGCGCGGGAGCGGATCTCCGTCTGGTATTCGGTGCCGTCGATCCTCACGATGCTGGTGACCTACGGCAACGTCCGGGCATTCGACCTGTCCCGGCTGCGGGCGGTCATCTTCGCCGGGGAGGTCTTCCCCGCCAAGCACCTCACGCGGCTGATGGCCGAATTGCCAACCGCGCGCTACTTCAACTGGTACGGGCCGACCGAGACCAACGTGTGCACCTCGTTCGAGGTTGCGGTGGCGGCGCGCGGCGCGCTCGCTGGTCCGGTTCCGATCGGCAAAGCCTGCGCCAACATGGACGTGTTCGCTATCACCGGCGACGGTCGCCGGCTGTCGCGGCCCGGCGAAGAGGGCGAGCTGTATGTGCGGGGACCGGGACTGATGCGCGGCTACTGGGGCCAGCCCGATAAGACCCTCCAGGTGCTGGTGCGCAACCCGCTCCAGGAGGCCTATGACGAGCCCGTTTACCGGACCGGCGACTTGGTGAGCGTGGACGCCGACGGCAACTACCTGTTCCTCGGCCGCCGGGACGGCATGGTGAAGACGCGCGGCTACCGGGTGGAACTGGGCGAAGTGGAAGCCGCGCTCTACGAGCACCACGCGATCCGCGAGGCGGTGGTGGTGCCGGTGCCGGATGAGCTGCTCGGCAGCCGCCTGCGGGCGGTCATCACGGTGGATGGCGCCGACGGCGTCACCCGCCAGGACGTGCTCGAGCACTGCAAGCGGCGACTGCCGGGCTACATGGTGCCCGATGTGGTGGAGTTCCGCCAGGTGCTGCCCAGGACTTCCACCGGCAAGGTCGACCGCGCCCAGCTTGCCCAGACCCGGTAGCTAGCGAAGTCATCCCGTTATCCTGGCCGCGTGGGGATCGAGGTGGTGCCAGCCGCTGGGCGGTGGGACGACTTCGCGTCGTTCATGGTCCCGCGCAAGCCGGGCGGCGGCGGGTGCGTGTGCATCGCCTACCGGCATTCCGGCCTCGACATGCCCAGCCGGATCGCCTACATGCGCGCGCTGTGCGAGAGCGAGCCAGGTCCTGGCGTCCTCGCCTACGTCGACGGCGAGGTCGCCGGCTGGTGCTCGATCGCGCCGAAGTCGACCTATCGCGCCCTGGTCAACTCACGCACGATCCCGCACGTCGATGACGGGGACGCGTGGTCGGTCGTCTGCTTCGTCGTGCGGCCGGGGTTCCGGCGCCGCGGCCTCATGCACGATTTGCTCGACGGGGCCGTTGAGCACGCGCGCGCGATGGGGGCGACCGTGCTCGAGGGCTACCCCGTGGACCCGGGCGGCGATCGCGTCGACCAGACCAGCGGGTACGTGGGCACGGTGGGGCTCTTCGAGGCGCACGGATTCGAGCGGGTCCTGCTGACCACGGGCCGGCGCGGCGGCAAGCCGCGCTGGCTGGTCCGCCGCGAGCTCTCCTAGGAGTGCGCCGCGCCG
>Ga0187806_1000188_pt1 | contig 14552 bp, 11 predicted proteins | sample NC_wetland_sal_i_7_FD_132470 | JGI IMG/M metagenome (GOLD analysis project Ga0187806, IMG submission 132470) | Wetland sediment microbial communities from Neuse River Estuary, North Carolina, USA - ASW_1 | ecosystem: Environmental > Aquatic > Freshwater > Wetlands > Sediment | place: USA: North... | reverse complement strand
GACTCCCGCGGCGACGATGACCGCGGCCACCAGGCCGATCGCCAGGAGGCGACGGCGCCGGACCGGCAGTCTTATCGTGGGATTTGGGCCGGTCACCGGCACGTTCGCCGTACGGGCCGTGCCCCCTGCCGCGGGCGCCGTAGCCGGGTCCGGGCTAACGGCAGTCGCCAGGGGCACGTCCTCGACGCCGGGCGTCGCCGCCGGCACCGAATCGACGGTTACCCCGCCTCCCGGATCGACCGTCACCCCGCCCCTCGGATCGGCGAAGTCGGCCCGCCGGCCTGGCCCGGAAGCCCAGCCCTGGGCGTAATAGGGGGCCAGGCCGAATGCCTCCCGCAGCGCGTCCGCGAACTCCCGGCAGGACCCGTAGCGTTTTTCCGGGGTCTTGGCCATCGCCCTGGCCAGCACCTGATCCGCCGGACCGGCGAGGTCCGGTCGCCTCGAAGCCAGGGACGGCGGTGACTCGGACACGTGCGCCAGCAGTACCGCCATCCCCTGATCGCGCTCGAACGGCACCGCACCGGTCAGCAACTGGTAGGCCACGCAGGCCAGCGCGTACTGGTCGGCCCGGCCGTCCACGTTCGGCCCCCGAATCTGCTCAGGCGCCGCGTAGTCCGGGGTGCCGAGGAACTGCCCCGCGCCGGTCAGCCCCGCCGTCGTCATCGCGCCCTTGCTCACCCCGAAGTCCGAGAGGTAGACGTGCTCGGGTCGGTCCGGGAACGTATCGACCAGGATGTTGGCCGGCTTGATGTCGCGGTGGACCAGGCCTGCGCGGTGCGCGGCGTCCAGCGCCGAGGCGACGGGGGAGATGAACCCCGCGGCCCGGGCCGGCGGCAGGGGACCCTCCCGGGCCAGGACTCCCCGCAGATCACCCCCGTGCACGAACCGCATCGCGATGAACAGCACGTCGCTGGCCTCGCCGGCCTCGTAGATCGGGATGATGTGCGGATCGTCGACCAGCGCCGCCGCCCGTGACTCGGCGATGAACCGCCGCCTGATCACCGGATCCGTGGCCATGGCCGGGCCGATGAGCTTCAGCGCGACCAGCCGGCCCAGCCGTTCGTCGCGGGCGCGGAACACGACCGCCATCCCGCCCGCGCCGACCTGCAATTCCAGCCGGTACCCCGCCACGTGCGAGCCCGCGCGCAGCCCGGCCAACTGCGCCGGATAGTCCTCGCTCACATTTCCTCCCCGCCCTCGCCGCGCGCTGCCACGCCGCGCCGGGAAAGCGTTCCAGGAGGTAACCGGCTACGCGCCGTTCAGGCCGTCTCAAGTATTGAGCTATCCCACTTCGCCCGCAACCGGGACATAGCCGATGCGTGACAGGATTCGCCCGCCACCAAGACCCGGCCGGTGATGACAGGAAAGGTGGGATATTCGTCATTGCTGCCATCGGATCGGCCGGACAGACTGGGTGCATGCGCACCGTGCTGATCGTCGTATTCGACGGGGTGCAGAGCCTGGACGTGACCGGGCCGCTTGAGGTGTTCTCGGGGGCCAACTCCGGCCGAACCGGGCCTAGCGGCGCCGTCCCCCGCTACGACATCCGGATCGCGAGCCTCGGCGGACGCCCGGTGCGGGCCTCCAGCGGGCTGCGCCTGGCTCCCGACTGGGACCTGCGCGATGCCATCCAACCGGACGCTCCCGACCTGCTGATCGTCCCCGGCGGAGAAGGCACGCGGCGCGCGGACCCGGAGCTTGTCACCTGGCTGCGGGAGCACGGCCGCGACGCGGCGCGGCTGGTCTCGGTGTGCACGGGCGCGTTCCTCCTGGCCGAGGCGGGCCTGCTGGACGGGCGCCGGGTCACCACCCACTGGGCCTTCTGCCCGACGCTGGCGGCCAGATTCCCCGAGCTCACCGTAGACCCGGACCCCATCTTCGTCAGGGACGGGAACGTCGTCACCTCCGCGGGGGTCACGGCCGGGATCGATCTCGCGCTGGCCCTGGTGGAGGAGGACCTCGGCCGGGACGCAGCGCTGGAGATCGCGCGGCACCTGGTCGTGTTCCTGCGCCGCCCGGGCAACCAGGCCCAGTTCAGCGCCCAGCTCTCCGCCCAGCTGGCCAACCGCGAGCCGCTGCGCGAGGTACAGCGCTGGATCGCCGATCACCCGGACGCGGACCTGACGGTGGAGACGCTGGCCAGCCGGGCCCGGCTGTCCCCGCGCCAGTTCGCGCGGGCCTTCGCCGCCGAAGTCGGTATGCCGCCAGGTCGCTATGTCGACCGGGTCCGGCTCGAACTGGCCAGGCACCGGATGGAGGACACCGCCGACGGCGTCGAGCAGACCGCCCGCTTCTGCGGGTACGGCACCCCCGAGGCGATGCGCCGCGCCTTCATCCGCGCCCTCGGGGTCAGCCCGGACGAGTACCGCCGCCGTTTCCGCCCCGCCAGCCACCACCCCCGCACCTGACCTTCCGCCCGCCACCCCCGCCACCCGCCAGAACCCCCCGCCTTGACCCCCCTCCTTGACCCCCCGTCCGCCCTAAACCTCACCCGTCCCTCACACCCCACCCGCCACCCAAAGGAGAACCATGCAGATCGCGATCGTCCTGTACGACCGGTTCACCGTGCTGGACGCCATCGGCCCCTACCAGGTGCTCACGAACCTGCCCGGCGCGCAGGTGACCCTCGTGACCGAGCGGCCCGGCCTCATCGCCGACGAGGAAGGCATCCTCAAGCTTGAGGTCGAAGCCGCCCTCGCCGACGTCCCGCACCCCGACGTCGTCCTGGTGCCGGGCGGCCCCGGGCAGAACGACCAAATGGAGGACGGGCCGCTTCACAACTGGCTACGGGCCGCCGACGAGACGACCACCTGGACCACGTCCGTATGCACCGGCTCGCTCATCCTGGCCGCGGCCGGGCTGCTGACCGGCCGCCGCGCCACGTCGTACTGGCTGGCCCTGAACGAGCTCGGGCGATACGGCGCGACTCCCGTGACCCAGCGGGTGGTCTTCGACGAGAAGTACGTGACCGCGGCAGGCGTGTCCTCCGGAATCGACATGGCCCTGGCCCTGGCCGGCCGGATCGCGGGCGACCGCACCGCCCAGGCCATCCAGCTGGGCATCGAATACGACCCCCAGCCGCCCTACGACGCGGGCTCCCCGGACCGCGCCCCCGCCGAGCTCGTCGCCGCCATGCGCCGCCGCAGCGGCTGAACAAACCGGACAAATAGCCATATAACCACCAGATATACGGAAACCCGTTCCGTTTATCGGGCAAATCAGGCCGGAGCCGCTAGAGATCGGCGAAGACGCCTTCGCGGCGCGAGTAGTCGTAGTGGTAGATCTCCCGGCCGTCGATGAACGCCCGCTCGGCGCGGCTCATCACGTCCAGCGGGTCGCCGGACCAGAGCACCACGTTGGCGTCTTTCCCCACCGCGAGCGACCCGATCCGGTCGGCGCAGCCGATGATCCTGGCCGGGTTGATGGTGACCGACTCGATCGCCGTGACCGGGTCGAGGCCCTCCTTGACCGCGAGTGTGGCCTGGTGGATGAGGAAGTGGATGGGCACCACCGGGTGGTCGGTGGTGATGGCGATCATTATCCCGGCCGCCGCCAGCCGACCGGGGTTGGCCAGCGACCGGTTCCGCAGTTCCACCTTGGACCGGCTGGTGAACAGCGGCCCGATGACCACCGGGATCGACGCGGCCGCGATCTGGTCGGCCAGCAGGTAGGCCTCGGTTCCGTGATCGATCACCAGGTCATACCCGAACTCCCTGGCCATCCGCATCGCGGTCGCGATGTCATCGGCGCGGTGGCAATGCTGCCGCCAAGGGATTTCCCTGCGAAGGACACGACCCAGGGCCTCGAGCTTGAGGTCGCGCTCGACCACCGCTCGTTCGGGCGATGGGTTATTCTCCGCCGCGGCCAGTTTCGCCTGGTAGTTCAGGGCGGCCACGAACGCGCCGCGGATCAACGCCGCGGTGCCCAGCCGCGTAGAAGGAAGAACATTCCGTTCCCCGTAGACCCGCTTGGGGTTCTCGCCGAGCGCGGACTTCAGGCCGGCCGGCTCGCGCAGCACCATCTCGTCGACGGTGCGGCCCCAGCACTTGATCGCCACGGTCTGGCCGCCGATCGGGTTGGCCGAACCGGGGTTGACGTTGACCGCCAGCACGCCGCCCATGATGGCGTCGCGGAAGCCCAGGTCGGCCGGGTTGATCGCATCGATCGCGCGGACCTGCGCGGTGACCGGTTCGGTCCGCTCGTTGGTGTCCTGGCCGGCCCAGCCCTCGGCCTCCTCGTGCACGCCGGCGTGGGCGTGCGCGTCGATGAACCCGGGCAGCACCCACTTGCCCGTCGCGTCCACCACGTCCACGTCTGGCGGCACAGAGAAGCCGGGACCCGAGACCGCGGCGATCTTCCCGTCCCGCAGCAGGACGACCCCGCCGTCCAGTGGCTCGCCCTCGACCGGGACGACCCGGCCCCCGACGATCGCGGTTCCAGCGGTTCCAGCGGTGCCCGTCTCGCCCACGCTTCGCCCTCCGCGGCTCGCCCCAGATTAACCCGGTTCATCTTAGACGCCGGGCACCAAGGGCCCCAGGGCCGCGTGTCACGCAGTGGCCCTCGGGACCTCCGCGGAAGCAGGACTTGGGCCGGACTCGGCCGCCATCCCCTGGAACCGCCGGCCATCGGGCCAATAATCGGCCGGCCATCGGGCCGATAATCGGCTACGAGCCCAGGAAGAACTCGGTCAGCACCGGGGTGAGCACCTCGGGCGGCGCGCCGTGGTCCTGTCCCTCGAGCGTGACCAGGCGCGCGCCCGGTATCGCGGCCGCGGTGGCCTGCACGGTCTGGCGGAACCAGTCCGGGCTGTTCCCGCCGCCCAGGACCAGGACCGGCATGGTGATCTTGGCCAGTTCGTCTGCGGGGACGCCCTGATACGCGGTCAGCGCCAGGTCGTAGGGGAGCGTGGGGGTCATCGCCTCCAGGCCCGACCAAAACGGAGCGCCTTCCATAGCCGCGACCATCTGCGCAGGCAACCGGACCACATCGGTCATCCAGAACCGAACCGCATCACCCCGGCGCCCCGCCTCCACCAGAGAGGTGATCGTGGCCGAAGGGTCGGTCGGCACCTCCCGCGTGCCGGGGATGATGAACGGCGCCTCGTACGCCACCTGCGCGGCCATCGGCACGCCCGACCACGCGGCGCGCAGCGTCAGCGCGGCCCCGGACGAATGCCCGTAGACGAACGCCCCAGCCCCAGCCCAAGACCCAGCCCCAGCCCAAGACCCAGACCCAGCCCAAGACCCAGCCCCAGACCCAGCCCCCACCCCGGCCAAAGGCCCGCCCGCCGCCGAGATGACCGCGGCGAGGTCGGCGACCTCCAGGTCGGGGGAGTAGGGCGCGGTGTCGCCGCTATCCCCGCGACCCCGCCGGTCCCACGTCACCACGGTGAACCGGGCCATGAGATCGGCGGGCGGCACGAACGTCTTCCTGTCGCAGAACGCCCCGAGGGTGACGACGAGCGCCGGACCTTCGCCAAGACGATCGAACGCGATGACGGTCCCGTCCGCCGACTTCGTAGTCTCCATAGCCACTACGAGACCTTACTGATCGCGGCGATCTCGTCCGGACTCAGCTCCAAGGAAGCGGCCGCGATGTTCTCCTCGGCGTGCACGGGGGACCCGGTGCCGGGAATCGGCAGGATCGAAGGCGAGCTGGCCAGCATCCAGGCGAGCACGACCTGGCGCTCGCTCACGCCGTGCCGCTGGGCCGCCTCGGCCACCGCCGGGTTCCTGTCGGCCTCCTGGACCGGCGCCCAGGGCAGGAAGGTCAGCTGCTCCTGCTCGCACAGGTCGACCATCGACGCCGATTGCCGGTCGGTCGCGTTGAACCTGTTCTGCACCGACACGATCGGGAGGATCCGCTGCGCCTCGCGTAGCTGTGCCTCCGACACGTTGGACACGCCGACATGGCGGATCTTGCCCTCATCCTTGAGCGCGGCGATCTCGCCGAGAGACTCGGCCAGCGGCACGCGCGGGTCCGGGCGGTGGAACTGGTACAGCGGGATCTGCTCGAGCCTGAGCCGGCGCAGGCTCCCCTCGCAGGCCGCCCGCAGGTGCGAGGGCCGCCCATCGGGCTCCCACCGGTTGGGGCCAGGCCGCACCAGGCCCCCCTTGGTCGCGAGAACCAGGTCGTCCGGATACGGGTAAAGCGCCGAGGCGATCAGCTCCTCGCTCACCGAAGGCCCGTAGGAGTCGGCGGTGTCGATGAAGTTCACCCCGAGCTCCACCACCCGCCGCAACGTCACAATGGCCTGGTCACGGCTGGGCGGATCGCCCCAGATGCCCCGTCCGGTGATCCGCATCGCGCCGAATCCGAGCCGGTTCACGGTCAGGTCTCCGCCGACGTCGATCGTCCCGGCCGCGGTGGCGGACGGCTGCGTGCTCATCGCGATACCTCCTCCTCGTCAACCGCCAGCCTTTCATGATGTCCCCCCGCGCCCCCTTGCCGGGGGGACACCATGACCAAGGCCCACTACTGCGGCCCGACGCGAAGGGATCGGAACCAATCGCTTCGTTATCCCCCGATAAATGAAGCGTCCCCGATAAGTGAGGTCCCCCGCACTCCAAGGCTGACACGACGATTACTCTGTGTCACGGATGCGGAGCGCTACAAAATCCGGCGTGTCCGTCGGCCGGACCAGCGCGTCAGGAGCTGATCTTCACCCTGGCCATGGCCAGCTTGACGGCTTTGGCCAGGGTTTCGACGTCATAGGCGCCGTAATGCCTCTTGCCGTTGACGAAAAACGTCGGTGTTCCCGAAACGCCGGACAGGTCGGCGGAATCGGTGTCCTGCCTGATCCGCTCGGCGCCGGCCTGCCCGCGCAAATCGGCAGCGAACCGTGCGGTGTCCAGGCCCAGCGAGCCCGCGTACCCGAGCAGGTCGCGGACATCGAGCGCGCCCTGATGGTCGAGCAGCAGGTCGTGCATCTCCCAGAACGCATCCTGCGCCGCGGCCGCCTCCGAGGCCACCGCGGCGAGCTGCGCGTGCGGATGGACGTCGGTCAGCGGCAGATGCCGCCACACGTACCGCACGTCGCCGAACTCCCTCAGCAGCCCCCGCACCGCCGGCTCGGCCTGGCCGCAGTACGGGCACTCGAAGTCCGCGTACTCCACCACCGTGACCGGGGCGTTCGCCGGCCCTCGGATGTGGTCTCGTTCGTCGTCGACCGGCACCACCAGGTCGGTGATGACCTCGGCCGTGCCCAGCAGCGCGCGCAGCCGCGGCCGCACCGGCAGCCGGTTCACCAGCCGGAACACGACCCAGCTCAGGCCGGTGGCGGCCAGCACCGCGGACAGGATCCCGACCTTCGCCTCCGCCAGCGACACCCCGTGCAACGCCAGCGACGCGATCAGCAGCGAGACCGTGAACCCGATCCCGGCGACCGTCCCGGCCCCGAGGACCGCGCCCCAGCCCACCGGCGGCCGCACCCGGTCGCGGGTGACCCGCGACACCAGCCAGGCGACCCCCGCCGTCCCGACCGGCTTGCCGATCACGTAACCGAGCAGGATCCCGAGCGTGACCGGCGAGGCATACGCCCGCGCCAGGAAACCAAAGTTGAGCATGACCCCGGCGTTGGCCAGCGCGAACAGCGGCACGATGACGTAGCTCGACCACGGGTGGTAGATCCGCGCCAGCCGGTCGTTCGGCGAGATCGCGGCCTGGACCACCTCGCGCGCGGAAGCGGCCAGCTCGGCCGTGGGCTGCTCGCGGAACAGCCGGAACGCCGCGGACGCCTGCTCCAGTTCCTCCCGCCGGGCGGGGTAGGCGTAGGTCAGCAGGCCCATCACCAGGCCCACCACGACCGGATCCACGCCGGAGGAGAAGAACGCCACCCAGGCCGCGATCCCGACCAGCAGGTAGGGCAGCCCGTACCGGACGCCCCGGGCCCTGATCACCAGCACCACGGCCAGGAACCCGAGCCCGGTCAGCAGCGCCGCCACCCGGACGCGCCCGCTGTAGACCAGCGCGATGACCGCGATCCCGGCTAGGTCGTCAACCACGGAGAAGGTCAGCAGGTAGGTGCGGACCCGGTCGGGTAGCCGGCGCCCGACCAGCGCCAGCGCGCCGAGCGCGAACGCCGTGTCCGTCGACATCGACATGCCCCACGCCGTCGCGGAGGGCCGCCCGGCGTTCGCGATCAGGTAGATGCCGATCGGCACGATCATCCCGCCGAGCCCGGCCAGCAGCGGCAGCGCGAGTCGGCTCCGCACCCGCAGCTCGCCCATGTCGAACTCGCGCCGCGCCTCCAGCCCGACCACGAGGAAGAACAGCGCCATCAGGCCCGAGTTCACGAAGGTGTGCGCGTCGAACGCCAGGCCCCAGCGGCCCACCGACACCGATAGCCGGGTGGCCCACACCCGGTCATAGGACGACGAGCTGACGTTCGCCCAGATCAGTGCGGCGACCGTAGCGCCGGCCAGCACCGACGCGCTGCCCGTCTCGGTCCGCAGGAAGCGCCGCAGCGGCGTCCAGCCCCGGCGCCCCCAGTCCGTCCGCCCCGAGAGCGCCGTCTCCGGCGACCCGGACTCGGCGGCCTCCGGCGGCGACTCACTCACCGCGCCCTCACCAACCCTTTTATCCCGAACGACGGTGGTACTCCTCCCGGCCAACCTTAACCGGCCCGCGGCCCATCGCCCGGTGACGTGACCAAGGCCGCAAACACCAGGCCCCTTGTCCCCGGCCCTCCCGGAGTCTAGACTGAACGTTCAGTCAAGACCCTTGGAGTCATGGTGGCCGTCAAGTACAGGGCCGAACGCACGCCATCCGCCGATGCCAATGCCAATGCCAATCCAGATCTCGCCCGGATCATCGCGGAACAAGAGGAGATCTTCGTCCGCCGCCAGCCCGAATCCGCTCGCATGTCCGCGGCGGCGAAGACGCGCCTGGCCGGGGGAGTCACCTCCAGCTGGCAGATCACCACGCCCCAGCCGGTCTGGCTGAGCCACGGCGCCGGCTCGAAGGTCTACGACGTCGACGGCAACGAGTACGTCGACCTGCACGGCGGCTACGGCGCGATGCTGGCCGGGCACGCGCACCCGGCCGTCGTCGAGGCGGTGAGGGCCCGGGTGGGCCTGGGCACGCACTTCGCCCAGCCGACCCCCGACTCGGTCGTCGTCGCGACGGAACTGGCCCGCCGCTGGGGCCTGCCCCGCTGGCGGTTCGGCAACTCGGGCACCGAGGCCACGATGGACGCCATCCACCTGATGCGCGCGATCACCGGCCGGGACCTGATCATCAAGATCGAGGGCTGCTACCACGGTCATCACGACTCGGTCCAGGTGTCCGTGCTGCCCAATCCGGAAGACGCCGGCCCGGCCAACAAGCCCGCGCAGGTACCCTCGGCCACCGGCATCCCCCAGGCCATCATCGACCTGACCCTGATCGCCACGTTCAACGACACCGGCAGCGTGGCCCGCCTCCTCGACGAGCACCCGGGCAAGGTCGCCGGGATGATCATCGAGCCGATCATGATGAACGCCGGGATCATCCCGCCCGAGCCCGGCTACCTGGCCGGCCTCAAGGACCTCCTGCACGCCCACGGCGCCCTGCTCACCTTCGACGAGGTCAAGACCGGGCTCACCACCGGCCCGGGCGGCATCACCCAGCTCAGCGGGGTCCAGCCCGACCTGGTCTGCCTGGCCAAGTCGCTCGGCGGCGGCGTGGCGGTCGCCGCGATCGGCGGCACGGACGCCGTCATGGACTACGTGGCCACCGGCCGGTACGACCAGGTAGGCACCTTCAACGGGAACCCGCTGGCCATGGCGGCCGCCCGCGCCATGCTGACCGAGGTCGCCACGCCCGAGGCCTACCAGCGGCTCGAGCGGCTCCGCGTCCGCGCGGCCGAGGGCATCGAGCGAGCCATCAAGGACACCGGGCTGACGGCGCACGTGGTCACCGCGGGCGCCAAGGGCTGCGTGGTGTTCGCCGCCGAACCGATCCGCAACTACCGGGACTTCCTCGGCACGGACGACAGGTACAGCCACGCGCACTGGCTGTACCAGCACAACGGCGGCGTCTTCCTGCCGCCCTGGGGCAAGACCGAACAGTGGCTGATATCGGTCCAGCACGACGAGGCCGACATCGACCGGCTGATCGAGAACTTCGGCGCCCTCGCCCGCGCCGTGGAACCGTAGCCGATGTACGAACCGTTACCTGCCACGTCTTGCCGCCAGGTCGGAGCGAGACTACCTGTTAGTGACAAGTCGCGAGCCGCTGACGGCCCGCCGGGAGAGAGGGGTGACCCGGGATGCACCCGCACGAAGGATGGACCGAAGACAGACGCGGTGAACTGATATCCCGCCGCGGCTTCCTCAAGCAGAGCGCGGTCGCCGGATTGGCGGTCGGCGGGGCCAGCTCGCTCCTGGCCGCGTGCAGCTCAGGCGGGTCGGCCAAGGCACCCACCGCCTCCTCCTCGTCCGGCGGGATCCCGCTGCCCCGGCCGAACAGCCCGGTGACCTGGCCGCTGTACGCGGACAACGCGGCCATCGCCAGCAACCTGACTCCGGAGACGGGTGCCACGCTGAAGCTGTTCAACTGGGTCGCCTACATCAACCCCCAGTGCCTCACGGACTTCGGCAAGAAGTACAAGTGCAAGGTCGAGGTCACCACGTTCGAGAACATGGACGACGCGCTGGCCAAGCTGACCAGCGGTCAGCACCTCGGGTTCGACGTGTTCTTCCCCACCATCGACGTCATGGACCAACTGGTCTACGGGAAGATCATCCAGCCGCTCAACCACAGCTACATCCCGAACATCTCCCAGGCCTGGACCGACTTCACCAACCCGTTCTACGACGGCAAGTGGCAGTACACGGTGCCCTACACCATCTACACGACCGGCATCGCCTGGCGTAAGGACCACGTCAACGAGAACCCGTACGCGATGGCGAACCCGTGGGCGATGCCCTGGCAGGCTAAGTACAAGGACAAGGTCGCGATCCTGGACGACGCGCGGGAGTCGATCAGCCTGGGGCTGATGAAGAACGGGATCTTCAACCTCAACACGACGGACCCGGCCCAGATCACCGCGGCCGGGCAGCAGCTTCAGGACCTGGCCCGCCTGACCAACGTGCACATCGACAACAACGACTACACCGAGATCCCGAGCGGCCAGATCTGGATCCACCACGCCTGGTCCGGGGACATCGCCACGGCGGCGTCCTACATGCCCAAGGGCGTGAACGTCGACGTCGTCGGCTACTGGTTCCCGCCCGACGGCCGGGGCCCGGTCGGGAACGACACGATGACGGTCCTGCGGGGCTCGCCGAACCCGGTCCTCGCCCACCTGTTCCTCAACTACATGCTCGACGTCAACAACGTGCTGACGAACATCAGCTACAACGGCTACATGCAGCCCATCAACGGCATCACCCAGCAGCGCCTGGTGGCCGAGCAGCTACTGCCGCCCAGCCTGACCTCCACCGTGGTCCTGCCCTCATACTTCAGGCGCGGAGTCCTGGAACTGCAGATCCCGACCGCGACGAACGCCCTGTGGGAGCAGGCGTGGCTGCAGGCCAAGAGCGCGTAGGGCGGGCCAGGAAAAGGGGCGGCCCGAACCAGCACCGCCTGTTCTGGGCCGCGCTGGCCGCGCCCGGCATCATCTGGCTGGCGGTCCTGTTCATCGTGCCCTTCTACGCGATCCTCGCCATCTCGGGCGGCCAGCTGAACATCTTCGGCAACCCGCTGGCGCAATGGAACCCGCTGCGCTGGACCGGCACGAACTTCACCAGCGCGTGGCACGACGTCGTGGGGGCGTCGGCCTTCGTCGGCCCGATCCTGCTCAGGACGCTGTGGTACGTGGCCGCGGCCTCGCTGATCTCGCTGGTGATCGCGTACCCGGCGGCGTACTTCGTGGCCAGGTTCTCCGGCCGGCGCAAGGCGCTGTTCCTGATCCTGCTCATCGCGCCGTTCTGGATCAGCTACATGATGCGCATGCTGGCCTGGATCGACCTGCTCCAGACCAACGGGTACGTGAACAAGGTGCTGAGCTCCCTGCACCTGATCGGCCAGCCGGTCGACTGGCTGGGCGGACTCCCGGTCACGGTGATCCTCGGCCTGGTCTACGGCTATATCCCGTACCTGATCCTGGTCCTGTTCGCCGGCCTCGACCGGATCGACCCGGCGCTGATCGAGGCCGGCCGCGACCTCGGCCTGGGCCGGGTCCGCACCTTCGTGCGGGTCACCCTCCCGATGTCCAGGCAGCCGATCCTGACCGGGATGCTGATCACCGTGCTCCCGATGCTGGGCGACTACTTCACCAACCAGCTGCTGTCCGGCACCACGGGCACCACGATGTTCGGCAACGTGATCGATGACCAGCTGACCTCGGGCGGGGGAGTGCTCCAGGGACAGGGCGCGGTCTTCTCGCTGCTGTTCCTGCTCGTGCTCACCGCCCCGATGATCTACTACGTCGTAGCCACCAACCGCTCGTCGCGGGCGGCGACATGACCGCCGCCACGAGACCGGCGACCGGCGCCGAACAGACCCCAGGGACCACGGCCCGCACCGGGCTCGGCAGGCTGCGGCCGCGCCGCAACCCGTGGCGGCACGCCTGGTTCCTCGAGGGGTTCACCTGGATCTACCTGATCTGGTCGCTGGTGCCGGTGGCGATCGCGGTCCTGTTCTCGTTCAACAACGGCAAGTCGCAGAGCGTCTGGCAGGGCTTCTCCTGGCGCTGGTACTACGCAGACCCGGTGAACTCGGTCCTGCACGACCCGGACCTGCACGCCGCCGTGATCACCACCATCCGCCTGTCGATCTACGTGACCCTGATCACGGTGCCGCTCGGCGTCGCGTTCGCGATCGGGATCAACCGGTGGCGCGGCTCCATCCCCTCGACCTTCAACTTCGTGATGATCCTGTCCTTCGTGATCCCGGAGCTCATCTTCGGCGTCGCGATGTTCTTCGTGTTCACGCGGTTGTTCACCCCGATCGGCCTGGGCTCGCTAGCGGAGGTCCTGGCCCTGGTCACCTGGAACCTCAGCTGGCCTGCGCTCATCGTGCAGGCCAGGCTGGTGACGATGGGCAGGCAGTACGAGGAGGCCGCGGCCGACCTCGGCGCCACCCCGTGGCAGGTCACCTACCGGGTCCTGGTGCGCATGCTGACCCCGGCCATCTTCGCGAGCGCGGTCCTGGTCTTCTCCGGCGTCGTCGACGACTTCGTGCTCGTCGACCTGCTGAGCTCCAACTCGAGCAACACGCCGATGTCGGTGTACATCTACTCCCAGCAGCACGGCGGCAACGGCGGCCCGGCGCTCAACGCGCTCGGCACGATCATGCTGGTCCTGTCGTTTGCCGTCGCGATCCTCGGCTACGCCGGCTACCGCTGGCTCACCCGCGGCGAGCGCGGCAGCGACGCCATCTCCGCCCTCACCACCATCACCGGGCGAGACTGACCCGCCGCACCTTTCCTTTATCCCGAACGACGTCTAGCGGCGCGTGAGCGACGCGCGTCAAACCCGTCGCGCTGTCACATCGGGCCCAGCCGCCGGCGCGGTTGTTCGCAATGATGTGCCTGAACATGGCGAGACGCTGCGTGACGTATCGTCACGCAAGCCATCAACGATGCGTAGTCAAATCTGTCGAAAATGTAATTCCGGCCCGGTCTTACGTGCGTCTGAGGCAGCCTGGTGGATTAATAGCACCCAGGGTGCGGCACCCCGCCATCACCCAGTGATAGCCGAGCGGGTTCGCCGCTCCTGACCGAAGGCCTCATTTGTCCAGGACGTCCGCCGGGCACCGTAAGCCGTCGCGATCCTCGCGCACCGGCCCCGGCGCGGCCTTCCGGCCCCGGAAGATCCGGGGGATCGTGCCCTGGTTCAAGGACAAGCCCGCCCTGATCGCGGCCGCCGTCGTGGCGGGCCTGCTGGCCCTGGTGTCGGCCTGGCCGGCCGCGGCCCACTGGATGGCAGGTGCCGCGAACACGGCCTGGTCGGATGAGGCCGATGCGCTCGGCCTGCAGGCGGCGGTGAAGCTGGGCGCACAGGCCAGCCAGCAGCCCGAGATCATCAGCAGCGGCATCGCCGTCACGCCGCACTACCTCGACCCGTTCCGTGATGTCGCCGGCCTGGTCTACGAGCGCATCGACCAGGGCGTCGATTTCAGCGGGACAGGCCCGGTCTACGCTCTCGGCGACGGTATCGTCACCAACGCGACCGCGTACTCCCCGGGCTGGAGCGGGGGGTGGATCACCTACCAGCTCACCGACGGCCCGGCTCAGGGGCTGACCGTCTACGTGGCGGAAAACGTCACGCCTACCGTCCAGGTCGGCCAGGCGGTGACGGCCTACACCGTGGTCGGGAACATGTTCGACGGAGCCGAGGGCATCGAGACCGGCTGGTCACAGCCCACGGGCCTGAGCGCGGAATCGCAGCTGGCCGTGGCCGGGGGCATCGGCGGGCTGGGCCCGTTCCCGACCGCGGTCGGTACCAACTTCGACCAACTGCTCATATCGGTGGGCGTATCACCCGCGCCTAATTACGGCCAGGGCCCCTTCGGGATTCTTCCCGCGAACTACCCCACGGCCTGGGGATAGCCGCAGCCGTGCTGAG
>Ga0187806_1000186_pt1 | contig 14666 bp, 11 predicted proteins | sample NC_wetland_sal_i_7_FD_132470 | JGI IMG/M metagenome (GOLD analysis project Ga0187806, IMG submission 132470) | Wetland sediment microbial communities from Neuse River Estuary, North Carolina, USA - ASW_1 | ecosystem: Environmental > Aquatic > Freshwater > Wetlands > Sediment | place: USA: North... | reverse complement strand
GAAAAAGCAAGGCGAGAAAACAAGCCCATCCTGCTCAGTGTCGGCTACTCCGCCTGCCACTGGTGCCATGTGATGGAACGCGAGTCCTTTGAGAATGAAGAGACCGCGGCTTTGATGAACCAGCACTTCGTCCCCATCAAGGTAGACCGCGAAGAGCGGCCAGATATCGACAACATCTATATGCAGGCCGTGCAGGCGCTAACGCAATCGGGGGGCTGGCCTATGACCGTCTTCCTCACGCCTGATGGGCGTCCCTTTTACGGGGGCACCTACTTCCCGCCGCGTGACCGTCGCTACGGTGGACAAGCCATGCCGGGGTTTCCGCGTGTGCTGATGAGTATGGCCGAGGTCTATGAGCAGCGCCGAGAGGACGTGGAGGAGCAGGCTACGCAGATAACAGATTTCCTGCAGAAGCGCAGCAGCGTCCCTCTACGTAGCAAGGACGTGATGCCAACGGGGATGGTCCCGCTCGAACTGTTAAGTAATGCCAGCCAGGAACTGGCTTCAGAGTTCGATCCCGTGCATGGCGGCTTTGGTAATGCTCCGAAGTTTCCCAACACGATGTCTTTAGAGTTCTTGCTGCGCGTCCACCAGCATCGATTGAAGGGTGAGATAGGGACGAAAGCGACGCGCCCTGAACTGGAGATCGTCGAGATCTCCCTGCAACATATGGCTAATGGCGGCATCTATGACCAGTTAGGAGGCGGATTTCACCGCTACTCCGTCGATGCTGAATGGCTCGTCCCGCATTTTGAGAAGATGCTGTATGATAACGCGCTGCTCAGTCGCATCTACCTGCACACCTACCTGGTGACGGGCAATCCCTTCTACCGCCGTATCGCCGAGGAGACGCTGGATTATGTTGTACGCGAGATGACCTCACCGGAAGGCGGTTTCTATTCCACGCAAGATGCTGACAGCGAGGGAGAGGAAGGCAAGTTTTTCGTCTGGACACCGACAGAGATTGAGGCAGTCTTGCCACGCGAAGATGCAGAGATATTCATGAAGTATTACAGCGTGACGCAGCAGGGCAACTTCGAGGGCAAGAACATCCTGCATGTGACACAAAATGAGCAAAATGGAGATATTGTTGGCGAGGCTCCAGGGCAACCGCAAGGGCCCTCCCAACGCCGCTCCACCACCCTTGCCCCTACTATACAACGTAGTCGTGACCGCCTCTTCAGGGCGCGGGAGCAGCGTATCAAGCCTGGACGTGATGAGAAGATTCTCACTTCGTGGAATGGATTGATGCTACGCAGCTTCGCGGAAGCGGCGCGCTACCTGGGTCGTGCCGACTATCTGCAGGTTGCCAACAATAATGCTGCGTTCTTGCTGCGTGAGTTGCGTCGGGATGGACGGGTGTTACGAACCTACAAGGATGGACGCGGGCGTTTGAACGGCTACCTGGAGGACTACACCTTCCTCGCCGATGGGCTGCTGGCGCTGTACGAAGCCAGCTTTGATGCGCACTGGTTCTCTGAGGCGCGCAGGCTGGTGGATGAGGCTATCACGTTGTTCGCTGACGATCGGAATGGTGGCTTTTTCGATACTGGTAGCGACCATGAAACGTTGATTAGTCGTCCCAAGGATATTATGGATAATGCCACTCCTGCCGGCAACAGTGTTGCAGCCGAGGTTCTTTTGCGGCTGGCGGCCTTTACTGGCGAGGAAGATTACCGGCAGCGCGCTGATGACTATTTGCGTCCTCTGGCCGATATCATGGTGCAGCATCCACAGGCATTCGGACATGCGCTGGGGGTGCTGGACTTTGCCAACTCTCCAGTGAAGGAGCTTGCCATTAGTGGAAATCCTCAACAGGCCGACACACGTGCCTTGCTGGAGGTCATCAATACTCGTTACATGCCGAATAGCGTTCTGGCTTGCGCTGCTCCTGACAATGCCGAGGCCATACAGGCGATCCCGCTGCTCACCGACCGGCCCGTGAAGGATGGTAAGGCGACAGCCTATGTGTGTCAGAACTTTGCTTGCCTGGCCCCGGTGAATACGCCCGAAGAACTGGAACAAGTCCTGAATAGTTACATTAGTCGTTGATATAGCGCAGTTCGCCTTTCACTTCATGGCGACAGAGGACCCCGCTGCGTGCCAGTTGCTCAAGGGCGAGGGTGGCGGCAGCAATCTCTTTGCGTTTTGGGGCTTTCCTCTTGGAAGGTGCGAAGGTTTGGGCAACCTCGAAAGGCGTGAAAACTGTGAGGGCGCTGGGGTGCTCTTGCAGATAGCGTGTAATAGCTTTCTCATACCATTTGACAAGGTCAGCAGGATATGGTGTCTTTGAGGTTGAAGGAGTCTGGGGGGATGCAACGATCATAACCGGACACAAGGCACTATGCAGAACTTTGCGTGAGATGCTGCCAGCAAAAAAACGTCGTATGCGCTGCCCCAGGGAGTTGCCGCGACTACCAATCACGATGAAGTCGACTTGCAGTTCCTGTGCCGCTCTGACGATTTCGTCGGCAGGGAGACCCACACGAATGAGTACTTCGATCTGTTCGGATGCGACGCCATGCTTCTGCAGTTCTGCCCGCGCTCGCCGTAAGATATCCTCGGCCTGGGTGCGCTGCTCAGGAGTGACCGACAAGGACTGAAACTGCCCGGCGTAAAGCCCTAAGGAAGGTGATGCAATGGCGGGTATAGGAATAACATTGAGGAGAATCAGGCGCAGCAGTGGCGCTGCCTGCTGCATGAACTCGCTCACTGTATGAAGCGCCTGCTGCGTGGCAGGTGAGAAGTTCGTATCAATGCCCAGCAAAATGCGCTTGTTCATCGCTCTTCCAGGTCCTGGTATAAACTGGCTATGCTGTGCTTGTTAATCTAATCCCGCATATGCATAGTATATCTGCTTTTGGCGTGAGGAGCAAGAACAGGTTGCAGATTGCCAAAAATGTGTAACTCTTCAGGATTCCTCACCACCTTCGGTGGTTCGCAATAATTTTTTTGCTGTGGGCTGTGCCGCCTGCGGCGACACAGCCCACAGCAAAAAAAGACAGGGGCCGCCGTAGGCGGCGAGGGATCAGATACCTGAATATTTGCAAAAATGTGACAAATGACACTCCTACATTGTGATGGGCTTCCTATACAATTGATACCAAATGAAGGTACACTTCTTTTAAATGGCTCTTAATATGGTTCTGATTTGCTCGCTCAGTGAAGTGAAATCTGAATATTGACATGTACAAAAAAGTTGAGCTGAGCTAAACAGAGCAATGTACATTAAAAGCAAGTAGATACCATGTCGAAAGAACATTTGAACTGCGGTGCTATAGCGCGTCTATTTCAGTAGTACAATTCGTATGTGTACTGCGCCTCAGCGCATGCTAAGGAAAGTAGGACGAGCGCGATGGGTATCAAGATGGAAGAACTACCTAAGGAAATGAGTTTGTCGGCCCTCGCAGACCACTGTATGAGCGAGATCAACAACTACCGTCGTGGGGAACCCTCCAGCGATAAGTACTGCCTGGAGATGTTCAGACGTGCTATGCTCGAACATGACAATGCGGCCTGGACATTGCTGGTAGAACGCTTTTATGAGTATATGCTGGGTTCGTTTCATCGTCATGTGAGGAGAGAGGCAGCGTCTCTTCTCGATAGCCCAGAAAATTTCGTTGCAAGGGCATTTGAACGTTTCTGGTTGGCAGCAGTTCATAACCAGCAACTGGAGTTTACCACCTTAGCAGCAGCACTCAGCTACTTACGAAACTGCTTGAATGGCGCTATCCTGGATTCGCTGCGGGCCCACTCACGATCAAGAGAGGTGGCCTTGCCGGAGTCAGGTTTTCCTGACGAGCCAGCAGTGGAGGATCACGAGGAGGGTCAGGGTTTGTGGGAAATCATTCAGAGCTTGCTCTCTAACGAACGTGAACGCCGAGTGGCATACCTGCTTTATCACTGCAACCTCAAGCCAAGAGAAATTGTACGCCGCTGCCCGCAGGAGTTCAGTGATGTGCAAGAAATCTACCGCCTGCGACGTAACATCATGGAGCGGCTGATGCGCAACTCCGACCAAATTCGTTGGAAACTAGATGGCTCGGACTCGTAGGATACCTGTCCTTTCGGCAGGCTGATCGTGTGGTTGCTCGTTTGTCGTGCTGTGTTAATGTATAAAAGAGATACGCTAAAAAAGATCTTTGTACCGTTTATACAACGACACCAACAAAAGAGTTGGGGTAAGTAGATAAGTGCCACTCTACTAGTATGAAGGAACGATGAACGATGGACTGTTTGCACCCTTTAGCTCCCGACGATGAGGAGCTTTTACGGTTTGCGCTCGATGATGAGGCGGTATCAGGAGAGGCGAGCAGGCATCTAGAGCAATGTATCACCTGCCAGCAGCGACTCGCCAGGTACAAAAAAGCGCATGGTTTTCTTGTTTCACACCTCTATCGCAGCCAGTGTCCGAGTGGGACAGAATTGAGCCTCTACTGTGCTGGCTTCCTGCCAGAAGACCAGCGGATTACTATAGCGAATCACATTCTTGATTGTCCGTTATGCGCTGCCGAAGCCGCAGATACGCGACAATTCCTGGCAGAATCCGGCGACGATCTGCTGCCTTCTCATCCATTGCCTCTACATACACTCAACGGTTCGGTACGTCGCATCTTCGCCACACTCGTCAGACAGCAGGCGCAACTGGTAGTACGTGGTGACAGAGACCCCGCTGCCTGGCCGCGGCAATACCGGGTTGATTCCACCGACTTATCGCTGCACCTCTCGCGTGCCAGCAGCGGAGCATTTATGCTGCTCGGCATCCTCACCGACCCCAGGGAGAGCATCGAGGCCTTTGAAGGCACGCTCGCGGAACTCTACCCCGCAGCAGGTGGCAAGAATGATGAACGAGCCGAGAAACCATTGTTGAGTGAACAGGTAGATGATCTTGGCAATATAGTCTTTAATGCTGTCCCCATAGGCGAGTACGTCATGATTGTACATCCGCCTGGTCGCGAGATGATAGTCGAGGGGCTGACGATAGAATCGGGCTAATCTGTTTTATTTTTCAGCATCAGCGCGGCTTGAGTTGGTCGCGTGGAAACCAACCATCACAAATGGATAACGAACTATTTTTACAACACCTACGCGACCTCCCTCTAGAAGAAGGAAAGGCCTACATCCAGGAGCATATCGAGGAACTGGCGGATTATGCTGCTATTGGCGAACTACTGGCAGACGAAGCTCTGCGCCTCCTCTTTACCCCTTTTCTTTCGCTCAAGCTAGCCGAACTGCTGACCTTCTTCGGTGAATATAGTTCACACCTTCCATCGCATGCGCTCGGCATGAAGGCAAGAGGGGATGCGTTGCTACAGATTGGGCACTATGAAGCTGCGCTAGAATGTTTAGATACTGCTGGGGAGGAATTTTTGTTCTTGGGAGATGAGGGAAATTGGGCGCGTTCTCGTATCAGTTGGGTCTCATCTGCAGTCTGGCTTGGTCGCGTCGAAGATGCGCTAAAAGCCGGAGAGCAGGCTCGCACCGTTTTTTTACGATTGGGTGAATATTATTGGGTTGGCGTTGTCGATAATAATACGGCTTTAGTCTATGAATTTATAGGACGATACCAGGACGCGCTGAAGCTCTACGAAAATATGCTCGCAATTTTTTCTACTGTCACCGATCAAAGTGAGGTTTCCATTAAGCGGTCCATAGCAATAGCAAAAATAAATCAGGCAGAAATTCTCTCCTGGCTTGGCAAGTTTGAAGAGGCGTACTGTCTTTTTCAACAGGTACAGGAAAGCTTTATTCTTCTTGGGGAAACAAGTCTGGTTATCTACTCAGAGACTCATCTAGCGGAACTCGAATATATACAGGGCTATTATGGCTCGGCATTAAGACGCTACTATCAGGCTCGTGATGCCATGGTACAGGATAATGTCGACAGCCCTGTATGGCTGGCCGAACTCAAGCTTTGTATGGCGAATTGTCTTGTAAAACTGAATAGAACGCAAGAGGCTTGCCTGTTGTCGGAGGAGGCGGTGAAGACATGTCGACAATCTAGTATATCATTGAGTACAGGCAATGCACTACGCGAACATGCGAGGACATTAGTAGCCTCTAATCGACTAAAAGAAGCTCTGGGTGCTCTTGATGAGGCCTGGACACTATTTGATCATGGAGGCTTTGAACCATATGCGCTTGTTACCAGGCTCCAACAGGCAGAAATCCTTTTACAAATGGGATCATTCGCTACAGCGTATGCACAGGCTCAACAAGTCAAGAATTATTGTGATGCTCAGGGCCTTGTAGCGCACTCCATTCATGCCAGTCTACTTATAGCTGGCGCGTTGATAGCAAATGCGCAGCAAACTGAATTACTCCGGGAGAAGGAGCAGCAAACGACACTGCTACAGGAGGCCGCTTTACTATGCAACCGAGTTATCTTACAGGCACGTCAATATAATTTGCAAGAGGAAATCTATAAAAGCCACTACCTCCTGGGAAGAATCTTTTCTCTTCAGCACAATCTTTCGAAGGCTGCGAAGCACTACGGAGCGGCAATTGCTCAGATTGAGCGTATTCTCAATGATCTTGTGTATGATCTGTCTCCTTCATTCCTGCACACGACATGGTCTGTGTATGAGGATATGATTGCTCTGACTCTCCAACAATCTCAGCCAGAGCATGCTTTTTACTATCTTGAACAGGCACGATCAATGGCCCTTCGTCAGCATCTTAGTAGATCTGAGGCGACACTTAAAAAGAAGGAGCGAGAAGGGAATGCTGTTTCTACGACAGTTCTGCGTACACAATACGAGCTCAGGGATTGGCAGGAGCAACATCGCAAATATAGCGTTCTACTCGCAGATATTGATACCTCGCTATCTCCCGCTCTTAATCGAGATATCATACAGGCCGAACTGAAGCATTGCGAAGAGAAGTTGAACGAGTTGTTTGAGCGCCTGTATCTCTACGAAGCAAGTACACCGGCGAGGTCTCCCGGTTCTCGTTCCAGGAAAGCTGCGCGTCCAGAACAGGCAGTAATCAAGGGACAACGGATTGATATCGCACAGGTGCGCCAACATCTTTCTGCGGATCATCTTCTACTATCATACTATATTCATAAGGGTAAGCTTGTCATTTTTGCGATTACAGCAGAAGATTTGATGATTCATGAGCATCCTGACGGACTGGTCCAGTTAGAGTATCTATTACCTTTACTCCATGCCCATCTTCAACCGCAGGGTTGGCCCGATGTATTACACCCACCACAGCAGGTAATCCGCCGCCTGCTTAAAAAGCTCTATGATCTATTGATATACCCTACCGTAACTTTGCTGCCTTCTTCGTCGGGATACCTGACCATTGTTCCTTATGGCTCGTTACATCAACTGCCGTTTCATGCGCTGTATGATGGTTCTCGCTTCCTGATCGAGGACTACCAGGTGAACTACCTCCCGGCAAGCAGCCTGCTGGTACATCTCGGTATGCGGAATAGCAAACAGAATGGTGATTTTACCTCAACAGAGGTATCAGCCAGGCCTCCGTTAGTGCTTGGTTATTCTGACAATGGGCATTTGCAACGTGTCCATGATGAGGCAAGAGCGATAGCATCACTCTTAGATGGGGACTGCTATCTTGAAAAAGAAGCCACGATTGCGCGGCTTATCCAGCAAGCTCCATCCAGTCCAATCATTCATCTTGCAACTCATGGTCAAAGCAGGTTGGATGCCCCCAATTTTTCGTATGTCCGTTTAGCTGATGGACAGTTAAACGCGATTGATGCCTTCAGCCTCGATTTACAGAAATGTGAACTGGTCACGTTGAGCGGCTGCGAAACCGGGTTGTCCCTGAGCGGTGGAGGCGATGAACAATTGGGCCTGAGCCGGGCTTTCCTGGCTGCCGGAGCAACTTCACTCGTAATAAGCCTGTGGCCTGTAGAGGATAACGCGACAAGCGAGCTGATGCAACGCTTCTATCAGCATCTTTTGCAAGGAGAGAGCATGGTGCAAGCGCTGCGAACCGCTCAATGCAGTCTTTTGCATCAAACGGAATCGATGTATGTTCACCCCTACTTCTGGGCAGCTTTTCGTCTAGTCGGTGATGTTGGTCCTTTGAAGTATCGAAACAATCAAAGGTCGCAAGACAAATCTCAGTAAAGGCAACTCAATCCCCAAAAAAGTGATCCCCTCAGCGTTTGAGAGGTAGGAGCATTGATGTAACTACTCAGTGCTCCCGGCAGAATAGACAGTTAGAAAGGCATGGAGGCACATATGCAACAGAAGATGTCTATGGTGCACGACACTTTTTGGCGCAATGACCAGGTTACGGTCGTGTTTCGTTCGGATATTCCCCTCATTACGGATGGGAATCACAACACAGAGACGCTGTTACGAAATTTAAATTTACCTTCACAATTGCAGAGGCTCAATCAGTTCCTCCAGGAGAACCACATTCCTGCTACTTTAACTTTTTTGGGTGACGACGAGAAACCTGCTCCTCCTGAACAGCCTGCTTTAAGCAATGCCAACAATGGAGATAGCTCGAAGTTGCCTCCTGGCGTCTATCTCTTCGGCTTAACCGCTCCCATCCAAACAGACTTGGGAGTGGTCCATACCAGTGTTATTAGCTTTTTTAATATTAACAAAGGCCCTGCGCAGAGTGCCGGCGGTACGGCCTTTGAGGCAGCCTCACCTGGGAATGGTCACGGTAGTAATAATGATGAATCTCTTATCCCCACCATTGTTACCACCATCAACGATCGTCTGAATGATCTCAACACCAAGAGCATGGTGCCTATTGCTTTTTCTGCCCCAGCCTGGCTGTGTGGAGGTACACCAGTAAGCCAGGGCTGCCCACTTACTCCTCCTACGCCGGTGGAAGATGCTTGCTCGAACTGGCACATTAAGTTGCCTGATCTCGACTCTCAATTACAATCGATGAAGGGTGATGGCGTGACGGTCTTTATACTAGATGCATTTCCCGAACGAGGAGTAATCTCAAGGGCGGCGAGAGATGCAAGAGATGACAACTGGCTTCTGAGTAACGTTAACGAAACGGTTTCATTTGATTACAGCCTGATGTCTGGTGTGCAAGAAATACTCGATATGGCCAGCACGGGTAATGCTGCAGTTGGCAAGGATGTCTATGGGGAGCATTATCCCATTCTGATGTCAGATCATGGCTTGTTCATTGCCGGTATTGTGCGTGACGTTGCTCCCAAGGCCAAAATTGAGTGTATTCGTGTGCTCAACGATCTTTGCGTGGGTGACATGAACAAACTGGTGGGGGCGCTCTGGAGGATATACAATCGTATGTTACCGGTTAATCCAGATACAGGCCAGGGAGGAGATCTTTACCAGAAGCCGGTTGTCATTAACCTGAGCCTGGTGATACCTACCGATGAGGAAGCACAGCAAAGGCAAATTAACCCGGTAGTACCTGGCTTCAATATCATCCAGGCAAACCCGTTTTTGGCAATAACTGGCCTTACGCAAGTTGGCGCCATCGTTGTAGCTTCTGCTGGCAATGAAGGAGATGAGCGTGAAATGCCCGCTGGAGGGAAGCGTCCTATGGCGCTCTATCCGGCTGCCTTTGGTAATTCTATTGATAACGTGATCGCTGTGGGTGCTGTTACGTCTACCGATACGGCGGCTTCGTATAGCTGTTACCCCGGCTCACGTGGGATTGCAACCTATGGCGGGGAAGTTCCAGATGTTCAACCTTTAGATCCTCCCAGCAGTAATCCTGCAGTGACGATAAAGGATGCGCTGCGAGGCATCTATAGTTCTGTCGAATATCCACCGCTCTCGGATGTCCCGGCTGATCCTCCTGAACAATATTACGCAGCGCCCAACGATCACGCCTGGGCATACTGGATAGGAACATCATTTGCGACCCCGATCGTGAGCGCAGTGGCGGCGCGCATACTGGAATTAAAGGCGACAGGTACCCTCACCGGCAGCGTGCATGATGCCATCATGAAGACGGCCAGCAAAGTTGTAACGTGGGATAACTTAGACCCCAGAATAGGGGTTCCAGGTGGAACTACAACCGGTCCCATGCTGCAAGCAAGGCAGGTATGCAAGGCAGAAGATAGCGACGACGATGACAACAATGATGATGAGGTAGAGATCTGATAGCCCGTCTTGGGAGGCTTCATATCAAATCCTGTGGATCACTCATGTATACCACCGGATTTGATATCGTGCCCATCGCCGATTTATCGGCCCCTACGCTCGCCTACATGTATTTCATACATCCGACATTAATATCTTTCCCGATACGACCCACGGCCGCCAGCAGAAAATGCCTTCAGAATTGCTACCAGGATACATGCCCCAAGGAAAGCGATCAAGAGGCTGCCCCAGAAATGATATGTGCCCCTGATACCCAGGAAGCTAGCTATAAATCCTCCAATGAAAGCACCGACGAGACCAATTACGATGTCAAGAAAACAACCGTAGCCACGCCCACGTACAACGACGCTGGCAAAAAAGCCTGCCAGCAAGCCCACAACAAGCCATGAGAGCAGGTCCGTAAGTCCAAAAGTTACCGTAAAAAACGTGGGTAGATTAGGTACATGTATCACCATATGGCATACCTCCTTGTATCTCTTATCTCAGTCAATTACATTTGACAATCCAGTAGCACCACACATCGCAGCGCGCTACCTTCATATACGCAAAAGATGCAGGGAAGTTCAATGGAGATATTCTCCACGCTTAAAGGAGAAATATGGTGATACGAGTGGCGAATGCGCTGTGGATGCGATTCCGCTCTATTCGTAGTATGGTAGGGGTGCCCCTTGCGGGCACCCTGCTCCGCTCCTCTCAAAAGGGGAAACTCAGTGATACTAGCGTCGACGGTGTAAGTGCGATTCCGCTCCATTCGTAGGATGGTAGAGGTGCCCCTTGCGGGTACCGTGCAAATCGTGAAGGTGGGAATTGCGATGCAGTTGATAGAATGCAAGCCACTGCTTGTCAATCCACTCATCGCAGAGGCGCAGAAGCTCTCCCAGGTCGCGTTTTTCGAGTTCGCGATTTACGACGTTGTTGGCGTGTGGGTGCTGGTAGAGGCGCGGTAAGGGTGAACCAAAGCCATGGGCGTAGTGGGCCAGTTCATGGGCGACCGTGGTAATCAATACATGTTCCGGTAATGACAGGTGCTGGAGCAGGGCATTTATGCCTATAAACGAGGTTGTGTTGTCCAGCGAGAGGCGTATCAGGCCCAGGCGACGCTTCCAGGGATAGGCGTAAGCGATTTGTACTTCGTTGATACGCGGTATGTCGGGGAAATGCTTCTGCCAAATTGAGTCGATGTAGACGTTGAGATCACGCACAGGTGATGGGGCTGTCAAGGTTAGGGAGGAAAGATCAGACTGACTGACTGACAACATAGATGAGGCTCCTTTGTTTTGTTGCGTTTCTTTGTTTCACAAGCATTATTTGGTTGCAAGTCCAGTATAAAGGCGAGAGTGAAATAGATCAGAGGCCTGATTCCTCGCAGCCTCCGGCGGCTCGCGTCTGTTCTTGCCACCTTCGGCGAGAGGAGAGGAAGAAGGAAATGTGGGGACACCCCACGCCCCGCCAAAGGACTGCGTCCCTTGGTTACCTGTCCCCCAGACAGGGTGCCCTGCTTACGGTGACTCATATACCTTGCAACAGCCTGGAACTGAAGATGGCGAGTCTTCCTGAATAGTCACGTCCTGTGGTATGATGTATGCAGGTATTTAGCGATGGCGAAAGGTAGCGCTTGTGCAGGAGAATAAAGGCCGGTCGCAAGTTCATTCGCGTCCCCATCCAGAGAATAGTGGCCCAAACGTTACTGCTGCAGTTGGCCTGGCGGAGACGGCAGTACGCTCACGTGCGAGACGTAGCTCCCTATTCACGCAGACAATCATCTGGGTAACTGGATTGACCTGCCTGGCACTCCTGCTGGGCTCGTTAGGACAGGCCTGGTCGAACAGCCAGTTAATGCAGCGCGTGCAGGATGCGCAACAGCAGACGCAGCAACTCCAGGCCCATCACGACTCCCTTTCCCGCCTGGCAAACTACTACAAGGACCCTTTCGTTATTGAAAGCGAGGCCCGCCAGCAGCTTGGCTATATCCGACCGGGTGAACATCCATTGGTGATAGTAAGTTCGACCGAGCAGGTACAGCAGACGGCAGCAGGTCAGAGCAGTACGCCGGCACCACAAGGTTTCTGGCAAGAGTGGTGGAACGTCTTTTTTAGTGCCTAATTGGTGTAACATTTTGCGGGTTTTGAACGTTCTATATAGTAGATACTGGCGGAACGCTCACACGACAGGCGTTCCGTTTTTTATATACCTTCATCTTTTTTTATAGAGGAGGTAACTATTCAGGTGCCTTGCTGACATGCCCCCGGTTTTGTGCTGCACCGGCTGTTGCCCGGTGCGCAAAAAACAAGCATGTCGGGCGCAAGCACTTCGTGTCTTGCGCCGCCTGCGGCGGCCCTTGAAAAAGAAGGGGATGGTGCGAGGGCACCTCGCGCTCCGGCAAGGGGACTGCGTCCCCCTGCACCCCCTGCTGAAGAGTTATCTAGAGGAGTTATGCTATGCGTCCGTTGATCGGTGTTCCCTGTCATTCAGGCTTCCGCGAGGGATCTGGACGGCCAATTTATTGCAACAATCGCGTCTACGTGCATGCAATAGAACATGCTGGTGGCGTTCCTATTCTGATCCCTATACTAAGCGACCTGAGTATGTTTGATACGCTGCTGCCACGTCTGGATGGCTTATTGCTTCCTGGGGGCCTAGATATCCATCCCAGCTACTATGGCGAAGAGCCACACCCGCTGCTAGGAGATCTCACCCTGGAACTCGACGAGATGGAACTGAAGTTGGCACATTGGGCACTAGATGAAGATATCCCTGTCATCGGCATCTGTCGCGGCATACAACTCTTGAACGTGGCCCTGGGTGGAACGCTGTATCAAGACCTACCCTCGCAGTATCCAGAGTGTTTGACGCATATGAATCTGCATTTGCCGCGCTCCCAGGTTGTACATAAGGTATATGTCGAGGCTGGAAGCCGTATGGAAAAGGTTCTGGGCACGCGCGAGTTCTGGGCCAATAGCCTCCACCACCAGGCGGTCAAGGCTCCGGGGAAAGGTGTGCGTGTCAGCGGACATACCGAGGATGGTGTAGCCGAGTTGCTCGAAGCTCCCGATTATCGCTTTGTGATGGCGATGCAATGTCATCCAGAGGAAATATACCTACAAGAACCGGTATGCGCTCGCTTCTTCTCCGCTTTTGTCAGAGCGTGTAGGACCGATGTGGTGAAAGAGGAAGAAGATGTGATGCCCCCCCTCGTGGCTGGGTAGGCCATGAATGCCCGTAGGGGCCGATAAATCGGCTCCTACAAATCCCATCTTGTGCTACAATACAAGTATGTCAGCACAACCACAAGGCGACACCATCCATCAAGAAAGCGCTTCCCTGTTGCGGACCAACCGCGAACTGGCGGTTCTCTATGCCATTGCGGGCCATCTGAACCGCAAAGTCGATGTACACGATGCCCTACAGGAAGTATTGGTCCAGGTCACCAGATTACTGGGGTTACAGACAGGTTGGGTGTGGCTGCTCAATGAACAGGGTTCCCCGTACCTGGCAGCATCACAGGCGCTTCCTCCCTATCTCGCAGATCATCCAGAGCGCATGACCGGCTTCTGTCTCTGCCTGGACACCTTTTTGAAAGGTGATCTAGAAGGGGCAGCCAACATTAACGTCTTGCGCTGCAGCCGCTTGAAGAATGCCGAGCGAGACAGCGACCCATCCTCTTTGGGTTTACGCTTCCATGCCAGTATCCCCATCTATGCAGGCGATACCCCCATCGGCGTGCTCAACGTTGCCAGCGAGGATTGGCGTGAGCTGCAGGCAGAAGAATTGCAGTTGCTGCATATCATTGGCGATCAGATCGGGCTGGCCGTGCAACGGGCGCGCCTCTCCGCTGAACATACACTCTCGGCTACCCGCCTGGCAACCACTGAGGAGCGGAACCGATTGGCGAGGGAGATCCATGATACACTGGCCCAGGGTCTGTCTGCGATTACCTTGCAACTCGAGACCGCGGATGCAGTGGTCGTCTCCCGTCCACAGCGCGCGCAAGAGGCTATCCGGCGTGCATTGAGCCTGGCACGCAGCAACCTGGAAGAGGCACGCCGCTCGATGATAGATTTGCGGGCCGCTCCACTACAAAACCGCACCCTGCCCGAGGCATTAGCAGTTCTGGCTCAGCAAGCGTGCGAGGAAAATTCAGTAGAAGTCCACTATTGTTGCTCACCTGCCGAGGATTTTCCTCCGCTGCCTACACGCTTAGAGATGGGAGTGTACCGTATCGTGCAGGAGGCTCTGGCAAATGCATGCAAACATGCGCACGCGCAGCATATCCAGTTGTCACTCACGCTGGATGACCAGTGGTTGTGCCTGCTTGTGCAGGATGATGGCCGTGGTTTCGATCCCGATCAGGTAGCATCGAGTGTACATGAGGGGCACTTTGGATTGGCCAGCATGAGCGAGCGGGTCAAGCTGCTAGGCGGTACGATCTGCATCGAAAGCGAACCAGGTGCAGGTACCTGTATTTCCGTCCGTGTAGCATGCAGAGAGAAAGGCATATAGGCCAATGGTGCGCATTTTGCTCGCCGATGATCACCCTATTGTGCGCGAGGGGTTACAGGCATTGCTGGAGACGCAGGCCGATTT
>Ga0187806_1000180_pt1 | contig 14846 bp, 9 predicted proteins | sample NC_wetland_sal_i_7_FD_132470 | JGI IMG/M metagenome (GOLD analysis project Ga0187806, IMG submission 132470) | Wetland sediment microbial communities from Neuse River Estuary, North Carolina, USA - ASW_1 | ecosystem: Environmental > Aquatic > Freshwater > Wetlands > Sediment | place: USA: North... | reverse complement strand
CACATCGCCTGCGCGGAGGAGATCGTGCAGCGGCTGCTCCCGGCGCTGCAGAAGCTTCGCAATGCGCTGAACGACAAGGCGCAGGCGTGGCGGCATATCGTCAAGATCGGGCGCACGCATACGCAGGACGCAACGCCCTTGACGCTGGGGCAGGAGTTCTCCGGCTACACCCAGCAGGTCGAGAACGGCATCAAGCGCATCGAGCAGACGCTGCCCTCGCTCATGGAGCTCGCCCAGGGCGGCACCGCGGTCGGCACCGGGCTCAACGCGCCCAAGGGCTTCGATAAGATGGTGGCCGAGCGCATCGCGGCGATCACGCATTTGCCGTTCAAGAGCGCGCCCAACAAGTTCGAGGCGCTGGCTGCCCACGACGCCATGGTCATGAGCCACGGCGCCATCACCACGACGGCGGTCGCCTTGTTCAAGATCGCCAACGATATTCGTTTGTTGGGTTCCGGCCCGCGCTCGGGGCTGGGCGAGTTGAGCTTGCCCGAAAACGAGCCCGGCTCCTCCATCATGCCGGGCAAGGTGAACCCGACCCAGTGCGAGGCGCTGACGCAGGTTTGCGTGCAGATCTTCGGCAACAACACCGCGATCGTGTTCGCCGGCAGTCAGGGCCACTTCGAGCTCAACGTCTACAATCCGGTGATGGGCTACAACTTCCTGCAGTCGGTGCGGCTGATGGCGGACGCCGCGCGCTCGTTCACCGACAACTGCGTCGTCGGCATGGAGCCGCGCGAGGCCAACATCAAGGCGGGGCTCGAGCGCTCACTTATGCTCGTCACCGCGCTCGCGCCTAAGATCGGCTACGACAAGGCGGCCAAGATCGCCAAGGAAGCGCACAAGAATGGCACCACCTTGCGCGAGGAGGCGGTCGGCGGCGGCTACGTGACGGCTGAAGAGTTCGATGCGATCGTCGATCCGAAAAAGATGCTGGGTCCGGAGTAAGCCGTGGCCGAGATCATCAATTTGCGCCGCGCGCGCAAGGCGAAGGCGAGGGCCGCAGCAGAGGCGACGGCGGCGGAGAACCGCGCCAAGCACGGGCGCTCGAAGCCCGAGCGCGAGAAGGACGAGGCTACGAAGTCGCTTACCGAGCGGAGGCTCGAGGCGCACCGGCGTTGCGGGCCCGAGGACGAGACGTGAGGCATGCCGCGCCCGCTCAAACGCTCGTTCACGATCAAGGGCCACCGCACCTCGATCTCCATTGAGGCGCCGTTCTGGGACGCGCTGCGGCAGGCGGCGGAGGCGGAGCGCACCACGATCGCTTCGCTCGTTGCCGCCATCGACAAGGAGCGTGGGGCCTCGGGCCTATCGAGCGCAGTGCGCGTATGGGTGCTCGACTTCTTTCGCAATCCCCGCGCGGACTCAGCGCGCGATACTAAGGCGCGCTAGCCGGACGCCGTCGCGACAGGCGGTCGAAGCTCAGTTGTTTTGCAGGGAGCGCAACACCTGCTCGCCTGCCGGCACCTGCCGCGGGAACCGCCGCGCCCGGTATGCGTCCTGCGCCGCCTGCGGCACAGCCTCCGCGGTGGGAGCCCCGGGCGGCAGCTGGCCGGTCGGGGGCGTGCCGGGAGGCAGCACCTGCGCCTCCTGGCCCGGGACTGCCGGCAGCACGTCGACGGCGCCGCTGTCCTGGCGCTGCGGCGCCTCGGGGACGGCGGCCGCGGCAGGGGCGCCGGGCTGAGCGGACTGCTGGAAAACGGCGCCCGGTTGGGCCGGCTGTTGCGGAGCGCCTGGCCTGAGGACGCCGTTGGCGAGTGGCGCCGCCGGCGGCACGACGACCGGCGGTACTGCGGCTTGTGGCGCGGCCTGCGGCACGGCAAACGGGGCGGCCTGCGGCACGGCTTGCGTGGGCATCGCTGCCCGCGCGGCCTGGTCGGCCGCGAGCGCCCTGCGGCGCTCCTCGTCCTGGCGCGCGCGCTCGGCATCGAGCTTGTGCAGGCGCTCGAGCTGATCGGCGTCGAGCTCCATGCGGCGAATGGCGAGCTCCCGCTCGAGCCCATCGGCGGTGATGCGCGGTTCCAGCGTCCAAGCGTCCTTGAGCGGGCCGACATAGACGACGGTGACGGCCGGCAGCGCGCCTTTGCGCGGCTTGTCGGCCTGCTCGACGTCGGGCGCCTTGGGCTGCACGACCCATTGGCTGTCGACCACGAGCGACGCCAGATCGACGGTCGTCTCCACCTTCGTGGAGCCCGCGTCCGACTGCAGCTCGAACGGCTCGAGCTTGGCCGCGCCGTCGGCAATGGCGATGGCGATCTTGCGCGGGCCGACGGCGACGTCGCTCGACGCCATCTGCTGGCGCAGCGCCGCGATGAGCGCCTCGCCGCTGCCGCCCGCCGCGCCCGTGAGCACGGCTTCCGACGTCGCCACGACGGCAAGCGGCGTGGGCACGTGCGCGGTCGCGTCGCCGAGCGCGAGTTCGCCCTTGCCGAGCGCGACCGCGATGAGACCGCCTGGCGTGGCCCCCGCCCCGGAGAACTCCAGCGCGAGCTCCGCGCTCCCGTCCTTCGTCTTTGCAGCACCTGCCGCGTTCGCCGCGGAGAGGCGCATGCCGCTGATCCGAATGTCGCCGGCGAGTTTGGCGCCGCCCGGCGCGCGCTCGAGCGCCGCCGTCGCCAGCACATCCCCACCGGCGGCCTTGCCCTCGAGCTTGGTCAGCGAAATTTTGCCGGGCGCGAGCGACACTTCGAGCCGCGCGTTCTTGATGCCCATGCCCGGAGCCAGCGATAGCGTGCCGAAGGAGACCCCGAGCTTTCCCTCGATGCCGTTGAGAGCCGCGAAGTCAAATTGCGATTCCGGCCAGATGGATTTGCCGGCGGTAAGGGGCTCTGGAGCCGGAGCGGCGGGGGCGGCCGGTTGCGGCACTGCAGGTGGGGGTGCGGGCGCCGCGCTTGCCACCTTGCTGTCGAGCGCAATGCCGAGCAGGCCCGAAAGCGAAGCCTCGTCGACCTCGAGCTGCGCCGTGACGATGGCGGTCCCGCCTTCTGGGTAGGCGAGCGCGATGGTGCCGTCGACCTTGCTGCCGCCGATCGTCAACTTGTACGGCTTGACTTCGATAGCGCCCGACGCGGAAGCCACCTTGAGCGAGCCGACGACGGGAGAGCCGCGCAGCGCTCCGCTGGAGCCGAGCCCGGCGATCGCCATGGCGTCGCCGAGGTCGCGTGCCGACACGCGCATCTCGCCCTCGAACTTGGTGGCGCTGTCGGTCGGAAGCGCCACGTTCCCGTCGTAGCCGAAGAACAGTCCCGCGGTCTTGACCGAGGCGGTCGCGAGCAGCCCTTGGCTCGGCGTCCCGACGGCCTTGAGGAAAATTTCGCCCGGCCGCTGCGGTTGCCCCCCTGGGGGAGAAACGCGCGCCGCCAGACTGTCGAACGCTTGCACGACGTCGGCGGCCTGCATGGTGAGCCCGATGTCCGCGCCGGCGTCGCGCCAATTGGCAAGGCCGCCGTCGAGACGCACGGCAGCCACGACCCGGCCGCCCTCCGTCTCGCCGTCGGCGAGGATATCGGCCGCACCCGGCGCTCGCGCGCCGAGTTCGATCGCACCGGCGAGCCGCGCTGGTGCGAAGGCGACGTACCGCATCGCCTTTTCGGACACGGCCTCGGGTAGCTCGGCCAAGCGCACGAACGAGGCAAATGCGTCCTTGCTGGGCACCGCCAGGGTCCAGCGCAAGGCTCCGCGCGGCTGCGCGGTCACGTCGGCGACATCGCCGTCGAGCTCGACCTCAAGTCCGTCGTCGGTCGAGAACTTGCACGAGCGCATCGACAGGCGTCCCTTCTCGACGCCCAAGTCGAGGTTGACGTTGCGCACCAGTTGCTGCTGCGTCTTGAGTTTGGCGGTGCGCAGGTGGAGGGCGAAATCGGATTTGGCAAGGTCGAGCCAATGCTGCGGCGCGGATGCGCTGTCCTTCTTAGCCGCGTCGGGCTCGGCGCCCACGAGCATGCCCTCGAGGTAGCCGACCGCCGTCGGCCAGAACTGGCTGGCGTCGATCTGCTGCCCTTCGATCACGACGGCGAGCTGCGTGCGCTCGCCCCACGCATAGTGCAGCGTGCCCGTGAGCGGCGTCCCGCCGATCTCGGCTCCCGCATCGGTCAGATCGACCGCCTTCTCGCTCAAGGCCACCCGACCCTGCAGCGAGAACGGTCCGTCGCTGCGCACGAGGTCGGCAACGGTGCCGTCCTGTGCAACCCAGGTGAGGAAGCGCGGCAGGCTGGTGCCGCGCAGGGCAAGATCGCCCTGGAACGCGCGCGCGTTGGCAACGTCGGCGACCGTACCATCGAGCGTAAGCTTGGCGCCGCCGGGCAGGCCGGCGCGCAGATCCTTGAGCAGCAATGCACCGTTGCTGCGAACGGCCTCGAGGCGGATCGCACTGACGGCCTCAGCGCCGAGATTCGCCTGGTCGACATCGAAGCGCACTTTCGTCTCGGCCTGCGTCGGCAACGCGTCCATGACGGCGCCCACGAAGCTCTCTGCGGTGTCGAGCGGGCGCTTGGCGCCACCCGCCCCGGCGATGCGGTCGAGATCGAGCCAGCGCGAGGCGAGGTTGAGCTCCACGTTGAGCACATCCGACCACGTTGCTTGGGCGCTGCCGCTGATGAGCTGCGGCTGCCCCAAGCGTTCGAACGAGAGGGTTATGTCGTCGAGCTTCAAGCCCTTGGCGTCGCCGGCGAGCGTCGCCTTGAAATCGATGCCGGCTTTTTCGGCCTTCGCGGGCCGGCTAGCGCCGTCGGCCGCCGGCGCCGCCGCATCGGCCGGCGCGCTGTCGAGCTCGAACTTGGCGGTCATCTCGCCTTCGAGCCGCGGACGCCCCTTGAGATCGAGGAGGCGGCCGTCGACGGAATAGGTGTTCGCGCTTTCGGCGCGGACGATCGACTTGAAGCGGATGGTACCATCGGCGTCCATCGCTCCGGTCGCCACGCGCAACTCGCGCTGCGCGCCCAGCCAGCTGGCCGTGCCTTTAAACGAGAACGGACCCTCGATCGAGTCAGCCTTGAGCTCGCCGTTGATCCCGTCGAGCTGCGCGAACTCGGTCCCCTTGGGCCCCTGCAGGGCCACCAAGCCATCCTTGATTCGGACCGACTGCAGCGAGATGTCGGCTGGCACGAACGGAAGCGTTCCCGGCGCAATGCTGAGCGTGCGCCAGTTGCCACCGCCGTCGGCGTCGAGCGATAGACGCAAAACGGGATGTTTGAGCTCAATCTCGTTGGCCTCCAGGATGCCCTTGAGCAGCGGAGGTACCGACAGGCGCATGGTGAAGCTTTCGGCGCGGAAAAACGGCTCGCCGGTCGTTGAAGACGGGTCGGCGATGCGCAGCTTGTCGAAGCGAACGTAGGGTGCGGGTAAGAGGCGCACGTTGACGTCGCCGCCGACACGGACCTCGCGGCCGAGAATGCGGGTCGCCTCTTCCTCGAACACGCCGCGGTAGCCGTTCCAATCGATGAAATACGGCACCGCGAACAGCGCAGCGAGCGCGAGCGTAAACAGGGCGGCGATGTATAGAAGCCCGTTGCTCATCGACCTTTTCGAGGGCCGGATTGGCGGCCGGCCCCGCTCTATAAAAATGGCAGAGCTGGAGCCAAGGCGGCGCCGTCTCTGGGGATGTCCCTCTCGCTTGTTACTACGATCATGTGGCGGGAGGGACCCGAGACACCTGCCACCAAATCAACGCTGGATTAGTCTAGCCTATTCGCTGACTCCTGTCTGGTTTGCGATCCCGATCAGAAGCGCCTCCGCGCTCGAGAAAAGTGACGCAGTCCCGGGAATTTCGCGAGGCGCAGGACCACCGCCGTGGCCACAATTCCCATATCTGGTGTGGGCGAGAGGCGCCCAGCGGTTGCCGCAAGAGTGCTCTTGATATAGTTGCGAACTATGGCGCAAAATCGAAAACATTTGGCGAACGCGCCGGATGCTTCCGACGACCCTCCCTTCGATCTTCCGGAGGCCGTCCGCGAGCCCGAGCTGGGGCCGTCGCTGTCGTCGCGCGCCCTGCAGGGCGCTGCAGCGCCGCCCTACCTTTCCGCGCTAAACCCCGAGCAGCGGCAGGCGGTGGAGGCGCTCGACGGGCCCGTGTTGGTACTGGCCGGCGCGGGAACCGGCAAGACGCGTGTCTTAACCACGCGCATCGCGCACATTCTCGCCAGCCGCAAGGCCTATCCGAGCCAGCTCCTCGCCGTCACCTTCACCAACAAGGCCGCGCGCGAGATGAAGGAGCGCGTCGGCGACCTCGTCGGCGGCATCGTCGAGGGCATGCCTTGGCTCGGCACGTTCCACTCGATCGGCGTCAAGATCCTGCGCCGCCACGCGGAGCTCGTCGGCCTCAAATCCGGGTTCACCATCCTCGACACCGACGACCAGATCCGGCTCATGAAGCAGGTGATCGAGGCAGCCGGTCTCGACAAGGACCGCTGGCCCGCGCGCCAGCTCGCAGGCCTAATCGACGGCTGGAAGAACCGCGGGCTCACCCCCGATAAAGTGCCGGCAGGAGAGGCGTTCGGGTTTGCCTCGGGAAAGGGCGCGCAGCTCTATGCCGCCTACCAGCGGCGCTTGAAGGAGCTCAACGCCTGCGACTTCGGCGACCTGTTGCTCGAGAACCTGCGCCTGTTCCTCGAGCATCCCGACGTGCTCGCCGACTACCAGCGCCGCTTCCGCTACATGCTCGTCGACGAGTACCAGGACACCAACATCGCCCAGTACTTGTGGCTCAAGCTCCTGGCGCAGAGCTCTCCCAACCTCTGCTGCGTCGGCGACGACGACCAGTCGATCTACGGCTGGCGCGGCGCCGAGGTCGACAACATCCTGCGCTTCGAGAAGGATTTCCCCGGCGCTCGCGTCATCCGGCTCGAGCGCAACTACCGCTCGACGGGCCATATCCTCGCCGCAGCCTCGGGCCTCATCGCCGAGAACAAGGGGCGCCTTGGCAAGACGCTGTTCACCGACGGCCACATGGGCACCAAGATCACTGTTATCGCGGTATGGGACGACGAGGAGGAGGCACGCGCCATCGGCGACGATATCGAGCGCATGCAGAAGGATGGGCAGCGCTTGAACGAGATCGCAATTTTGGTGCGCGCGTCGTTTCAGATGCGCGCCTTCGAAGACCGCTTCATCACCATGGGGCTGCCCTACCGCGTGATCGGCGGTCCGCGCTTCTATGAGCGCCAGGAGATCAAGGACGCGATCGCCTACCTCGAGATCACGGCGAACCCGGCCAACGACCTGAAGTTCGAGCGCATCATCAACGTGCCGAAGCGCGGTTTGGGCGACACCTCGGTGAAGCGCCTGCACGAGCTCGCGCGCGCCCGCGAGATGCCGCTCTACCAGGCGGCGCAGATGATCGTCGAAACAGAGGAGCTGCCGGGCAAGGCGCGCCATTCGCTTGCAGGCCTCGTCGCCAACTTCGAACGCTGGCGCGGGCAGGTCGGCCACATGCGCCATACCGAGCTCGCCGAGCTGATCCTCGATGAATCCGGCTACACGGCCATGTGGCAGGCGGACAAGAGCCCGCAGGCGCAGTCGCGGCTCGAAAACCTGAAAGAGCTCGTACGCTTCATGCACGAGTTCGACTCACTCGAAGGCTTCCTCGAGCACGTGAGCCTGGTCATGGACGCCGACCAGGCGGGCGACGGCGAGCGCGTCTCGCTGATGACGCTGCACGCGGCCAAGGGCCTCGAGTTCGAGGTGGTTTTCCTGCCCGGCTGGGAGGAAGGGCTCTTTCCCCACCAGCGCTCGCTCGACGAGAGCGGGCAGGCCGGGCTCGAGGAGGAGCGCCGGCTTGCGTACGTGGGGCTGACGAGGGCGAAGCGCATCGCCAAAGTGTCGTTCGCGCAGAACCGCCGCAACCGCGGACTCTACCAGTCGGCGCTGCCCTCCCGCTTCGTCGACGAGTTGCCCGAGGCGCACGTCGAGGTGCTGGAGGCCAAGCTGCCGTTCGGCGGGGCCTATCAGAACTTCGCGGGTCCGTTCGGGCGCAGCCGCTTCGACGACGTCGCGCCGTTCGAAGCGACGTATGAGACGCCGGGCTGGCAGCGGGCCCAGGAACGCACGAAGACGCGCGCGCGCGACGAGTGGAGCCCCGCGAAGGCGCGCAAGGCGCGCAGGCCGACGACGATCGAGGGCGAGCTTGTCGCGGCCTCGAGCGGCGCACCGGCCTTCCGGCCGGGCGAGCGCGTGTCGCACCAGAAGTTCGGCGCGGGCACCGTGGCCGACGTCGACGGCAACAAGCTCACGATCGACTTCGACACCGCAGGGCGCAAGCGCGTCGTCGACAGCTTCGTCGCGCGCGGGTGAACTCCCCGAAACACGCACAATCGGCTAGACTGCGCCCTGCATTACGCGGGGGATTTCATGCGAACTCTCAAATCCGCGCTTCGGCTGATGCTCGCAACGGCGGCGCTCATGGCTCTCGGCGCTACGGCGGCCTGGGCGCCGGGCTCAATCTCGTTCGACGAGGTAATGGACCAGCTCGAGGACAACGCCAAACTCATCGGCGAGCTCAACGCCGAGCTCAAGGCGCAGAACCTCAAGCCGGAGAACATCACCTGCATCGGCGCACGCTTTGGCGGCAACTGGACCAACCTCGGGGGAGCCCGCGCGATCCCGTTCAACTGCCAGATCGGCCCGCGCACCATCGATATCGATGGCGAGCTGCACATCTACGATGCGGCCGGCAACGAGCTCGACATGAACGCCGACGACACACCGGTGCGGGCGACCGACTACAAGCAGCTCAACATCACGTGGAAATGGAGCTGACCCGCCGCGGGGCTACTTCTCGCGCTTGTCACGCGTCAGCGGCACGAACTGCACCGGCGTTATTTCCCGCTGCGATGTGCTCCCGTCCGCGTTCTTGGTGATGACGAGAAGCTGCTGGGCGAGCTTGCCCACGGGGATGACCAGGTGCCCGCCGGGCTTCAGCTGCTCGACGAGCGCCGGCGGCACGTGATCGGGCGCGGCCGTCACGATGATGGAGTCGAAGGGCGCGCGCTCGGGCCAGCCCTTGTAGCCGTCGCCAATCTTCGGGTGCACGTTGGCGTAGCCGAGACGTTCCAGCGTCGCGGCCGCGGTGCGCCCCAGAGCCTCGACGATCTCGATGGTATAGACGTCCTTTGCAAGCTCCGCGAGCACGGCCGACTGGTAGCCGCAGCCGGTGCCGATCTCGAGCACCGTGTCGCCCGGCTTAAGGTCCAGAAGATCTGTCATCAGCGCCACGATGTAGGGCTGCGATATCGTCTGGCCGGAGCCGATGGAGAGCGGCCGATTGCGGTAAGCCGCGCGCTTCTGCAGAACCGGCACGAACTCATGCCGCGGGACTTTGCCCATGGCCGCCAGCACGCGCTGATCGATCTCGCCCTGGCCGTTCTCGCCCGCCACCAGCCGCGATAGCGCGACGATGTCCTCGACCATCTGCTGCCGCTCGGCGGTGCGATCGTCCTCAGCCATGGCTGCCGCGCCCAGAAGCAGGATCAATAGCGAAAGTCGTACCGCCGCCACGCCTACCAATTCCTCAATACGCTTGAAACAAGCGGCGCCAGTTGACGGTGGCTCCGTGCCATGCGCGCAGGCGAACGGTCGCCAAGCAGAGGCGGCTTCAGGCCGCCACGCGCTTGGAGATTATGAGATCCCAAGCGACGTTGATCTGCCGGATGCGCTCCTCGCGTGCGCGGCGATCCTCTTCGTCGCGCGCGTGATCGGGATGCCAGCTCATGCGCAGCGCATCGACGATCTTCTTGAGAACATCTTCGCTCACGTCCGCGTTGACGCCGAGCACATCGTAAGCTTCGCTCGTGGTGCGGGGAAGGGTGTTCGAAGGGCGCCCGCCGGAAAGGCTGGCGGCGGCGCTTTCCGCGATGCGGCGGATGCGTTCGAGCTCGCGCACGAGGGCACGGTAGTGTGGGCCGGTGTTGGCGGGGGGCACGCCCTCGCGCGCGCCGGCTTCGACGTTGCTTAGACGCTCGCGCAGGTGCTTCAATTCGGATTGCAGCACGTCGCGCAGCGGGCCGGCCCCCTTGAGCTGCGCAACCGCCGCTTCCGTCTGCACGAAGAAGGCGGCGACCGCAGCGCCGGCATTGGTGAGGCTGTGAGCGGAAAATGCCCGGCGCCCGGCGTGCTCGGGTGCGTCGCGCCGAAATGCGCGGGCGAGACGCGGAGCGGACGCGAGGACGCGTGCCGGCCACAGCCGCGAAGCGCGCAAGTGTGCCGCACCCGCCGCCGTCATGAGCCCTAAGGCGAAGAGAAAAAGCATCCAGGCTGACGGGAGGCTGGCGGTCTTTGCCGAGGGCGGCACGCCGCCGTAGTCCCGCTCGGCGCGGACGACCGTGACCCACTCGTCGGCGGCCATCGTCGCTCCGTGCGAGCCGCCGTAGATCGCCCCTGCGGGGTCGACCGCGGCCTGCGGATCGGCCTTGGCAAGCAGCGTTGCGCCGCGCCCCGGCACCAGCGCCGCGTCGTCCAAGCCGGCGTCGAGCCGCGCTTCGTCGATGCTGTAGCCGGCATCGGCGGACACGAGCTGCAGCCGCGCGCCGAACTCGCCGACCGGGGCATAGCCCTCCGGCAGCACCACGTGATCAACGTCGGCGAGGCGGCGGCGCCAGGGGAGGCATTCCTGCATGAACACGACGCGGCGCTCGAGGCGATTGCGCCCTTCCGCGGGCATTCCATCGAAGCAGGCGCCGCCTGGCCCTTGGGCATTGCGCGCCGGCAGCGTGACGGTGAGGCGGCCGTCGTCGACCCAGGCGTGGCTCGCGCCCGTGCGCCCGATCGCGGCCACGACGCGCATCCACGCGACGCCGACGCCGCCGCAAGAGATGACGAAGCGATGCACCATCAGGGTGCGGCAGCCGCTCGCCAGCGGCGGCCGGCAGGTGGTGATGGCCTCCTCGTCGCGCGTGCCGATGATGGGGTAGCTTTTGGGGACGGCGGGGGCGAGCTTTACGTGGCCGCCTTCGAGGCCACAATCGAACGGCATCACCAGGCGTTCGCGGGCTTGCGCCAGGCTGACCCCGGCCAGTCCCAGGCTGGACAGCAGCAAAATCCGAAGGACGCGACGCACCCTATCCCCCTCGATGACGTACGCACGTTGCCTTCTGTTAACCCTAAGAGCGGCACGACTGTGGCAGGGCCGGCGTTATGCACGGTTCAAAAAACGGCGGCTCGTTCCGCAGCTGCGGCAGGCATTCCAGATGCTGCGCACACGTGCTGATCCGTCAAAATGCTGCACGATCGCTGGCGTAGCCTCGACAACCAGAAAGGCGCGCCCTAGAAGTGCGGACAGCACGCGTCTGACTGCAACGGGGATTGCAAAGGGGGCACTTTCGCGCGTGTGACTCAAGTCTTGTGGGGAGCCCGTTCATGCCTTCGGCGGATGCGCAGAATGCCACGGCCAAGGCCGGCTTCTTCTCCGGCACATCGAGCAACGCCAACGTAGCTCCCTCCGCCGCAGCCGCGCCCGTGCAGGTCTCCGGTTTCGACGCCGTCCGGCCCGAGAGCCAGCGCGGCCGCGAGCGCTTCATCCCCGTCACGCGATTTGCGCTGATCGACCGCCTGACGATGGCAAGCGCATGGCCCGGCTCGCAGGCGCAGGAGGCGCGCCGCTTCTTCCGCTATCTCGATCACTGGCGGCGCCAGCAGTACAACGCCGAGCTGCACGAGCTCGAGGAGACGTACGAGCCGTTCAGCCCCGACAGCGACCTGCTGATGACGCGCGCGTTCACGCCGAACGAGCGCCGCGTCATGCAAAAGCGCGTCGTCGAGGGCATGGCGCGTATCCTCGAGCAGGCGAACTACACGCGCATCGATGCCGGCCACGTGGAGCTGATCTTAACGCGGGATTCCGCTTATGGTTTGGACTTGTACGTCGACCTCGACGCCTTCGAGGAGGTGCTGATCTTCTATCGCGGCGCCTCGACCAAGCGCGACAAGCGCCGCCGCTGGCAGAAGTTCTATCTCAAGGAAGAGTTCGACATCCCGATCTTCCAGCGCCTGTTCCTGCTCTTCAAGCTGAAACCCTTCGACGTGCGCGTGCGCGAGATCATGCAAGCGAAGAAGCTCGGCCGCAAAGAAGCCGAGAAGCTCGTAAAGCGGACCCGCGCGTCAATGCCGCCGCAGGTCAAGGAAGACAACATCTACATGAAGCTTTTCAAGAACATCCCGAGGATGGATCTCGAGATGGTCTTCCCGAACACCGAGGTGAGGTTCCGCTACTACGACAAGCTGCGACTAGGCGCGACCGCAAGCGGCGGGCTCGGGCTCGGTGCGTTCGGCGCCGCCGGCAAGATCGCGCTGCTCGCCACCAACCCCTTCGCAGCCGTCGGCGCCGTGTTTGGCCTCGGCGGCATTGCCTTCCGGCAGGCCGTGAACTTCATCAACCAGAAGCAGCGCTATCTCGTGGTCATGGCGCAAAACCTCTACTTCCATTCGATGGCCGACAACCGCGGCGTGATGCTGAAGCTCGCTGCCCGTGCCGCCGAGGAGGACATCAAGGAGGAGATGCTGCTCTACAGCGTGCTGGCGAAAGAAAAGGCCCGCAAGCAGGATCTGCCCGACATCGACACCGCGATCGAGCAATATCTCGCGACCAGCTTCGGCGTCGCCGTCGACTTCGACATCCCCGACGCGCTGCGCCGCTTGACCGAGGATGGCATCGTCACCGAGCACCCAGACGGCACCCTCGTCACGCTGCCGCCGAAGGAAGCGGCGCTGCACATCGACGCCAAGTGGGACCGCTTCCTCGACGAGCTGCCGGCGCCACTCTCCGCCGAGGGTATGGAGTTCGAGGGCAACACCGAAGGCTCGGCGTGAGCGCGACCGGCGTCGAGGCGCCCACGCTCGCTCAGCCGCGCACCCCGCAGTCCTGCAAGCTCTCCGCCGAGATCGCCGATCGGGGCCTCGCACGCGCGTTGGCAAACGCGCTAGAAACCCTAGAACAACCCGCGCCCGACGCCGTGACCCAGTTCGAGGCCGGGGCGGAAAAATGGCGCGTCGAGGCGTACTTCTCCCGCCGGCCGGCGCTCGAGCGACTCGGCGCTGAGCTCACCGCCATCATGGGGCGCGCGCCGCCGCCGCTGCGCCTCGAAAGCGTCCCCGATCTCAACTGGGTCGCCATCTCGCAGGCCGCACTGCCACCGGTCCAGGCGGGACGCTTTACAATCCACGGCACGCACGATCGCGAGCACGTGCCCCGCAGCCCCAACGCGATCCTGATCGACGCGGGCGAGGCCTTCGGCACCGCGCATCACGCGACCACGCTCGGGTGCCTTCTTGCGATCGACCGCCTGACCCGTCGGCACTCCTTCGCCCGTGTGCTCGACCTCGGCTGCGGATCGGGTGTGCTCGCCATCGCCGCAGCCCGTGCTCTTCCGCGGGCAGAAGTGCTGGCGACCGATTGCGACCCCGTTGCGGTCGCCGTCGCCACGAAGAATGCCAAGGTCAATGGCGTCGAAGACCGCATTGCGTTCGCCTGCGCCAACGGCCTCGCGAACCCGTGGCTGAGGCACGCGGCGCCGTTCGACCTCGTCACCGCCAACATCCTCGCCGGGCCTCTGAAGGCGCTGGCGCCCGGCCTGGGAAAGGCGGTTTGCCGCGGTGGCGTCATCATCCTGTCGGGGCCGCTTGAGCCCGAGGCCGCGTCCGTGATCGCGGCCTATGGCGCACACAAGTTCGCCCTGTCCGAGCATCGCCGCATTGCCGGCTGGTCGACACTGATGCTGATCAAGCGTGGCTAACTCGAAGGCGAGAATTGCTCACCCGCCGCGACGCGCCTAAACAGGACGCATGTTTCAGACCTTCGAAGCCCCCGCCCAACGCAACGCCGCCGCCTCACGCATCAAGGAGCTGCGCCGGCTCATGACGGGCAAGCGTCTCGACGCCTACCTCGTGCCGCGCGCGGCTGAGCACCAGGGCGAGTACGTGCCCTCGAGCGCCGAGCGCTTGAAGTGGCTCACGGGCTTCTCCGGCTCGGCCGGCCTCGCGATCGTCGCCAGGAAGGCGGCGGTGCTGTTCGTCGATGGCCGCTACACCGTGCAGGCGCGCGCCGAGGTCGACACCGCGACGATGGAGGTCTCGAAGCTGCCGCGCGGTCGCATCGCCGAGTGGCTCAGCGAGCATTTAAGCCGCGGGCAAACGGTCGGCTACGATCCAAGGCTGCATACCGTCGCCGAGGTAGAGCGGCTCGAAGCCGCGCTCAAGGCCAAGGGCATCAAGCTGCGCCCCGTTTCGCGCAATCTGGTCGATCGACTGTGGGGGCGCGAGCGCCCGGCGCCGCCCTTGAGCCCGGTCAGCGTGCACCCACTGAAGCTTGCGGGAAAGTCGGCGCAGGAGAAGATCGCCGACATCCAAGCGCGGCTCAAAGCCGATGGCCACGATGCGGTGATCCTGACCTTGAGCGATTCCATCGCCTGGGCCTTCAATATCCGCGGCTCAGACATTCCGCACATTCCCGTCGCGCTGGCGTTCGCGGTCGTGCCGCAGAACGGCAGGCCCGAGCTTTTCATCGCGCCGGAGAAGATCGACGGGGCCGCGCGCGCGCATCTCGAGGCGTTTGCGAAGCTCTCCCCGCCCGAGGCGCTTGCCGACCGCATCAAGGTCTTGCGCAAAGCCAAGAAGCGCGTCCGCCTCGACCCCAACACCGCCGGCTATTGGTTCGCGCGCGCACTCGGCGGGGTGCGACGCATCGAGGGCGGGTCAGATCCGTGCCTAGTCTTGAAGGCAGTGAAAACGGCGGCCGAGATCAAGGGCGCGCGGGCGGCGCAGGCGCGCGATGGCGCCGCGGTCGTCCGCTTCCTCGCCTGGCTCGACGCGCAGGGCCCCGGCGAGATCGACGAGATTGAGGCCGTGCGGCGGCTCGAAGGTTT
>Ga0187806_1000178_pt1 | contig 14866 bp, 13 predicted proteins | sample NC_wetland_sal_i_7_FD_132470 | JGI IMG/M metagenome (GOLD analysis project Ga0187806, IMG submission 132470) | Wetland sediment microbial communities from Neuse River Estuary, North Carolina, USA - ASW_1 | ecosystem: Environmental > Aquatic > Freshwater > Wetlands > Sediment | place: USA: North... | reverse complement strand
CGAAGCCGGACAAAATATCGAGCGACGCGCCGCCCTCTTTGGCTGAGGCCACGACTTCCTTCACGTGCCTCGACTCGACCGATGTGAAAACCTTAACGAGTTCGGGGATGCTCGCGCCGGCGAGCGTTCCACAGGAGATGATGGTCGCAAGCTTCCACCACTGCGTCGTGTCGCCCCCGAGATCCGGAATCATGTACCGGGAGATGAGGTATGTGAGGGCGATCGAAACGATCGAGGTGATCCACACGAGCGACGTTAGAGGGGCTTCGAAGCTCATCTTGTCGGCGTTGCCGTAGCGGGCTTTCGCGATCGCCCCGTTTAGGAAGTACGCGACCGCGCTCGCCACGAGCATTGCGATACGCATCACAAAGATCCATACGAGCAATTGTACCTGCACGACTGGATTCGAGACGCCGAGCAAAATGAAGGTGATGAGCGCTACGCCTGTGACGCCGTAAGTTTCAAATCCGTCGGCGCTCGGTCCGACCGAGTCGCCTGCGTTGTCTCCGGTGCAATCGGCGATCACGCCGGGGTTGCGCGCGTCGTCCTCTTTGATCTTGAAAACGATCTTCATCAGGTCGGAGCCGATGTCTGCAATCTTGGTGAAGATCCCGCCGGCGATTCGGAGCGCCGCCGCGCCGAGCGATTCGCCGATGGCGAATCCGATGAAGCACGGTCCGGCGTAGTCACCCGGCACGAAGAGCAGGATGAAAAGCATCATCAGCAGTTCCACGCTAATGAGCATCATTCCGATGCTCATGCCAGCCCGGAGAGGAATCTGGTAGATCGGATAGGGCTTGCCGCCAAGGCTGGCAAATGCCGTCCGCGAATTGGCGAACGTATTGACGCGAATGCCGAACCAGGCGACGCCGTAGCTTCCCAGAATGCCGACCACACTAAAGAACAGAATGATGGCGACCTTCACGGCTTCGTAATGTCGCAGCACGCCGAAATAGAGCACGATCACCGCAGCGATGAAAATCCAAAGGAGGAAAAGAAATTTGCCTTGATTGATGAGATAGGTTTTGCAGGTCTCGTAGATCAGCTCGGAAATCTCGCGCATGGCGCGATGGACGGGAAGATTCTTCAGACGCACATAGATGGTCAGTCCAAAGCACAATCCGAAGACACAGAAGAGAATGCCCCAGAGCAACAGCTTGTGGCCATCGGGGCCATTGACGCCGAGAAATCGCACCTGCGATAGGTCGGGCAGTTTCAGGTTTGCTTCGCCGGCCTCAGCCGCGCGAGCGATATTCGCGCCCAATAGGGTAAGAGCGGCCGCCGCGAGCGTGCGAAATCCGCCAAAACGGCCCCAGAGCGCCCGCACGTCCGCCAACCGGGCGCTTACGAATCCGTTACGCATCAGTGATCCTCCGTCCGAATGTTTCATGAGCGATATCGAGAAGTTTGCAGGGGAGCAATGAAATTCATGGTTGTCGGCGGTCCGTCCACACCCGCAAGGCAGCCGATTTCTTCGATGTGAATGTCCTTCCCTCAGGGTAAAAACTCCCGGAACGGGAGCCGGTAGACGCGAGAACTTCCCCACCAAACGTACGTTTCTAGCAGGAATTGGCGATTACGTCAATGAAATTGGCTCTTTGTCGGGGCGCGGCCTTGCAAATGACTTACCTTGAGCATGTTAGACTTTCACTATGGCAAAACGCACGATTTCACCCGGCGGAAGGATTGATGGCGAGTTTGAGCTGCCGGGAGACAAGTCGATTTCGCATCGCTACGCCATTGTTGGGGCGTTGTCCGAAGGCACCACCGAGATATCGAATTACGCCTCAGCGGCTGACTGCCAGAGCACGCTCGAGTGCCTGCGCCGCCTGGGCGTTGAAATCGAGTCGGGCAAGGGGATCGTGCGGATCGCTGGCATGGGCCTTGACGGACTTAGAGAGCCGCGGCGGACGCTCGACGCTGAGAATTCCGGCTCGACGATGCGGATGCTCGCCGGCGTTCTCGCGGGACAGACTTTCACCTCGAAGATTACTGGCGATGACTCGCTCCGGCGGCGCCCTATGCGCCGGGTCATCGAACCGCTTCGGCAGATGGGCGCCGAAATCAAGAGCAGCGAAGGAGACCGTGCTCCGCTTGAAATCCACGGCGGGAAGCTGCGTGCCATCGATTACACGCCACCGACTCCCAGCGCGCAGGTCAAATCGGCGATTCTTTTTGCGGGGCTATACGCCGATGCCGTGACAACGGTTCGCGAATCGGTCTCCACGCGGGATCACACGGAACTCGCGCTGCGCGAGTTTGGCGCGAATGTGGAGACGAGCCGCGGCCTAGTCCGAATTCATCCGCGGCCGAAGCTCGTCGCACGCAAGCTTACTGTGCCAGGCGACCTTTCAACGGCCATGTTCTTGATCGGCGCGACGCTTGTTCTACCCGAGTCGTCCCTGATGCTGCACAACGTGGGACTGAACCCCACGCGCGCACGTGTGCTCGATTTCCTGATCTCAATCGGCGCGGCAATTCGCGTGCCGTCGTTGCAAGCTCGCGACGGCGAGTTGGTGGGAGATGTTTCGGTTCGCTACGCACCACTTGAAGGCGGAACAGTTTCGGGCGCACAGGTCGCGGAAATGATCGATGAGCTGCCCATGCTCGCCGCTCTCGGCCCGTTCACGGAGAAGGGAATAGAGATACACGATGCGCAGGAACTGCGCGTGAAGGAAAGCGACCGGATTCGGACGATCGCGGAAGGTCTGCGCGCAATGGGTTCGCGCGTGGAGGAATTCCCGGATGGCTTGCGAGTCGAAGGACGTTCCGCGGGTAAGCTGCGCCGAGCAACGGTCGATCCGCAGGGAGATCATCGTATCGCGATGGCGCTAGCCGTTGCGGGGCTTGGCGCTGAAGGCGATACGGTGATCCGCGACGCAGAGTGCGTGGGAGTCTCGTTTCCGGAGTTTTTCGGGACCTTGGAACGCTTGCGAGGAGCCGAGACACGGTAGACAAGGTCTTCGGTGCGGAAGTCCGGATCAGCCCGCCTTGCGGAGATGAATCGTTCCATAGCTGGTTGTGATGTTCAACATCGGCCCAGCGGCGCCGAATTTTCCGTTGATTTGTCCGCGATCGTCCTCATTTGAAGTCTTCAGCGACTCAGCATTGAAATCGCTCTCAACCTCACCCGACCGCGAGACAGCGGAGACTCCAAAACTCGAAGCGGCAGGCAAGGTGACATCGGTATCCCCCGATTCGTTCGTCACGCTAAGATCATCGCGCGGAGGTGCTGGATAGCTGACCTTTACGTCGCCGTGTGTGTTTACGATCTCGATTTTGCCGGAGACGTTTTTGACGTCGATGTCCTTGTTGTGCGCGATCAACTTCACGGGCCCGTTGGCTCCGGAAAGCCTGATGTCACCCGAATCGGCATCGAGGCGGCCGGTCAGGTGCGTGACAGTCAGATCAGACCACGGCGAAACACAGTGCACCGGCTTGGCGACGTTGCTTGCGTGAATCGAACCCACAAAAGCGCCTTCGATCGTAGCGTCGCCCGAGACGTTGCTGAGTTCGACGTCGCTACCCCGTCCGGTCAATTTCACGCTGCCGACAACTGCCGAAATTTTTATGTCGCCCTGTCGCGACTCGACCGAGACGTCCGACCCGGCGTCGTGAATCTGGGTGTCGCCATTGGCCGAACGCGCGACGATATTTCCGGCTATTCCGGCAATTTCGATATCGCCGTGGCCGGTGTTGACCTCAAGGCTAATCGCCTTCGGCACCGTAATGTCTAGATCTGTGCTCACCAGGGAGCGAAAACCTCCGCGGCGCACCGGATGAACGTGGTAGCTGTTGCCCGACTGCTCGATGACTACGTCCACGTTTCGCATCTGCTCGTCCGCGGCTGACTCGGAAGGGCCCCATGCCGATTCTTTGAGGCCGATGCGGAGCTCGGTACCTTCGGCGGAGTGGATCGAAATATCTCCACGCTCTGTATCAACCATGACGTGGGCTCCAGCCGGAAGCGTTTTCGGAGTAATTTGGTGCGTTTGCGAGTAAGACTGATGGAACGGCGGAATCTCGATGTCGAGGTCCGCCGCGTGTTCGCGAATCCAGTCGCGGAACACAAATCCTGCGAGCACAAACGCCAGCAAGATCATCAGAGCGGCCTCGCCCCCCGAGAGGAGCGCCGCACGCGATTCCCCCGCTCGCCGTGCGGCGAAATGATCGACCAGTTTGGCCACGCCCCACAGAATGATCAGGAGCGGCCAGTAAACTCGAATCAGATGACCAAGTCCAAATGCCGGGTCGAATCGGTCGAGCAGGAAAATGACACCGATCACGATAAGGAGCAGACCGGCTAATATGGAACCGCGTCGTTGAACTCCGTTGCTCATGAGTTTTTCACGGCCCTGAATGACCTGCGCGCGAAGCCATCGCCTGAAAGACCATGATCCCGCCCAAGACGATCAATGCCACGGGCCAGAGATCCAGAAAGCTGAACCGCGAATATTCGCCGATCAAGAAGAGCACGCCGATTATTACCAGCATCAGAGGAAAAATCACTCCCCGCATGCGGCACTGCATACAGGAGCATCTTGGTGCGGCCTGATCTGGCATTGGCTGCGCTCCTAAGAATTCGTCTTCATTCGGTCCATCAAAATCCATACGCCCAGTGCGATGAGAGCTATCGGCCATCCTTTAAGCAGCCATTCTTTGTGCAGCAGACCAAAATTCGCGAGCAGGAAAATGATGCCCAGCGCGATCAGCACGATCGCGCCCATCGGAGTTCGTTTCTGTTGTTGCGTGGTCTCTATCGCTTGCGGTCCACCCGATCCCCGGGTTTTGGCGGTGCGGTAAGCTTCAATCGGCATATAGCAGTAGAAGCATGCAAGCCCGATCCCTAGGAACGCCTCGTAGCTGCTCGGCAAATCCAAATTGAGCAGCGCGATGATGCCGCCGAAGATTGCGACATGGATTAGTGCCTTGACGTACTCGCCGTTATAAACCGCGCCCAAACCCGGAATGAAGCCCAGTGCAAGAGCTGCGCCCGGGTGACTGCCCGACTTGGCGGACGCTGCCGGAGCCGTCGAGACAATGCTCGAGAGACACGTCTCACAGTACAGCGCGCCGCCTACTTCGCGCGTGCACGCGGGGCAAAGCGCCTTGCCGCATTGCCGGCAGTATCCGGTGGCAGCCACATCAGTGTGAACGGCACAGTTCATAGATAACTCCTCAAAGTTTCGTCCTGTGGGCTCAATAGCCGGCCGCTGACTATCAGCGTTGCAAATGCGGCGACGACTGGCTCCGTCCGGTGTCCCGTGGGCGGCGCGGCTTGCGACCTCGGGCGGGCATCGGAGTCGGGCGAATGTTGCCCGGGCGTGACGCCCGGCGACGCGGCGGGAGCCGGCGTAGGTTCAGAGTCCGATTGCGGCTCAGAAAAGAGGCGCGACTGAATCACATAGACCACGCGCAAATCGTTGACGAACTTTGCACCGCGAGCATAGGTAAGGTGCACATGGCGGTTTGCTTCGTGATACAGACTTGCCGGATTGAGGGCCATTTTGCGCGGCAACGCGCCCACCGCGTGAAAGACGATCAAGAAGGATGCTGCGACAGTTACGGCGCCCATCGCTAAACGCGCCGGCCAAACTGCGGGCAGCCATGCAAGCCAGCCCTTCGCGCTGCGCTCTCGCACCGAAGCCCCGAGAGTCGCGGCGGTGATCTTAGAAGCGAGAAACGGCGGCTCGTCTATTTGAGGCAGCTGGCGCACGCGCCGCAGGACACCACCTACCCGGGCAACGAGCTGACCGCACCGACTGCAGCCGGCAGCGTGCGCGGAAAACGCAACCAGATCGGAAGCGGCGAGCATGCCGTCCAGAACGTCGCTCAATCGCTCTTCCGTAATTGCGCAGTTCCAGTCCATATCTCTCCGTCTAGTCGCTACGCCGGACGGACGCCCATCTCTTCGAGAATCCGAGCCAGCTCGATGCGTCCCCGATTGATTCTCGACTTCACGGTGCCCTCGGGGACTTGAAGCACAACGCGAATTTCTTCGTAGTCGAGGCCTTGCAGATCACGCAGAATCACAGCCTCGCGAAGTTCCGGCGAGAGCCGCGCGAGAGCCTGCTGCACCTGCCCGCTCAGCTCGCTTGCCTGAGCCCAACCATCGGGGGTGCGCGCCGGGGAAGGCTGTTCGTCGAACTGCGGCATTGCTTCAATCGAGTCGGTCAGCCTGTCCCGCCGCGTGCGCCGGTAATGGTCGACCAGCAAATTTCGCGCCACGCTTGTAAGCCACGTGGTGAAGGCGCCCTGCGCCGATTGGTAGCTGGGCAGCGTCCGGTAGACGCGAATAAAAACCTCCTGGCTGAGGTCCTCGGCCGACGCGGTGTTACCCGTGAACCGGTAACAGAGGTTATAGACGCGTCGCGTGTGCCGCCGCACAAGTTCCTCCCAGGACTGCCCGTCGCCCCGTAGGCAGAGCCGCACCAGTTGAACGTCGGGCTCCAATCGCTTCCAGCCTCGTGACCTGCATTACCTCTCGGCCTCAAAGTGTGGAACGCAAGTCGAGGTCGAAAAGTTCCCTTGGCGGCGCATCTTATTCGCGATTCCAGTGAAAAGACAAGAACGAGCACTTGAGGACGGCCGCCGCTCGTGAATTCCCTTGCGCGATGCGGACTCGGTATTGCAAGGCGGCGCGGTGCGCTCCTTGACACCGTCGAAAGCTTGCTGCTAGGGTTCGAGTCGGATGCTGCGAAACTGGCGACGGTACCTGTTCCTCCTTCTCGTTTTTCTTGTACTTGCCTTTCTGCTTTACAAATTTCGCAATGCAATATCGCTGGAGGGATTCCGCTGGGGGATGGTGGCAGCGTCTCTTCGGGAGGCAAGGCTTTCGCTCCTGTTGCTTTCACTCGTGACCATATACGTCTGTTACGCGATTCGAGCGCTGCGGTGGGTGCGTTTTTGTCGGGGATTGGGTGAAGCGCATTTCGGAAACGTATATAGCGCCACGCTGATGGGCTTCACGTGTGTGTTTTTGCTCGGCCGGGCCGGCGAGCCGGTTCGGCCGGTTTTGGTCGCACGAAAAGATTCGCTCTCAATGCCGCGGATGTTCGGGATTTTCGTCCTAGAACGGGTCTTCGACATGGGAGCGACGGTGATGCTCGCGATCGTAGCGTTGTTCTTATTCGAGCAGACTGGTTCTGCTGGATCGGCCCACGACCTCGTGATGAAGGCCGCTCGCTCGGCGGGCGCGCTGCTGTTGGTGGGGCTCGCCGGGGCGATTCTGTTCCTGGTGTACTTTCGATATCACGGTGCCGGATGGCTGACTGCAAAAATGGAGCACGTTAGGTGGCGGCAGGGCTGGCGCAGCAAGATCGTGCTTCTGCTTCAGGGTTTCAGCGAAGGCCTGCAAGGCATCCGCACTTGGGGCGATCTGGCCGCTGTCACTGGCTATACAGCCGTGCACTGGGTGTTGGTTGTGTTCGTCTATTACTGGGCGGCCCATGCGTTTCCGGGATCGCTGGCCGCTCTGAGTCTAAGCAGCGTTGTCCTGGTGCTAGCCTTCACGCTCGTAGGCTCGGCGGCGCAATTGCCGGTAGCGGGAGGAGGATCGCAAGCTGCGAGTTTCCTTGTTTTGACGCTGATCTTAGGGGTAGAAAAGGAGCCTGCCGCGGTCGCATCTATCGTGTTGTGGCTGGTCGCATTCGCCGGTTGCAGTCTCGTCGGACTACCGCTGCTCCTGCGCGAAGGCTGGTCGATGGGCGAATTGCGGCGGATGGCCCGCGACGAGGAAAGATCAGGAGAAAGTCAGCTCCTTGCGGACGCGGAGCACAGCGCAGCATCGAAAGTGAGGCCGCAGTGAGGTGCCCTTTTTGCGCGCATCTGGACGACAAGGTGATCGATTCGCGCGAAGCGCGCACGGGCGACATGATTCGCCGCCGCCGCGAGTGCTTGAAATGCGGCCGCCGCTTCACCACGTACGAACGGATCGACGAAATTCCGTACATGGTGATCAAGAAGGATGGCCGGCGCGAAAAATTTGAGCGACAGAAAATTCTCCAGGGGCTCCTCAAGGCCTGTGAGAAGCGGCCGGTCCCGGTCAGCAAACTCGAGGCCATCGTCGATCAAGCAGAGGCGTTCGTCAGCGAGGCGGCGGATCGCGAGCGCACGACGACCGAGATCGGTGAGTTGCTCATGGCGCAGCTCAAGAAGCTCGACAAGGTTGCGTACGTCCGGTTTGCGTCCGTTTATCTCGATTTCAAAGACGTGAAGGAATTCATGGACGAGTTGAAGGGCCTTCTCAAAGAGCGGACGCGAAAGTGACTTAAGCCTGCCAAACTCCCGCGGCAAACTTTTTCACCGTGCGGAAACCGAGCCTCTCGTAGAGCTCAACTGCGCGCTTATTGACCGATGTCACTGTAAGTGAGAGCGATTCATAGTTGCGCCGACGTAGCGCTTGAATTGAGTGCTCCATCAGGTGCCTGCCCACGCCGCTACCCTGATAACCGGGCATCACGCAAATCTGAGTGGTGTGTCCGACGCCTTCGGCAACGGTCGACGTGAGGATCATGCCGACCAAGCGATCACCGGTCGTCGGGCGCACCAGAAATGAGGCCTCGGGCAAGAATTGGCCGCAGCCGGGCAGCAGTACGATGTTGCGCAGAAAACGCAAGCTGCCGGGCTCGCTGCGGTACTGATCATTGATTTGGCCGTCCACGTGATTTGCGTACGCGAGCTGAATCAGCCGCGCGGCGGCGTCAAAGGCGCGGTCACTCCATGGCTCGATTCGCAGACCGGCTGATAGCGGCTTGCCCGTCAGTTTGGATTTGTCGAGAGGCAAGAGCATGAACTGGCGCGCATGCAGCTGGAAATGCTGAGAGAGAAAGCCGGCGTCCAGTTCGATGCCGAACGGCATGAGTTGCGCCTCGATGCGTTCCAGGCGCGGCATCGATCGGAGCGAGTTCAGCATCTCGGTCAGCAATCGCTCGGTGGCGGCACCCTGTGCGTGCTGTGACGAGACAAACAGTCCGCCAATTAGCCCCTTATGCTCCTCGACCACATAGAAGCCGTAGCCGGTCAAGTGACCGTCTTCCAGTGAGGCGCAGCCTCCCAGCGCTCGTGAGTCGATGAATTTGCGTACGAGATCGATCGAAGGGCGATAATCCCAGTGCAGCTCTTCCCGCCATCGGCGAGCTTCCTCTTGGAAGAGCCCTTCAAGCGACCGCGAATGTAACTGGCGAAGGTCGACGATCTGCATGAATACGGCAGCATCCCCTTGTTCCATTATAGCTTCGAGCGGTGCCGGAACCCAGTGCGCTCGGATTGTGCTTCGGGCACGGCCAACCCGGGTTCGCAGCGAACTGTGCTAACATTTCCTCGCCGAGGCGCGTACGCGCAGCGCCCGCGCCTATTGCATGGCAGTGCTTTCCGAACTCCGCTATCCCATATCGCGTCTCGCCAAGCTTTTGTCGGGAATACTGGCGATACTTCTGTTCGGTTTCGTGACGATAGCCACGGTGTCCGGTTACCTTGTCTACCAGATTGTCCATCCGCCGCGGAATACCGCCTCGATCGATCTCGACGTGATGATGGGCCATCCGTCGACCTTTTCATTCCAGGTTCCGGGTGCGTCGACACGCGAAGGATGGCTGTTTCCTGGGTTGCGGGGGGCGCCGACAATCGTTGTCTGCCACGGCTATACGTCTCAGCGGTCCGAAGTGCTGACTCTGGTGACTGCCCTCCAGGACCATCAGTTCAACGTGTTTCTCTTCGATTTCACCGGGCATGGGACAAGCCCCGGCACAACCACGCTTGGCTACCATGAAACTGCCGAACTGCGCTCGGCGGTGCAGGCGCTTTCCACCCGCGATGACGTGGACCCGCAACATTTCGGGCTCTGGGGCGTTGATATGGGCGGCTACGCCGCGCTGGAAGTGGCGGCCACCGACCCACGCATAACGGCGTTTGCTGTGGATGACGCTTACGACGATCCGCGCTCGTTGGTGAAGATCGAGGTGCAGAAATCCGGACTGACCGCTCTTCCGTTCGTCCTTCGCTTCTCCGATTTCGGTTTCCGAATGCTGAACTACCCGTTTCGCAACGAACCGCCGGTTTCGACGCGCTTGGCGCGCACGCGAGGCGTGCCCAAACTATTCGTGCAATCCGACGATCGGCCCACTTTGGCCAATGAGACGTTTCAGCTTTTCATCAAGGCTCCAGACCCGAAATCAACTTTGCGCGAAGCGCAGAGCTATCGCGACATGTCGGACGACGATCGCAAGACCTACGAAAATCAGATCGTGAACTTCTTCTTGCAAAATATGCCGCCGACGGCAGTTCACTGACGCGGTACGGGTGCTGCAGTCACCGGAACATACAGAATCCCCGCGTAATGCTCCTCAAGAGATCCGCCAATGCGGTCGAAGCTCCCGATCTTCTTCGCGCCTTCCGGTATGGTGAGCACGAGAGCAGGCTGAGGGTCTGAAGGGGACCATTCCGGGAGCTCCCGTCTGAAATAGAACGCCAGACCGTAATTCCAACTGCGGGGCAGGTGATACGTAAATATGCGGTCCGGGTGGCGATCATTACGGAGGAAAACGGCGTGGGGCCGCGCGGAATAGAAGTAGTCAAGAAGCGGAAGAACGCGAAGATTTGCAATCTCAACGGACATCACGACCCACAATGCGCATAACCCCGTAGCGATCGCTAGATTTTGGCGAGATCCCGCCAAGATTGTGCCGGCCGCGATCAGCACGGTAACGCCGAGAACAGCGTAGCTGAGCCGAGCGACCGACGTCGCTCCGTCATCGACCGGGACGGCCGCCCAGTCGTGCCGGCGCATGAAAAACAAAGCAACGACGGCGATTATCACGCAAGTCGCTGCGACGCCCGCAGCCAAGTTCGCCGCGATAGCGCGGTTTTGCTTGACTGCACGGGCGAGCGCAACTGCACAGATCAGGGCGAGCGGCGGAATTGCCGGCAGGATATATCCCGGTAGCTTGGATCGCGACAAGCTGAAGAAGGCGACTGGGAATATTGCCCAGCACCCGAAGAAAAAGCCGGGCGAGTAAGTCCAGCGGTTCTCGCGCCAGAGGCGAATTGCGTCATTTGCGACAGGCCAAAGGAGAGCAGTCCACGGCACAAGTGCGAGCAGCACGATCGGGCCAAAGAACCAGATCGGCTGGCGGTGCTGGAACAAGGGTGTGAGATATCGTTCGACGTTGTGCTGGAAGAGAAACACGCGGAGAAAGTCTGGGTTGCGGAGCGCGCAGGCGATGTACCAAGGAAGCGCGACGATGCAAAAAGCGAGAATCGCCAATGGATGAGCTAATCGAAACGCTGCGCGCCACTGTCTTGTCGCGAGTGCCCATAACCCTATCGCGCCGGCTGCCAGAGCGATTGCCGCCGGGCCCTTCGCCAGCACTCCCAGGCCCAAGAACACACCGAACAATACGGCTGGCAATGTCCCCAGACGAGCCGAGGCAACATCGGTGGCATCCGCACTGTTCAACGAGCCAGCGCGGCGGAGCGCCGTCGCCGCGCTCGCCATCGCGAGCGTAATCGAAGCGCTGAAAAGCATATCGGGCGACGCAGAGCGCGCGAATCCAATGGCTGCCACGCTCGTCGAAAACAGCAGCGGGGCCAGCAGCGCCGGGCTCACCCGGAGCGCGTATGGTTCCCGTAGTGCTTGTGTCCGAGCCAGCCAATTGCGACCGCCACTGCGAGTGCTGCAAGCGCTGACGGCAGTCGCGCGGCCCATTCAACTGGCAAGTCCAGCCGGAATCCTACCGCTGCGGCCCAGTAGTACAGCACGGGCTTTTCAAACCAGGGCGCTCCATACAAGCGTGGAGTCACCCAGTCGCCCGTTTCCGCCATTGCGCGTGCGATCCAAGCGTACCGCGGCTCGTCTGGGCCGACGAGACCCAGTGCGCCGAGATTACCGAAGAGGCAGATCACGATGGCGAACGCCGATATGACGAGTAGCGCGAGCCGATGACGTCGCTGTGTTTGATTCGTGTCGTTCAAACCGCGTTCGAGTCTATCACCGCCGATTCGAATCTAGTGTAGAGCCGGCATTAAGACTCGCGCGCCGCTGGTGTCCGAGTGAGGTCTCCCGCATAATGGCTCGCGATGCGGGAATGGCTGGAGTACATCGCGGCGTGGATGGGATTGAAGTCTCTAGGAGTCCTGCCGAGGCCGGTAGCGCGATTTGTAGGAGCCAGCTTCGCCGCCGCCGCGTACTTGATTCGCCCCGCGCTCGGACAAATCGCGATGTTCAATTTGCGGCTCGCGTTTCCGGATTGGACCGATGCCAAGCGGAAGCAGATGATTCAAGGCATGATCCGGCAAGTCGGGTGGATGGCAGGAGAATTCTCGCAATTTCCGAAATACGATGGCGAGTCGATTAAGAGAGTTGTGGTTGTCGATGGGTTCGAGAATTTCGAAATTGCACGGCGCCGCGGGAAGGGAGTTCTCTTTCTCACCGGCCACATGAGCGCTTGGGAGCTGGCCCCGTTTGCATACGCACTTTACGGCTATCCTCTCCATTTCCTCGTGAGGCCGATCGCCAACCGTCGAGTAGATGAACTGATCAATCGCTATCGGTGCCGGTCGGGCAATCAACCAATAGAGAAGAATCGGTCCGCACGGTCGATCCTGAAAATCTTAGCCGCGGGCGGAACGATCGGAGTGCTGTCGGATCACAACACTTCGCACGAAAACGTCTTCGTGAACTTTTTCGGTGTGCCCGCTGCCACGACATCCGGCCTCGCGAGGATCGCCCTTCGCACTGACGCAGCAGTTGTCCCAGGTTTTCTCTCGTGGGACTCCATCGAAAAGAAATATCGACTGCGCTTCGAGCCGGCTGTCGAGCTGGCGCGCACCGGCGACGAAAAGGCGGACATTGTCGAAAACACGGCTCGCTTCACGTGGGTGATCGAGGACTACATTCGCGCGCATCCGGACCAATGGCTTTGGGTCCACAAGCGGTGGAAGACCCGCCCGCCGGGCGAGAAACCGATTTATCCATGTTGATTGCAGAGCGAGCAAGCGATTCGAGAACTGTAGGGTTTTGGTAGCGTTCATTGTGTTCCAATGCAAAAACTTCGCGCCGACACTAGTGTTTTCATGGAGGGAGAGAACGATGACGCGCACATCGGGTGAAATCGCGCAGTACCTTGGAGCGAAGCTCGAAGGAGACGCTTTCGTCGACGTGGCTGGCGTCGCTAGTCCCGAGCGCGCGCGTCCACAAGACTTGATCTACGTCGATTCGGCGCGCCATTTGAGCCGCGCGTCGGCTTCGGCGGCAGGCGTTGTAATCGTGCCACTCGGCGCTGGTCTAGCTGGCAAAACCGTGCTCGAAGTGAAGGATCCAAAGCTCGCCTTCGCCAAGGCTGCTGCGTGGATAGTGGAACGGCCCGGCGACCAGGCAGCCATTCATCCGACGGCTGTTGTTTCGAGTACCGCGCGATTGGCCGCAGGCGTATCGATCGGCCCCTACGTCGTTATCGAGGACGAGTGTAGCGTTGGCCAGAACACCACAATCGCGGCGTTTTGTTATGTTGGCCGCGAAGCCCAAGTGGGCGAAGATTGTTGGCTGCATCCGCGGGTGACGCTCTATCAGGGGGCGCACTTGGGAAATCGCGTGGAGGTGCATTCTGGCGCGGTGATCGGCAGCGACGGCTTTGGTTACGTTTTTGGCGAGGGCCGCCAATGGAAGTTTCCTCAGATCGGCAACGTCGCGATCGCCGACGACGTGGAGATCGGGGCGAACACGACGATCGATCGGGGTTCCCTCGAAACCACTCATGTCGGCAATGGCGTAAAGATCGACAATCTTGTCCAGATCGCGCACAACGTTCAGATCGGCGAACATTCGGTGATCGCCGCGCAGACGGGTGTTTCCGGTAGCAGCACCATTGGCAGACAGTGTGTCGTCGCGGGGCAGGTGGGGATCGCTGATCACTGCCGTATCGAAGACGGAGCGATTCTCGGGGCGCAGGCGGGAATTCCCTCGGGAAAGACGATCCGTCGCGGTCAAGCGGTTTGGGGCACCCCCGCCCGAGCACTCGACAAATTCAAGGAGCAGTACGCTCTGATGGCTCGACTGCCGGGGCTAGCCGAGCGCGTCCGCAAACTCGAAGAACTGAAGAAGAAACACTAGGAGTTCGAAGAATTCGCAGCTTGTCCGGTTGAAAGAGTACTTTCGGGCAGCTAATTGCCACCGATAAGGCAGCCTGGAAGGGTTCGCCGTCATCTAACCTGTTGGGCCGAATGAAGCAATCTCTTTTGTTTTCAGTTGACCGGACCGAACATACAAAAGATAATACTTGTGAGCGCGAGTCATAGACATCGCTAGGGCAGGGAGACAGGGGTCCTCTCCCGGATCAAACTTCGTAACGCCCAGAATTTAGTTGGTTTTGCGAACCGCGGGGTGCAACCACAATCCAGAATGAATTGCCGCGGCGGGCTCAACTGTGACGATTTATGTCTGAGGGGTTGATGACACCGGAGGCAAGGCTGCAAGTGCAGGCAGCGGCAACTGACTCATCGGCCGCTACGCCCGTTGTACCTACTCGAGACATCGAATCTGAAGTTTCCCATGCGGTTTCCCGCGCCTTAAATTGGTTCCTGTCGGCACAGCACCAGGACGGCTATTGGTGGGGCGAGCTCGAAGCTGACACCACCCTGGAATCGGATTACATTCTGTATCTCCACGTTCTCGGCCAATTGAAGTCCGAAAAAGTGGAGAAGCTTGCACGGTACATTCGCGGCCGACAGCTCCCGGATGGCGGCTGGAACATCTTCGTTGGCGGCCCTTCAGAACTCAACGCGACAGTGAAGGCCTGGGTAGCGCTCCGCCTCGCCGGGGATCCAGCAACGTCCCAGCATCTGGAACGCGCGAAGCAGAGAATCCATGAGT
>Ga0187806_1000177_pt1 | contig 14890 bp, 14 predicted proteins | sample NC_wetland_sal_i_7_FD_132470 | JGI IMG/M metagenome (GOLD analysis project Ga0187806, IMG submission 132470) | Wetland sediment microbial communities from Neuse River Estuary, North Carolina, USA - ASW_1 | ecosystem: Environmental > Aquatic > Freshwater > Wetlands > Sediment | place: USA: North... | reverse complement strand
TTTCGGCCAGCTCCCGCCCGCCTTCAGTCCTCATCCTCCTTCTCGAGGGCGGCGCGCAGGGCCGACATGCCGCGCGAGGTGTGACTCTTCACCGCGCCGCGGCTGATCCCCATCGTGGCGGCTATTTCGGCTTCGGGCAGGTCGAGGTAATACCGCAGGACGATCGCCTCGCGCTGTCGCTCCGGCAGTTTGCGGAGCGCCTTCACCACCGCGTCCCGCTCGAGCAACGCAAAGGCCCCGTGCTCGGCACTCGGCATATCCGGCGGCGGGATCAACAGGTTCTTCTCGACCACGACCCGGTGCCGCAGGACCGACCGCGACTTGTTCACCACGGCCTGCCGCAGGTACGCGAGCGCCTTCTCGATGTCTTCCAGCCGCTGCCATCCTGCGTGCATCGCCACGAACGCTTCCTGCACCACTTCCTCGGCGGTGGGCGTGTCCCGCACGAGCATGGCGGCCAGCCGCACCAGCGACTTGTAGTGCTCGGCGTACAGGGCGTAGACCGCCTCGTCCGCATTGCGCTCGGCCCGCAGCCAGGCCTGGTACCGGTCCAGGCCGGCGACGAGGTCGTAGTCCGCGCTGAACCGGGCTTCCTCCCGGGCGGTGACCTGCTGGTACAGGCGGTAGAGCAGGACGTCCTGGTCAGGGTCGTCACCCAGATGACCGGGGTCCTGGTGGCCGGCTCCGTCGCCTGGATGACTGGGATCCTGGTGGTCGGCGCCGTCGCCTGGATGACCATGGTCCTGGCGGTCGGCGCCATCACCCCGATCCCCCTGGTCCAGGCGGTCAGGCTCGAGCTGAGAGATCAGCCTGCGCCGCGCCCGGTCCAGGTCTGCGCTCACGGTCTGCTCGGCCCGGTCCACCGCCGCGGCGATCTCGGCTTCCTTCATGTCCAGGTGCCAGCGCAACAGCGCCGTCGCATGAGGCCATTCTGGCAGGTTCTGGATGGTCTCCCAGCACCGCTCAAGCACGCTGGGGGGAAACGCCTGCTCGACCGGCTCGGCCTGGTTCTTGCGGAGGCAGTCCTGCAGGTGGGGCAGCCGGTCGGGCAGCGTGGCCTCGCGGCGGAACCCGCTGACCGCGATGGTCACCAGCGAGCCGCGCAGCCAGGCGCAGCGCTGCTGCTCGTCCAGGCCCCGCACGACCGGCCAGGCCCGGGATCCGGCTTCAAAGGCCCCCTGGACGAGATCGCCGGCCGCCACCTGATCCCCCCGGGCCAGGATGCAGGCGTATCCGAACAGGTCACGCGCTTGCGCAGCGAAGCAGTCGGCAAGTTCGCGATGCTTGTCATCGCTCACCGCCCACCTCCGCGCGAAGGGCAACCAGGATCGCCACCGGGCCCGGCTCGACGGCCGCGCTGGTCATTGCGGTAAAGGTAACCGAAGACAACAGCGGGACCGGCAAGAACCAGGCAGCTCAGTCGGTCGGCGGCGCCATGACCTCAACCGGATCACGTTGTCAGGTGCCGGACCGTTTCTCGCCGTTCGGCTTCACGTTACCGCCCACGCAACCGATTCGCGGTCCGCGTGCACCCCTACCGCGCTGCGAGGGCGCGCACCCTACCGCGCCGCGAGGGCGTCACCGATCTGGGCTGCGATCGCTTGGCCCATTCCGGGCAGATCTGACCGGAATGGGCTGATAGCCGTCACTACTGGCGAACCCCTCGTGCCTGCCCGTCGATGATCGTAGGCTCGAAGCACCATGACCGTAACCGCCAGTGATCTTGACTATGCGATCTCGTGTGTGGTTAGTGGCCTGTTGCCGGTGACCGACCGGGACTGGTCGGTGCGGGCGGGCACCCTGGAGTGGGACTGCTGGCACACCGCCGAACACATCGGCGACTGCCTGCTGTCGTACGCGTGGCAGCTCGCCGTCCAGCCCACGGCGAGGTACGTGCGCGCCGTGGCCTCAGCGGAAAAGGATGCCTCCCCGGCCGAGGTGCTGGAGTTCGCGGTCACCGGAGGGCGCGTCCTGGCCTCGATGGTGCGCACGTCGCCGGCTCACGTCCGCGCCTTTCACCCGGGCGGGATGGCCGATCCCGAGGGTTTCGCCGCGCTGGGCTGCAACGAGGCGCTCTTGCACGGCAACGACATCGCCCAGGGCTTCGGCCTCAGCCTGGATCCGCCGCGCGACGTGTGCCGCCGTGTATTCGCCCGGCTCTACCCGCAGGCGCCGGGCGGCCCGCTCGATGTCGACCCGTGGACGTCACTGCTGTGGGCGGGCGGCCGAGTCGAGCTGCCCGGCCACCCTCAGCCCCGCTGGCGCCCGCACGCCGCCCCGCTCCCCAGCTGACCGGCTCCCGCCCCCGAAGCTGACCCGCCCCCGCTCACTCGCTCACCTCCCTGCCCCCGGCCCCTCCGCAGCTGACCGGCTCCGGCCCCCGAAGCTGACCCGCCCCCCTCACTTGCTCACCCCTGGACCCCCGGCCCCCTCCGCAGCTGACCACTTGTGGAGGGGGTGGTAGCGGTCACGGCTCGTACGAACCCGGAGTCCAGGCCCGGGTGCTGACGCCGATGGCGTTCCAGGCGTTGATGGTGACGATCAGGCTGACCAGCGCCGCGATCTCTTGCTGGCTGAATTCCGCGGCCACCTCCCGGTAGGCCTGATCGGGCACATGCGTGTCGGCCAGCATCGTCACCGCCTCGGTGAACGCCAGCGCGGCGCGCTCCCGGGCGGTGAAGTACGGTGTCTCGGCCCAGGCGGCTAGCCCGTAGATGCGCTGCTCGGTCTCGCCGATCGCCCGCGCATCCTTGGTGTGCATGTCGATGCAGTACGCGCAGCCGTTGAGCTGAGAGGCCCGGATGCGGATCAGCTCACGCAGCCGAGGGTCGATCTCCGCCTTGTCGAGTTCCTTGGTCGCGGCCTGGTCCAGGTGCGCCATCGCGCGGGCGAACCCTGCGGCGAAGGCGTCGAAGTCCAGCCGGACCGGGATCTGCCTGGTTTCGCTTGTCACTGTCATGTCTTCGACCCTATGAGCGTAAGCGGCCCCAAGGTAAGGTCCACTCCTATGACAGAAACATGGGCCAATGCCTCCGGTGAAGCCGGTGCCGTCTCCGGTGAAGCCGGTGCCGGGGACGTGAGGATGGCCACGGTCGGCGGCCTCGACCTGCACCTGGACCTGTCGGGCCACCGCGTCCGCCTGGGCCTGGAGACCGCCCTGCGCGACGCCATCCGGATCGGCCGGCTCGGCGTCGGAACCCGGCTGCCGTCGTCGCGGGCGCTGGCCGCCGATCTCGGCCTGGCCCGCAACACGGTCGCCGAGGTCTACAGCCAGCTCGTGGCCGAGGGGTGGCTGACCGCCAGGACCGGTTCGGGGACCACCGTCGCCGAACGCCGCGCGGCCGCCGACCCGGACGTGAACGACGCGGCGCATCCCGAGACCGCCGCGCCTCGCTACGACCTGCGAGCCGGGGTGCCGGACCTGTCGGCGTTCCCGCGCCGGGCGTGGCTGGCCACCGCCCGCCGGGTCCTGGCCACCGCCCCCGACCGGCTGCTCGACTACCCGGACCCGCGGGGCCTCCCGCAGTTGCGGGAGGTTCTCGCGGGCTACCTGGCGCGAGCGCGAGGAGTCGTCACCGATCCGGGGCACATCGTGATCTGCGCGGGTTTCGCCCACGGCCTGGCCGTCACGTGCCGGGCGCTGCACGCCCGCGGCGCGGGCACGCTGGCCGTCGAGTCCTACGGTCACCAGGCTCACCGCGATATCGCCCTGGCGCAGGGCCTGCGCCTGCGGCCGCTGCCCGTCGACGGGAGCGGTGCGGACCTCGGTGAGGCGGGCGGGGCCGACGCGGTGCTGCTGACCCCGGCTCATCAGTTCCCGCTGGGCGTGACCCTGCACCCGCGGCGCCGCCGGGAGGCCGCGCGGTGGGGTGGCGTCGTGATCGAGGACGATTACGACGGCGAGTTCCGCTACGACCGGCAGCCGGTGGGAGCCCTGCAGGCGCTCGCGCCCGATCGTGTCGTCTACGCCGGCACGGCGAGCAAGAGCCTGGCCCCGAGCCTGCGGCTCGGCTGGCTGGTCGTCCCCCCGCGCCTGCTGGATGCGGTGGCGGCCCAGCTAGCCGCCGGACCTTCCGCGCTCGACCAGCTCACGCTGGCCGAGTTCATCGCTTCGGGCGGCTACGACCGGCAGGTCCGCCGGGCCCGGCTCGCCTACCGGCGCCGCCGTGACCGCCTGGTCGCGGCGCTGGGCCGCCAACACCGGCACGTCACCGGGATCGCCGCAGGCCTGCACGCCGTACTCGAGCTGCCGGGGACGGGCACCGAGCGGCTTGTCATCACCAGGGCCGCCGGGCACGGCCTGGCCCTGACCGGCCTGGAAAGCTACCGCGCGGACGGGGCGGGTCCCGTAATAGCCGGCGATCGGGCGGGTCTCGTGATCGGTTACGCCCGTCCGCCGGAGCACGCCTACACCACGGCGCTGGCCAGGCTGTGCGCGGTCGTGTCCTCCCCCGCGTCCATCACGGATGGTAATCATTACCAACCTCTTGCGTGAGGGCCGACAGTCGAGCCGGGTCGTCCAGCCGCGCGTGGATGAGGGTATGTGGATGGTGCGTGCGGCGGGACCTGCCGCCGGGATGGCCGTGCCGCGGATGGCGATCCTCGCGGTCGCGATCATCGGCATGTTCGTGGCCGTGATGCTGCTGGTGCTGGGGATGTCACGGCGCGGCACCCGGCCGCTGCCTGGCCACCGGATTCGCGCCCGGACGAGGCACAACCGCCCGGGCGCGCGGCCTCCGGCCGCTCCGGTGAGCCTGCGCCCGGCGGCGCAGCGGCCAGCGGCCGACCCCTTGAGCCTGCGACCCTCGGCCCAGCGGCCAGCGGCCGACCCGTTGAGCCTGCGACCCTCGGCCCAGCGGCCAGCGGCGGACCCCCTGAGCCTGTGGCCGTCGGCTCGGGGGAGCCAGGATCGGGCCGACCGGGCGGGATCGTTCGGTTACGGCCCCCCGTCGCCGTGGGGAGACGGACCTGACGACCTACCCGGCTGGCCGTGACAGGGGCCGCTCACCGGCCGAACGGCGGCGGTGGCTCGAGTGACGGCGCGTCGAGGAACGGGATGACCGCGGCCGGCAGTCCGGGCGCGGTGAGGATGTCGTAGTGCGTGTAGCCGGGCAGGACCGCCAGGCGCGCGACCGAGCGGGCCGAGCCGTCCCAGTTGGCGTCGCGGAGCCCGCCGCCGACCAGAGCGTAGAACTCGGCGATGTGCGCCGGGCGGATGGCGTCGGCGTCGGCGAAGACCAGCATGACGGGCGCGGTGATCTGTGCGAGTTCCCCCGACCAGTCGTAGTCCCGCCGCAACAGGTCGCCGGTCTTACTGAGCAGCACCGACCAGTCCTGCGGCCGGGGCGCCACGCGGGAGTAACTCTCGTACGGCGGGGACTGCTTCATCGGCTCGGCGAGGTGCTCGCCCATCTGGTCCATGCCGGCCAGGCTCTCCGCGTGCCAGCCGTCCCGCCGGCACGGGAACGCCACGATCACCAGGCGGCGCACCAGGTGGGGATGCTGGATCGCGAGGCGCAGCGCGGCCCCGGCGCCGAGGGAGTAGCCCATCACGTCCGCCTGGGCCAGGCCCAGATGCTCGATGAGCCCGGCCAGGTCATCGCCCAGTGACTCGTGCCGCAGCGGGCGGTCGACGTCGGCGGTCCGGCCGTGCGCCTGCAGGTCGACCGTGATCACCCGGCGGCCCTCGCCCAGGGTCGGCAGGATCGGGCCGAACATCTCACCCGAGCCCAGGCCGCCGTGCACCAGGACCAGCGGCTGGCCCGAGCTCTCGCCGTGCTCTTCGTGGTACAGGTGAACGCCGCCGGTCACATCCGCGTAGCTCATCGCCCGTGCCTTCCCTCGTCTCTCGCGTGCTGACTAGCGAATGAAACGGCGTACCGCCGCCGGACTCATCGGTCGGCCGATGAGTCCGCCCTTTCGGCCAGCGCGTGGATGACGTCGTGCCGGTTGAGGCCGTCGGAGAACAGGTGCTTGGCCGCGGCGAAGGTCTCGGGCGGATCGTCGTCCCACAGCTCGGAGATGACGCGGTGTACGGCCGTCATGAACTGCTCGCCGGTCAGGCCGCCGGACGGGGTGCAGTCGGCGAACTCGGCCTCCGTCACCGCCCGGCGGGCCTGCGGGTCGCCGGCGTCCCTAAACTCGCTGGCCTCGCCGGGTTCCGGCATGGGCAGGGCGAACATCCGGCGGCCGACCCGGTCGGCGAGCCAGGAGAAGTCGACGTCGCTGGCCGCCAGGTCGGCCATGTACGTGCGGGCCAGGGCCGCGGAGTCGTCGTCGTAGGCCTGGTCGAACCGGCTGAACACCCCCGGCAGGCGTTCGATCAGCTGCGCGGTCGCCTGGTCGTCCAGGCCCCGGCGGGCGGCGGACCAGCGGATCCACGCGGTCACCGCGGGCTCCAGGTGCTGGCGCTGGGCGGGGGTGAGGGTGAAGATGCTCGGCACGTTGCCGAGGAGTATGTGCGTGAGCTTGCGGGGACCGACCTGGCCGGGCGGCTCGCCGGGCACGTGGCTGCTGTAGCCGGTGAGCACCTCGGCCCAGAACCGCGTGGCTGCCTCGTCCGCGGCGACCGCCTCGGCGGCCAGCGGGCTGCTCAGGAATTCATCTACGGCGGCCTGGCGGTCGTCCGCGGTGAAGGATGGCGCGGGGGAACCGTCGCCGGCGGGTAGCCGGCGGACCCGGGAACGCATAACCGGCAGGAAGATGACGGTGTCGGGGCTGCTGCCGGGAACGGGGTCGGCTTCGCACCGGTCCAGCGGCTCTTCCAGGCGCCGGCGGGCCTCGGCCAGGCTGATCGGCTCCACCCGCTCGAATTCGTCGTCGTCGCGGGTCATGCCCTCGATGACGTCGGCCGCGTTCGGAGTCACGCCGAGCACCACCGCCGTCGGGTAGCCGGTCAGGTCAACCCGGGCCACGATGGCGTGCTCGGCTTCGCCGTAGCTGAACGTCACCGCGACCGCCTCATCGTCGCCGAACACGTCGTACCGGCGCCAGGCCCGGCCGGGAACCGGCTTCCCGGCCTCGGTCACCCAGTCCGGCGGGTAGACACCACCCTGGGTCAGCTTGCCCAGGCCCTGGCTGGCCGCCCGCTTGGTGGCCGGTGAGCCAAGCGACGCCAGCAGGCGCAGCAGCGCGGCGCCGTCGGGCGTGCGCAGGTTGACCGCGCCGTCCACCATGACCTTGGCGATGAAGGTCTCGACCTGCTCGGGAGTGGCCTCCCCGGTGGCGTTCGGGATGGCCATGAAGGTCGCGGTCTCGAGCTCGGCCTTGAGCGGATCGCCGCTGGCGACCGCGGTCAGCAGCCGGTTGAGCATCCGCTCAAGGACCTCGGCCCCCTCGTCACGGGCGGCTGTGGCCCGCCTGCTCGCGCCCGCCTGCCTGCTGGCCCCGGCCTGCACATCCCCGCGCACCGTCGCGGTCGCCGCGGCGCCACGCGCTCCCGCCGCCCTGGCGGTCGTGGGGGTTTTCCTGGCGGTCCCGCCGCGCCGCTGCCCGGTCTTCTTGCTCACCGCGTCATCCTAAGGGGCTTCCCCGTCATTCCTAGGGCGCTATGGCCCGGACTTCACCGACGACGGCGTCACCGCCGGCGACGGGGACGGTGGCGAATTCGTCGGGGACGACGGCCCCGAGCAGCCGCAGCGTGGCCACCGTGACCGGAATCCGGGGCCGCCCCATCCCGTCGTCGATCTTGATGGCTCCCGCCCGGCCGTCCGTGAACGCGAACCCGACCACGCCCTCGGCGCCGCCCTTGACCAGCAGTCCGGGCACCGCCCCCATCAGCAGGCGCTCGTCGCGGTTCGTGCCGCTGATCCACTCCGGGTACGCGCGCATCGCCTCGGCCAGCCTTCGCTCCGGCGTGCCCGCAGGCGCGAGCACCATGGTCCGGAAGGCGCGCGCCAGGCCGGCCAGCGTCAGCGCGAACAGCGGCGCCCCGCAGCCGTCCACGCCGGTCGCGGTCACCCGCTCGCCGGCCAGTTCCTCCACGGTGCGCAGGATCTCCCGCTGGAGCGGATGACCCTGGGCCAGGTAGCTCTCCGTCGGCCAGCCGTTCAGCACGCAGGTGGCCAGCATCGCCGCGTGCTTACCGGAGCAGTTCATCCGGATCCTGGACGGCTCGCCACCCGCGGCGATCAGCCGGCGCGCGGCATCGAGGTCCAGCGGCCAGGCGGCCGGGCAGCGCAGGCTGTCCTCGCCGAGCCCGGCCCCCGACAGGATCTTCCGCACGCCATCCACGTGGAAGTCCTCGCCGGAGTGGCTGGCCGCGGCCAGCGCCAGCAGTTCACCCTCCAGCTCCAGGCGGCAGCGGAGCATGCCCACCGCCTGCAGCGGCTTGTTCGCCGACCGGGGGAAGACGGGAACGGCGGTTCCGCCCACGCCGATGACCTGGATCCCGTCGGCGGCCAGGGCCGCGACCGCGCCGCGGTGCCATGATTCGGTGAACCCCGACCGCACGACCTCGGCGAGGATCGGATTGGTGCCCGCGTGTTCGGAGAAGATCGTCATGCACGCAGTGTGCCCCCGTAACCGCCCCGGGCCACATGCACCCCCCGGGGCCAGGGGGGTTTGGGGGACGGGCAGTCCCCCAAGATCGGAGGTCAGGGGGTTACGGGTGGCGGAAGGTCCCCCCGTGCTCGTGGGCCGAGGGGGTCAGGGGGGTTACGGGGCGGCGGAGAGCCCGCCCGTGCTCGGGGGGTTGCGGGGGGTCGTCCCCCCGGGCTAGTACTGCGCTATGCGGGCAGTGGTGCAGCGGGTGAGCCGGGCCAGCGTGGCCGTGGCCGGTCAGGTCGCGGGGGCGATCGACGGGCCGGGGCTGCTGGTGCTGGTCGGCGTCACGTACGACGACACCCCCGAGCAGGCGGCGAAACTCGCCGCCAAGCTGTGGGGCCTGCGCATCCTCAACGGCGAGAAGTCCTGCTCGGACGTGGCCGCGCCGCTGCTGGTCATCAGCCAGTTCACGCTGTACGCGGACCTGACCAAGGGCCGCCGCCCGTCCTGGTCGCGGGCCGCCCCGGGACCGGTGGCCGAGCCCCTCGTCGACGCCGTGGTCCGGGCCCTGCGCGAATTGGGCGCCCGCGTGGAAACGGGCGTCTTCGGCGCGCAGATGCAGGTGTCCCTGGTTAACGACGGCCCGGTCACGATCGTCATGGAGCTGTAGCGGTCGGCGCGAGTCCAGCCAGCACGCACTGGGGGCGCGCCCGCAGCGAGATCTGGTCCTGCGACCGGAACGCCGCCCGGCAGAACGACCGGGCCTGCGACCCGCAGTAGTGCAGGGTCGCCCCGCCGGTCGAACTGGCCAGCGTGATGTTGACGCACCCGTGCCCGGAGCCCGCGTACGTGTCGGGCGCCAGGGCTCCCCAGACCCCCAGGCCGCCCAGGAGCAGGATCACACCCGCACCGACGATGGCCAGGATCCGCTTGCGCCGCGCGGTCAGCCGCCCGGCGCCCGGGTTAGTCCTGGCGTACATGAACGCCCAGTGTAAGAGGCCCCGCCCGGATCACGCTGTGTTAGCGTCGGCGGCAAAGGAAACAATCATGGGGAGGTACGCAAAGTGGTAACGCGCGATACGCGGTGGCCTGCCGGTACGCCCTGCTGGGTGGATGTCAGCGTCGATGACGTACCGAAGGCGGTTGCGTTCTACGGAGCCCTGTTCGGCTGGGACATCCAGGTCGGCGGGCCTGAGGTGGGCGGGTACGCCATCGCCCACTCCGACGGCAAGATCGTGGCCGGCATCGGCCCGAAGATGGGTCCCGCCGAGATGCCGTCGGCCTGGACGACCTACCTGGCCACGGACGACGCCGACGCGACCGCGGCCAAGATCAAGGGCGCCGGCGGCCAGCTGCTGGCCGAGCCGATGGACGTCATGGAAGAGGGCCGGATGGCCATCGCCATGGACACCGCCGGCGCGGCGTTCGGGATCTGGCAGGGCCGGAACACCACCGGGATCGGCGTGGCCAACGAGCCGGGCGCGCTGACCTGGAACGAGGACATGAGCCGGGACTTCGAGGGGAGCAAGGCCTTCTACCACGACGTCTTCGGCTACGACTACCAGGACATGAGCGGCGACGGCTTCAAGTACGCGATGCTCATGCTCGACGGGCACGAGGTCGGCGGGATCGGCGAGTACCCCGAGGGGACGCCCGCCGAGGTGCCCGCCGCCTGGGGCGCGTACTTCATGGTCGAAGACACCGACGCCGCGATGGCCAAGGCCGTCGAGCTCGGCGGGAGCGTCGTGCGCCCCGCCGCCGACACCCCGTACGGCCGGATGGGCACCGTCACCGACGACCACGGTGCCGTCTTCTCCGTGATGACGCCGCCGGCCGGGTAACTCAGCACGGTCAGATGACGAGTGGGGCGGCCGCCGTACTGGCGGCCGCCCCTTCTTCGGGTGGAGGCTGGGCGCATGGACGCTGACGTCGGTTACCTGCGGATCGCGACCGAGGAGGCGTTCGCGCCGCCCGAGCTCGTCTCGATGTGGCAGACGATGCTGGCCGACGGGACGGTCGACGACCCGGGCTTCGTCAGCCTGCAGGGGTTCTTCATGCTGAACCCCGCTCCCCGCCCGGCGGCGATCCTCGCCCGCCTGCAGGACCTGGGCGAACGGCGGATCGCCGACATGGACGCCGCGGGCATCGACCGGCAGGTCATCTCGCTGACCTGCCCCGGGACCCAGATCCTGGACCGGGACCGGGCCGTCGCGATGGCGACGCTGGCCAACGACCAGCTGGCGCAGGCGTGCCGGCGTCACCCGGACCGGTTCAGCGGCCTGACCGCGGTGGCGCCGCAGGACCCGGAGGGCGCGGCCGCCGAGATCGCGCGCGGCGCGCACGACCTCGGCTTCAAGGGCGTCATCATCAACTCCCACACCCAGGGCGAGTACCTGGACAACCCGAAGTTCTGGCCGATCCTCGAGGCCGCCGAGGCCCTGGACACGCCCGTCTACCTGCACCCCAACACCCCGCCCAAGTCCATGATCGGCCCGCTGCTCGAGGCCGGCCTGGACAGCGCGATCTACGGGTTCGCCGTCGAGACCGGGATGCACCTGCTGCGGATCATCACGGCCGGGGTGTTCGACAGGTTCCCCAGGCTCCGGCTGGTCGTCGGGCACCTGGGGGAGGCGCTGCCGTTCTGGCTGTACCGGCTGGACTTCATGCACGCGGCCACGGTGGCGGCCGGGCGGTACGAGTCGATGAAGCCGATCCAGCGCCGGCCCAGCGACTACCTGCGGTCGAACATCTGGGTGACGACCAGCGGCATGCCCTGGGCGCCGGCCATCATGTTCTGCCGCGAGGTGCTCGGGGCCGACCGGGTGATGTACGCGATGGACTACCCCTACCAGTACGTGCCCGAGGAAGTAACCATGCAGGACCGGCTCCCGATCGACGCCGCCGCCAAGCGGGCGTTCTTCCAGGGCATCGCCGAGGAGGTCTTCGGCCTGTAAGCGAGGCCGTGACACCATGGCCGCGTGAGCTGGTTCACCACCGGGGCCGTCGGGGAGTTCCTGGCCGAAGCCGGGGACTTCCTGCGCACCGATCCGGCGCGGAACACCGTCCTGTTGTCCGTGACCGAGAACCTCCGGATCGCCACGGCCGCCCGACCGCCAGCAAGCCCAGCAAGCCCAGCAAGCCCAGGAAGCCCCGGAAGCCCCGGAAGCCCGACACCCCCGGCAGGCGACGAGACCCTGCTCGGCTGGTGGCGGCCCGGCCCGGCCGGTAGCCCGAACGCCGTCGGCGGGGCGTTCCTGCACACGCCGGGCTTCCCGCTCGTCCTTACCGCGATGCCCGGCGAAGCCGTGACCGGACTGGCCGGCGAGCTGGCCGCGTCCGGCCGCCGGATACCCGGCCTCAGCACGGAAGCTCAGGCCGCACGGGCGTTCGCCGCGGCCTGGCGGCAGCGCACCGGGGACGTCGCCAACCCGCAACGCCGCATCCGCCTGTACCGCCTCGCCACGCTCGTTCGGCCAAATCCAGGGCCGGAGGGGAAGCCGAGGGTGGCCGATGAGCGGGACCGCGACCTGCTCATCGGGTGGTCGGTGGCCTTCCTCCGCGAGATCGGCGACGGGGCCGAGCGTGCCGCGGCCGAGGTGGACGGGCGGCTCGGCTACGGCGGGCTGACGGTGTGGGAGGCCGGCGGCACGCCGGTATCGATGGCCGGGACCACTAGGATCGTGCAGGCCATGGCCCGCGTCGGCGCGGTCTACACCCCGCCGGAACTGCGGGGCCGCGGTTACGCGGGCGGGGTCACCGCGGCGGTCAGCCAGGCCGCGCTGGACGCGGGAGCCGCCGAGGTCGTCCTCTTCACCGACCTGGCCAACCCCACGAGCAACGCGCTGTACGAGCGGCTCGGCTACCGCCCCGTCGAGGACCGCACGGAGCTGTCCTTTGCCCCCGCCGCCGAGTCCCCGGCGCCCGGGGAGCGTTAGGCTGGCGCGGTGAGCGGACTTGAGGACTTCGCCCGGCTGGTCCAGGGCGATCACGGCCTGGTCGTGGTATCGACCCTGCGGCCGGACATGACCATCCAGTCGTCGGTGGTGAACGCCGGTGTCCTGGCGCACCCGGTCACCGGAGAGCAGGTCGTCGGCCTGGTCGCCCGCGGCGACTCCCACCGGCTGGCATACCTCCGGGCCCGGCCGCGGGCCACGGTGGTCGTCCGGGCCGGCTGGCAGTGGGCCTCGGTCGAGGGCCCGGTCGACCTGGCCGGCCCCGACGACCCGCTGCCCGGGGTGGACGCCGAGCGCCTGCGGGTGCTGCTGCGCGAGATCTTCACCGCGGCGGGCGGAACTCACGACGACTGGCCGACCTACGACCGGGTCATGGCGGACGAGCGCCGCGTCGCCGTGCTGGTGACCCCCGCCCGGACCCACGGCTGAGGAAATACTCGCGCGCGCTCCGCGTGCGCGCCCCGGTAGCATCGGCTCACCAGTCCCGTCCGGCCCCGAAGGAGCACACCGTGTCCACCCAGCAGCTTCGCATCACCCTCGCCGGAAGCGAGCACGTGGTCGAGGCTGGCACCACGGCGGGTGCGGCGCTCGAGGCCCTGGGCCCGGGCCCGGCTGGCACCGTCATCGCCGCCCGGGTCAACGGCGAGCCGCGTGACCTGGCCCGCCCCCTCGCCGAGGGCGACGTCGTCGAGCCGATCGACATCGCCTCGGACACCGGCCGCGCGATCGTACGCCACTCCACCGCGCACGTCATGGCGCAGGCCGTGCAGGACCTGTTCCCGCACGCGAAGCTGGGCATCGGCCCCCCGGTGGAGAACGGCTTCTACTACGACTTCGACGTGCCCAAGCCGTTCGCCCCCGACGACCTGAAGGCGGTCGAGGCGCGGATGCGCCAGATCGTCAAGCAGGGCCAGCGCTTCTCCCGGCGGGTGGTGAGCGACGGCGAGGCGCGCGCCGAGCTGGCCGCCGAGCCGTACAAGCTCGAGCTGATCGGGCTGAAGGGGCCCTCGGACGCCGAGGAGGCGGTCGAGGTCGGCGGGGCCGAGCTGACCATCTACGACAACCTCGACCCGAAGAGCGGCGAGCTGTGCTGGAAGGACCTGTGCCGCGGCCCGCACGTCCCGACCACCGCGCGGATCCCGGCGTTCAAGCTCATGCGCAGCGGCGGGGCCTACTGGCGGGGCAGCGAGAAGAACCCGCAGCTCCAGCGGATCTACGGCACCGCCTGGGAGTCGCGGGACAGGCAGGACGAGTACCTGGCGTTCCTGGCGGAGGCCGAGAAGCGCGATCATCGCAGGCTCGGCGCCGAGCTCGATCTCTTCTCGTTCCCGACCGAGATCGGCAGCGGGCTGGCCGTGTTCCACCCCAAGGGCGGCCTGGTCAGGAAGATCCTGGAGGACTACTCGCGGCGCAGGCACGCCGAGGCCGGCTACGAGTTCGTCAATACCCCGCACATCACCAAGTCGGAGCTGTTCGAGATCTCCGGGCACCTGGGCTGGTTCGGGGAGAACATCTTCCCGCCCATGGAGCTCGAGGGCGCCAGGTACTACCTCAAGCCCATGAACTGCCCGATGCACATCCTGATCTACCGCTCCCGCGGCCGGTCCTACCGCGAGCTGCCGCTGCCGTTGTTCGAGTTCGGCACCGTCTACCGGTACGAGAAGTCGGGTGTCGTGCACGGCCTGACCAGGGTCCGCGGCCTGACCATGGACGACGCGCACATCTTCCTGACCAGGGAGCAGGTCGGCACCGAGCTCAGGCGGCTGCTCACCTTCGTGCTCGACCTGCTGCGTGACTACGGCCTGAACGACTTCTACCTGGAGCTTTCTACCAGGGACGACGAGAAGGAAAAGTGGGTCGGCAGCATCGAGGACTGGGAGCACGCCACCGAGCAGCTCCGGCAGGCGGCGCAGGAGTCCGGCCTGGAACTGGTGGCCGACCCCGGCGGCGCGGCGTTCTACGGGCCGAAGATCTCCGTGCAGGCCCGGGACGCGATCGGCCGGACCTGGCAGCTGTCCACCATCCAGGTCGACTACAACCTCCCGAAGCGGTTCGGGCTCGAGTACCAGGCCGCCGACGGGACCAGGCAGCAGCCGATCATGATCCACCGGGCCCTGTTCGGGTCGATCGAGCGGTTCTTCGGCATCCTGGTCGAGCACTACGCGGGGGCCTTCCCGCCGTGGCTCGCGCCGGTCCAGGTCGTGGGCATCCCGGTCTCGGACGCGCACGTGCCCTACCTGGAGCAGGTCGCGGCGAGCCTGCGCGAGCACGACATCCGGGTCGAGGTCGACGCGAGCGACGACCGGATGCAGAAGAAGATCAGGAACGCCCAGCGGCAGAAGGTGCCGTACATGCTCATCGCGGGCGACGATGACATGACCGCCGGGGCCGTGTCGTTCCGGTACCGGGACGGGTCGCAGAAGAACGGCGTCCCGGTCGACGAGGCGATCGGG
>Ga0187806_1000175_pt1 | contig 14917 bp, 16 predicted proteins | sample NC_wetland_sal_i_7_FD_132470 | JGI IMG/M metagenome (GOLD analysis project Ga0187806, IMG submission 132470) | Wetland sediment microbial communities from Neuse River Estuary, North Carolina, USA - ASW_1 | ecosystem: Environmental > Aquatic > Freshwater > Wetlands > Sediment | place: USA: North... | reverse complement strand
TCGGCCGCCTCGTCCCAGTGGATCAGGTCCGCCGAGGTGGCGTGGCCGATGGAGGCGTGGACGTGCCGCAGGTCCGGATCACCTAGCGAGCGGCGGGCCTTGAGGAAGTAGATGTGGTAGCGGCGGCCGTCGTCGGCCAGCCAGAAATCCCAGGTCCAGAACTCTTCCAGTCGCAGCAAGGGCCGGTCTCACGTTCCGTCTTCTGCGGTTTCCAGTATCCGCTCGGTCTGATCCCAGAGCTGCCGCGCCAGGGGGCCGCTGAGGGCCTGCGGATTGAGCAGGCCAGGGCGGCGGTTGCTGTAGTACCCGCCCTGCCTCAGCCGGTCCGCGGGCTGGGTGGCGAGCCAGACGAGCGTATCGGCGCCGTGCTCGGGAGACTTCATCAGCATGCGGCTCAGCGGCAACTGGTACGCCGCGCCGATGAGAGTCCCGCGGGCCAGGTCGGTGGCCACCGCGCCCGGGTTGAAGCAGGTGGCGAGCACGCCGGTGCCGGCCAGCCGTCGGCCGAGTTCGCGGGTGAACAGGATGTTCTCCAGCTTGGTCGTCCCGTAGACGGTGTAGCCGGTGAAGAACAGCCGGGTCTCCAGGTCGTTCAGGCGCACGAAGCCGCTCAGGTTCGCGACGCTGGCCGTGGTGATCACCCGGGCCGGTGCGGAGGCGACGAGCAGGTCCTTCAGCAGCGCGGTGAGCAGGAACGGCGCCAGGTGGTTGACCTGGAACATCAGCTCGTGCCCGTCCTGCGTCTCCTCGCGCCTGGTCACCCAGATGCCGGCGTTGTTGACGAGCGCGTCGAGGCGGTCGCAGCGACCGAGGACCTGCGCCGCCACCTCGCGGACGTCGGCGAGCCTGGCGAAGTCGGCCACGATCGGCTTGGTGCCTACCGACGCCGCGACGGCGGCGGTGCGATCGGGGGAGCGGCCGGTGACGTGCACGGTGGCGCCCCGCCGGTGGAGCTCGCGGGCCGCGGCGGCCCCGATGCCACTGCTCGCGCCGGTGACCAGGATCACCCGGCCGGCCAGCTCCGGCCCCGTCACGACCCGGTCCGGTCCGCCCCGGTCCGGTCCGCCACCGCCGAGACGGCATCGACGATCGCGGGCCACACCTGGCGCGGCAGGTCGTGGCCCATGCCGGGAATGATCAGCAGCTCCGCCCCTCCGATGAGCTCGGCGGTGCGCCGGCCCGCCGAGACGTTGATGAGCGGGTCGCTGTCACCGTGGACGACGAGGGTCGGTACGGCGATGCCGCGGACGGCCTCGGTGCGGTCGCCCGATGCGTAGATGGCCATCAGCTGCCGCGCCGTTCCGGCCGGGTCCAGGCCCTGATCCCACAGCTGGCCCATCAGCTCGGCCCGCCACTGCTCGTCCGCCGGATACCCGGGCGAGCCGGTAATCCGGGCCGCCTCGAGCCCTTGCGCGATTGCTGCCTCCCGCGTGGTCGCCGGGGACTGCATCAGCACGGCCGTGGCGGCTGGGGTCGGATTGGTCAGCGCCGGCGCGGGCGTGGACATGATCGAGGTGAGGCTGAGCACGCGCTCGGGGTGGCGCGCCGCCATGACCTGCGCGATCATCCCGCCCATCGACGCCCCGAGGACGTGGGCGGCCGGCCGGCCCAGCGCGTCAAGCAGGCCGAACCCGTCTTGCGCCATGTCGTCGAGTGAATAGGAGGCGGAGGAGACGTCGCCGCGCATGAGGGCGCCCATGAGGTCGGGCGGTCGCGCGTCGCGCAGGTGCGAGGAGCGCCCCGCGTCGCGGTTGTCGAAGCGGATCACGAAGAACCCGCGCCCGGCCAGCATCGCGCACAGGTCGGGGTGCCACAAGAGCATCGGCGCGCCGAGCCCCATGACCATGAGCAGCGGACGGTGGTCAGGATCACCGAACGTCTCGTAGGCGATCTGCAGGCCGTTCGCGGGCAGGGTCCCTGATGCGTCTGTCACCGTCGGCCTCCGATTCCTGCGCCGGCGAACGTCAGCCCGCCCAGGCGCTCGCGTTCGTGCTCGCTGAGTAGAACGGGCCGGCCCGCGGTGGCCTTCACCATCACGCAGTCGGCCAGCGCGACGCAGGCTCCGCTCTGGTAGATGGCCTGGCCCAGGGTGAAGGAGGAGCTTCCGATCCTGGTCACGGCCGACGCCACCTCGACCGAGCCGGGATACCGCGCTTCAGCGATGAATTCGATCGTGATGGTGGCGAGCAACATGGTCAGGCCGGGAGGCGGCGCGGACGCGCCGAAGACCCGGCGGTGGAGTTCGAGCCGGCCCTCCTCAAACAGGCGGCCGAAGGCCACGTTGTTGAGGTGGCGGTTGGTGTCCATGTCGCTGAACAAGGTCCGGTACGCGAACCGCACAGGGTAGCTGTCGACATCAAGCCGGGCGGCTTGCTCGCTGAGGCGGCTCACTGACCTGGTTCCCCTCTCGGCCGGACTGCTGCCCCAGCGTATAGCCGTCCGCGGGGCAGGCTCAGGCCGGTGCCGCCACCGCCGTGATGATCAGCCCGCGGCTGGCCAGCCAGCCGCCCTCCAGCCTCGGCAGCCCGGGGCGGGTCCGTCCGCGGCCCTGGGTAAGCAGGCGCAGGGTGAACCGGCCGTCCGCGGGCTCGGTCATCTCCATGTCGGCGAACCCGGGGGTCGCCCCGGTGAGCGGGAACCACGCCTTGTACGCCGCTTCCTTGGCGCTGAACAGGAGCGTGTCCCAGCGCACCCGCGGATCCGCGGACATCCGCTTCTCCAGCCAAGCGCGCTCGGCCCGGGTGGCCACCGCGGCCAGCACCCCGGCGGTCACCGGGGCGTCCGGCTCGGCATCGATGCCGAGAGCCGTCACCTGGGCCTTCCGCGCGACGGCGCAGGCACGGTAGCCGGCGCAGTGGGTGATGCTCCCGGTCACTCCGCCGGGCCAGCGCGGCTCTCCGCGCGGACCGGGCAGGATCGGGACCGGGGGAAACCCAAGGCGGGCGAGGGCGGCGCGGGCGCAGGCGCGGCCGGTGCTGAATTCGGCGTACCGCGGCAGGCCTGCGCCACCGAGCGCCGCCTCCTCCGCGGCGAACAGCGGCGCCCCGGCCACGTCGCCGAAGGCCTCGGCCGCTGCCGCCTGCGGCGGCAGGATCTGGCCGATCACCGCGGCGATCACTGCGGCCGAAGGGCCATCCAGACCGCCTTGGCGTCGGTGTCGCCCGGGTTGCGCCAGGTGTGCGGCTGGTCTCCGCGGAAGTGCAGCGAGGAGCCCGGCTCGAGCTGGAAGGTCTGCCCGGCCACGGCGAACTCCAGCACGCCGTCGGTGACGAACACCAGCTCCTCGCCCGGGTGCTGCATCGGCTTGCGGCCGCTGTTCGCGCCTGGCACCACCGTGGCCCGGGCGCCGGCCAGCAGGAAGCGCGCGTAGGGGCCGGAGATGCTGTCGAGCGTGATGCCCTTGTGCGAGGTGAACACGGGTCGCACCTGGTCGGCCGGGGTGAACACGGCCAGGTCGTCACGACCGCCGTCCTCCTCGACGAAGTAGGAGACCGGGCGTCCCACGGCCCCGGCGATCTTCAGCAGGGTGGTGATGGTCGGGACCATCCCGCCCTGCTCGATCTTGTGGATCGCCGCAGCCGAAACGTCGGAGCGCTCGCCGAGCTGCTGCAGCGAGAGGCCCATGCTCTTGCGCAGGGTGAACACCTTGAGCCCGATCGAGCCGACGATGCGCTCGAGGTTGTCCGCGGCGTCCTGCTCGTGCGAAGCCGACTGTGCGTCAAGGCACGGCGGGCCCTGGGTGCGCGGGAGTCGAGTCATGGTCCCGTTTCCCTCCGGGCGGATCGTTTGATCTTGACGTTCATGAACGTCGCAGCAAGTATAGTGTACGAAGCATCGCGGATACTAAACGGTAGCTTCCCTTACTCATCTGAGGAGGGTACTCGTGGCGCAGCGGATCGTGGTGATCGGCGGGGGCGCGGCGGGCATCGGAGCCGCCGGCGCGGCCAAGGCCACCGATCCAGCGGCGGACGTCCGCGTGTACACCGAGTTCGAGGACGTCGGGTACAGCCCGTGCGGCATTCCCTACGTGCACGGCAAGGAGATCCCCGACTTCCAGCGCCTCTTCCTGGCGACCAGGGAAACGTACGAGAAGTCCGGTATCGACATCCGCTACGAGACGGAAGTCACCGGGTTCGACCCGGGCACGAAGACCGTCTCGGTCCGGGGCGGCGACAAGGTCGGCTACGACCAGCTGATCGTGGCCACGGGCTTCGATTACGCGCCCACGGGCGTGCCGGGTGCCGACCTCGGGGGCCTGTACTACGTCAAGAACATCCGCCGGGCGATGGAGTGGGACAAGGTCCTCGACGGGGTCAAGGCCGCCGTAGTCGTCGAGGCGTCGCCGCTCGGCCTGGAGATGGTGACCGCCCTGTGCCATCGCGGGATCGAGACCCACCTGGTCGACAAGGACGCGTGGGCGCTCGCCGTCGCCACCGACCCCGACATCGCGGGGCCGGTGCAGGATTCCTGGCGCGAGGCGGGGGCGCACCTGCACTTCAACACCACGCTCACCGGTTTCGTCGGCGACGGCTCGGTCCGCGCGGTAACCACCTCGGACGGGGAGATCCCGTGCGACCTGGCCGTGGTGTGCACCAGGAAGCAGGCCAACACGGCGCTGGCCCGCGCCGCCGGGCTCAAGACCGGATCGGCCGGCGGCCTGATCGTCGACGAGGGCATGCGCACCACCACGCCGGGCGTCTGGGCGGCGGGCGACTGCATCGAGGTGCCGCACAGTGTCTCGCAGGTCCCCATCCAGGGCCTGTCGGGCAGTCACGCCTACGCGCAGGGCAAGGTCGCGGGCACCAACGCCGCCGGAGGCGAGCGCAGGTACCAGCCGGTCAGCGTGCCCTGGGGGATGGTGGCCGGGGAGTGGATGATCGGCGGCGTCTCGTTCAGCGAGACGCTCGCGACCGCGCTCGGGATCCCGCACGTGGTCGGGGTGGCCGAGGGCATCTCCCGGGCGCGGTACTACCCGGGGGTCAAGAAGATCCGGGTCAAGCTGCTGGCCGAGCCCGGCACGCTGCGGCTCATCGGCGCGCAGATGGTGGGCTCGGAGGGCATCAAGGAGCGCGCCGACTTCCTGGCCATGGCGGTCAGGACCGGGATCACCGTCCGCGACCTGGCCACGATGGAGAACGTGTACTCGCCCCCGATCGGCGCGCTGAACGAGCCGATCGCGCTCGCGGCGCAGAACCTGCTCGCCGGCCTCGGGCGCTGAGATGGCCTTCTCGCGGTGGCTGCGCGCGACCTCCGAGCGCTACCTCATGATCGCGGCGCAGCGGAAGCTGGCTGCCAAGTACAGGGTCCCGCCGCCCCGCCCGCCCCGCGGGGCCGAAATCTTCTGGCTGCGGGTGTACGTCCCGGCCTACCACGCCCTCCCGTGGCGCCTGCGGTCCGTGATCATGCGGAGCATGCCGGGCAGCCACCGGATGAAGTGGACGACCGGAGCGCCGCCCCGCCGCCCCGCTGCCTAATCACCGCCAACACCACCGAGAAGGACACACGACAGTCAGGAGCAGTCATGCCGATCACCGTCGAGTCACCGCGCGCCGAGCCCGGCGAGTCGCTGTACAACACCGAAGAGAAGGTATTCGAGGACATCCGCGCGAACCCGGGGGAGAAGGCCTTCGTCTTCATCCACTCCGTCCCGTTCGAGGGCTCGGTGTCGCTGGTCAACCTGCTCACCTCGACGCGCCTGGTCCGCAAGGGCTTCGACGTGTCGATCATCCTGTACGGCCCCGGCGTCCTGCTCGCCTCGCGGCACCGCGGGTACCCGACCGTCGGTAACGAGGGCTTCCCGGGCAACCTGGCCGGGAACCGCCAGATCGAGACGCTCCTCAAGGAGGGCGCCAAGGTCTACGCCTGCCGCTTCGCGATGGGCGCCCTGTACGGGTTCCGCGAGGAGGACCTGATCGACGGCGTGAAGCCCTTCAACCCGCTCGACGTGCTCGACTCCGCCCTGGCCGCGTGGCGGGCTGGTGCCTTCCAGATCAACACCTGGACCGTCTGACCACCACGGGCAGGGTGCCGCCCTGCTCGCTCCCGCGGGCAGCGGCGGCGCTCTGCTCAATGCAGACGGACGGAGTGCACTTGGATTCGGCTTCGGTGGTCGCCGTATGGGAGGGCGGCTGGCGGTGCCGCGTCTCGGCGGCCGGGTTCGACCTGATCGTGGACGAGCCGCCGGAGGCAGGAGGCACGGGTGCCGGACCGATGCCGACCGAGTACCTGCTGGCCGCGATGGCCTCGTGCTACGCGCTGGCCCTGAGCTGGGCGGCGGGCAAGCGCGGCGTTACGCTGCCTGACCTGGCGGTCACCGCGACCGGGGTCTACGACGGGCCGAGGTTCGGCGCGCTGCAACTCCGGGTCGCGACCAGCGCGCCCGCCGAGGTGGTGGGCCCGCTGATCCAGCCCGCGCTGCGGGTCTGCTACGTGTCGAACACGATCGCGTCGTCGCCGCCGGTCGAGGTGGTCATCGCCGAGGCGCCAGATGCGGCCGGCGCGGCAGATGCGGCCAGCGCGGCCGGGGATCAGGCCCCTCCGGCCTGACCGGCCAGGCGGCGGTCGAGGTCGGTGAGGGCGTCGGCGAAGCACCGCAGCGGCGCCTCGGCCACCCCCGCGCCCACCTGGCCCGTCCCGGCGTCGCGGTGCAGGATCCCGGTGGTCACGGCGGGGGTGATGCCGAGTTCGACCACCCGGCGGACGTCCACCCCCAGCGGGGTCCCCATCATTCCGAGGACCGGGATCTTGAACCGGCTCGACCGCCCGGCGCACACCGTCGCGAGCCGGTCCGTCAGGGCGGCCGCGGCGGACATCGACCCGCCCAGGAACTGCGCCACCGCCGGTGACCCGGCGGCCGCGGCCGCGCCCAGGCCGGTGAGCTCGAGCACCGCGCTGTCGCCGATGTCGGGTGCGCTGGTCTCCGGCCCCTGGCCGGGGTAGTACAGCGCGCTGCCGACCTCGGGCGCCGCGGTGGTGAACCACCGGTCAGGGGCCCCGGCCAGCCGGATCCCGAACGAGGTCCCGTTGCGCGCCATCGTCGTCACGATCGAGGCCTCAGGCACCTGGGCGGCCCACTCGGTCACCGACCTGGCGGCGGCCATCGCGAGGGTCAGGAAGAACAGGTGGTTCCCCGACAGGAAGCGGGCGAACGCGACGCGGGCCGGGTCGGCGAGCGCGGCCAGGTCGGGGAGCCACTGCCGGATGAGCAGGTTGGTCGCGGCCTGGGTCCTGACGTGCACGTCGTCCCCCATGGTGATCGCCTGCGCGGCCACGGCCAGCACGTCCAGCGGCCCGGACCGCTCGACGACCTGGCGGATCGCGGGCCCCGCGACCTCGCGGAGGAAGACGAGGCGTTCGATCGCGCCGGCGCTGTCGCAGCCGAACCAGGCCACCTGTCCCGGGCCCTGGCAGATCGGCGCGAACGCCGTCGTGCCGCCCGCCCGGTTCTCGACGACGTACAGCGGGGCTCCCGGTTCCAGGGCAGTGGCCATCGGCACGACGACCCGGTGCTCGTTGGCGGGACTGAGCCCGATCTCGCCGCGGTCCAGCAGCTCATGGGCCTCCGGCGGCCCGGCCGCCCAGCCCTCCGCGACCACGACCGCGCGCATCGACCGGCGCAGCGGGTCAGGGGCGTCACCGTACGCGATGGATGGGCCGCAGTGCAGCAGCGTGCGGTCCGGCAGATCGCGCACCGCCTCCGCCACGGTGCTGACCCCGGTCAGCACGGGCACCGCCGTGTCCATCCGCCTGATCACCTCGGCGTTGGCCGCGTCGATCCGCCCGGCGTGCGGCCCGAACAGCCTGCCCAGGGCGGCGACGGCCGCGAGCTGGCCGCCCGCGGGAACGCGCCAGTCGACCGAGACGACCTCCGCCCCCTGCGCCGCCACGGCGTCGGCGAACAGCGGCAGCCCGACGTTGACCACGCCGACGGCTTGCGGCAGGACCGGCCCGGACCCTGGCATGTCCCTCATGACGCGCTCCCCGGGTCGTCGCCGGCCTCAACCCGGCGGCGCGCGGCCGCGACGAGCCCGCCGGAGGCCTGCTGGTAGGCCTTGCGCCAGCGCCCGGCACCGGTGCTCATCTCAGCCGCATGCCGTCGAACCTGGTTCGCCATCCTGATGACCTCCTCGGGCGCGGCGCCGCCCAGGCCCGTCCTGCTCCGCACGATCTGGCCGGGGTCAAGGACCGCGGCCAGATCGTGCCCGGTGAGCCCCAGCGGCCCGCCGGTCACCGCCACCGCCGCGCGGTCGAGCAGCGAGCCGTCGACGTCCACGCCCCGCAGGCCCGCCGCGCTGGCCTCCCGTACCGCGTGGCCAACGACCCGGTAGGCGGTCCGGTAGTCGACGCTGCACTTCTGCATGATGTACTCGGCGAGGTCCGTGGCCTGCGCGAAGCCTGCCACCAGGGCGGCGCTCATCCGCTCCGCGTTGACCTCGAGCGTCCGCACCACGCCCGTGCTCAGGCGGGTGGTCCGCAGCGCGAGCTCCAGGGCCCGGGGCACCTCGCCGTAGGCGAAGATGAGGTTGTCGCTGCGCGCGGACGGCGTCTTCGCGACCGCGAGGAGCCCCGTCAGCTTGCCGATGAGGGTGCCCGCGCCCCCGCGGATGATCGACAGCGCGTACGGATTGCGCTTGTTCGGCATCAGCACGCTGGCCCGGCTGTAGCCGTCGGCCAGCGTCACGTAGTCGAACTCCTGGCTGGCCCAGATCTCGAGGTCCTCGGCCAGCTTGGACTGGGTCACGAGCAGCCCGGTGGCGGCGCTGACCATGGCGAACAGGCCGTCGGTCTGCCACATGGCGTCCCTGGTGTGCTCGGCGATAGCGCGGAAACCCAGCAGCGCGGCCACGTTGGCCCGGTCCGCGCGCAGCCGGGTGCCGTTCACGCAGCCGGCCCCCCCGGGGCTGGCGTCGGTCCAGGCCAGCGCCTCATCCAGGCGCCGGCCCTCGCGCAGTACGGGGTAAGCAAACGAAAGCAGATAATGGCCGAACGACGATGGCTGCGCGTGCTGCAAATATGTCTGGTCCGCAATCAGCGTCCCGGCGTGGGCCTGCGCCACGGTGCTCATCTCGCCCGCCAGTTCCGCGGCCGCCTCGATCAGGTCGATCAGGCTGTCACGCAGCCGGAGCCGGAACGCGATGCGCAGGGCCTCGCGCCGCGGCCGGCCCGCGTGCAGCCAGCCCGCCACGTCGCCGACGCGGCCCGCGAAGTAGCGTTCACGGGAGTTGTAGGGCTCCCCGTACTCGGGCCGGTAGGGAAACTGCTCGGCCGGGACGTCCAGCGTCTCGAGCAGCAGCGCGAGCAGCTGCCGGGCCGCCCCGGGCGGGATCACCCCGGCGTCGGCCAGGTCGAGTACGTGGGCGAGGTCGGCCAGGTTCATCCCGTCGTGCAGGAGCGGGGCGTCGGCGTTCTCGAGCTCGAAGCCCGCCGCGATCAGCTCGGCGGCCGGCGGTCCCGCCGGGGGACCCGCGGGCGACCCGGCGGTCTTGGGCACGTGCGTCATGGCAGCGGGACCTCCGTGGCTGCGCTCCCCGGCACGGCCGCGGCTTCGGAGACCGCCCCGAGCAGCCCTCCGGTGTGCCAGAACACGACCACGGGCTCGTCCGCCCTCCGCCGGAGCGCGGCCAGGGCCTTGGCCGTGTAGACCGGGTCGACCAAGAGCCCCTCGGTCCGCAGCGCCGCGTCGGCGGCTTGCCTGCCCTCCTCCGAGGCCAGCCCGTGCCCGGGACCGCGCGCATCGACGAGTTCCACCCCGGATCCGCGGACAACCGACGCGGCCCGGCGGGCGGCGTCGCGGCCGACCCACCCGGAGTCGGCCAGCAGCGCGAGGCAGCCCCTGGCCAGCTCGAGCACCCGGCGGTGGGTCTCATCCGGCGGCCGGCTGACCGAGGCGCCGAGCAGCCGCCACGGCCAGCCGAGCAGCGCGTTCCCGGCGACCAGGCCGGCCAGCGTGCAGCCGGACCCGACCGCCACCACCACGCGGGCGCGCCGCAGGCCGCGGGCGGTGAGCTGGTCGTGCAGCTCCGCGGCGGCCAGCACGTACCCGACGGCCCCCAGGGCGGTGGCCCCTCCGCGCGGCACCACGTAGGTCCGGTGCCCGCGCGCGGCGAGACCGGCGGCCACGGCCGGGAGCCCGTCGTCCACGCTGGCGCGTTCCGCCGCTCCGGTCCAGGCGACGGACGCTCCCCAGGAGCGGGCCAGATCGAGGCCGGGCGCGTGCTCCGGAGGTTCGCCGGCGATGACCAGGTGGCAGGACAGGCCCGCCCGCCGGGCCGCCGCCGCCGCGCAGACGACGAAATTGGACTCCGCCGCGCCGCCCGTGACGAGCGTGTCGGCGCCCTGCTGGCGGGCGTCGGCGATGAGGAACTCCAGCGACCTGGCCTTGTTGCCGCCGACCGCGAACCCGGTCAGGTCATCGCGCTTGATGTGCAGGAGCCCGAGCCCAAGGTAGGCGGCCAGCCGGGGGGCTTGCGTCAGCGGGGTCGGCAGCGCGGCGAGTTCAACGCGGGCGGGCAGCCCGGCCGATTGCGCGGAGGCCAGGCTCAGGACGGCCATGGCGCCGCCTCGGCCGCGCGCGCCGCCCTGGCCCGGGCGACCACCAGGTCCGTCATGTCGCCGCACGCCCCGGTGTCCAGGGCGCCCGCGAGGTCCAGGCCTTCCCCCTCGCTGAGCAGCCCGGCCTCGGCCAGCACCCGGGCGGCGGTCCGGCCCGACGGATGCGGGTTCCCGTCCCCGGCCAGGGCCTCGTGCAGCAGCGTCTGCGCCCGGCGGGCGCCGAGCTCGGGGGCCAGCCGGGCCAGGACCCGTTCGCTGCCCACGCCGCGTTCGGCGTTGCGCCGCATCGCGGCGGCGTTGACCTGCAGCCCGCCGGTCAGCTCGATCCCGTTCTGCAGGGCGGCCGCGGTCAGCAGGCAGATCTCGGGGAGCACGACCCACTCGGCCTTCCAGCCGCGGCCGTCGCGCTCGTGCTCCTGGACCATCGCCTCGACCATCACGCCGGCCTGGGCCCTGGCCAGCCGGGCCAGGGTATCCAGGTGCTCGCTCGCCTCCGGGTTGCGCTTGTGCGGCATCGTGATGCTGCCCACCGCGCCGGCCGGGGCGGGCTCGGCCAGCTCGCCGATCTCCGGCCGCTGCAGCTCGTAGACCTCGGTTCCGATTCGCGCCAGGGTGCCGCAGATCAGGGCGAGGACCTGGGCGAACTCGGCGCCCCGGTCGCGGGAGGTCAGCCAGGAGATCGCGGGGTCGGCCAGGCCGAGTTCCGCGCAGAACCGGGCCCGGACCGCCAGCCCCCGGCCCGAGTAGAAGACCAGGCTGCCCACACCGCCGCCCAGCTGGCCCACGAGCCAGCGTGGCGCGCCGTCACGGAGCCGGTCCAGGTGCCTGCGGATCTCGTCGGCCCAGGACGCCGCCTTCCAGCCGAACGTCACCGGGCTCCCCGGCTGGCCGTGCGTGCGCCCCGGCATCACGGTGTTCCGGTGCTCTACCGCGAGGGTGAGCAGCTGGTCCTCGATCCGCCGCAGGTCCCGCCAGGCGATCGCGCCCGCCCGCCGGATGGCCAGGGCCGTCCAGCTGTCGGTGATGTCCTGCACGGTGGCGCCGGCGTAGACGTGCTCCCTCGCGTCCTGCGGCAGCACGGCCTGCAGCGCGCGGATCACGCCCAGGGTGGAGTGACGGGTGTGGCGCGTCTGTTCGGCCGCGAAGTCCAGGTCGATAAGCTCGGCCCGCGCGCGGGAGGTGATCGCCCGCGCCGCGGCGGGCGGGATGACGCCCTCGGCGGCCTGCGCCCGGGCCAGCGCGGCGATGACGTCCAGCCAGCCCTGCAGCCGGCCCTGCTCGCCGAAGATCGCCCGCGTCTCCTCCGTGCCCCACAGGTGACCGTAGAGCGCGGAGTCCGTGATCCGGGTACTCACCGCAGGGCCAGACCGGCGGGACGGGCCGCGGCGGTCCCCGGCTCCGCCACGGCGCGGGCCAGCCCCTGCCTGACCTGCGCGAGGCTCGCCCCCCAGGGAACCACCACCAGCCCGTCCGCGACGGAGATCTCGTCCTCGAGCAGGCAGCACTTGGTGAGGGTCACGGCGGGCTCGCCCGTCCGCGCGCGGTCCCGGCGGGCCAGGTTCCGCGGGCACATGTCCACCACCGGTGCCTCGTCCCGGTAGAACCAGTCGTGGATGGCGCGGGACCTGGCGCAGCCCACCAGCGTCCAGTCGGCCCGCGGCGGGAGTTCGTCGAGGTAGGAGACGGCCTCGCCCGCGGACGCCGTCCCGGCCCGGCACGGGAACAGGTAGTGCCCGGCGGGGCGGCTGCCCGCCAGGACGCCCAGGTCCGTGAGCTCGGGGATCAGCTCGATCGGGGGGAGGTCCTCGGCCAGGTCGAGGACCCGGCTGGCCTGGTCGAGCAGCTTGGCGGGGTGCGGGGGGACCACCTCGACCACCCTGACCCTGATGGGGACGGGGTCGGCGATGAACCCCACGTGGCCGTAGCGGCCGCGGACCACGACGCAGCGCGCCTGCGGCGCGTGGCTGGCCGCGGCCCGGGCCAGGCTGCTAGGCACACCGGTGTCCACCTCGGGGTCGTCCACGAACGCCGTCTGTTCCGGTCCGGCGATCTGCGTGAGGCCGGTGATCTCCGAGAACAGCGGTACTTCCGACCTCTTCGCGACCTCGATGACCGCGGTCGCGCGGGTACCTTCCGGCCGATCGGGTGCTGCGGCGCGCACCACGATGTACCGGGTGCGCCGGTAGGCCGGCCGGCCGAGAAAGTACGCGCGCAGGCTGGCCTCATCCAGCGGGACGGGCACGCTGGCCACGCTGATGCTGCGGTAACGCGCGGGAACGAAGTTGACACCCGGCCCGGTCACGTTCCGCACGCCGCCGCGGGGATGGGCGAGGGCGCGCGGTAGGTATCGGCACGCAGCGACAACCGCAGCGTCTCCAGGCCGAGCGCCCCGGCCGGCCGGATGTTGGCCAGGTTGACGTCAGCGCCGAAACGCCGGACGAACCACGCCTGCTGACCTTCCTGCGGGGCCTCGAAGACCACGCTGTCGGCCCCGGCCGCGTCCACCATCGCGGCGACGACCGCCTCGCGTACCGCGCCCGATCCCGAGTAGATGCCGACCGTCCCGCTGGCCCGGCCCTCGGCCAGGATCCACGTCGCCCCGGCGGCCAGGTCACGGGCCGCCGCGGCCGCCCATTCGCCCGGCGTCATCCGGACCTCCGGGTCCTTGGCCCCCACCTCGGCGAGCACGATGAAATGCTCTGCGGCCTCGGCGATCAGGGCCGCCTTCTCGCCGGCCGCCATCGCGACGGTGCCGGCGGACACCTCGACGCACGGGAACCCCACCGAGCGCGCCCAGCCGAGGAACTCGGCCGCGCGGCCCTGGGCCCAGGCGATCTCGAGCAGCGTGCCGCCGGGCGAGGCCAGCACCCCGTGCGCGGCCAGGAGCTCGAGCTTGGCCTCGAGGTTCGGGTCGAGGTAGGCCACCCCCCAGCCCAGCTTCCAGACGTCCACGTACGCCCCGCACGACTCGAGCAGCCCCGCGGCCTCGCTGACCGGGAGTCCCGCATCCAGGACGTGGGTGATGCCGGTGCGGCGCGGCTTGGTCGTCCTGGCCGGCAAGTCGAGGAAGTCGGGCCGTGGCATGAACGCTATGATAGATATGCCTACACTTTAGTGCAAGAAATCGGGACCCGCCTGAGGGGCGTGCGGATGCCTGTAGATCTTCCTGACCTGGTCAAGCTGATCCGGGACAGCCCGGGCCTGCGGGGCAAGTCCGCCATCGGCCTGGTCAGCGAGATCTTCGCCGGCGCCGACTGGGTGTCCGGCCCGGGCGACGACGGCGCCGTCGTCCGGGACGCCGGCGTCAGCCTCGTCGTCGGTGGCGAGGCGATCCTTCCCGCCTTCGTGGCCTCCGACCCGTACGGCGCGGGCATCGCGGCCGTGCTCACCAACGTCAACGATCTGGCCGCCATGGGCGCCTGGCCGCTCGCCGTGGTGGACACCGTGACCGGGCCCGAACCGGTCGCCCGCCGGCTCCTGGAGGGCATGCGCTGGGCGTCCGGGCTGTACCGGGTGCCGGTCGTCGGCGGCCACCTGACCATCACCGATGGGGTGCCCGCGCTGTCGGCGTTCGGGCTAGGGCGGGCAGACCGGCCGCTGTCCGCACGGTCCGCGGCGCCCGGGCAGGCGCTCGTGGTGGCCGCCTGCCTCGACGGGCAGATGCGGGCCGACTTCCCGTTCTTCCCTTCCTTCGACCAGCGCGGGGATCTGCTCGCCGACGACGTGCGCGTGCTGGCCGAGGTCGCGTCCCGCGGCCTGGCCGTCGCGGCCAAGGACGTCAGCATGGCCGGCCTGGTCGGCTCGCTCGCGATGCTGCTGGAGTGCAACGGGCTCGGGGTCGTCCTCGACCTGGACGGGCTGCCCGTCCCGGCGGGGGTCGCGCTGGACCGCTGGCTCATCTGCTTTCCGTGCTACGCGTTCCTGCTGTGTGTTCCGCCGGAACGGGTCGGCGAGTGCCTGCGTGCCTTCGCCGAGCGCGGGCTGACGGCCGCGCGCGTCGGGACGCTGGACGGTACCGGACAGTTGAGGGTCAGCTCGGACGGCCGGGCCGAGACCGTGTTCGACCTCAGCCGCGAGAGCATCACGAACCTGCGCCGCCCGGCCGGCGCGCCGCCCGGCCTGGGTGCCTCGGGAAGTAGCTAGTAACGGTTTCGAAGCGGCCGGAACCGCTGTGTCGAGGGCCCCGTCTCAGTGTCATGACGAATGTCCTTACAGCGGCCCGGTTGTCCCGGCGCCACCTCCTGCTTCTCCTCACCGCTAGCGTGATCGCGGCCGCCGTCGCGATCGGATTGGCCATCTGGCCGTCCGGCTCGGCCGCTGGGACGGTTCCGGGCGGGGTCAGGGTCATTCCGGACACGGCCAAGGT
>Ga0187806_1000173_pt1 | contig 14996 bp, 11 predicted proteins | sample NC_wetland_sal_i_7_FD_132470 | JGI IMG/M metagenome (GOLD analysis project Ga0187806, IMG submission 132470) | Wetland sediment microbial communities from Neuse River Estuary, North Carolina, USA - ASW_1 | ecosystem: Environmental > Aquatic > Freshwater > Wetlands > Sediment | place: USA: North... | reverse complement strand
CGTCACACCTCGGCGGCTTGAAACCAAGCCTGTACCCTGTCGGAGCACCACATAACAGGACCGCCGCTGCCGGATCCAGATTGTTAACCGTTGACAGTTACGACATGCGGCGAATATGCCTCCTCCCGGTGCGCTCGGCGATGCGTTCGCGGTCGATCTCAGACGGCAGCGCCCGGTGCCCCATCTGCCTCCAGAATTGCTTGATATCTCCAGGTAGTGCTTCCTGCCACGGCGCCGTCCTGCGCCAAATCGAGCCGCTGGCTATCAGCGCATGCTGTCTGCGACAGAACGCCTCGCTCAGCTCTATTCGGTGGCTCCCTTCGCCTTTCGGGGGGTACGGGCATAGCTCGAAGGGACAGCCACGCTTGCAGTTGGATCCTGGCTCTGCGGTTGCGGCCATGCCAACGGTACGAGTCGGGTCGAGTGGAGACCGGTCGGCAGCTAGGCACGGAGGCAGGTCGTTCCTGTTGGTGCGCTCAAGCCGCCGATTTCTGTCGCTGGGCCGCGCTCCACGCTCGGCGAGATTTAGCAGCAAGAGTACGTCGGCAACGAGTTTTTGAGCGCGCGGGTGGAGCGCGGTCCATCCTGTTGACGGCGGAATCCACAGGTTGTGCTTTCGCGGCGATCCGGGGCTCGCTGGACGAGACCCGATCTTGGCGACCACGCCGCTCTCGTCGATCCAGATGAAACGTTCGGGCTGTCGGGTTTCTAGCGCCAATACGGCGAGCTTGCGTGCCTCAACTACGAACGGATGCTCTGCCTGACCCCCAGGAAAGGCGGCCCAGTTTTCGGCGAGCGTGTTGTGATCAGCGCTGCGCCCACCACCGAACTGCTGCGCTGCGCTGTCCGTCAGCGTCCATAGGCATAGTGCGTGCACAAGGGTCAGCCTCGAGAACCAGAAGCGAGAGTTCCGCAGCAGCTCCCGGGCCTGTTCGACCAGGAAGGCCCGGGTCTCAGGGTTAGCATGGGGGTGTCGGGTCCGGCGATTGGCTGCATACTTGAATCCCTGAGCTAGCGCGACCTCCAGGGACAGACGCAGGCTAGATTCCACTTGGGCGCTGCCGCGCTCGCTGACGAATCGCTGCCAGCGCTCGAGATTCGTCCGCGCATCTCGCGCATTTGTGGTCACCGACCCGACGAGCAGAGGCGCGAGCCAGGCCTGAATGACCTTTTTCCTCCATTCCCGCTCCTCCTCGTCTCCTTCCCGAGCTTGGCGGCCGTTGGGCGGCTCGGGCTCGTAGCTCCGATTGCCCGCTTCGCTTGCGCGAGGTGACGACTGTCCGTCAGCGGGATCACCGTCGTCGGGGAGAGCAAGAATACCTCTTAGCGCATCGAATGCGTCATCGCCGCCAGCGCCGATTTCTTGCACGTCTTCCACCCGAATCGGATAGGACGACTCGGAGACCGCGATGTGGTAGAGCTGCCGATAGGCTGGCTCGACTGGATAGTTTGGCTCGTCCCTGCGCCGCTCGGCAACCGTTCTGGCCGCCTCGCCGAAACGACGCACCAGGTTAAGTTTGGCCTCGTCGAGGCTCCGTTGATCTTGTGCCCACAGGTTTGGCCAGCATTTCTCAATCTCGTCGGCGATGGTGCCATGCGCTGGAGCCTGATCGACACAGTCAATCTGGAGTGCTGCTGCGTGGAGGTAAAGGGCCTTCGCGTCGAGGTGCTTCTTAGCCTCCTGATACAGGACAACCTGGAGCCGAAGGTCGGCTCCGGGATCCGTGGTGCGATCGCGAGTCTGGGCGGGCTCCTTCGGGCGAGGTTTCTGAGTCTTCGCCCGGGAATTCATGACAATGGCGATCAGGAGTTCCCGCCCGGGATCATCGAGGGCGTCGCGCTGATACTGCTGATCCGCCATGGCGACGTCGATGAGCCGAGAGCCGAGATAGGCCTGGATGATGCTATGCGGGAAGCGCACCCCGTCCCCGCGTGCCTCCACCAGTCCAAGCTGCGTACCCCAGGTCGCGGCCAGCCGGATGTCGTAGCGCCGCTTGAGTTCTCCGAGCGCACGTCCCACCTCCACGATGATCCCGGGAGGAGGGTCCAGCTTCCGCATGATCTCGAAGTCATCGAACCGAACCTGCAGCCGGTCCCGCTGAAGTCCGATGCAGGCCAGCACCGACAGCTGTTCGACGGTCGCCTTGCGGTCCTCGCGGCTCAGCGGCACCCCGGTGGCAAAGTGCCCGTCGATGAGCGCCTCCATCCAGGTCTTCAGCAGACGCAGCCGAAGATCCACCCGGTCACCACCGCGGGTGTCGAGACGGCTGTCCCGCCTCGACGTGACGTAGTCCATCAACCCCGCTTGCTGCAGCTGGCGAGTGATCTGCAGGTACAGGGGGTTTTCGGTCACGTCAGCGGTCTCCACGACCCAATCGAGGCGCCGTTCGTCCTCGCCCGGATGCTCACGCTGGAGGTACTGCATCGCCGCCTCCTCACTGAGCGGCTCCAGCTCCACAATCGCGGCCTCCATCTCTCGAAGCGGGTCGTGTGGCCGAGAAGCGATGACGAGCGGCAACCGGCGCTCGTTCGCCTGACGAATGGCGAGCCGGATGATATTTACGCGTTCGTTCGCGACAGCGCCGTCAATGAGGGCTTCCTCAAGGCCATCGGCCAGGACCACGATCCGGTCGTTCTTGCACAGCTGCCGCCAGACCCTCTCCCCCTCCGCGTCGGACTGGAAGGCCCCGTACGAGTCCGCAATGAATCGTTTATGTGCGAGATCGCGAAAATCCAGGTTCTCTTGGGCATCCCGCAGCCGCACGGGAACCGGGACCGCGCCCCGCTCGGCCAACAGCTTGGTGAGCAGGACCAAGAGCGCAGTCTTGCCGGCGCCTACCCCGCCGATGACTACGTGTGGACGGCGCGTATCGCGGTCGCGCAGGTCCTCGATTATCACATTGCACAACCGATCCCGGCCGACTACCTCGCCGATCAGGCTGCCCGCGGTCTCCACGACCAGCTGCGGCTCCTCCCGCGCCTTGCGCACGTACGGCCGGCGCACGAGCCAGAGCCGGACCAACAGGAACACCGCAGACGCAAACGCGAGTGAAAAAAGGGGCCCGAGGGTTCCGGCGAGAAGGTCGCAGGAGAAGGTCGTATTCCGGCACGCGGTGTCGACATTAACGCCCAGAAGGCTCGATGGCTTGCCCAAGATCACTACGTATAGCGCCTTGGCTACCGCCGCGAGAAGAATGACACCACCAGCAACGGACACGATCTTGATCATCCTGACCAGCGGGCGGCTGCGTCCCCAACTCCGCCTATCGTCCACGCCTCGGCGTCTCCTGCGGGTACGACGTGACTTCAACACACGGCCGAACGGATCGTAGAGGCGCGACCAGAGCCGCCTCAGCCGTAGGCGCAGGAGGCTTGCCGGGCGGCTCCGCCCAAACCTGTCACGCGAGCGATTCCGGACCGAATTCACCGCCACCACCTCCGCTGCCGCCGATTCCTGTGCTGGTTGGTCATAAATTGGTTAATACCTCCTTTTTGCGTACCCAAATCCAAAGTACTTTAGAACCGGTGGCGAGCATGGGCCGCATCGGCTCATCACGCATCGCCCGCGAGAAGGCCAAGCCTGTTCGCCCGGTCGTGGCATTCGGTGCCTCACGGCGCAGCCTGGCACGCCCCGGCTTCCGCCTTCTTGTCACTGGAGGCCAGCGGTCTTGGATGACAGTGCGGCACATAGCTGGAGCACTGAACTCCTGTCCGGCACGCTCAGGACGCAGGTGATCCCAATTCCGCCAGCGTGGCCAGACAACGGTCCGCGTGCTTGCCCTAGTCGAGCACCAACACGCTCCGTGAGGAGCTGCCGAACGACTTCATAGCGGCGTACGCGCGCGTAGTAACCGCGGAAGCGGCTTGAAATTAAGCACGAAGCGTTTCCGCGGAGACCTCGGGCACGTAGCCACCGGCCGCTATAAGGATCGCGGCCAGCGCCCTGTCTGCGACAGATGCGGACGTGCCGCACATCATCCGAGTCCTTGTATGAGCGCGATTACCGCATCGGGATAGCTGGAAAGCTGGTAAGGCCTGTTCCCGGGTTCGGGCGGGCCGGAATAGGATTTGATGGTCGCCGGGTCCGGAATGATATTGACACTCAGAACCAACTGGTAGCCTGCGCCTTCCCACGGGGCCAGAAGAGGCTGGGCCGCGGCATCCGATATAGGCTCCTGGTCACTCAGATAGACACCGGCGTACTGCAGATGTCCGCCCAGTAGCTGACCCAGGCCGTTTACCTCGCCCGGAGCGTTGTATTGCGCCGCAGCACCCTGGTTTGCTACCAGCGGGCCGCCAGGCCAGCCGGACGGAGTAACGTGACCTCCTATCCAGTAGAGGCCGATCGCGTTATGAGTCGTCAGCCACGCCGTCATGCGGGTAAGGAAGTACGTGTCGTCTTGACCGCCGAAGCGGTGGAAGTCCAGACCCCACTCGGGAATAATAATAGGCTTGCCCGTGAGCTTGGAGAATCTGGCTATCCAGTCCAATCCACCCGGCACGGCGGTCAGGTCTTGCTCCCAATGAAGAGCCCAGTCGAGCGCGCCAGATGCGGTGTGAGGATAGGTGTAGCGCGGGCCGCCGTACCAGTCGAAGATATCGGTTCCCACGTAGTCGACGTAAGCGCTACCGGGCCAGCACTCGGCTACCGATGCCCCCTTGGGGTAAATGGTCCACAAAAACTTGAAATGCTCGCCGGGCACCGATCGCATAGCCGTAACGACTTGCCGCCAGGCGAGGATGAAAGCATCAGGCTCGGCATGCGGTGCGTGCCGCTCGCTCCACTCATACCACCCGCCGTTCATCTCACGACTGAGATTTATGATGGTGTCGGAGAGCCCGTCCCGTACCAGCAATTCACCTAGCTGGTAAAATTGCCGGTTATCAGTGCCCGCCGCCGCCGCGATCAGGCCGGCGCTGCCTGACTTGTAATAGCCGGACGTGGTGTCATCCGGCCCACCCTCGTTCAACAGCGCTTCCAGTCCGGCATCCACGACGCCAGACACCGTGATGGCCTGCGGGCCAGGCGGGGGAGTCTTCAGCAGATCAGCCCACGTGGCCGGGCCGACGATACCGTCGGCGGACAGGCCTTCGGCCGCCTGGAACTCCTCGACTGCGATCTTGACCGCCAGGCCGAAGTCGCCGTCAACGGCGACGTGAGGCTGGACGTTCCAAGCGTTCAGCCGGGTCCGGAGCGTCCGAACCGCGAGGCCAGTTGACCCCAGTCGCACCGTCGGGTTGGTTGACACTACCGAGCGTGTCCGTACGGGCACCGTAACAGCGCCAACGCCGACGCAAACCGCAAGGCAGACCAGGATCACCCGCCACTTCATCCTCGGCGTCTCCCCTTGCCGGCAGGCCTTACTGCTCACCATGCTAGGTCGGCACCGCCGACCGACCGCAGCAGCCTGCCAGCAGTGACGTCGACGAGGTGACGGTCAGCCCCAAAGGCGTCACTAGACCGCCCATTCAGCCGGCAATTATCGTCCGATATTGTCTGATAATTTGGGAGCAATCTACCGGTAAATTGACACTGCGTGCGGGCGACAGGAAAATGCTGAGATGGCTGACTGGCTGGCGGGAACCTGGAAGCTCGTCGCGTGGCGCAGAATCACCGGGGACGGGACGATCAGCTACCCGCTCGGGACCGATGCGCGCGGACAACTCATCTACACACCGGATGGCAGGATGGCGGTTCAGATTTCCCAGTCCAACCGGCCGCCGCTGGCCACTGGCGACCCCCTGGGCGGCGACGCGCAGGCGCGGGCGGACGCCTACTCCAGCTACCTTGCGTACTTCGGCACCTATGAGGTCCAAAACGAGAGCGTTGTTCACCGCATCGACGGGAGCCTGTTCCCTGATTGGTCGACCCAGGAGCAGGTCCGTCCGTTCACGCTCGAGGATGGCGAACTTGTCCTGCGCACGCCGCCGATGCAGGTGAGCGGCGGAACCCCCGTGATCAACGAGCTTGCCTGGACCCGCGAGGACGGATAGCGCCGACCGCCAGAACCGTCCGGGGAGCGCTATGGACGGACCTGAGACAGGAATATCTCGAACGCGTCGGGACCGATGTGCGGGTCGCCTGCGAACGGATACTGCATATTCTTGATCAAGATCAGTGAAATCGTGACCAAGACCGCGAGCGACGCCACCATCGAGGCGTGCACGATCCTGTTCTGCAGCCCGAAGAGGAAGCAGAAGCCGACGGTTATCAGGCCGCCGATGATGAGCACAATCCACACCGGTTCCGGAATCGTCTCCCTCATCGCGACCAGACGGTCGCGTCGCGCCGCCGATAGATCGTTCACGCTGGTCAGTGCCTCCTCGTAGATGACCTGCTGCTGAAGAGACCGTGGCGTGAATCCCAGCACGTCGTCGCGCATCTGGTCGAGGAGAAGCTGTGCCTGAGCGGAGCTTTCATCCTTGGCCATCAACGGCCATTCGGTATCTACGACAGCGTGGGCATAATTCACGGCCAAACCCTGGATGGCCGCCTGCTGGGGCTGCGGAAGCCCGCGCGACAGCCAGTACACGTTAGCCAGCTGATTGGCCTCGTTGTACGTGATATTGCGTCCGCTGTTGAGGCTGTCCGACGCCGCGATCACGACGAACGCCAGGAGCACGCCGTACATGACGCCGATCCCGGCGAAGACGAACCCCGCCACATCATTGTGCTCTCGTCGTTTCGTGTATGGCCATTTATTGTGCATGAGATGGACGCACAGGAAGACGACGACCAGCACCAAGAGCAGGATCGCGATTTCGGAAAAGTCCATTATGCCCCCCGGGCGCTGTATCTTATGCCGAAACGACCGGAGCGGTTCGGGCGCGTGGCGCCCCGGCTTCCCGTAACATCAGTTCAGAGAGCGGCACTCAGGTTAGTATACTGAGATGGCATTTGCTGACAACCCCCGCGTCCGCGATAGGACATAATGTCCCGTCAGCGTTCATAATAGACGGAAGCGGGCGCGAACCGATTGAATCGGGACATCTATACCCGATGATATTACGGGTATTGCCCAATGGCTCCCTAGCGGTATACGTTCGGCTTTAAAGGGAACCGAGCCTGGCGCGCGCGACTAATTTCCTGCGGGGAGGCTAGATCGCCTGGGCCTGGATTGCGTTCTGCCCCAGCAGCCGAGATTAGCCATTCGAGGTCTCGCCGGCTGGGGGAACCAGCCGATTAACGGGGGAATCATAGATGACAGCAGTGCTCGTGGGGTCGGACATCCCGTCCCAGCGCACGAGATCCGCCTCGCAGGTCGCATCGCAAAGGACGCGCGTCCAGAGGGCCCTGCCGCAGGTCGACCTTCAGGCCATCGCGCAGCACATGTTCTCGCTGATGCTGCGCAACGTGAGCAGTGACGGCCTCCCGATCACCGATCCCGCCGACCCGGCGAGCTTCTCGAAGCCGGGATGCGTCATCGCCGCCCCCTCGTACCCCGCCAACCAGCCCGGCGTGGACCAGGACTACGTGTTCAACTGGACGCGCGACGCGGCCATCACCGCGATAGAGCTTGCCGCTGCCGCCATACCGACGATGCCGGGAACGGGCGTCCAGCCGCTGATCGACTACGTCAACTTCGCCAAGGTCTGCCAGGACAACGCGACCCCGACGCTGGCCCACGCGTGCTTCACGATCGAGGGCCAGTCCCGCCCGTGGACCGAGCAGGCTGACGGGCCGGCCGTGCAGACGCTGGCCATGCTCCAGGCGTTCCCGCAACTCGACAAGGCCACCCAGGCGCTCGCGGTCAAGGTCATCGCCAAGAACCTGAGCTTCCTGCTCGGGGCGTACCGGGAGCCGACCTTCAACCTGTGGGAAGAGCACCAGGGCCACTCATTCTTCGTGACCGCGGTGCAGCTGAAGTGCCTGCAGGCGATCTCAGCCAACACCTACGGGATCAAGGTCCCTTCCGGCACGGCCGAGGCGATGGCCTGGATGGAGGGTGCCCTGCAAGCCCACTGGAACGGCACCTGCTACGTGAGCGTGCTGGCGCAGCCTCCCGGCGACGGCGCCCCGGCCCCCGTGACGGCGGGGTACGACCCGAACATCGACATCGTGATGGCCGGCGTTTATGGCGCTGTCCCGGCCACGGACACGAAGCTGCTCGCCACCGCGGCGCAGCTTCGCCGGCAATGGGCCGACAGCGGCTCCGACGTTGTCTACCCGATCAACATGTACGACGCCAGCCTGGGCATCGGTCCGGTACTGGGCCGCTACCCGGGCGACACCTACGACGGCGACGTGGCCCATCCGGTGCCCGGCGGGCACCCCTGGGCGCTGTGCACGTGCAACTTCGCCGAGCTGTACTACAACCTGGCCAACGAGATCGCGACGGCGCAAGCCATCCCGTTTGACGACCTGTCGAGCGAGTTCTTCGGCCAGGTCGGGATCGCAGCCGACGCAAAACCTACAGCCGCGGTCGCCGCCCTGCGGAACGCGGGAGACGCCATGCTCCGGTCCGTCATCTACCACAGCGACCATCTCGAGCTCAGCGAGCAGTTTGACGGCACGACCGGGTTCGCCAAGAGCGTACGGGACCTGACCTGGAGCTACGCGGCGTTCCTATCCGCGGTCCGGGCCAAGACCGCCCGCGACGTCCAGGGCTGAACCGTGGCCGACCCGGAAGACCGAAACACCGGGCGCGCCGGCCAGTTTGCCGACCTGTCGGCGCTGCTGACCGGTTTCGACCGGATCCAGCTGCTCGGCACGGGCATGGTCGGCAGCTACCTGCACGCCATCGACGCGGCGCTGCCCGACGGGGTGCTCGACGAACTCCTCGACGCCTTCGGGCACCTGCCGCCGGGAGCCGGAGCCGGACCCGGAGCCGCAGCCGACGCCGAGGCCCGCGAAGCCCTCGAGGCCGCCGTCTCCTCGGCCGTCCTCGACGATCCGAAGCTGGGCCCCGTAGCCCGGAACCTCATCGTGGTCTGGTACTGCGGGACCTGGACGGCACTGCCGGACGGGTGGCGCGAGGCCTACGGCACCTCGCCGCTGGACACGGACCGCGTCCTGTCGGCCGAGGCCTACCAGGCCGGCCTGCAGTGGGTCGCGGCCGGGGCGCATCCGGCCGGCGCGCTCCAGCAGGGTTACGGGGCATGGTCAGCGGAGCCGGAAGCGCCGAAAGGGGCCCGCACATGACCGGCCACGAGACCTACGACGTGGTGGTCGTGGGCGCCGGGGTCAACGGGGCCCTGATCGCCAAACAGCTCACCCGCGCCAGGCTCCGCGTACTCCTGCTGGAGGCCGGACCGGACACGGCGTCGGCGTTTGACGGTTACACGCGGCACCTGGATCACTTCTATTCCGCCTCGGGCAAGGGCCCCGAGTCAGCCTGGCCCCAAGCCCCCAACGCTCCCCAGCCGGATACGGCCGACGTCCGAACCGGCGACGGCTACTTCGTGCAGGCCGGCCCGCACAAGTACGCCAGCAGCTACTCGCGCCTGCTGGGCGGGTCGACCCTGCACTGGCTGGGGGTCAGCCTCCGGATGCTCCCGGAGGATTTCGAGCTGCGCTCGCGCTACGGCGTCGGCCGCGACTGGCCCCTCGGCTACGCCGACCTCGAGCCGTACTACCGCAGCGCGGAGTGGGAGATCGGCGTGTCAGCCGACGCTGCCGACCAAAAACACCTCGGCATCGAGTTCCCGGATGGCTACGACTACCCGATGCGCCGCGTCCCGCCCAGCTACTCGGACCAGGTCCTCGCCCAAGCCGTCGACGGGATGCAGGTCACCCTCGCAGACCAGACGGCCACCATAAAAATCCGCAGCTACCCAGCGGCGCGCAACTCGATCCCGCGCGACGGCTACTCACCCGCCGGCGCCGTCGACGAGCGCCTCGAAGCGCAGGTCCTCGGCCAGCGGTGCGCCGGCAACACGGCCTGCACCCCGATCTGCCCCATCCAGGCCAGGTACCACGCGGGAAAGACCCTCGCCCAGGCCGAACGCCGCTACCTAACGGTGATCGCGCAGGCCGTGGCGAGCAAGATCCTCGTCGATCCGGTCAGCGGCGTGGTCCAGGGCATCGAGTACCAGCGTTACGAAGACCCCGATTCGCCCCGGCACACGGTCCACGTGGCCAGCGGCCGCGCCTACGTGCTGGCCGCGCACGCCGTCGAGAACGCCAAGCTGATGCTCGCCTCCGGGCTCGGCGGCTCGAACGGCTCGAACGGTTCTAACGGCTCGAACGGCCTGATCGGCAAGGGCCTGATGGACCACCCGGCCCTCTACGCCTGGGGCCTCGCCCCGGTCCCCGTCGGCGCCTACCGGGGCCCGCTGTCCACGTCGGGCATCGAGGACCTGCGGGGCGGCGCGTTCCGCGCCGCGCACGCCGCGTTCCGGTTCGACCTGGGCAACGACGGTTGGCGGCCGGCCACCGGCGCGCCGGACACCACCGTCGCCGACGCGGTAAGAAAGCACGGCTTGTTCGGCACCAGCCTGCGCGACCACCTGGCGGCCACCCTGTCCCGCCAGGTCCGGTTCTCGGTAGCGGTCGAGCAACTGCGGTCAAACGCCAACACCGTAACCATCGATCCGCGGTACCTCGACCCGCTGGGCAACCCGCGCCCGGTGATCAGCTACCACATCGACGACTACACGCTCGCGGGCATGGCCGCGGCGACCGGCGTGTACCGCCAGGTGTTCCAGAGGGCCGGCATCAAAGACTGCACGGGCCCGAACGAGAGCACCTGGTTCCCCGAGGCCGCCTACGACGGCACGTCGTTCCACTACCACGGGATGGGCCATTTCGGCGGCACGCACGTCATGGGCAGCTCGAAGGAAGACTCGGTCGTCGACACCGACCAGCGGAGTTGGGAACACCGCAACCTCTACCTGGTCGGCTCGGGCAGCTTCCCGACGATGGGAACCTCGAACCCCACCCTGACCATGGCCGCGCTCAGCCTGCGCACGGCGGAGCACATGCTCGTGGAGCTGACCAAGTGAGCGACCGGAACAGGGAGGCGAAGTGATATTCCCGCACGGAGCGACGACCCGCACCGACCCCGAAGCTGCCGAACGCGTCATGTACGACGCCGTCATCGTCGGCGCCGGGATCGCGGGATCGCTCATCGCCCACCAGCTCAGCCGCTCCGGCCAGCGGGTCCTGATCCTCGAGGCCGGCCCCGCGGAGGACCTGACGATCGCGGGCTACGAGAACTACGTCACGCGGTTCTACCAGGCCGCCTCCAAGGACAACCAGGCCCCCTACCGGCACAATCCCAACGCCCCGATGCCCAGGAGCACCGACGCCAACCGGATCACGCCCGGGGAGACCGATGCCTCGACCTACCTGGTGCAGGCCGGCCCGTACGCCACGGACACGGTCTACACCCGGGTCCTCGGCGGCACCACGATGCACTGGGAAGCCAAGACGCCGCGCATGCTGCCCGAGGACTTCGAGATGGCCAGCCGGTTCGGCCACGGCCTGGACTGGCCGATCGGCTACCGGGACCTCGAGCCCTTCTACCGGCAGGCCGAGCGGGAGATCGGGGTGTCGGCCGACGTCGAGGACCAGGCCTACCTCGGCATCACGTTCCCGCAGGGATACGAGTACCCCATGCGGGGCCTGCCGCTGTCCTACCTCGACCAGATGGTCGCCGGGGGAGTGGACGGCATGCCGGTCGACCTCGACGGGGAGCATCTGAGCCTCAAGGTGCGGCCCTTCCCGCAGGGCCGCAACGGGATCCCGAACCCCGATTACGACGGCAAAAAAGGCTACGTCCCCGTCGGGGCGGTCAGCACGAGCCAGGTGGACCAGGGGGGCCGCTGCCAGGGAAACAACAACTGCGTCCCGATCTGCCCGGTCCAGGCCAAGTACCACGCGGGGAAGACCCTGGCCCAGGCGCTGAGCAGCGGGAAGGTGGATCTCCTGGCCCAGTCCGTCGCCTACAAGGTGCACACCGACCCCGAGACGGGCCGGGTGACCCACCTGGAGTACCGGGCGTACCGCGATCCCCACTCGGCGGAGTACACGACGGGGACGGCGCGCGGGCGCATCTTCGTGCTCTGCGCGAACGCGATCGAGACCCCCCGGCTGATGCTGGCGTCGGGCCTGAAGAGCACCAGCGGGCTGATGGGCCGCAACCTGATGGACCACGCCTACCTGCTCAACTGGGCCCTGCTGCCGCAGGTGGCGGGCACGATGCGCGGAACCAACTGCACCGGGGGGATCGTGGACCTGCGCGGCGGGTCGTTCCGCCGCCAGCAGGCCAGCTTCAGCATCGACATCCACAACGACGGCTGGGGCTGGGCGACGGGCGCACCCTTCACGGACCTCCAAGCCATCGTGGACAACCAGAACAAGTTCGGGCCTGCCCTGCGCCAGGCCCTGGTCAGCCAGGTCTCGCGTCAGCTCCTGATGGCGTTCATGACCGAGGTGCCGCCCAGCCCGAGCAACCGCGTCACCGTCGACCCGGCGTACAAGGACCAGCTCGGCAACATGAGGCCCGTCATCACCTTCCGCATTCCCGACTACACGATGCGGGGCGTCGCCTACGGACGGCGCCTGGCCCGGCGGATCTTCCAGCGGCTGGGCGCCGAAGACTGCACGGTCTACGATCCGTCGGACTACGGCTACGTCACCTACGAGGGCCAGGGCTACAGCATCCGGGGTGGCAATCACCTGGCCGGCACGCACGTCATGGGGACGACCAAGGCCAACTCGGTGGTAGACGCCACGCTCCGCTGCTGGGACCACGAGAACCTTTACCTGGCCGGCGGCGGCAGCATGCCGTCGATCGGTACGGCGAACGTCACGCTGACGCTGGCCGCGCTCTGCCTCAAGAGCGCGACGCACATGATCGACCAACTCCGCACCGAGTCGGCGCCGCTCGCCGTCTCGGCCCGCTAAGCACGGCAGGTGAGGAACATGACGGATCAGCCCACCATCACCACCATCGAGGAGCTCAACGACTACCTCTACGCGGCGCTGCAGCTCGAGCACGCCACGATCCCGCCCTACCTGACGGCGCTGTACTCGCTGCACCCCGGGAGCAATCCGGACGCGCTGCACCTGATCCGCGTCGTCGCCGTCGAGGAGATGCTGCACCTCACCCTGGTGGCGAACGTGATGAACGCCGTCGGCATCAAGCCCGACCTCACGCAGGACGGTTTCGTCCCGAGGTACCCCGCCCGCCTGCCGGACGGGGAGCAGGACTTCCAGGTGAGCCTGCAGCCCTTCTCCAAGGCCGCGGTCAGCACGTTCCTGAAGATCGAGCGCCCCGCGAAGGCCCCTAGCGAACAGGCCAGGCTGGTCCGGCGGAGCCCCCGGCTCCACGCGAGCGCCAGCCCCCACGCCCACCTGCTCGCCGTCAATCCCCGGGACCCCGAGATGCAGTTCTACAGCATCGGCGAGTTCTACGAGGAGATCATCCGCGGCGTGCACTACCTGCACGCGCAGTACGCCGCGCACGGCAAGGAGCTGTTCACCGGCGATCCCCGCCGCCAGGTCACGCCCGATTACTACTACTCAGGCGGCGGCCAGGTCATCCCGGTGACCGGCCTTCAGTCCGCCCTTGACGCGCTCAGCCTCATCGCCGGCCAGGGCGAGGGCCTGGGCGGCGGCATCTACGACGCCGAGGGCGAGCTGGCTCACTACTACCGCTTCCAGCAGCTCGAGATCGGCCGCTACTACCAGAAGGGCGACCAGCCGGGTCACCCCACCGGCCCGGCGCTGGACACCGACTGGGATGCCGTCTACCCGGTGCTGACGGACGCCCGCCTGGACAACTACCCGCAGGGGTCGGAGCTCCGGGCCGCCGCCGTTCGGTTCAACGAGATCTATGCCGACTTCCTCGACTTCCTCACCAGCGCCTATAACGGACAGCCTGAGCTGCTCATCGAGGCGGTGTGGCGGATGTTCCGCATCCGGGACGCCATGCTCGTGCTGATCCGCAACCCGGTGCCCGGCCGGACCGGGGTGAACGCCGGCCCCACGTTCGACGTGGCGGCGGCGCCATGACCGACTACGCCTTGCTGCAGCGGTTCCTGGACTTCTCCGCCGAGGTGACCGCGTTCAGCACCCTGGACCTGTACGGCACCGGCCAGGCGGAGTCATACCTGTCCACGGTCGTGAACGTGGCGGGGGAGCAGGCCCTGACCGAGCTCCTCGACGCCTACGAGCACGTCCCGCAGACGGACCCGCAGGCCCGAGCCGAAGGGCTCTACCAGGACGTCTTCAGCAGCGAGAAGCTCGGGCCCATCGCCAGGAACGTCATCAAGCTCTGGTACGCCGGGGTCTGGTACAAGCTGCCGCCGGAGTGGACCGAGAGCTTCGGCGCGCGGGAGGGCGACGTCACGTTCGTCGTCTCCCCGGCCTCGTATACCGAAGGTCTGCTGTGGCCGGCGATCGGCGCCAACCCTCCCGGCGCGAAGGCGCCCGAGTACGGCTCGTGGGCGGCGCCGCCCCGCATCGAAGACGCCGGAGCCCCGCTCACGGCGGCGGCACTTGACTAAGGGGGTAGGCAGCCAGTGATCAAGAACCTCGACCGAGAAAAGGTCCGGCTCGGCGTGACGCCCACGCTGTGGTGGAACGACGACTTCCCCTCCATCGACATCGGCATCCCGTTCGGGCAGTGCGTGAGCGAGATGGCCCTGGCGGGCTTCCAGGGCTGCAGCATCGGCCACAAGTACCCCACCGACCCCGCCGTGCTCAAGCCCGCCCTCGACCTGCGGGGCCTGCAGGTCTCGGAGCCCTGGGTGAGCACCTATTTCACCATCAGCGACATGGAGCAGCAGACCGTCGACAACTTCGAGGACCGGCTCGCCTTCCTCAAGGCCGTGGGCGGCACGGATATCGTGGTGGCCGAGTTCGGCGGGTCCTCGCACCTGCAGCCGATCGCCCTGTTCGCGAACCGCCCGGTCCTCACCGACCAGCAGTGGGATTCACTCGCCGGCGGCCTCAACCGCCTGGGGAAGCTCGCCGCCGAGGCCGGGATGCGGCTCTGCTACCACCACCACATGGGGACGGGGGTGATGACCAGGGCGGACGTCGACCG
>Ga0187806_1000170_pt1 | contig 15058 bp, 11 predicted proteins | sample NC_wetland_sal_i_7_FD_132470 | JGI IMG/M metagenome (GOLD analysis project Ga0187806, IMG submission 132470) | Wetland sediment microbial communities from Neuse River Estuary, North Carolina, USA - ASW_1 | ecosystem: Environmental > Aquatic > Freshwater > Wetlands > Sediment | place: USA: North... | reverse complement strand
CTGCTCGGTGCGGCGTGCGGCGAAATCGGCAACCAGGTCCTCATCGGGGTTGCGGAACTCCTCCGCGCCGACCACCCAGATTCCCTTGCACCGCAACTGGTCGCACAGCGCCTCGAAGGTGCGGATCTCATAAACCGTGCGCACCACCCGGCGCCGGCCCTGGCCGTCGGTGCGGTACGTCAGCTCCTGCCAGTCCCCGGACAGCCCGTCGTGCACCGGGACCGTCTCGCCTGCCGGGTAGTAGGTCAGGCTCGACGCGCCGACGTAGCGGCGGACCAGCGCCAGCGCGTCCAGCACCGGCCGGTGCGAGCTGCCGCTGCGGAACTCGAGCACCTCCAGCAGCCTGATCAGGCCGCGGCGGTAGTGGTTGGTGTACGAGGCCCGGTAGGTAGTCTGCACCGTGCGCCGCCAGGCTGGCCCCGACGACTTGTACTCCGCCACCAGGTGCCGCAGGTTCTCCTCACCCACCACCGGGAACACCACCGCGCGGACCGGGTCATCAGGGCGGGCCAGCGACGCGTCGGCCACCCGGAACAGCAGGCCCTCTTTCCCCTGCACCCGCCGGAACGCGTTCACCAGCTCGGTGGTCACCTTCCGCTCAGCCCGGGCCCCGATCCTGTGCACCGTCGACAGCAGCACGGTCACCAGCGCATCGGTGACCTCCCGGCGGCGGCAGAACACCAGCGCCGCCAGCAGCGCGATCATCAGCTCAGGCGGATGCGAGCACAGGTGACTGGGCGACTCGATCATCGCCTGATCCCGCCACTCCTTCAGCGCCGCCGGACTCACATCAGCGAACAAGCCGGACGGCAGACCGAACGAGGCCAGCGCCGTCAGCTTCTCGGTCTCGGCCAGCATCGTCGACAGGCTGACCGCGCCCGGAGAGGACTTGATCCGGCGAAGCAGATCCGGCTCCGCGTCATCCCCGGGATCCTCGCCCGCCCCGGCCAGCGCCAGCAGCCGGGCGATCGTCTCCGGATCCAGCCTGGCCGCGATCCGCCCGGCCAGCCGCTTGCCAGCCTGGAACAACGCTGATCGCACATACCGCTCCACCTGATCCGGCGACGGCGGCTCCAGCCTCCGCACCTGGCACTCGGCCAGGAACTCCTCCCTGACCAGCTCATAACGCCGCTCCCGCTGGGCCACGCCATCAGCCAGGAACCCCGCGAGCTTGGCCCCGTCCTCCTTCCCGCACACCCGGAACCCGAAGTGGCCCCGGATCTCATGCCGGTGCCGCTCGATGGTGCGCCCCGACCAGTCATAACCCGTCAGCTCGGCTTGGTCGGCCCCCACCGCGCGGGCCATGAACTCCACCGCATCCGGATGCAGCTCACCGCGGTTACGGGGGAAACGCCCGTACCGCCCGTAGAACCGCAGCAGCAACGCGAAGGCCAGCCTGCTGTCGCCGTGCTTGACGGCCACTAGGTCGGCCTCATCCTCGCGCAGAGTCCAGTGCTCGATCAGCTCACCGAGGCTCAGCGGAGCAGGAGGGCTCACAAAAGCCCATAATCCAGGACAGGCAGTCTCGACGGGCACATGATCACGAATTTGGCGGCCGGGCGCACGCTTCTTACTAACGGCCCTAGTGCGGCGCGGTGTCGAAGGCCCGGATGCCTGCCGCCCACGCCGCCTCCAGGGTCGCGGCCGCCTGATCGTCGCTGACCGGGGCGTATAGGCCGCCGATCGGGGCGCCGCCGAAGATCATTTCAGAGACTCGAACGCCTGTGCTTCCGAGCGGGATCTGGCGCACGTTCACGCTGGGGTCTTTGTATTCATTTCGAGTTTCAGCCGAACACGCGGCGCTGGATCTCGCGGCGGTAGTCCTCCAGGGTGTTGTCCAGGTGCACGGAGGTGGCCTGGGCGGCTGCTTCGGGATCCCCGTCCCGGATCGCCCGGTAGATTGCTTCGTGCTCGTCGACGGCGGCGTCGGCGTGTCCGCCCACCCCGCGCAGGCCGATCACGCTGGCCTGGCGCTGCAGCATGCGTGCTTCGCGAACCGCGGAGACGAGGAAGAAGTTGTGCGAGGCGGCGGCGACGCCGAGGTGGAAGGTGTCATCTCCCTGGTCGAACTCCGCGTTGTTTCCGATGGTGAAGCCGTGACGGCAGGTCTGGACCGCGGCCTCGATGACTCTTAGTTCGGACGGGCTGGCGCGTTTTGCCGCGAGCCTGCCGGTCTGCATCTCCTGCAGTCGTCGGAACTCGAAGAGCATGAAGATGTGGTCGAGGTTGGTGGGCACGAAGAATCCGCCCCATCGCCTGGCCCCGAGCATGCTTTCGCTGTCCGCGACGTATAGGCCGCGGCCCTTCTGGGCGCTGACCCGGCCAGTCGCGGAGAGGATCTTGACTGCCTCGCGTACCACGGTACGGCTGGCGCCTAGGCGGGAGGCCAGGTGGTTCTCCGTTGGCATCCGGTCGCCCGGCTGCAGGGCAAGCTCGCCGATGAGCTGCAGGATCTGCTCCGCAACAAGCTCGTAGCGGGGCCGGTAGACGCCCGATATCTCGTGGTCGGCGTCGTCGGCCGCGGCCGAGTCCGCGCGGTCGTTCGTCACGGGGGCACCGTCCACGGCTCCTGCCTTCCATCGTCACCGGGCACGCACACGCATGACCTGCCCGGAGTTCCACGCTGAGCATACCCATATCTACCGTACTACGTTAGATAAATACTACTTATTTTGTCATGAAAATGGGTATAAAACGGATTTTAAGCACCGATTAGCGCAGATCAAACGGTAACAATCTGACATAGGTGTTTCGGTAGCCTTGACGGCGTGTCCTCGCTGGCTCCTAATTATGGATGAACATGCAGCTTAAGGTTCACGCCCGGTGGATGGCTCGCAGCGGGCGGACCGCTCCGGACGCGCTCGGCACATAGAGCGTGATAGGTAGTACTTATCTGGCGAGTGCTGTAGCCCGCCGTGGCGACGGGACAGGGCGATCGCACGACGTAATGGAGGTAGCAATGGCCCTGGTCATCCGCGCTGTCCGCGGACGGAGACATCCCAGACCCTCAATCACGCGGGCCGTGCTCGCCATCGGCGTGGCCGCGCTTCTGGCAGGAACCGTCGCCGCGTGCGGCAACGGGAGTTCCGGGAACGCGAGCTCTTCCGGCGGCACGAAGGACGGCTTCACGCAGGCACCGCAGTCGTCCGGCACGCTGACGGTGTGGGTGGACTCAACCCGTGTGCCCGCCGCCCAGGCGTATAAGAAGGCGCGCCCGGACGTGAAGCTGAACATCGTCACATACGACGGCGATGCCAACGGCTCCAACACGTTGCAGACCAAGGTGGACCTTTACGACCGCACCGGCAGCGGCTGGCCGGACGTGGTGTTCAGCGCCGAGAACAACGAGATCAGCTGGGCCGTGAACGCTGGGTTCACCGCCCCGCTGAATGAGGGCTTGATCCCCAGCTCGACCCTGAACAACTTCGCCACCGGTTCGCTGGCCCCGTGCACCGTGAACGGCAAGGTCTACTGCCTGCGCAACGACCTCGCCGCTGACGTGCTGTGGTACAACGCAACGCTGATGGAGCAGTGGGGCTACCAGGTCCCTACGACATGGCCGCAGTACGAGCAGCTCGGGCTCGAGGTCGCCAAGCAGCACCCCGGCTACCTGGTAGGTAACGCCGGGGACACCTTCACCCCGGAGATCTACATGTGGGCCAGCCAGTGCCAGGCCAACCAGATCACCGGCCTGCGCGCGGTGACGGTGAACGTGACCAGTCCCAGCTGCACCCGGATGGCCTCGCTGCTCGACACGCTGATCAAGGTCGGCTCGATGTCGAAGCTGAGCGTATTCAGCACGGCGTTCGACAAGAAGGAGAAGGGAAAGGTCCTGATGCTGCCGGGTCCGGCGTGGTTCGGCGGTGCGGTGTTCGATAGCAGCTCCGGCTTGAACACGCCCAAGGGCCAGATAACGGTCGCGCCCATGCCGCAGTGGCCCGGGTCGGCCACGCCGAGCACCGGTGACGTAGGCGGTGGCCTGTGGCTGCTGTCGGCGCATTCGACGCACCTGGCCGAGGCGGTGAACTTCATCACCTGGGTGACAGGGAACAATGCCTACCAGGCCGACCTCGCTCCAGGTTTGCCGGCGTACGTCCCGGCTGCCGCGGCGTGGCTGGCCAACCAGGCCAAGTCGGGCTACTACGTCGGCAACATCACGTCGACCCTGCAGCAGGCTGCCGGCCAGGTGTGGTCGGGCTGGGGTTACGGCCAGTTCAGCCAGGAGGCGATCTGGGCTTCGGCCATCGACCCAGGCCTGACCGCGGGCAAGACGATCACCTCGATGCTGCCGGCCTGGCAGTCGTCGATCACACAGCACGCCCAGGCCGACGGCTACCGGGTTAGCCAGTGAACCTGGCGCCTGTCACCGGGTCGGCCAGCACGCGCCCTAGGCGCGCGCCCAGGCCGATCCGGGCCGTTCGGGGCCTGAAGGCCGGCCACGCCTTCGTGGCCGGCTACGTGGTCCTGCTGGCTGCGTTCGGGATCGTGCCCAGTGCCTACGGGATCTACTTCGCGTTCACCAACTCGGCGAACTACTTCGCCGGACTGTCCAACTTCACCGCTGCCGCGCGGGACTTCCGGTACCTGCCTGCCGTCGGGCACGTCGCGGGATACCTGGTGATCTGGCTGGTCGCTCTCGTGGTCTTCGTGACCGCGCTCGCGCTGGTGCTTCATCAACTGCCCGCACGCCGGATCGGCAGGCTGGTGCGCTTCCTTTACTACATTCCGGGGGCGCTGGCGGGGGCGGCCAGCGTCATGGTGTGGCTGTTCATGCTCGATCCCACCGTCAGCCCGGCCTCCTCGTTCCTGCGCCTGCTCGGCTACGGCACCTTCGGCCAGGTCATCGAGCCGGGCCACCTGGCCATCTTGTTCGCGATGATCGCGTTCTGGACCGGTGCGGGCGGCTGGATCGTGGTGATGTACGGGGCGCTGAACAACATCCCTCTCGATGTCATCGATGCCGCGCGCATCGACGGCGCCGGGCGGTGGCAGATCGCCCGGCGTATCCAGATCCCGATGTTGCGCAAGTGGATCGTGTACATGGTGATCCTGGCGTTCGCCACCGGTACCCAGCTGTTCGTCGAGCCCCAGCTGATCTCGGAGGCCAGCCTCGGGGTGGCGGGCCGCGACTACTCGCTTAACCAGCTGTCCTATGATTTCGCGTTCCAGAACAACAACGTCAACTACGCCGCGGCGATCTCCGTGGAGCTCCTGGTGGTCTCCCTGGTGGTGGCGGCCGTGTTCGTGACCCGATCGAGATTCTTCGATGCCGACTGACACCGCCGCGCCCACCGTGACCCGCCTTGCCCCCCCGGGCGCCGGGCGCTCTCGGCCGCGCCGCCGCCGGCGCCCGGCACTTGCCGCCGGCCAGATACTCCCCGGGCTGCTGCTGATTGTCTTCCTCGTCTTCTTCGTCCTGCCGGTCATCTGGCTCCTGCTGGCCGCCACGAAAACGGACGCGCAGCTCGTCCAGGACAACCCGCTGTCGTTCGGGTCATGGCATGCGCTGCGGCAGAACTGGGACGCACTGACCGGCTTCCAAGGCGACGTGATCCTGCTGTGGCTGCGCAACTCGGCGCTGTACGCGTTCGTTGCCCTGGCGATCACCCTGGTGGCGGGCATACCGGCCGGCTATGCGCTGGCGATGACGGAGTTCCGCGGCCGACGCGCCCTGCTGGTCACCACGCTGGTGGTCATGCTCATGCCGACCACGACCCTGGTCGTGCCGCTGTTCCTTGAGATCAACGCGGTGCACCTGATCGGGTCGCTGTGGTCGGTCGTGCTGCCGTACTCGTTCTACCCGTTCGGCGTCTACCTGACCTATATCTACTTCAGTACCGCGCTACCGCGTGACCTGCTGGACGCGGCCCGTATCGACGGCTGCACGGAGTTCGAGGCGTTCTGCCGCATCGCGTTGCCGCTGGCCGTCCCGGTGATCGCGCTGGTGGGGTTCTTCAGCTTCGTGGCGAACTGGACCAACTATTTCCTGCCGTACGTGATGCTGCCGGAAAGCAACCAGTACCCGGTCCAGGTGGGCCTGGGGTTGCTGCTGACCGACGTCCCGCAGTTCAACCCGACCGCGGGCACCGCTGCGGTGCTGCGGCCCGAACTCGCGCTGGCCACCCTGGTGGCGATAAGCCCGGTGCTGATCGTGTTCCTGTTCGCTCAGCGCTTCCTGATCTCCGGGCTGCTGGCCGGGGCCACGAAGGAGTGAGATGACGCATGCCGACATCGCAGCCTCGGTGCCGCTGCTCGAGCCTCCCGGCTGGGCCCTGGCCCAGCGGGAGCTGTTCGACCTGCTCGACTCGGCCTGGCGGCGCTTCGCGCTGGACTTCACCGGCCCGGACGGACGGCTGACCTACCGGGGCACGCTCACGTCCCGCGACGGCGTGGACGACTTCTACGAGACGTTCTTCAACTGGCCGCAGCTGTACCTGCTCGGCGGGGCGGACGACCTGCTGGCTGCGGCCGGACGGCACTGGGAGGGGGTCACCGCGCAGCTGACCGGGCTCGGCATGCTTAAGGATGAATACGAGCGCGGATACGACTGGTTCCACCAGGGCGAGAGTCTGCTCCTGCTGTACTTCCTGACCATGGCCGATCGGGCCCGGTGGGCCGATCGGGCGGTCCGGTTCGCCGAGCTGTACGTCGATCCCGCCCACGGCAACTACGACCCGGCCCGCCGCATCATCCGCCGCCCCCACAACGGCTCGGACCCCGGGCGCACCGGCCTGTTCGACGGGACGCACTACCCCTGGCTGGCCCGCGAGGCCCGCAGCTACGGATTCCCGCTCGACTGGCTGCTACCCGACGGCGCGCCCGAGCCCGACCGCGCGCGGGACCCGCGGCTGACCGGGGAGATGACCGCCCGCATGGGCACGGGCGATACCGCGGTGAACCTCGCGGCCGCCGGGCTCGTCTTGAACGCCTGGATCCTGACCGGCAACCAGCGGTACCGGGACTGGATCGAGCAATACGTCGGCGCGTGGCGGGAGCGCGCCGCCGCCAACGGCGGAATCGTACCGGACAACGTCGGCCCGGACGGGACGGTCGGCAGCCTGCTCGACGGGCGCTGGTACGGCGGGCACTACGGCTGGTCCTGGCCGCACGGCTGGTACAGCGTCGGCTCCGCCGCCGCCGTCGCCGCGCTGGCCGCTGGCGCCGTCACCGGGGACGACGGTTACCTGGACCTGCTGCGCCCGGCCCTGGACACGATGATCGAGAACGGCAAGGTGATGGCGTTCACCGAATCGGACTCATCGCTGCCCTCCAAGTGGTCCCCGCAGCTGGCCGAGACTGTGGCCGTGCCGACGCTGCTGGTCCCGTTCCGGCGCAGCGACTGCGGCTGGTTCGATTACAACCCGATGCTGGCGGCTATCCCGATGGCGCTCTGGCACCACGGCTGCAACCCGGACGACCGGAGGCGGCTGGACGAGCTGCGCGAGGCAGCCGGATACGACTGGCGGACCGTCCGCTCCTTCCGCAGCAAGGAGGAAGCCGGCCACGAAGAGCCATGGTTCGCATTCCTCGTCGGCGACAACCCGGACTACCCCGAGAAGATCCTGGCCGCCGCCCAGGCCCAGGTACGCCACCGGCTCGCCCGCATCCAGGCCTGCCGTGACGTTGACGTATCCGAGGCTGACATCCACCTGTGGCAGCAGTGCAACCCGGTTGTCACCGAGGCCCTGGTCCAGCTCACATGGGGCGGCCCGCAGGTGATCTATAACGGGGGGCTGCAGCAGGCACGGATCCGCTACTACGACGCGGCCCGGCGGCGCCCCGGCTTGCCCTCCTCGGTGGCCGCCCTGGTCTCCAGCATCGACCCGGCTGCCACCGTCGTCGACCTGGTCAACCTCGACCCCGAGCACGACCGTACGATGACCGTACAGGCCGGCGCGTTCGCCGAGCACGCTATCGAGGCCGTGCGCTACACCGCCTGCACGGACCGCTCCTGGATCGGCGGCCTGTACGATTACGGGCACAGCGAGCCGACGGTCATCGAGCAGCACGTCGAGGTCGGCGGGCCTTGGCTGACGGTACGCCTGCCCCCCTCCACCCGGATACGCCTGACCCTGACACTGGCTCTGCGCACCCGGAATCCGTCCTACGCCACGCCTTTCGACGGGGATCTTCCGGGCAGCAGATGAGACATTGAGTTCGTGCGCCAGGAGTGTCAACGTTTTCACGTCAGGAGGAACGGCCGCCGGATCTCGGGTCCCTTCGGGCGGCTCGGAGGCAGATTCTCGCGGCCGCGTCCCAGCGCGGCTTGCGTGATGTGCGTGTATTCGGTTCGGTAGCTCGCGGGGAAGCGGTCGAGACGAGTGACGTGGATCTCCTGGTAGCCCCCGGTCCGGACACCACGCTGTTCGACCTCAGCGGTTTTGCGCTTGACGTTGAGGAGATCGTCGGGCGTCATGTGGACGTGGCCACGCCGCGTGGCCTGAAGGCGCGCATTCGGGACCGGGTCCTGGCCGAGGCCGTCGCCCTGTGAGAGACGACCGTGAGCGTCTGGCGGACGTCTTGGCCGCGATCGACAGGATCAGGCGCTACGCTCAGGACGATCGGACGCGCTTCGATACCGACGAACTGCTGCAGAGCGCGGTAGTTCACTGATAGAGATCATCGGCGAAGCGGCACGAGGCATAAGCGAGAAGGTTCGCGCTGCGCTTCCCGAAGTGCCCTGGCGCGTGATCACCGACATGCGCAATCGGGTAAGCCACGGCTACTTCGATATCGATCTCGACGTCGTGTGGAACACAGTGAGGCGCGACCTACCGAAACTCCAGGAATCCGTAAGCCGGATCCTTGCCGAGCTCGACTCGGAAGCAGAAGACTCACGGTGAGTAGCCTTCCGGCCCGGCGCTGACTTGGCTACGGGCACCCATGCCGCCACCGGGCGGCGCTACGAGATCACCAGCCGTTTGGCAGATATATGGGCCCTTACCCTCCCCGGTGAGGAGGGTAAGGGCCCACGGTCATGCGTACGCGGCGATTACGGGAAGGTGGTGATGTCGACCGGAGTCGTGTTGGACGGCGTCGCACCTCCCGTCTCGTTGATGACGTGCTCGATCACGCCGACACCGCCCAGCGACACCGTGAGGATGTCATGGAAGTGGATGCCGGAGCCGGTGGGTGTCTCGAAGGCGTGGTCCGCGATCAGCGAGGGGTCGACATTGAAGTAGCAGTAGCTGCCCAGCCCGTAGGCCGTGTGGGACGTGACGTTCGGGCCCACCTCGTAGGCGGCGTACCCGTCGGATGACCCGTTCATCCAGGCGGCCTGATTGGGCGCGTCGTAGGGCATCTCGTCCTGGAAGAAGATGGTCTCTCCGCCGTTGCCGAACCACTGCACCTGGTAGTTCTGGTAGTGCTCGACGAACAAGCCGGTCGCCAGGACGTTCTGGCCGTTGACGATCAGGCCGTGCTGGGCGGTGTTGATCGTCCAGCCGACCGTGCCAGAGTTGCCGTGGTCGGCCCGCCACGCCCAGATGTCGTCGATCAGGGTGTTGTTGGCGTTCACGACCAGGCTGTTGGTGGCCTGGCCAGCGATGTCGCCGCCGATCCTGAAGAACGTGTCCTGGACCGAGATCGGGTTGGCCGCGTGGTTCGCCGACGAGCCCGCGGGACCGATCTGCAGCAGCGTGTTGGAGTTGGTCGTGCCGCCGTCGAAGATCATGCCTTCGATCCGGACCCCGTCGACGTCAGCGACGTGCATGGTGTCCACGCCGCCGATGGGGATCAGGGTCGGCATGCCGATGCCGAGGATGATCGTGTTGGGGTTGTTGACGTTGATGGTCTGGTTGATGTTGTAGACGCCGGGGGTGAAGAACAGGTTGCAGCCCTCCGCCAACGCCGCGTTCATCTGCGCCGCAGAGTCGGACGGTGTGACCACGAAGAAGTCGCTCATCGGGACCGACGTGCCAGGCGTCGAGCCGCTGGCCCAGCTCGGGCCGGATGCGTTGGTCCGCAGTGCCGGCGCGAATACGTTGTAGTTGCCTGAGGAGTCGACGTAGAGGTACGGGACGTCCCGCGATACCGGCGTGGTGGCCAGCGTCGTCATCGGCGGGCTGGGGAAGCTCTGCGCCGGCGCGCCGGTCACGCCTGCGAACACCATGTTCCAGACCGACCCGCTCCAGCTGCCGAAGTTGCTGTCCTGGGAGTACCACTGCTGTTGCGACGCACTGGAGACCTGGCCGCTGACCTCGCTGTCGGAGATGTAGCCGCCGCTCGCGTAGCCATAGCTGGCCGGATACAGCTCCAGGCCGCCGTGAATGTCCATCCGGCGGAACGGCCCGGCCTGGGCGACTGCCCAGCGGTCGCTCCCGGCCGACGGGGTGATCTCCATGTTCTCCACGGACCGCCAGAAGTTGTCCGTGGCGTTGCCGGTGCCGTCGAACGAGTCCACCGTCATGTCGCCGTTGATCGCGACTTGATCCGGGTTCTGGCCGAGGCCCTGGGCGGACACGTAGTAGCCGATGTTGTCCCCGACGCCGTTGTAGGTGCCCGGATCGAAGAGCTCGGCGTAGCGCGCGGTGCCGAACTGGTTGACCTTCTGCGCATTGAAGATGGTGTTCAGCGTGTTATTGATAGTGGTGACAGACTCGCCCGGGGTGAAGATGTCGACGTTCGGCCCGAAGTTGGGCTGGTTGGACTGTCCGGTACAGCCGGTGCCCGCGGCGCTCACGGTCCAGCTGAACGTGGCCGAGCCGGACGCCCCGGTGGTGTCCTTGGCCGTCACCGTGACGCTGCCGCTGCCCGCGGCCGTCGGAGTGCCCGAGATTAGGCCGGAGGAGCTGATGGACAGCCCGGCCGGCAGCCCGGTCGCGCTGAAGGTCAGCGTCTGCCCCGAGGCCGAGTCGGTGGCCTGGACCTGCAGGCTCACCGCGGTGCCCACGGTCCAGGACTGGGCACCCGGGTTGGTTACCGTCACCACGTTGGCGCCCGCGGAGTTCACCGTCCAGCTGAACGTGGCCGAGCCGGAGGCCCCGGTCGTGTCCGTGGCCGTCACGGTGACCGTCGAGGTGCCCGCCGTGGTCGGGGTCCCGGAGATCAGCCCGGACGAGGAGCTGATCGACAGGCCGGCTGGCAGCCCGGTCGCGCTGTAGGTCAGCGTCTGCCCCGACGCGGAATCACTCGCCGAGATCTGCAGGCTCGCCGCGGTGCCCACGGTAGAGGTCTGACTGGCCGGGGTAGTGACGGTGACGATGTTCCCCGTGCTGTTGGGTTGGACCTCGATGCCGTTGACCTGGGCGTTGTCCTTGACGGTGACGAACTGGATGGTGACCGTCCCGGTGCTGCTCGCGGTGATGGTGAACGGCTCGATCACCCCGATGTACTCCCCGCCGGCGGTGGCGAAGATGTCGAAGTTGGTCAGTACCTGCGCCCCGTTGATCAAGACGTTGAAGATGCGCGACCCGGCCGTGGTCCAGTATTCCTCGGCGAAGTGCAGCCGCACCGTGTAGCTCGCGCCCGCGGTCAGGCCGGGGATGGTGTAGGTGAAGTTGCCGTAGCGGTTGTGCTGGTAGACGGATTGGGGCGCGGGATTGGTCAGGCCAGTGGTGGTGATCGCGTGCGTGGTGCTCGCGGTCGAGCCGCCGCTGAAGTCCTCATCGGCCACGAACGGCGCGGCCGCCGGACCGCCAGCGGAGATATCCACGCCAGCCGCCGCGGCCGATGCCTTGGGGGTGGCAAGGCCCGCCACCAGCGCGGCGAGCACCAGGGCGACGGCGGCGAGGACGAGCGCAGCCCCCCGCCGGGACCTCCAGGCCCGTTTGCCTGCGGCGTGCGCCCCGGGGGGGCGCCCGAGCAAGGTCCGCATGTTCATAAGTCCTCCGATGGGCCAGCTCTGTACAGGGAGACACGAGAAGGGAAGGCTTGTAGGGCTTAGTACAAGACTTATTTCATAACGAAACGTAACGCCGCCAAAACTAATGGTCAAGTGTCGCGATGACGGGACTTTCGTGCCTTTCTGTAGAAATCGATCCCGTGCCGCGACCGACCGGGCTGCGGGGAGGAATCGGCGGTATCCGCCATGGACACTGTCGAATCCTCGACGTCATACCCGGCCAAGGGAGCTGATCGCCCAGCCGTATCTGGTCCGCGTCATCCGCAAATGCGAGTGGTACGGGCCGTACCTGGCGACCGCGTTACTCAGTGGGCGAAGCTGAACGAACCGCGCTGCGCGGCGTGGATTGGCCACCTGGAAGGACGGCATGCCCCCGGGATAAGCGACATTTCGGCCGCCGTGCCAGTGTCCTACCACCTGCTGCTCGGCCACGGCCTGGCCGCAGGCGATCCGCGCGCACCGCTCCGGTGCGGAGGTGTGCCGCTGGCTGGGTACTTCGCCTAGTCGCTACTGGACAACCTGCAATGGGCGGACGGCTACTGGCCCGGTTCGGACTGATCTATGTCGACTTCGCAACCCGGCGGCGGGTACTCAAGGACAGCGGCGCAGCCTACGCGGACATTATCAGGACACAGCGCGGTCGTTCGGCAGACGGCCCGGTGGCGGACCGTGCGTCGTGATCGCCGACGGGCGCACCTGCGTTCTTAGACCAACACCCGCCTCATCGCGCTGGACCTGTCCCCTCTGGCTATCCAGGTCCGGCGGCGCTGGCCACCGCTGCTGTTGGCGGGTAGCGCCGTTGAGGAAGTCCTCCATAGGTAGCGTGGCCGCGCCGAGCGCGACCGCCTCCGGTCCGAGCTGACCGAGCTCGATCGACGCGGCGGCGAACGGGTGTCGCAGCGAGTGCCGCTGCGCAGATTCGCGGATCGCCGGCAGCAGCCTTCCGCCAAGCAGCAGGCCGGCCCAGCCACCCAGAATGACCCGCTCCGGATGGAACAAGTTGATCAGGTTGCCGATGCCGACGCCCAGGTATTCCGCGGTCTCCGCCAGGACGGCGTCTGTCGTAGGCGACGAATCGGCGGCGATGAGCGCGGCCAGCATCGACTCCTCGTCGTCCGCGGACAGTGCCGCCGGGCTGCCGCACTGGTCCAGGATCGCCTCGGCGCCCACGTATGCCTCGAGGCAGCCGGCCGATCCGCACCGGCAGCGCCTGCCGCCCACCACGATCGTGGTGTGCCCCCACTCCGCCACGGTCGAGGTGGGCCCCTGGTAGGTACTGCCGCCGGAGATCAGCGATGCGCCGACGCCGGATCCGATCAGGACCACCGCGGCGTTCCTGACGCCGCGCCCCGCGCCGAACCAGAGCTCGGCCTGTCCCATCGTCTTGGCGCCGTTCTCGAACTGCAGCGGCAGACCGGTGTGCGCTCGCAGCAGCCGCTCCAGCGGCACCGCGTCCCACCGGTAGGTCTGGGCGTGAACGAGGACATCGGGACCCTGCTCGACGATACCCGGCACGCCGATCCCGACTCCGAGGACCGCCGCGGGGTCGATTCCCCCATCGGCGAGCACCGCGTTCAGCCCGGCCGCGATATCCCGGACGGCCACGTCCGCCTCGTGCTCGGCGGGGTTGAGCGGGTACTCCGCCTTCGCGCGCTCGGTCATGGCCAGGTCGAACAGCTCCACCCGGATCCGGGTCTCGCCGATATCGACACCGATCACGTAGCCGTAATCCGGGTTGATGTCGAGCAGCACGCGCGGCCGCCCGCCATCGGAGTCCTCCGAGCCAGCCTCGGTGACGATGCCGTCCTGAAGCAGCTCGCGGACGACATTGGTGACCGACGCGGCGCTCAGCCCAGTCGCGGCACTGAGATCCTGGCGGCTACCGGGGCGGCTGAAATACAGCGACCAGAGAACGGCTGCCCTGTTTTCACGCCGCAGGTCCCGAACCGTGCCACGCCGTCGACGCTGCATCCCCACCCCCTAATTCGAAGCTTGTTTTTAAACTACCTAATAAACGAAGCATAAACGTAGTGTTCGTTGCCTGGCGGGTCTCCTTGAGGTCGGGCCTCCGCGAGCGGCCAGGGCTGGCGGGGCGGCCCCGCCACCGCCAGCAGGAGGCACGGCATCAGCCGAAAGAAGGAACTAAGAGCCTCGGGCGTGACCGGTTCGTCGACGGCACCGGCGGTGTCCCGACCCGCCGGCTTCCAGGGCCACGACCACGCGGTCGCCGTCCTCATCCAGCCCAGCAACGGCGACATCATGGTCGTCGGCAAGTCCACCAACAGCCCGAGCGTCACCGACCTGGCCCTGGCCAGCTACCTCGGCTAGCCCGCCGTCCCGCGCTGCAACCCAGCGGCCCGGCCCCGACGGTCGCTACCCCTGCCGCCGACCGCGTGCCAACGCTGCCTGCCCCGCCAGACCGAGAGACCCGCCGGTCTGGCGGGGAAGCCCTCATGATGGCTCTTGGCGTAACCGTGGAGGAACTACGAGCGGTGTTGTGACAGGATGAATCCGATGCGCACCTACACAATCGTTGTGGAGCACGAGGACGGCGGCGGCTACTTCGTAACGGTCCCGGCTCTGCCTGGGTGCTTCAGAACCGCGCCGCCAGTCACCGCATGTGAGCTGGGTAAATGTTTACCGCGAAAGATCGAGGCAAGGTGATGAGAAACCCGCCACGGCTGCCACTCGTACAAGTATCGCAACCTTCCTGAATGTGGCAGTCCCCGGAATTTCGAATTCATTCTCTTCTCTTCGCTTTAAGGCACGGCGCTTGAATGAGGCTTGCTCCGAACACTGGTACGGTTCCGGCCGGGGTCAATAAGTTCCTTCTGCTTCACGAGCGCCAAGTGATCAGCGTTAATCAGCATCCCGCCGTGCTGATCAGGCCAATTTTGTGTCCGTGGCTGTCCGTGCGATGCGCGGACGGGAGCCCGCGTTTACGGACGTACTGCGGACAGCGGCGCTGAGGTCGGACCGATCTTCCGCGGCTACGCTGACCGAATCGAGCGTCGTCTCTCAGCTGCTCGGATTGGTGGCGGCGGCTTATACCCGATCTATCCGCACGATGGTGATCAGGTCCCCTTCGACCTCGTACAGCACCCGGTAAGAGCCGACGCGCAGCCTGCAGTAGGCGCCGCGGACGAACGCGCCCGGAGGCGCTGGATCGTCAGCTAAGGCTTCCACGGCGCGGTTGACGGCCATCATCCCGGCTTG
>Ga0187806_1000169_pt1 | contig 15067 bp, 9 predicted proteins | sample NC_wetland_sal_i_7_FD_132470 | JGI IMG/M metagenome (GOLD analysis project Ga0187806, IMG submission 132470) | Wetland sediment microbial communities from Neuse River Estuary, North Carolina, USA - ASW_1 | ecosystem: Environmental > Aquatic > Freshwater > Wetlands > Sediment | place: USA: North... | reverse complement strand
TCCTGATATGGTTTGACGACATATGCACTTGCGCCCAGTTGCATTGCACGCTGTTTGTGTTTGGCAGCAGCGCGAGAGGTCAATATAACCAGAGGGAGAGTGCGGTACTGCTCTTGAGCACGTACGGTTGCCATGAGTTCATAGCCATCCATACGAGGCATTTCGATATCAAGCAACACTGCTGCCGGTGCCTCATTGGTGATCATCTCCAACGCTTCTACCCCGTCACGGGCTGTCTGCACCTGCCAACCGTGCTGTTTGAGCATATTGCCAACGACGCGACGAACACTGGGGCTATCATCGACTACGAGCAAATAATTGCCTCGTTTTGCCATGACTTTTGTTGCAGAAGGAGGTGCAAATACTGTTACACCGCGACGCTCTGCGGTCGGGGAAGCCACCACCGTTGCAGTCGATTGAGCCACTCCCTGTGGCGTTGATACCACAACACCTTCACGCCAAGTCGGTATAGCCGCCGAGCCTACCAAGCTGGGACGGTTGGCAATAAGCTCCATCAGTTCAAGAATCAAAACTACACGCCCATTACCCAGGACAGTACCACCGGCTACACCACGCACATGACGCAAATGTGGCCCCAGGCTCTTCATCACCACATCCATTTTACCCTTGATTTCATCGACAACTAATGCTACCTTGTGACCACCTGCATTTACGAGCAGTAGTGGGGCCTTTTCATCAATCGCACTCACTGGCACCCCCAACAATTGTGCCAGAATACTGAGCGGGTAGAGTTCATTGCGCACGGCGATAACCGGTCGTCCGTTGAGTGTTGAGCGTTTGAAGTTGTCCAATCGGCCAATCGATTCGACTACCACCATAGGAATAGCAAACTGGTGCGTAGCAGCACGCGCGATCATGGTATTTTGGATCGCTAGACTGGTTGGAAACTTCATGGTAAAGGCTGTACCCTGACCCGGCATAAACTCGATCTCAAGCGTGCCTTTCAGGCGCGCTACACTATCACGTACCACATCCAAGCCAACGCCACGGCCACTTTCCTCGCTCAACACCTCGGCGGTTGAGAAACCGGGCTGGAAGATGAGGCCGAAGACATCATTATCACTAAGAACCTGATCTGGTTTAATCAGGCCACGGGCAATAGCCGCATTACGTACACGTTCGGGATCGATGCCGGCGCCATCGTCACGCACAGTAATGACTACCAGGTTGCCCTCATATGCAGCCGACAACTTGATCTGCCCGACAGGGGACTTACCCTTCTGTTGACGAACTTCTGGCGTCTCAATGCCATGGTTGATTGCGTTCCGTATGAGGTGCAACAATGGTCCGGCAATCTCTTCAGAAACGGTGCGATCTATTTCGGTAGATTCACCTTCCAACAGGAACTCAAACTCTTTATGCTGCTTGAGGGCGACCGAGCGAGCAGAACGATAGAGACGCGGGGTCATCACGGAGAGCGGCACCAGGCGGGCCTTGAGCAGGCGGTCTTGGAAGGTGGTGTTCAGGCGGCTCTCACGGGCAAAGACGCTTTCACATTCACGAATGATGGCTTCCATCTCAGCACTGAGTGTTGTCATATCCGATATGCCTTCGCTCAAACCACGAGTGAGCTGATGGAATTCAGTGTAACGGTCCATTTCCAGCTCATCGAACTCTGCCAAATGCGATGCTCCAGCAAGGTCTCTTGGGCTGCCACCACGATAACCATCCAGGGTATACACAGTGTTCTGGTTACCGTTTCCAGGTACTACTTGCAATGCGCGTCCGCTTGGCAAGGTCGCAGCTTCAAAACGGGTCTCCAACTTCTGGCCTACATCACGCAGACGTGTACTACTTATACCGACATCTGCAACAAGGCGCACCAGGCGTTCAATGCGCTCCTCCAGGACATTGCGATTCACGAGTAGCTCACCAAAGAGATTGACGAGCTCATCCAACTTCTGCAGACGGACGCGCACACTCAGATCGCCCCGGCTGGCTGCTTGCGCATGGGTTTCAGCAGGAAGAGTACCAGCAAGCACTCCGGTAACGGGGGAAGATTCGAGTATGGCCTCCTCATCGGCATCAAGCTCTTCCTCAGAAACACTGCTTACTTCGCCAAGAAGCGCTACATAGCGGGTGCGAAGGGCTTGTGCCATAGACTCAGCATTGGCACGTTCAGCCTCTCCACCATTGATGAGCACATCGAGGGCTTCTGCTGTATCCAGAATGATGCTGAGGACGGCCGGTGAGATGGATGTATTGCCTTCCATTACACTGTCAAAGAGATCCTCTGAAACATGGCACAGGTCGGCAATTGTACGAAATCCCATCATGCCCGCTGCACCTTTGAGTGTATGGGTGGCACGACGAATGCCCTGGATGAGGTCACGATCCTCAGGTGATTTTTCAAGAGCTGCCACACGCATGCTAATCGTTTGTAGGTGTTCTTCCGCCTCGAGGCGGAAAATCTCGGCTGCTTCTTCGCCAAACTCACCGCCAAAGGTTACCTGCCCCGGTGTCGAAAAGCCCACAGGGGCAGATTGAAAGGTAGACTGAGTAGGAACTGATATGGATGTGACGGAGGATGCTGGCTGTGCTGTTTGTGTTGGTGCAGGAGCGTCTAATTCCGCTGTCTCTCGTGCTTGATCTGCAAAATTTGCGGTGTGGGGAGTAGACAACTCAGCAGGCACAGATGACAATGCATTTTCGGCTCCTATCAGCCTGTCAGTGAGATTGTTGAGGAACTCACGACGTACTTGGATCTCTATTTCGTTGCGTACTCGGGCCTCAATCTGCTGGAGTGTTTCGCGCTTCTCAGAGCCGGACAGGCGTTCCTGTAACTGTCTGCTTGCTTCGAGTTCTTGAAGCACTTCATTACGTATTTGCCGCTCTAATTCAGCACGCGCCGCCAGGGTAGATGAACGGGATTCGTACTCATGGCGTAGTTCTTCACGTACCTGCGCTTCAATTTCGGAACGTAGAGATTCCACATCACCTCGTCGCTCAAAGGTCACACGTTCTTGCAGCATTCCAGGTTCACGGGCAACGCGCATTTCCCAGGGTGTCCAACCAGGATCTTGTGTGAGTATGCGAGCAGACGTTTCTGCCTGCAATTGCTCAATAACAGTCCCACAAGCACCTACAGAGGTTTGCAACTGGTGCAAGATGCTCTGCATCTGTTCATCCGTTGTCACTACACCATTTGTCATTTGGGAAAGCAATTCGAGCACTTTCTTCAACTTGCTATTGGCCACCCACATAACGGAAAGCGGCAGGTAGCGCCGCACTTGCTCGGGACTATTGCGCAAGTTCAGGCCCATAGCCTGGCCTGCCCAATCCTCCATACGATCCAATGCATCCTTTGAACCATCCAGGAAGCTTCTAAACTCAGCACGTTGCGTCTCAATGACCGAAGCAATCATGCGTAGCTGTGTCAACAAGCTCTTCAGCGAGGTAGCTTGAACCTCTAATGCCCGAGTTTCTTCTTGCATTTCAGTGTAAACACGAGCAAACGAAGCCCCCGAAGTGGCGGGGTGTGCATTTAGAGGGAGAAGCTCTGTTTGTTTGCCTCCACTCACAGTTTGCGACTGAGAGTCCGAAACTGGTTCACCTTTAATTTCTGACGACGAAGTTGGTATGAGAGGTGCAGTTTTGGCATTAGATGGCTGACCTGGCGTTGTAGCTAGCCTCTCTAAGGCACTGGACCTTTCAGGCTTAGACGGTGTAAGGGCTTCAGATTGGGTATCCTGCTCGGTCTGCTCTGCGACATGCGATACCGGGACGGGTTCTTCTGGCCAGCCGATCTCTTCACCTACAGCCACAGTTGGAGTACGGAAGGAGGCCAGCATTTCATCAATCGATGGTATCGAAAACTCAGAAGGCGCTCGCTTTTGGGTTATGCCTGGTTGCTGCTGATCACTGTGATCAGCAACCTGCTTCTGTTCTAACTGAGCGGACGACTCAATCATGATGCGATATTGAGTATAATCGGCATCGTCTTCTGTAATGACTGCCTGCTCGTCGACACCGTCGTGAATACCCCGCAGAAGGTGCTGCATGCGACCGAGAGATCGCTGTAAGAGGCCGATTGTGGGCGCGTCAAGTGTGGCCACACCATCTAGCACATCGCCCAGGATATCCTCCATGCCATGGGCCACATGGGCTAAACCAGGAAAATCCATCATCGAAGCAGAGCCGCCAATGGTGTGGGTGCGGCGATACGTCTCCTCAAGGGCATCTATATCGTCGGGTGACTGAGCCAAACGCCCAAGGTTTGTCTCGATCTCCGGCAAATAACTATTTACCTCTTCGATAAACGATTCGAGGACCGATAGTTTGTCAAATGCATTCGACATGCTGCGAGCACCCACTCATTCTAGTCTCATCCAACATGAGAGACCGGCTTAGCTACTGACCATTGTTTGGGAAAGACCATTGGTCAGAGTCATACGAGGATTGATTTGGTTGAGGGCCAGCCAGGCGTCGCTGACGGGATGTCGGCCCTTGTCCTGTTTGCCCTGGTTGCTGTGACTGTTGCAATGGACCAGAGTTCAGCTGTTGTGAGAATGCGGCCTGGCTTGGATGGGTATAGAATGATTGAATTTGACCTCCACCCCCTCCTCCGGTGCCAAATTGCTGCTGCCCGTTAAAACTCTGCTGGCTCTCGAAGTCATTCATCTCAGCAAAGTTTGATTGACTCCCAAATTGCTGTTGTCCCCCAAAGCTGGGCTGAGCGGTGAACGATTGCTGCCCAGCAAAGCCGGGTTGACTAGGAAACTGCTGTTGTCCTCCAAAGCTGGGCTGACTGGATAAAGATTGTTGCCCACTAAAGCCTGGCTGGCTAGTGAATTGCTGTTGTCCCCCAAAGTTGGGCTGACTGCTAAACTGCTGTTGTTCACCGAAGCCGGGTTGACTAGGTAAAGATTGTTGCCCACTAAAGCCTGGCTGGCTAGTGAATTGCTGTCGCTCACCTAAGCCAGATTGGCTGGGGAATGATTGCTGGCCACCAAGGCCTGGCTGGCTAGTGAATTGCTGTTGTCCACCTAAGCCAGGTTGGCTGGGGAATGATTGCTGATTGCCGAAAGGAAACTGTCCAGAACGGGCAGTCAATGCTGCGACGGACCCTGAATTTCTCGGCTCTGAAAGGGGCGGGAAGTTCATAGAGAAGTTTTGTCCCCAATCGTTGTCTATGCTAGCCCCTACACCTACAAGGTCGGTCTTCTCCTCAGGTAGCGCAGTGATAGAGGTCATACCAGGGAACAGATCCATCATCTCATTACCGCGTTCGGGCAGACGGAAGGTAGAGACGGAGGCACGCAATTGTTCAGATAGCTCTGAGAGGTAGCTCACGCTTGCTGCGGCTTCCTGTGTACCCACGTTGGTCTGGCGGGTAATTTCTGATATCTGACCCATTGCAACAGCGACTGCTTCAGAAACCGCAGCCTGCTCATTGGCAGCGTGGGCTATACTCTCAATCATCTGTGCCTGTCGCTCGACAGCACCGTAGATAGAGTTCAAAGAACGCCCGGCATCATCTGCCAGTTGGGAGCCTCTGACAACCTCCTGTGTGCTATCTTCCATAGCGACAACTGCTTCATAGGTATCACCTTGGATGCTTTTGACGAGTGTGGCAATACGCTTGGTAGATTCTGTAGAGCGTTCTGCCAATAGACGGATTTCGTCAGCGACCACGGCAAATCCGCGGCCGTGCTCACCAGCCATAGCGGACTGAATAGCAGCATTGAGAGCGAGAAGGTTAGTTTGATCAGCAATGTCTTCGATGATACGGACGATTTCGCCGATTTCGTTGGAGCGTTCACCCAGACGCTTGATCTTCTTAGCGGTTTCCTGCACATTCTCGCGAATGAGCATCATACCCTCGATTGTCTGGCGCACAGCTTGCTGGCCACTGCTGGCGTTGTTCAGGGCATCTTGTGCAGCTTCGGCACTGAGTTGGGCATTATGAGCGACGTTCTGAATAAAGATTGCCAGGGCTTCCACGGCCTCGGTGGTATGTGAAATTTGGGCCACCTGAGTTTCGGATGCCTGGGCGAGTTCAGCGGAGTTATCAAGGATACGACGAGTTGCATTGGTGACCTGGACAGCAGTGGCTTGCACCCGTCCGACAACCTTGGCAAGTTCCTCTATCATGTAATTGAAGGAGTCAGCCAAGACACCCAGGGTGTCAGGTGTTACCTCAGCCTGGACACGTAGATCACCGTCACCGACGGCACTCACCTCTTGGAGGAGTTTTTCAATTTGTGCTTGTAAAGCTGAGGCATCACCGCTACCGCTTCCTAGTGAGACTCCCCCTTGCGCGGTCCCCTGGCCGTCGAGTAGGGTGTTCAGCGACATCGAGAGCATAGCGAACTCGTCCTCACCGCCGACTGGAGCACGTATTGTACGATCACCGCTGGCATAGTCACGACAGACATCGACGAGTCCCAGCAGTCGATCCTTGATCTGACGCTGGACAAAGTAATTGATGGTCAGCACCCCAAGCAACACCACAATCGCACAAGAGATGACCGCCAACACGAACGATGTTGCATCACTGGCATTGAGCCGCTGAGAGGCATACCATCCGAGCAAAGCAATAAAAACGACAGGGATAGCGGCTGAAGCATACATTCCTACCTGCATCAGCGCATTGATAGTCCATCCACTTCTGTTACGATCAGGATTCATGCCCCTGGCCTCCTAAATTATGAACTTACTCCGCAGGAAAATACAAGAACAAAAACATGCATAACACTAGAGCCTTCAAACTCTGATCTTGCTTGTACCATCTATAGTTCTGCTGCATAATGCTGCATTTTGTCAGCAAACAGCAAGCGTGCTGCATCAAGCAAGACAATTACACGTTTACCGAGTAATGCGCTTCCAGAGACATAGGGCATAGCCCATGCTGGAATAGTGGCCTGACGTGTACTTGCATTGGTGATAGAAGTTTCAGGGATCAGCAGCATTTCACTGACACTATCCACAAGCAGGCAAATCACCATTTCATTGTATTGCACCGACAATAGGCGAGTGAGTGGATCGTAGGGAAGCTTCTCTAATGCTAGAAAAGCACGCAGGTCGACCACAGAAGCGATGGAACCACGCAGATTGATCACGCCAATGACCCAGGAGACGACGTTAGGAACAGGGGTGACATCAGTAAGACGTTCGACACCCTGGACATATTGAGCTTTGATGGCAAACTCACGTTCAACGAGTGAGAAGGCAAGATAGTGCTCACCAGCAAGAGCTGGCATCGCTGCTACAGCGGCACCATCTGTCTGTAATTGCCTATTTTGTGCAGGCTGCGATGGCAATGCAGGTGCAGAAGAGGATGATAGAGTCCTCGCCTGCTGGATGAGCGCATTGCGTTGCAGCGCTTTCAGTTCTTCGCTGGCCACAAGACCACTCCCTACTCGTCTGTGGGACGTTGCCGGAGTAACCTGTCTGATGCAAAACTATGCACAACAGGTTGTCGTCTCCCATGACGATTGTCCATTAGCTAAACAAGGCGCCGAACACTTGCTACCAGATCATCTCCGTTGAACGGTTTCGTTATGTACAAGTCAGCACCCTGTCTCAGTCCCCAGGATTTGTCCAATGGGGTATTTTTACTTGTCAATAAAATAATCGGTATGTGTTTACTTGCCTCCATACTTTTGAGCCTCCGACACAGCTGAAACCCATTCTGTTTAGGCAAGACCACATCAAGTACAATGCATTGAGGACGTTCTCTGAACACTTTTTCCATGGCCTCGTCGCCATCAACAGCAGTAACGACCTCAAAACCACTGTTGCGCAACGGGGTAACAATGATTGTCAATTCCGTCCAACTATCATCCACAACAAGGATCTTTTGCCCTGGCATCCTATTATACCTTTCTCCTCGACCGCATCAGTAGTAGTGGGAGAAAAAGGCTACTGTACTGATGCATCGATACCTGATTCTTCTCACCAGGTATAGCATGAAAACGACCTAACCGCGACGTCTGAGGCGGGGTCGCATGGCCTCATACTGTGGAGGCATGCGCTCCTGCCAATCAACAAGATACTTCTTCACGGTTTGGATCAACTCTTCCGAGTCAAACGGCTTAGTTAAATATTCTGTTGAGCCGGCGAGGCGACCACGCATCTTGTCAAACAAACCATCTTTCCCACTGAGCATAATAATCGGTATTTGGCGAAACTGCAAGTTTTTGCGTATGATATGGCAAATATAGTACCCATCCATGCGCGGTAACTGAATATCAAGCAGAATCAGAGCGGGGATTTCATCGGCTACAGCGCTGAGAGCACTTAGGCCATCACTAACAGTAATGACCCTTATATACTCGCGCTGCAAGGTCATTTGGACGATTTTGCGAACTGTGGGGCTGTCATCTACCACCAGCACTGTTGGTATATCCATTCGAATCTAACCTCCTTCACGTTTCAAGTAACGAAAGCGTCAGTCATGCTCATTGAGAAGCATGACTGGCTATTTCCAATTCTGCACAATGCCAACGCGCAATGCCTGCTGGGGTTGTGTGCGATCGCGACTACGTGCTAAGCGTGTATGCTGATAAGCGCGCTCGATCTGGTACTTTTGGATTTCCTGTTCAATTTCGGTGAGAAATGCACGCCAGACAAGATCGAGTTGACGGCCTGTGTGGGAATTTCCTACTTCATCGCGCAGCAAGGTTGAGAAGATTTCACGAAGGAACACGGTGAGTCCCTGGACAGCTTCCCAATAAAATTCTGCAAGTTTCTCGCCCTTGACCAATTTATTAAGAGTAAGGATATCAGTACAATCTAGTTGACCATTGACGAAGTTGGTTGTCTCCAGGATAGGATATTGGTTTCTGGCCATGAGTTGTAAAGGCTGGGCAAAACGGCGTTCCAGGTAGTGTATTATCTCTGAAGTGGGGACCTGGCCACGTCCACGCAAACTTTTTGCGTACCGGCCATGATGAATGAGCAAGCCATTGATGCATTCGGCTAAGGTGCTGATCAAGCCGAGGAGATGTTGTTCAGCATTGGAACTTTGCTGACGCTGGGCCAGGATGTGCTGGCATTTGATGATAATGTTTGAGAGGTCTTGTTGCAATTCTCGCTCTAAGATTGGATCGACGACCTCGATCAAACGAAATTCTAGCAGGCGAGTCATAATACGTACGATACGCGACTCTGGGGACATAAGTACGAGGGCCATAGCTTGGAGTGGAAGTTCACCGTTCGAGAGGCAGAGAACCTCGATGTACTCCTGGCTCAAGCCCAAAGTGCGAACGTCTTTATTCACTTCTGGCAACCAGCGAGCTACGGTTGTGCGAGTTAGCTGCGTCCCCATCTCGCCTGCCATCTCCTCCCATTCATCAGCCTGGCGCAAGGCCTCTAGCAAGACAGAATCAACGTCTAGAGGCTGCATTTTGCTTTCCATCGTTACTAACTGACGATGGAAGGCGAAACGTCCGTCTACCCAACGGAGGGCGTGGCCGATCGATTGTGTGACAGCGAACTCCAGGCGTTGCTGCATCTCAGCGGCACTCATCCAATTACGCTCCACCATCAAAGCCAGTGCCACCTGTGTATTGCCATGGGACATCTCGCGTAGAGCTTGCGCACGAGGTGGATCAAGTCGATTGATCAGACAGAGCATACTGAGCAAATCTGGTTGTGGCACACCTTCTTCACGTAATGCGACAACCTGGCCCTTGCGAAGGGAGATCGAGAGTGTTTCTGGGCCCGAATGAACTAATAAGGTCCCAGTTTTTCCACTCAGCGCGAGCATCTTTAAGATGGATTGGAGACCTAGTGTTTGTAAATCCCCGTCCATTATGCGGTCTTGCTGATCCATTATGTCTCTACTCCCTTTCTGCAATGCCTGTGAGAACTCTCCCAAGCTCAAAGTTAGAGGCACTTACACGGTATGTCTTGTAGCGTCGTTTGGCTAGGCAGTTGCAGTGACTTCCGGTACATTGTGCAATGCTTGCTCGACGGCTGCTAGCAAATGGTCGATATGAAATGGCTTATCAACGTAGGCCACCACGTTTCCTTTGAGATAGGATCGGTTCAGCGGAACTTCGAATTGGGTGAGGGCACTCATTACGACGAAAGCAGGTACCGTATGCAGTGATCCTGCCATGAGGCAGCGCATGACCTGATAGCCATTCATCCAAGGCATGATCAGGTCGGTGACTATACAGTGCGGATGCCAGGCCAAATATTGCTCCAAAGCCTCTACACCATCATGCGCTACAACTACCTCATATCCAGCTTCCTCAACTAAACACTGTTGTACGGCTTCGGCAACTTGCACATCATCATCCACCACCAAAATGCGCGCATTCGTGCTACCGATAGCAGGCCATGAAGTGGCACGAAACGACGCTTCATCATCTGGGCTTGCAATGAACAGTCTTTGCAGAACCCGTAAATATCGTTGCAGTCGCCCCATTTCAAAGGGCTTATATAGCAACGCTACAGCCCCTATCTGTTCAAGTGTGAAGCGAGATACTGAACGGCTACTCAATGCTATCACCAGGCGTAAATGTGGCCATCGCTCCTTACCATTCATCTCGAGAAGAGTGGAAGTGTCTCTGCCGCCCATGAGTGTGGATATGCGAAACGCCTCATCCAGGTCATACAAAAGCACATCGGCCTCAAGCTCTTCTCCTGCCAATCTACTGCCCTTTCCGGCGAGCATAGCTAGCGTGGAAGAGAGTAAAACCACTTCATACCCCCAGCAGCGAACGTTAGCCGCAAGTATCTGGCCGAAACTGTTCTGTTGGCCTATGATGAGCACTCTTAGTGGTCGGCGCTGATCCATACTACCTCACATCTAGAATATTTACAAGCACGATACCCCAGATACTAGTGTACGGTAAAACGAATTAGACGAATATAAAAAAATCACTAATTTTATTAAAATTGTATTAAGAAGACCAAATTACTATTACTGCACTTCCACACCAGGACGAAAGACGTAACCAATACCGGGTTCGGTCAAGATGTAACGTGGGCTTGAAGGCTCTACTTCGATTTTGATCCGTAACTGTCGCACATATACACGCAAATAGTCGGCCTCCTCACCATACTCGGGACCCCAGACTGCTTGTAGCAACGAGCGATGTGTTAACACCTTGCCAGCATACAGCATTAAGTGACGCAACAGTTCAAACTCAGTGCGCGTTAGTCGTACATCACTCTCCCCAACACGCACCTGATGGCGTATGACGTCCATATAGAGATACCCATCATCAGTACGCAGAATCTGTGATGGCTGATCATTTGTCCCTTCTGTGGAGCTAGAACGCCTCAGGCAGACGCGCACACGTGCCTGGAGTTCACCGTTACTAAAGGGCTTTGTCAAATAATCGTCGGCGCCCAAATCCAGGGCCTCTACCTTGTGTCCCTCCTCTGTCCTGGCTGACAAGATAATGATTGGTGTTTGTGTCCACTCACGTACTTGCCGACAGACTTCCATGCCGTCCACCTCACCAGGAAGGCCCAAGTCGAGTAGTATGAGGTCTGGTTTATGTACGTGCACCATCTCCAGGGCATCCTCGCCATTATTGGCAACCAGGACTTCATAGCCGCTTACAGAGAGATTACGGCGTAATATGCGTTGAATGGGAGGATCATCATCAACAACCAGAATACGTTTCCCTTTGGCTTTCATCGAAGCTCCTCCAACGAAGTTCTTGAAGATGGAAAGACGTGAACAGGAAGGGTGAAGACAAAGCATGTTCCAGAGTCAGGAGTCGACTCTACCCAGATCTGCCCTTGATGAGCTTCAATAATACCGCGACAGATTGCCAACCCTAGGCCACTACCCGGCGCACTTTCCTGAGCATAAAACGTTTTGAAAATGCGCTCACGCTCGCTCTCCGGCACTTGTGGTCCGTAATCGATGATTCGCGCACGCAACATTTTCTTACTGGACTCTGTCTCATGATCGGCATCAATGACATCCAGGTTAATTACAATCTCCGATCGGTTCCGCTCCCACCTAAGCTTAGTTTGCTCCTCGCCTTCGAGAAACGGAGTACGGCGGGCAGCATTTTCTATCAGGTTATAAAAAACTCGTTCCAGTTGCACGTAGTCTACCTGAATGAGGGGCAGAGGTGGCCGATGATGAGAAGGTACATGTATCCTGGCAAGTCGGCCGACCAATACGCGCTCAACACGAGCAAGGGCGCTATGGACGATCTCGACCATATCACACAATTCCTTCTCCAGCACCAATGCACCCATTTCTATGCGGGACATTTCTACCAATGCATTGATGAGCACGGTAAGGTGATCGGTCTCGCGGTCAACTTCTTCGAGAATTTCTTGCCGTGTCTGTTCGTCCCAGACGACACCAGGTTGTAAGAGACCAGTAATGGCAGCCTTAATGGTGGTGAGCGGAGTACGCAAATCATGTGAGACCGAGGAGAGCAAGGCTGATTTATTTTTTTCGTCATGCACCTGCTCCGTGATATCATGGACCTGCAAGGCATTTGCCAAGAGCTGGCCGCTCCGATTGTAGAGAGGATAGCGCGTCAGTTGGTAATAATGGTCTGTGGAGGATTTGCTCACCTCTTTGGAACGTGATGCATTCAGGCTGCCTTTGGATTGCTGGGAGGCTTTTCGCTTCAGGTTGCTTTCTTGCGCCGACAAGGATGAGCTGGTGAGGCAGTGCGGCTTCCCCTGTTTTACGCGCTCCACGGCTAGCACACAGCGGATGGTGCCATTGTTAAAGTTTTGCCCGGCTGTTGCCAATGCTTCGGTTTGGGCTTTCTCGTTCGTAGCAAAATCTTGTAAGTATAAGCTCACTTCATTAACGTTGCGAACATGCGGCAGCACTGCTGCGAACACATCTTCCACGGTACTGTTGCTTACGGCAGCATCCTTCCATGCATTGAGCAGGCGCATACCACAAAATACTTCTGCCGCTGGATTCATATAGATACAACGTCCGTTGAGGTTAATAAGAAACCAGGCATCTGTTCTACCACCGCTTGATCGCTCATACATTTGGAGCAATCGACTCAATTCACGCAATATTTCTGTATCGTCCAGAGCAGCTTCAGCAGTTTGTGTGAGCCATGCCAGACTGCTTTCCTGCAGGCCAGGACGTATAGGAACCTCCGCACTTTGTCGCGAAGTTGGGAAAGGGTCTATGCTCTGCAACTGAGGGGTGTAAAGCGAGGATTGATCTGCATTTTCTTTGCGTGCTGTTTGCAGGAGGGCCTGGAAGTTACGTTCATTGCGCGTCAACAGGTGGTCGCTGATGAAGCGCAAAAGACTACTAAAACTTACACCAAAGGTACGCTCAGTTTCGGCATGTAAACGCTCGAACAATTCACGCTCGTCAACTTGCTGCACATGGGCTTGTTCCAACTGTTCGATGGCCTCTTGGAAGCGACTACGTTGTTGAGCTGCTTCAAGGAGCATGGCATTGTGAATGGCAACGGTGGCTTGACCGGCAAAGAGCGAGAGGATATCGGCTTTGAGAGGTGTAAAACCGCCAGGTTCAGGTGAACACAGCAGCAACACCCCGTAGACGATGGTGTCTGTCACCAGTGGATAACTGAAGATGGAGTGGATAGCCATTTCAGAGGCGAAGATTTGGCTGAAGGGAAAACGTTCATCTACGCTAATATCTTGTGATACAAAGGGCTGACGCCGCTGCAGGGTATAGCCAATGATGGACAGATCACTCAAGACGGTATCGCTTTCAACGATCTTACGCAGGACGAGCGGATCGAGTCCCGACTGGGCTTCCAGGCACAGTGCCCGCTCACCTCGACCGAGCGTGAAGATGGCGGATGCCACTTGCAAAGCCTCAGAGATGCCGACGACTATACGCTCAAGGATGATGGCAAGGTCCATTGTGGAGGTGAGAGCGTTTGAGACCTGTTTGAGGGCCTGACGTTGCCGATCTTGTATTTCTACATTGCCACCAGTCTGAGCGCTTTCGATAGCGGCTGCCAAGACATGTACCACAGCCTTGATCAGGCGTTGTAATGTTTCATCTGTATAGGTGTCGGGGACAGCACTGCCGAGTTCAAGTGTTCCTAAAACGCGATCGCCCACTATCAAGGGAGCTATCAGCGTAGCCCGCAGGTGAGGATAGCCACTGAGGACATCACCACTTTGGGCAGGAGGGCCATCTAGTCCATCAGGGTAGTTCTGCACCACCATTTCGGGATGGTGCAAGAGTTGTTCCATTTTCGAGTCTTCAAGTGGATGTTGATGATAGTGGGCAACCCAAGAATCTGCTTCGCGTCTGCAGGCTGTGACGCGAACAGCCTGGCGATCATGACGCAACAAGATAACCCCAAAGACATCAAAAGGTATAGCCGGCTCCAATTCAGCAGCCAAGCGGGTATAGTCAGGTTTTGTTCCGCGCCACTCGTGTCCACCGGAAACAATACGTGCAACACGCTCAACAATGGCGGATTCTTCTAGAGTAGGCGTTTGTTTCTTCGTCTTTATCTGCTCCCTCTCTCAAGTTATAGGTCAGGACCACACAGCCCTCGGTTATGGTCGGAATCTTCACTGTGCTTTGCTATCAACTACCGAAGTATAACACATCCGATAAAACTGAACAATAGCACACATATTGTAGAATATGTTATAAATAATGCTCGTCTGCATTTATACTATGCCTCTATGATACTAAAGTAACTCAATTACACCGCCTGATAGTATATCAGACAAATGATGAAGCTAGTGAGGAACCACATAAGGACTCATCCGAACGCAACCAAACGTGTGTGCATTGTGGGGTAGTGCTTGACCGTGACTACAATGCCGCGATAAACATTCTCATGACCTGGAAGAGGCCCACAGCCAGTAGGCGGTTGTGTGGAGACCGTAGATTGGCTGTAGAAGCCTTTGTTTTTTGGCATGGGGTAGTTCACTGCCATAGTACACCTATAATAGCAAGCAGACAGGGAAAAAAGCATGAGTCAGCGCACACATGGCCAAAGTAATATACCTGTACCAGTCCTGCCAATGGCGAACCTCGTACTTGCCACGCCTACCGACATTGTCCCCTTCAGGAGTTTCTTGCTCTACACTGTCCCAACGTTTCTGCGTTCCGGGTGATCAACAAAACGCAGACCCAAAATGT
>Ga0187806_1000164_pt1 | contig 15397 bp, 11 predicted proteins | sample NC_wetland_sal_i_7_FD_132470 | JGI IMG/M metagenome (GOLD analysis project Ga0187806, IMG submission 132470) | Wetland sediment microbial communities from Neuse River Estuary, North Carolina, USA - ASW_1 | ecosystem: Environmental > Aquatic > Freshwater > Wetlands > Sediment | place: USA: North... | reverse complement strand
GACCTGTGCTTCGAGTTCGCCGCCCAGGTGATGGCGCGGCTGGGCGGCGTGGTCGAGGTCGATGGTCTCCAGCAGCTTCTTGGTGATGTGCTCGGTGCTGGTCAGGATCGCCTCGATCGCCGCGCCGCGGATCAGGCAGGACAGGCTGCCGATCATTCCGCTGGTGCGCTGGTGCAGGTAGCGATCGAGCCCGGCCAGGGTTCCCGCCGGGTGGCGGTGCAGGCGCAGGGCGTCTTCGAGGGTGGCGACCAGGCCGCGCCATTCATCGGCGAACGGAAAGGCCAGCGTGGGGATGAGGGTGAAACGGCCGGCGATCTGGCGTCCCCGGATACCGGTGAACAGGCCCTGATGTTCCAGGTCGATTCCGGCATAGACGAAGGTGGCGGGGATGCGTTCGGAGAAGTATTTGAGGGTATCTGACACCTCGGCGCCGCTGCGGGTGGCCAGTTGCATGTTGTGGATCTCATCGACCAGCACCACGCTGACCCGCGTGTCGATGGCGATGCCGCAGACGGCCTCGATGATGTCGGTCATGTTGGCGCGCGGCAGGACCGGCAGGCCCAGGAAACGGGCGAATTCCATGGCCAGCATGCGCGGCGTCGCCGCGGGCGGCACGGTCACGTAGATGACCGGGATCCGTTCCAGGCCCGGATGACGAGCCCGGTCGATCGCCTCGTGAGTCTTGCCGAACTGGGTGATCGCGGTCGTCTTGCCGGTGCCGGCCGCCCCGGACAGGATCAGGCCGCGGCGGGCGCTGATCGCGTGCCGGTTCAGCAGCGTCAGGCGCCGTCCGGTGGTGACGACCTGCCGCAACGTCGAGGTCCCTACCACGCCCAGGCGGGTGTGGTAGTCCAGCCGCTCCTCGTCATAAGCCGCCCGGGCGTCACTGCCGAGGACAGCGTACTGGTCCCCGGGCAGAAGCCGGGGCGGGGCGGGCACGGCGGCGGTGAAGCCGCGCCAGCCCTCCAGCGCGGACAGGTGCCGGTACGGATCACCGCTCGCCGGCATGGCCCGGGCGCCTTCGCCGGGAACAGCGCCCGTCACCATGGCTTCTTGGCCTCCTCGAAGGGGTCGAAAATGCCAAGCGGGATCACCTTGGCGACCGGCTCCTCACCGTGTTGTCCCGGCGCTTCCGGAGCATCTTCGGTCGTGGCAGGCACCGCATGGACCGAAGCCCCAGATCCTGCGCGGGATGCCGTGGTGGCACGCGTGCGTGCGGCAACTCGCCGGTCCCGGGCCGATAGCTGCCGCCCGGATCGCTGCGAGGGCCTGGCCGGGTCCGGGGTGTCCGTCCCCGTGTCGTCCGGCGGCCCGTGGTAAGCGCGGCGCAGCAGGTCATCGATAGCCTGGGCGCGCTCTAGCTCGCTGGCATTGCCTCGCCCCTGCCCGGCCAGCCGGCCCGACACGTGATCCCATGCCAGCTCTCCGAACGGGACCGGCACTTTCTCCAGGTACTTCCACGGGCAGCTGATCCAGCCTCCAGGCCCCCGGACGAACACCCGGGACACGTCGTAGGGGTCGTGGTGGACCTCCCACAGTCCCTTCCGGGTCGTGACCCCCGATTTCTGCTGCCGGATAGGGTTCAGCTCCGCAGCGTCGTAGGTCCGGTGATTGATCTTGATGCCATAGGCGTTGACGGCGCGCCAGCACGCGGGCAGCAGCTCAACGTGGTCCTCAGAGCTGAGCGGGACCGGCACGTACCCGGCTATCTCGATCAGCGCCGCGTACTTCTGGTTCGGCGAGAACATCTGCTGCGGATGCAGCGGTTCCCTCAGCCCTTCATGGGCCCTGTTCTGCCAGACCGAGATGAGCCATTCATCGAGCAGGTCCTGCATCTGCATCAGAGACCACAGCGGCTGGCCGTCCACGCGGCGTCCCCGCCGGTCGGCGCTGCGCCCCAGGTAGCCGACGGCGAACTGGCAGAACAGCGTGGCCAGCGAGGAGAACATCTTCTCGATGTGCGGCTTGTCCGAGCCGGTCGCCAGGTGCGCCGGCTGGATGCTGATCCCCAGGTGCCGGCAGGAGGACCGGAAGTTGTCAGAGACGAACACCGATCCGTGGTCGATGACAATGGTGTCCGGCACGATCACCGGCCGTGCCGCAGCGTGCCGCAGCCGCTCGTCGATGCTCAGCAGCCGCTCATAGGGCAGCGCCGAATGCGCCATCGCCAGGCTCGCCGGCCACCCGGGCCGCATCGGCTCGGGCGTGAGCGCGCGGGCCAGCAGCACGCTGGCGTCCACCGACCGGGTCGAGGGCCGCAGCACCGCCGCGGGCACCGTCCGGGTTGCCACATCGATCATCCCGGTCAGCTCCACCCGCCCGGGCACCCCGTCATCCAGCAGCACCATCACGTCCAGCGGCGTGGAGTCGATCTCCACCAGCTCGCCCGGCGCGGCGGGATACGCCTGCGAGAACATCCGCTGCGGCCGGCCCGCCAGGCCCCGGCGGGTCGCCGCGGACCCGGTGGTGTGCCTGCCCGCCGACAACCGGGAGAACAGCCGGAACATCGTGGCCCGCGACGGCTCCTTGCCGGCCTGGCCCCGCTCGGCCAGCAGCTGCCGGGTGCGCCACACGATGAACGTCGCCGTCCTGGACGACTCCTCGGTCGCCTCGGCGATCGCCTGCTCCATCGCCTCGGCCACCACATGATCGGCCCGGCCAGCCGGGCTGCGGCGCCGCATTACCCGCCTGTCGACCAGCCCGGGCAGCCCATCGGCCTGCCACCGCTGCCGCCGGTGCTTGACGGTAGAGGCCGCCACTGGCTTGCCCGGCGTGGACAACTCGGCCGCCTTGGCCTGCTCCCGCTCGCGCAGGCTAGTGCGTTCCACGTCATAAGCCGGGCGGGACGGTGTCCCGGCCGGCGCGTCCGGGCGGGTCCCGTCCACGACCTCGATGATGTGGGCCTCCCACCACCGCGCTTGCTCGGCCGCCTCCGGCGGCAGGCCGGCCAGCCCGGCCTGCGAACCCGGATTCCAGCCCGTCCCCCGCGGCTGCAGCCGCAGCCGGCCGCTGCCCGCCAGCTCCGCGACCGACGCCTCCTCGACCGCCCCGTCGTCATCTGCGAACCGGATCAGCGCTCCCGAAGCGCCCAGCACCACCCGCGGCCGGCCGTCGACGACGACCCGGTCCCCGGCCCTGATCAGGCCCGGCGGGCCGGCTGTCCCGGTCACCCCGCGCTCCCGGCCGGCGCCCGCCACGCCATCGATGTCCCGCCGAGCAGAACGGACAGGTCACAGGCCAGCTCACGCCGCCACAGCAGGTGATATACCACCGGCAGGACCGCTGCCGGGTCCCCGATCTTGGCCGCGCCGGCCAGCAGCGGCCTGCCTGGCGTGAACGCCTCCTGCAGCTCGGTTGCAGCCGGCTCCCGGCGGCAGCGCTCGTGCCGGTACCGCGACAGCCAGCGCACATTCGCCCGCACCACCGGATCGATCGTGCCCGCCCGCCGGAACTCCCAGCCGGCCTGCCCGCAGGCAACGGCCGTCATGCGGAACACCTCGGCGTCCTTCAGCGGAATCCGGTCATCCGGGCGCACGTCGACCACCACGCCGCGGCCATCGGCCCGCCGCGCGAAGAAGTCCGGCGCGTGCCGCCGTGACCGGCCGTCCCCGTCCTGCCAGTGCAGCCAGAAGGGCTGGGAAGCGATGCCCACGACGCCAGGATCGAAGTCCATCAGCATGACGTGATCGCGTTCCAGCCACGACTCGAACCCCACATGCTCCCCGGTGGTCGATGACCACCAGGAGCCGGGGAAATGCGAGGCTCCTTTCGCCCACCGAAACGACCGCACCGGCAACGCGTCCTCGAGCCGCTCAGTCGCGCAAGCCGCCAGCGGCTCCCGGTTCCGCGTCCCATCCGCCCGCACGTACTCCAGTAAGAACCGCAGATCAGCACCGGTTCCAAGGTTCAACGCAGCGACAGTCATCGCCCTGCCCGTCATCAGTGATCCCGCCCCTGGGCCAACAATAATGAGACACGGTCCGTGACGGGCCGGAATCAGTGAGACAGGGCCGATTTATCGGAGACGGGACAGTTCCTGCACTGTCCGCGGGCAGATGCACGTTTCCGCGGAAACGGCTTGTGAAACGGTGCACAAGAGCCTTCCGCGGAAACGGGACCACGTAGCCGCCAGGAGTATGTGACGACCCGGCAGAGGCCCTGTATGCGGCAGACGAGGACGTTCTCCGCATCGACCGTTGCAACATTCTCGGTGACGAACCGGCCTCGCGGTCCGGGCATCCACGCGGACTCGTCCTCCCCTGAATTCAGCGCAGTCCTAGCGCCTTGGGAGTCCGGCACCTGTGCGGGCTGCAACGACCCACCGCGCGACACGCAGGACATAGGCAGCATTCTCAAAATACTAATTGGCGTTCTTCACGTTATGGTTCATCCTGTATTCGGAGAGCTTCAGCTGGGAGGCGTAATGAGACGGAGACTGCCGACAAGGTCACACCATGAGTGGAATTTTGCAGGACTGGCACCTTGGCCCATTCCTGCCGCCGTTGACCTGCAAGAAGTTGAGAGGGACCCGGGGGCGCGTTGTTGCCGGGAGTGCGGACGCAGGCTTTTGCTCCTTCTTCTGCAGTCCAGCACATGGGTTTCGCGTCGGGTGGAGCACGTTAGCTTCCGCGACGACAGGTCCGTGGTGCGGCGCGTGACCGCCGAGTTTTACGTGCCCGAGCAGGCTCCGGTCTTCCGCGGGGACGATGGTCAGGACTACACTCTTATTCCGCTATCGGTGATGCGCCGCAAGACCCTGGTCAATTTTCAGATCCGCGACGACGAGGGCAGGCCAGTCGCGATGCCGTCGCTGCGTCAGAACCAGGCGATAACCGAGTCGCTGCTCCTCGCGTGCGCCGATGCCACGACCACGGGACACAGTGGCCATAGCGCTGAGAGCCGGGAACAGATCGAGGACTTTGTTCACCGTGTTGTCAGCGGCACACAGCAGGAACTTGTTGCCGCTTACGAGTCGCTGGAAAAAGGTTACGTGCCGGCAGTTGTTCGGAAGCTCGCTGCGCAACCGGGTTTCAAAGCGATCCTTGATCGCATGGCTGACGGCTTTGTTCTTTGGGTGATGATCCCCGCTGGTGGGCCCCGGCGGCGGGTGCTGACATTTTCGTGCGACGAGCCGTTGTACCTGCGCTATCGAGAATCCGGCCACAAGAAGGGCGATCAAAAGCCTGGTCGCGAGGCGCATACGTATAGGCTGGGGAGAACGCTGAGGCCGTGGCGTCTCACTGTCTTGGGCTCAGCGCTAGGTTTGACGCCGACGCGAATACAATTCCCCGTGCCGGGGGCAGAGAATGCCGCCAGCTTCCACTTCGAGATCGACGCTCCCAAGGGGGTGCAGATAGTCGAAGCAAGTTTGCTGGCCGGCCCTCCAGGGGGGAAGAATCCAGCTTTCGATCGCGTGCAAGGCTGCTTCCCGACGGTAGACTTGCATGTCATCGAAGTGCCGAACGGGTCGCTGTCGAGAGCTCAGATCGGCCTGCAGGTGGCCAACCGCGGCTGGTTGTTGACCTCCATGTTTTCCTGTTGGGCCGTTTTTGGGTTCCTGCTCGCTTTCGCCATACACCGTGCCGCACTTAAGCTGACCGGTGACCTGCCAGTCGTTATCCTGATCGCTCTCGCTGCTGCGGTAGCAGGCTTCGTCGCACAGTCGGATGCACACGGGCTGGCAGCGCAGCTCCTGAAGTGGGTGCGCGCGCTGGCCCTTATCGCTGCTGGCCTGCCGCTAGTTGCCATGACCTTCATCGCTTTCGAAGCAGCCGCCCCCACCCACGTCGGCCCTGCCCTGTGGTCGGCAGTCGGTGTCAGCGCGGCCATAGCGCTGCTTCTCCTCACGGTTTGCTGCCGCGCCTGGTGGCATCAGCGGAAAACGGTCCGATCCCCCTGGGAGCAAGATCCTAAACCTGACACCGGTGAACGTAGACCCGCCCCATTCCGGCTCCCGCCAAAAAGATTCGATCTCGCTGAAGAAGATTATGGCTTTAATAAACCGGCTATGCGCGTTAACACCGCTGAGGGCTGGCACAAAGATTTTCAATTGAATAAAGAATCCGAACAAGAATTGGTTGCCGGTCTTCGTAAGCCACTCAATCATGTCAGGTACAGTGCTAATACCCGCCCGTTCTGGCGAATTTTACGGCACAGTGGGCCATAGGCTGGAGGGAGGGCGCCCGTACCGAGGTATCTTCGGATAAGCAGGAATGATCGGACGAGACAGGACCTCAGGCGCGGCTAACGTTAGCAGTCAGGAAGAAATGAGACGACCATACGGTGGCTTCTCAGCACATCCACCATCGGCATGGCAAGGTGACTCAGTCGCCTGGCCTGCCCATCCGCTCATCGGCAAAGCAGCGTGTTGTCGGCGCCGCTTTGGATGACCGTCGGAGACGAGATGTCGGCGGCGCCTCGTCGGCGGTGCGCATAGGGCTGGGAGTGGAGCCGGTCTGGTTGCGTATGTGATGGCGCGCTGAGCGTCCTGGAGTTGGCCGCGTGGAGGTGGCTCCAGGCAGCCGGTGGTAGCAGCCCATCAGTGCGCTGACGCGCCAGGGCCGGGGAACCACCCGGTGTCTGGTGAGGCTGTCGGCCGGTTTTGCGCCCCCGGGGGTCGGCGATACGCTGTGCAGGCCTGCCAGGGCGCCGGATGCTGGTTTGGGTGTCTTGGCCTGCGTCCTGGAGACGGGCGGCTGGCGCCGTTGTGCTGATCGTGTACTGGTGAGGACGATCCGATGTCTGCCTTGAGTTCGCCGCGTGATGATCTGAGCCTGCTGTCCCGGCTGGCACGGCTGGACGCGTCGACCGTGTCTGATGCGGGCAGGTCGCTGCGCGTGCTGCCCGCAGCTATCCGGCTGGTCTCGGCGGGCACCCGGCTGCTCGGGCGCGCGGTCACGGCGAACGCGCGCGATGATCTGCTGTCGGTCCTGGGCGCGCTGCAGCACGGCGGTCCCGGTGACGTGCTGGTCGTGGCCGCCGGGGGATCGCCGCGCGCGGTGGCCGGGGAATTGTTCGCCGGCGAGGCAGCGCGCCGGGGCATGGCCGGCATCGTCATCGACGGGTTCTGCCGTGACACGGCGAGGTTGAAGCGCATGACCTTGCCGGTCTACGCGCGCGGGGCGACACCGCGGGCAGCCGGCGCTATGGTCGTGCCCGAGGTCAACGTGCCCGTGCTCCTCGGTCATGTCCTGGTCAGCCCGGGTGACATCCTGCTCGGCGACGACGACGGAATCGTCGTCGCGACCGAGGCGGAGCTGGCGGCCGCCATCGACGGGGCCGAGGCCATCCAGGCCACCGAGGACGCCCTCCGGTCGTCCCTGGCCGCAGGCGCCTGCCTGTTCGACAAGCTCAACTTCGCTGAGCATGTCGAGAACGTGCGGGCCGGCCGGGCCAGCTCGCTCTCGTTCCACGCGTAACCGCAGTGCCCAGGACACGACCAGCCGAACACTCCCCAGCAGAGCAAGCGCCGGTTCCCCGTCCCGTGCCCGCCGCGGTACCCGGCCACCAGGCCTACCGCCCGCCCCCGAAGCTCCCCCTGGAACGGCTCCGGTATGGAGATCACCCCGACCGGAACGGAAGCTCACACCCCTACATCGGATGATGTAAAGAGCGCCAGGAAGCAGACCAGCCCAGCTGCCAGTCCAGGTCCGCAACGCATGCGTGAGAGTGCGTGCGATGCGCCGTTACTGAAGTACACCCATCTCATTCTTCGGGTTCGTGCTCATCGGAGTCGGCGATTTCGATGATGTGCAGAGGCTCATCAAGGGCTGCCGAGGGCTGCCGCCACTTAGCGGCGTCGAGGGTGAGGATCGGGTAAATGGCCACGTCCGCGATCGCGGCGGCATGCGCATCCCACGGATCGAGCCCTGTTCTGGCGATAATGTCCGCCAACCTGGCGGCTTGCTCGGTGCCGCGCAACGGGGCAATGGTGACATGATCCAGGAGCTCAAGCCCGCCGAGGAGATCGTCTGCTTCGTCGCTGTGCGCATCCAGCAAGGCTCCCGCGATGGCCAGTGCCGGGATGACCAGTTGCCGACCGCGGGCGTCATAGCCCTGGAGGAGGCCGATGATGTCCGGGTCTCCGCGGGCGACGGCGGTGACGACGCTTGTATCGAGGACAAGTGGCTGGGCGGTAACCTCACCCACCGGTGAGCTGCTGGTCGACGTGCGCCATCAGGCGAGCCACCCGGGCGGGATCTGCCTGGTCGCTCCTGGCCTTCCACAGGCCCCGGCGGCGGCGGTCCCGGTAGGCCTTCTCAGCCATCGCCTCGTTGAAAGCCGCGGATACGGACGCGGCCTGACCGGATGCGACGAGGCGTTCGGCATAGGTACTGAGGTCGGGATCCACGGTGATGGTAAGACGCGACTTCCTGTCACTCATACTTGAATCATACCTGAGTATGATCACCTCGGCTGGCGACACGCCGACCCCGCAACTCCTCAGTCGTTACCGCCAGGACGCACGACTCGCGGCAGATGAGGGTGTCCGTGAAGACGCCTGGAGAGAACGGTACCCGACTATTCGCCCGGTCGGCCGGGAAGGGGGTTGTCCATCATGCTAGGGCCCAATAAAGACGAATTTCGTCTCGGAACTGGATCTACCAATTCGGCTAGATTACACAGAACAAGCACGCGGGTCCAGGTGTCGGTATTAGTGTCGGTGTCGTTATGTTCGCCAAGCACAGTTCGGAGACCCTCGATGGCAGGATTTACGTTGCCCTGGAACATTTTATGTTCGAGCTGATCGCGGATCACCGCCGAGTAACGTTCATTCTCGAAAATTAGAGCCTTATGCAGTCCTGGAGCATGATCTTTTCTGCCTAGTAGTAGTTGTTTGACTCTTTTCCGTCCGATAATGGATGGCAGCCATGCGTAAGAACGCGCGCTCAAGCGTGCCAGTGAAAGTCGCGTCTGTGTCTCCGTCTTGGAGGACATAATGTTGCCTGGTGTACCCGAATGGACTGACGCATATCGATCTATATCACCCAGCAGGCGAAGATGATGCAAGCCGACTATGGCGGCCGGCAGGGCTTGATTGGCTGGCATTCGAAGACGCTCCTTTGCCCACTGAGCAGTGACGTTCAGTGCGATCGCATCGCACAGGCATTCCTCTGCCAAGTGTGGCTTAGAAAGGACGCGTATCAGCATCTGTATATTAGTTTCTACCTCCGGAAACACCTGCCTATAGTAGATCTCCTCGAAATCCGATTCCCGCACTGTCAGCTCATCCCCCGTGGCCGGTCCGAACCTCCGATCCGCAGCGGCGAGAAAGTCCCGCTTGAGAACAGCGTGTATCCGGTCCGTGGGCATGTTCGCCCGTGCCTCATCCATCTCCTCGGCCTCGATGCGAGTGACGTAAGCCCACCAGGCACCCGCCTCCGCCGCGGGACGCCCACCATCGCGGACGATGCAATGCGCGATCTCGTGGGCCAAGACAAAGCATTCCTGCACTGCCGCGAAACGCATGCGCTCCTCTGCTGAGGCCGGGTCTGCTTTCCTAAGCCGGTCGGACCACGCAACGTGGATAAGTGCGTACTCAAGAGCCGCAGCCGGCCGACCTGAAGCCAGGAAGTGCAGCGCGAATAGCTTACACAGGTAGGCGTCGACTTCTCTTGCCTCGGCTTGATCAAATAGCAGCCGGTTCAGCCTGTTCATAACCTGACCGAGATACTGGTCATAGATGATAACCCGCTTGCCTCCAATTTCGACTGTCTCGGCCTGGGCGGCAGGTGTGTACACGACGGTCAACATATCCGCCGGAATACCAGAGGAGATCATAGAACTAAGGCGTTGCGTAATCCAGTGGTAATTGAACTCATAAGTCGCAGCCAGCAAAGGATTCACCATGGCCCTAGACCGCGAGCCCCGGGTTGCTTCAATGAACTGCTCAATCACTGTGAACCTTCAGGAGGGTCCGCATCTGGGTCAAGCACACGGCTCAATGCTTCTGTAAGTTCGGCAACCTCTTTGGCTGAATAGCCAACGAAGCGCCGTCCTTTCCAGCTCACGATAGTGGACTTGTGGTGATCTGCGCGCGCCACTAGCCATGAGCGCAAGACTGGCAGGGACATGGCGGTCAGAGTCAACACGAGCTGCGCGACCGTATCACCATCGAGGCCTCTGCTATGGGCGACTGATCCGGCTGTCCGAAGGCGATCAGTGAGCGTCGCAAGCTCGGATTCGTCGCTCAGCGGCACTTCAATAGCTGCGATGACTGTGTCCATGTCGCTATTCCACTCTAGAAACCCGCTGGTGTCCAGCTATCAGTGGATTTATCGGTTGATACTGCACCCAACTATCTCATTTCGGCTACTTGTTGACTTGCCCTAGGACCGGTGCCAGTCCGAGCGTCAGGAGGGGAGCCACCAAGGCGGCGATTATCGCGGTCAATGTTCCGTCCCCCTGGGTCTTCAAGCGTGACATCGACCATGATGCGCGAACGGAGGGTCCTACGGGAACCGATCCGGCTAAACCTTGGCAACAAGCGTCTGACGGTCCGTCAGCGGAGACCATCACGGAAGGCCGCCGACACGGTCGGAGCAGGGCCGCACTTCATCAACACCGGAACAGTGGCCGCCCACGGCACTGATGGAACGGGCCCAGGGTGGCCGAGGCTATCCCCGTCGGCCGGGAGCGTGCGACTGATGGCGGGAGATCCTCCTGGCAACTGGACGCTAGCTCCTGCGCGACGTCGAACGCTGCCCTGTCGGCGGCAGATGAGGAAGTTGACGCGAAGGGTGACGCTGTTTAAACATACGGTTGGCCCGCCATCCCTGATCATTACCTGCAGGCGTTAGGCATAATGGAAACTCGCTAGATAACTGTGCGACGATCCGCCCGATTCCTGGTCTCCCGCAGTGGGCTGTTCCTCAGCTGAAGACGCCAGCTCCCAGCGTGTCGTGGGCCTCACAGGACACAGCGTTCACGTCCCGGCGCCCTCTCCCTCGCGGGAGCAATGCCCGGCTGAATGTATCTCCTCAGTGCTTGCCTCCTCCGTAGTGGCAGCAGGAGTGGAGAAAGCCATGACGTTCGAGCCTGAGAACCATTTCCGGTCAGCCCTCGTCGGAGACTTGAAGCTGCCTCCCCCGGGAACGGGGGAGGCCCAATCGGGTCAGGTCGACCCGTCTGAGAAGGTTCCGCTGCTGATCGAGCTGAACGTGCTGTACCCAGGCGGCCTGGCCGCTGTCCGCGAAGCGTTCTATTCCCTGTGGGCAAGATACGTGGACCGGGCCGGGGGGTACTGGCCGCCCGACCCGCTGCCGGTCAGCTCGGTCCAGCCATCCATCCCCGAGAAGCTTGCGCTGGTCGCGCCCAAGCTGTACCAGTGCGTCCTGTCCCGCGCCGATCTCCAGGAGATGGTCCGGGAAGACCGTCGGTCGGCCCGCGAGAGCGGGCTCCCGCCGGTTATCTTCCGGGCCTGGCCGGACTACGCCATCTATCCGCAGATCGACCGTTCCGCGCCCACCGTCAAGGCCGACGCGGCCTGGCGAGCCTATGGGGCCCTTGGCCACCGGATCGTCTGGGCCGTGATCGACAGCGGGATCGACGCCTGCCACCCTCACTTCTCCGCCCTCGAGCTGGCCGCCGAGGGCGGGGGTCAGCCCCTGCCGCAAGGCCTGACCAGCCGCCTGCACCGTGATTTCAGTTTCCTGGTCGGCCCCGACCAGCCACCGGCCGGTCCCGCGGGCCCCGTCACCGGGAACGCTTTGTCCGATGACAGTGGGCATGGCACCCACGTGGCGGGCATCATCGCCGGTTGCTCACCAGATGGCCTGACCGCGCATGTGGCAGAGTCCCAAGATCCCGTTGACGGCGGGTATGTCCAGCGAGCTCGCGTCGGCACGCTGTCCGGCATGGCACCGGCGTGCGAGCTTGTCAGCCTGAAGGTCATGCGGCGGAGCCCGCAGGGCACCTGGGTCACCTCCTCCAGTGCCGTCATCCGCGCCCTGACCTACCTGCGCGCCGAGGTCAATGTCGACCCGGCGGTGCTCCGCGTGCACGGCGTCAACATGAGCCTGGGCTGTGAGTGGAAGCCCGACCAGTACGCCGCGGGCCAGTCACCCCTATGCCAGGCCGTGAACCAGCTGGTGGCCAGCGGCGTGGTGGTGGTGGTGTCGGCGGGTAACTATGGGGCCAGCACCACCCGCGGGGACTCGTCCAACACCTCGGCCATCCTGGGATCGATCACCGAGCCGGCCCACGCCCAGGACTGCATCGCGGTCGGTTCAACGCACCGCGAGGCTCCGCATGCGTTCGGAATTACCTGGACCTCTGGCAAGGGCCCGACGCTGGATGGCCGGATGAAGCCCGACGTGGTGGCACCCGGCGAGTGGATCACCTCGGCAGCGACCGGTGAGGTCCGGGCGGCCGCCGGGCTGAATCCGCCGGTCGGCGCCACCGACCCGGCGAGCCTGCTCACCTACGCCGAACAGTCCGGCACTTCCATGGCGGCGCCGCACGTCTCCGGCGTCATCGCGGCCTTCCTGTCCGCCCGGCCGGAATTCATCGGCCGGACGCACGAGGTCAAGGACCTGCTCGTGCGGAGCGCCAACGACCTGGGTCGAGAACGGTTCGCGCAAGGCGCGGGCCTGGTCGACCTGATGCGCATGCTGGCGAACGTCTGAGAGAAAAGGAAAGCGGTCATGCGGCAACTACCTGACACCGGTGAACCTGTATGGGACCTGCAATTCGACGAGAACGGGCAGCTGATTTCTCCCACCCGCGACGATTTCCTGAGCGAGGTGGCCGCCGCCAGCATCACCGACCTGTTCGCCGTCAGCCACGGGTGGGATACCTCACAAGACAGCGCACTCGCCCTGTATAACCAGATGTTCCCGATGATCAGGAACGCCGCGTACGGACTGGCCGGCCTTGGCACGGTCGGCTTCGCCGGGATCTACTGGCCCTCGCTGTGGTTCCCGCCGACCCCGGCAACCCCGCTCGCCTCAGCGGGTTCGCAACAGGCCGACACTGGCGCCACGGTCAGCCTCAGCGCGGGCACCGCCGCGGTATCCGGCGCCGAAATCGCGGCTTCGCTACTGCCCGGGTTCTCCGACCCGGCCCAGCAGGCCACGATCACCCAGATCGGCACGCTGATCGACCAGGGACTGACACCAGAGGCGTCGGCCGAGCCGGACGCTGCTAAACAGCAGCGGGTGCAGCAGATCAGCCAGCTGATCAAGTCGCTCACTCCGCCGCCAGCCGATGGCGGATTTTTTGAGGACTCGGGCGAAACCGCGCTGTTGCTGACCGACGATCCGGTCACGGACTACCAGGCGACTGCCGATACGTTCGGCAGCTCCCCCTCTGCAGGAGGGCAGCAGAGCATCGGCGACTGGTTCAGCAAGGCCGTCAACGGCGCCAAGGACGTTCTGCGGGTGTTCTCGTACACCACCATGAAGGCCCGCGCCGGGACCGTCGGCCAGGTCGGGGTCGGACCTTTGCTCGCCGGCCTGCACGCCCAGTCTCCCGTCGTCCGGGTCCACCTGATCGGGCACAGCTTCGGCGCCCGGCTGGTCTCGTTCGTGCTAGCGGGCGTGGGCACCCCGGCCGACAGTCCGGTGGCGTCACTAACCCTCCTGCAGGGAGCGTTTTCGCACTGGTCGTTCGCCCACGCCCAGGACAACCCCTTCGGCAGCCCCGGAGCGCTGAACGCCTACGCCGACCGGGTCCACGGCCCCCTGGTGGCCACCCATACCGTCTTCGACTGGGCTGTCGGCGTTTGGTACCCGAAGGCCTCGTTCCTGGCCCAGCAGGACCTCTCCGCCGCGGTCGCAGGCCGCTGGGACGGCATGGGCTCGGACGGCTTCCAGGCCGTCAATCCCGCCCAGGACGTGGCCATGCCCGCCGACGGCGGTACGAACTACGCCTTCGCGCCGGGCACCTTCTACCGCATCGACGCCGCTAGCGTCATCGACAACACCGCCAACGAGCCATTCTCCGGCGCCCACTCCGACATCAGAAAAGTCCCAGTGGCGCAACTCGCCGCGGCCGCCGCGGCCGCGCACGCATAAGCGCCAACACGGGACGGGCACTTCCATCCTCATTGCTTCGGCGCGGGTACGAAGCCCGCTACCGAGTTCGAACATCGCTTCGCGGCATGTGCGGGCGACCAACTGGGCAGCTACAAGCACACTATCTGGCCTGGAGTTCTGGAGGTACGATCAACCCGACTTGCCGAGAAATGATCAACCTGGCACATGCTGAGGAGGCAAGAATTGAGTTCAACTCCAGTCACGGGCACCGTGACCGACCCTGCAGATAAAAACAAGCCGCGCTCGCTGACCCGCGAGCCTAAAGCCATCAGAGACCTTCGTGTACAGCTCCATGACATGCGCAAGGCTGCTGAGCCATTCCTCACGGATGACGCTAGGAGAGTGTACTGGGCCCAGGCGTGGGAACTTACTGTCGTGCACGCGGCGATCCGCCTGGAAAGCAATAGGAAAGAGTTCTACGGCCTGCGGCTAGCGGCTATTATTTCGGCTATCACCGTGCCGTCACTCGTAGGGCTCAACCTGGCTGGCACTGGCGGCACCGCGGTACGATGGCTGACGTTCGCCCTGAGCCTGATCGTCGCCCTGTCGACAGGGATTATTACTTTGTTCCGATTTCCAGACCGATGGCTCATGTACCGCGCGCTCAGCAACAGCCTGATGAGTGCCGGATGGGCTCTGGTCAACAGCCCGAGCACCGAACAGGGCGCCTGGAACCAGTTCACAGCTGCCACAGATGCGGCTCAGGCCACGTATAACGCTACCTACCAGACGGCGGTCATCCTGGCTGCTGAGCAGGATGCTGGCCCGCAGCAGCACCAATAACAAGAGCAGCAGCAGTAAGCTCAAAGGCGGCAACACCCGGTCGGGGGCATGAGACCCCGTACACGCGATTGTTTCCAGGCGCTTCGCGGGTTGAGCTATCCATCGCAAGCTTTAGCCAGGCAGATCGCGATGGTGCGGATGGTCTTCTGGGCCCGGGCCGCCCTCGCGGGCAGGGTCGGTCGGCATTCAAAACCGGGCTGGTCGTGGTGCCGCAGCAAGCCTTGTGCTAGCGCCGCTTGGTGACAGTGTTGGACGCCGCCATCCGCAACTTGGTCCCGAGGGAGCATGGTAGGTGAACCAGTTGGAAAGAAGGCTCAGCTTGGTTTCCGCCGCGGTCCCTCGCCTGTTCCGGCATAACGCACCCCACGCGAGCGCTCCTCGCTCCAGGCAGACCCTCCGAGTAGCCGGTTTGAGGAACCCCTGGGCTACCGCAACGAAATGACGCAACGGCCCCGAGGGGCCGCGCGCAAGAATGCTGCGGCCCTCCCGGTCGGCGGCAGAAGCGGACATTCACCTCAAAACGGCGATGTATGAACGTACAGCTCGGGCGCGAAGGGCTGTTATGGACCGCAGAAGTG
>Ga0187806_1000162_pt1 | contig 15478 bp, 20 predicted proteins | sample NC_wetland_sal_i_7_FD_132470 | JGI IMG/M metagenome (GOLD analysis project Ga0187806, IMG submission 132470) | Wetland sediment microbial communities from Neuse River Estuary, North Carolina, USA - ASW_1 | ecosystem: Environmental > Aquatic > Freshwater > Wetlands > Sediment | place: USA: North... | reverse complement strand
TCCCCGATCATCGCGCGCGGGTCTGACAGTCCGGCGCCAGCCGGCAAATACTCAAAGGCGCCAGCGATCATTAGATACCATTCGGGGCAGCACTCATGAATCGCCAAGGGAACCGGGAGGCACACAGTGGTGTCACAGGCGAGCAGGCTGGCCGATGTCCGTTACGACATCCGGGGGCCGGTGCTGCGCCGAGCTCGCCAGCTCGAGGCCGAGGGGCACCAGATCCTCAAGCTGAACCTCGGGAACCCCGCGCCGTTCGGGATGGTGGCCCCGGACGCGGTGGTGCAGCAGGTCGTGGCCAGCGTCGCCGACTCTCAGGGCTACTGCGACGCGCGCGGCATCGCGCCGGCCCGCGAGGCGGTGGCGCGCTACTACGACCGTGTCGGCGTCCCGAACGTCACGCCCGACGACGTGTTCCTCGGCAACGGCGTGTCCGAACTCATCGTCATGGCCCTTCAGGCCCTCCTCAACCCGGGCGACGAGGTCCTCGTGCCGAGCCCGGACTATCCGCTGTGGACCGGCGCCGTCAACCTCTGCGGCGGCCGCGCCGTGCACTACCACTGCAAGGAAGACCTCGACTGGAACCCGGACACCGAGCACGTCCAGGCCCAGATCAGCGACCGCACCAGGGCGATCGTGATCATCAACCCGAACAACCCGACCGGCGCGGTCTACTCACGGGGAACGCTGGACCGCCTGCTCGACATCGCCCGCCGGCACAACCTCCTTGTGCTCACCGACGAGATCTACGACCAGATCCTCTACGACGGCGCCCAGCACCAGTGCGCGGCCGCCCTCGCCCCCGACCTCCCGGTCCTCACCCTCGGCGGCATGTCGAAGACGTACCGGCTGGCCGGGTTCCGGGCTGGCTGGCTGGTCGTCTCCGGCCCGAAGGAGCCGATCGGCGAGTACCTGGAAGGCCTCGAGCTGCTCGCCAATATGCGGCTGTGCCCGAACGTCCCGGCGCAGCACGCCATCCCCGCCGCACTCGACGGCGGCATCGACATCTCGCCGCTGCTGCGCGCCGGCGGCCGGCTGTACGACCAGCGGGACCGGGCGTGGCAGCTGCTCACCGAGATCCCCGGCATGGACTGCTACAAGCCGGCCGGCGCGCTTTACCTGTTCCCCCGCCTCGACCCGGAGGTCCACAAGATCTCCGACGACCAGAAGATGGTCATCGACCTGCTCGAGCAGCAGCACCTGCTGCTGTCGCACGGCACCGGCTTCAACCTCCCCTCCGCCGACCACCTGCGGGTCGTGTTCCTGGCCAGCGTCCCGGTCCTCGAAGACGCGATCGGCCGGCTCGCCACGTTCCTCGCGGGCTACAAGCAGTAGCGCTTGACCTTCCCCTTGGGGCAAAGCCCAGGCTCGGATTCGTGAAGCTCATAACGATCGGCGCGTTCGCCCGGGCCTCCCGGCTGTCACCGAAGGCGCTGCGGCTGTACGACGAGCTCGGCCTGCTCCGCCCGGTCCGCGTGGATGAGTACTCCGGCTACCGGTACTACTCGCCGGACCAGCTCGAGCAGGCCCGCCTGGTCGCGTGGCTGCGCCGCATCGGCATGCCGCTGGCGAAGATCGCCGCGATCAACGGCCTGCCGCGGGCTGAGGTCGCCGCCGAGGTGACCGCTTTCCTCGCGGTGCTCGAAACGGATTTCGCCGAACGTACCGAGCTGACTCGCTTTCTCATCAGCTACTTGTCCGGAGGGGACAGCGCCATGCCAGCAACTCAGCTCGCCATCCGCTACGCCGCCGCGTCCGACGTCGGCCGGGAGCGTGACCGCAACCAGGACACCGCGTATGCCGGGACCCGGCTGCTCGCCGTCGCGGACGGCTGGGGCCCCGGCGGCGACGTGGCCAGCGAAACCGTCGTCGCCGCGCTGCGCCCGCTGGAGGTGGCCGAATCCCCCGGCGATCTCCTCAACGCCCTCTCCGACGCGGTCACGGCGGCGACCTCCTCGCTGCGCGGCCGCACCGAGTCCGACCCGGAGTTCGCGGGCAGCGGCAGCACGCTGACCGCGATGCTCTGGGCCGGGTCCAGGCTCGCCCTCGTGCACATCGGCGACACCCGCGCCTACCTGCTGCGCGACGGCGGCCTGTTCCAGATCACCCACGACCACTCGGTGGTCCAGTCGCTGATCGACGCCGGACGGCTCACCCCGGAGGAGGCGACGTCGCACCCGCAGCGCTCGCTGCTGCTGAAGGCGCTCGGGGCGGGCGAGGGCGAGGCCGGCGCCCCGGACCTGTCGCTGCACGACGCCGTGCCGGGAGACCGCTACCTGCTCTGCTCCGACGGCCTGACCTCGGTGGTCCCGGCCGCCGCCATCAGGGAGACGCTCGCCGCCCCGGACTCGTCCCCCCAGGACGCCGTTCAGCACCTGATCGCCCTGGCCAACGAGGCAGGCGGCCCCGACAACATCGCCTGCGTCGTCGCCGACGTGACCGAAGCGGCTAGCCGCCGCCTCTTGCTGTTATCAGCGGTTCGCCGCGACGTACGGGTGGTCGATGGGCCACCGGCCACACTGTTTGGTGGTCGGTGGCCCATCGAGTCCGCTGTCCAGGCGGCAGAATGAGGGCATGGCTACCCATGTCGCGCTGTTGCGCGGGATCAACCTGGCCGGCCGGAACAAGGTGGCGATGGCGGACCTGCGCGCCGTCGTCAGCGAACTCGGGCACACCGACGTGTCGACCTATATCCAGAGCGGGAACGTGCTGTTCAGCGCCCCGGCGGAGGCCGACGCCGCCGCCGTGGCGCTTGCCATGACCGAGGCGATCGCCGTCAAGCTCGGGGTCACGTCTCCCATCGTGGTGCTGACCAGAGACGAGCTCGCCGCGGTGATCGCGGCCAACCCGTTTCCCGGTGAGCCGGACCACCGGCGAGTGCACGCCGTCTTGTTGAGCGAACCGCCCGGGCCCGAGATGACCGGCAAGCTCGACGCGGCGGTGACGCAGTCGGCCGCCAAGGGCTTCCGTGACCGGATCCAGGTCACCGGCCGGACCCTGTACCTGCACACGCCGGAGGGCTACGGCAGGAGCGACCTCGCGGCGGCACTGATGCGGATCGTCAGCGCGCCGAAAGCGGGGACGACCGGCACGGCACGGAACTGGGCCACGGTCACCAAGCTGCTGTCGCTGTGTGACGCGTAATGCCGGTTCGGGGAGTTCTCGTCACCGGCGGGTCTCGCGGTATCGGCGCGGCGGTCGCGCGGGCGTTCGCGGCTCGCGGGGACCGGGTGGCGGTGCACTACCGGGACGCCGCCGCGGCCGCGGAGGCGGTGCTGGCCGGGCTGCCCGGCGACGGGCACGCCGTGGTCCGGGCGGACCTGACGGACGCCGACGCGGTGCGAGCCATGGTCGACGAGGCGGCGGGCCGGCTCGGCGGGCTGGACGTGCTGGTGAACAACGCCGGCGTCTACGTGCCGCACCCGGTGCTTGCCACGTCGTACGAGGAGTGGCAGGAGGCGTGGCGCGCGACGCTCGGCGTCAACCTCGTCGGGGCAGCGAACGCGACCTGGTGCGCGGCGCGGCACATGATGGCGCGGGGCGGCGGCCGGATCGTGAACGTGGGGTCGCGGGGCGCGTTCCGCGGCGAGCCGGCTCACCCGGCGTACGGGGCGAGCAAGGCGGGGCTGCACGCGCTCGGGCAGTCGCTCGCGGTCGCGCTCGCACCGCACGGCATCACCGTGGCGTCGGTCGCGCCCGGTTACGTGGCGACGGACATGACCGTCGAGGAACTCGGCACCGCGGCCGGCGACGTGATCAGGGCGCAGAGCCCGTTCAACCGGGTCGCTCTCCCCGAGGAGATCGCGGCGGCGGTGGTCTACCTCGCCTCGCCCGAGGCCGCGTGGGCCAGCGGGGCGGTGCTCGACCTCAACGGCGCGTCGTACCTGCGGTTAGCATCAGGGCATGGACTACGTGCTGGCGCAGGTGAACGTGGGGCGGCTGGTCGCGCCGCTGGACAGCCCGCGGATCGCGGATTTCGTGGCGGCGCTCGACACGGTGAACGCGGTCGCGGAGGCCGCGCCGGGATTCGTGTGGCGGCTGCAGACCGAGGACGGGAACGCCACGGCGATCCGCGCGTTCGAGCGGGACGCGGAGGGCGCCGACGGCGGCATCCTGATCAACATGTCCGTCTGGGACTCGGTGGAGGCGCTCGGCGCCTACGTCTACGGGGCCGCGCATCTCGCGGTGCTGCGGCGGCGGCGCGAGTGGTTCGAGCGGATGAAAGAGCCGTACACCGCGCTGTGGTGGATTCCGCGCGGCCACATCCCCACCGTCCACGAGGCGGAGGACCGGGTGCGGCACCTGCGCGCCCACGGTCCCGCGCCCTACGCGTTCACGCTGCGGGAGCACTTCCCGCCGCCGGACAGCGGCGATACCGGAGTGCTGCGCAGCCCCGACGACAGGACCTGCCGGGCCTAGCCCCGGTCGCGGGCCGTCCAGCGGACCGCCGGGTCAGAACGTCCTGGTCCAGCGCCTGACGGCGTATCGTGCTCCGGCCCGGACCAGCGGGTCCGCCGCCGCGATCTCCCGTGCCTTGTCTTCTGGCACGGCCAGGACGACCATTTCGGTGCCGTCGCATGGCCCGGCCATCAGCAGGACCCCCGAGTCGCGGAGCGACCGCAGGAAGGCCATATGCGCTTCCAGATCCTGACCGCCGGGACAGCCGTGCAGTTCCACGACCGTGAGCGGCTGGTCCGCCGGCCGCGTGGCCCCGATCCGCTTGGCGACGTCGATCGATCCGTACACGCCTTCCTCGAGGAAGAAGACTGGGCGGAGGCGGAAGTACTGATCGGCGAGGGAAGAGGAGCCGGCGCAGTCCTCGTCGATGGAGGCGGCCACGATCCTGCCGAAGACCACGACCTCGGATCCCAGCCGGGTGACGGCCTCCAGCTTGCACTCCAGGTGGGCCTTGCACTCGGCGATTAGCGGCGGCGCCACCTGGCGGGCGGGCAGCAGCGTCAGGCCTGAGCGGGCGATCCGCTCGGGCCCGTGGCTGGCCGGCATCGCCCAGATACGCTCGACGAGCGCCTCGGGCGGGATGTTCACCACGAACTCCCCGGCTTGCTCGGCGTTACGCGCCGTCGCATGCGAGCGGTGGCAGCCAAAACCGAGCACCGGCCCGCGAAAAGCCATCATGGAGATCCAGCTCTTGGGCGCGATGTTGGGCTCGCCGTGCTCGTCCACGGTCGATACGAGCACGATCGGGCCGGGAAGCACGGACGGGTGCCAGTCCGCTTTGTCCGCGGGGAAGGCGATCTTGGCGGGCCGCTGTGGCCCGGCACTGGACTGCACGCTGGCCAGGTTCTCCCGTTCCCGGCACCCCGGCCAGGGTCACAGGTCAGCGGGGAAGGTGACTTCGATCTCCTTGATGGGCTGGCCGAAGTCCTTGCTGTTGTTGGTGATGAACCTGTGCGCCCCCATGCCGATCGCCGTGGCTAGGTGGATGGCGTCGGCCAGACGCAGGTTGTACTTCGCGGCGAGCACGGTCGCCGTCGCGGCCGTGGCCTGATCGACCGGCCGCAGGTCCAGCCGTGCGAGGAAGCCGCTGAGCGTCGTCACAGCGGCCGCGTCGCCCTGCTTCAAGGGCTTACTGAGCAGCTCGAGCAGGAGAAGGACGGACCCGACACCGGCGCCCCTACCGCCCTCGGGGAGTTCAGCGGGGAACAACGCCGCCACGCGGCGGCCCACCGGATGATCCTCGATGCCCGCGTAGATGAGCACATCGGCGTCGAAAGCGTCCACGGGCTACTCGGCGTCCCGGTCCGCGCGGATCGCGGCGACCAGTTCCTCCGCGTATTCCGCGCTGATGCCGCCAACCGACAGCGGCATCTCCCCGGCCGCCCGCAGCGTGCGCTGCAACTCTTCCGCTTCTGCCAGGACATCCTGGGCGCGGGAGCGGCTCCACAGGATGTCGGGCCGCACGATCACCGCGACCGGCCGGCCGTGCCGGGTGATCGTGACCTCCTCGCCCTCGGCGACCCGGTTGAGGACCTCGGGCAGTGCCGCCCGGGCCTCGCTTACTGTCATGACTGCCATGGAAGAATTGTACGTCGAGGTACAGCTGCGTACAATGCACATGGGGATGAGGATGTCACATCCCGGCGGGGTATGTCGTCTAGGGACCATGAAGATCGCGATAGTGGGCGGCACCGGGACACTGGGCCGCCACGTGACGGCAGAACTCCGCGACCGCGGGCAGGAGGTGCGGGCGCTGAGCCGGCACGCGCCGGACTACCGGGCGGACCTCACCACGGGGGCCGGGCTTGACGCGGCGCTCAGCGGTTGCGAGGTCGTGGTCGACGCCAGCAACAACTCGTCGCGGACCGCGGCGGGGACACTGGTCGAGGGAACCCGGCGGCTGCTCGCCGCCGGCCACCAGGCTGGCGTGACGCACCATGTCTGCGTGTCCATCGTCGGCTGCGACCGGGTGCCCCTGGGGTACTACCGGGTGAAGACCGAGCAGGAGGACGTCGTGGCGCGCGGCCCGGTGCCGTGGACCATCGTTCGCGCCACCCAGTTCCACGAGTTCGTGGCGGCCATGCTGGGCGCGGCCGCGCGGTACCGGGTGGTGCCGGTGCCGCGCGGGGTGCTCCAGCCGGTCGCGGTCACGGAGGTCGCGCGCGCGGTCGCCGACGCGGCCGTGGGCGGGCCCCGGCGGGGCCGGGTCGAGATCGCCGGTCCCGAGGTCGCCGGTATCCGGGACCTGGCCATGACCTGGCGGCGGGCCACTGGCCAGCGGGCGCTGCTCGTCCCGATTCCGGTGCCGGGCAAGGTGGGACGCGCGCTGCGGGACGGGGCGCTGACGACCGACCGCCCCGACACCAGGGGGGAGCAGACGTTCGCGGCCTGGGCGGAAGCGGCGCGGGGATGACCGGCGAAGCGGGGCTGGCGCGCGAGTTCGAGGCGCAGCGGCCACGGCTGCCGCGGCTGGCGTACGCGACCACCGGCTCGCTGGCCGAGGCCGAGGACTGCGTGCAGGAGGCCTGGCTGCGGCTGCACCGGGCCGCGGGACGGGAGCCGATCAGGGACCTGGGCGGCTGGCTCACCACCACGGTGAGCGCGCCCGGCGGCACGTCCAGGGCGAGCGGCCGCGGTTCCCGCCCACCCGCGCGCAGCAGCGCGAACTGCTCGACGCGTTCACCCGGGCCTGCACAGACGGCGACCTGGAACGGCTGGTGACGCTGCTCGACCCGGACGCGGTGTGGCGCGCCGACGGCGGCGGGCGGGTCCGCGCGGTTCCGCAGCTCGCGCGCGGCGCGGCCGCGATCGCGCGGCTGCTCACCGGCTACGCGCGGCGGCCGCCGCCGGTGTTCCGGGCGGCGCTGGTCAACGGCGCGCCGGGGCTTGTCGGGCGCGACGCGGACGGGGTGTTGTCGGTGCTGGCGCTGACCGTCGACGGCGGGCGGATCACCGCGATCGACGTCATCCGCGACCCTGGCAAGCTGACCAGAATCGCGGGGCTGCTCGACAGTGCGGCGAGTCAGCCGGCGGACGGGGCAGGCTAGCCGGCCGCGGGCCGGCAACACGCCGGGAGTCATGGGGTGGCTGCGGAGTCAGCCGCGTACGTTCGGGATAATTCTGTTCTTAATCCCACCGGATAGGCAGCGAGTCGACGTTGTAGATTCCCTCCACGCCGCCGAGGGCCGGCTCGCCGTCCAGGGCGAGGCCGGGCATGCGCGGAGCAAGGAACGCAAGGGCCTCCTCGAGCTCGGCGCGGGCGAGGTTGGAGCCCAGGCAGAAGTGCGGGCCGGCGCCGAAGGTGAACAGCTTGCCGTCGCGGACGGCGGCGATGTCGAAGGCGTCGCCGTCGGTCTCGCGGTTGGCGCGCTCGGCGCAGACGGCCACGATCGTGCCCGCCGGGAAGCGGACACCGCGGTGGTCGACGTCCTCGAGGACGATGCGGGCGGTGAACGGGGCGATCGGCTCGACGCGGAGCACCTCGGTGACGGCCTGCTTCGCGTACTGGTCCGGCTTCTCGCCGAGGAGCCGCCACTGGTCCGGGTGATCGGCGAACAGCCGCATCGCGTGCGCGAGCTGGCTCTGCGTCGTGTCCACTCCCCCGGCGAGCACGTTGAGCACCAGGTCCACGCACTCGTCGTGGGTGAGCTTGTCGCCTTGTTCCTCGGCCGCGAGCAGGGTGCTGATCAGGTCCGTGCTTGGCGTTTCCTTGCGGCTTTCGAGCAGGTTTGCCACGTACTCGTGCGCCTCGACGGCGGCCCGCTCGATGTCGGGGATCTGGGTGGACAGCGCCTGGATGTCGAACTGGCGCTGCACCATGTTCGACCAGTAGTACAGCTTCGGGGCGTCTTCGATGGGAGCGCCGAGGACGGCGGCGATCGTGCGGGACGGGTAGGGCTGGGCGATGGCGGCGACGAACTCGGTGTGCGTGGTGCCGTCGAGTCCGGCCCAGAGCTGGTCGAGGAAGTCGCGCATCACCGGGCGCCAGCGATCGGCGGCGCGCGGCGTGAAGGCGTGGCCGACGAGGGAGCGCAGGCGGCGGTGCTTGGCGCCGGTGAGGTTGAGGATGTTGTTGTCGATGTGCTCATAGAGCGGGCCGCTGGTGATGCCGAACAGCTCGGCGATCTGGCGGCCGGGGAACGCCGTCTGCCGCGCCCGCAGGAAGAAGTCGCCGGACTCCTGGTCGAGCACCACGTAGGCGAGCGGCGAATGGGCCAGCCAGCCCTGCTCGCGCGCCTTGGCGAGCTGCTCGTGGTACGTCTGCGGGCCGAAGCCCGGCTGGTTGTAGTCGATCTCGGGCAGGTCGAGGTCGGTGACGGCGGTCACAGCGGTCATGTTCCGGGATGTTACCTCCGAGTAGAGATTTTTGTCTCTACCCCGCCGCGACGGCGAATCCGGTGAGGCGCTCCGTGCTGACGCAGGAGGTGAAGCAGCGCTCCTTGGCGTCGTTGTTGAACTGGGCGGTCCAGTCGGTGAAGCCGCCGTCGCCGATCTCCCGCAATTCGCCGTCCGCTGCCACGTGAATCTTGATCGCGCCGCGCTCGTAATAGCCGCGGGCGTGCTGGCGGTCTGGGTCCTCGCTGAGGGCGACGGTGCCGGGCAGCGGCTGGAGCGCAGGCAGCACCGTGTCGCGCACGCGGTCGGCCAGCGGCGGGAAGCCGAACACGGTGTAGCTGACCTCGGTGTGGCGGCCGGGCACGAGATCGGCGAGCGCCGCGGTCCAGAACCGCAGGTGGGTCGTGAGCAGTGCCGCCTCGGTTGTCGCCGATCCCCTGTCCCGGTCGCTGCTGACCAGGGCGAACAGGCGGAAGTGCTGGAGGAGCCCCGGCCCGTCGAAGGGCTGGGCGCGCAGCACCCGGTGGCAGCTCGCCAGGTGCACCGGCCGCGCCGCTGACTGTTCCTGTCGCCGCCGGGCGGCCTCGAGCGCCAGCACGTTCGTCTGATCGCTCACCACCTCGCTGCCGCGGGTCGTCGAGATCACCCGGTCCTGGCTGACGGTGCCGACCGCGGAACAGGTGCCAAGCGGGGCGACGGGCGACAGGTCGATGCCGGTGAACTCGGCCGGCAGCAGGTCCCAGAGCCTGGCCTCGGTTCGCCAGACCAGGCGCGGATCGCTGGCCCCCGGCGTCACATACCGGTCCTCCCGCCACCGGCGCGTGAGGGTGGCGGGGTTCACCGTCGCGGCCCGGCGCCTCGTCACGTCCATCAGCAGCGTGCGGAGGTCGGCCTGGCTGAGGCCGTGTTCGAGCGCCGCGCGGGGGGCGGCTTCGAGTTGCCGCCATACCCGCCCGGACGGGGACGGTCGCGCCGCTGACGCCATGCCGACCACAGTGCCAGACCGCCCCGTGGCGCTGCCAACCGATTTCCGGTCGCTCTTGCCCTCTTGCCCTCTTGTCACGCGCGGCTTGTCCGGTAACGTCGGAAAAGTGGAGGACAGTGTGGTCGTTCCGTTCGATGAATTGCCGACGCTGCCCGGGTCTGGGCTGCGGCACTCCTGGGACTTGCACGGGCCCGGGGATCAGCTCGGCACGCTGAACCGGCTGACCGGGCCGGTCGTCGCGGCCGCTGTCGCCTCGGTGCGGACCGGCGAGCGGATCGGGGTGTCGCTGCCGCTGGGGCTGCCCGACCCGCCGTTCTTCGGCCGGCAGGCGTTCAAGCACACCGTGTTCCCGATGGCGCCGTTCGCGTTTGACGACTATGTGGATGGCTTCTACCTGCAGTGTTCGTCGCAGTGGGACGGGCTGCGGCACATCGGCAGCCCGGACGGCTGGTACGGCGGCTGGCAGGGTTCCCCGGAGGGCGATCCCGGATCGCTCGGCATCCATCACTGGGCGGCGCGGGGAATCATCGGGCGCGGCGTGCTTGTCGACCTGGTCGCGGCGCGGGACGGCACCGGGTACGACCCGTTCTCTTCGGTGGAGTTCTCGCCGGAGGAGCTGTCGTCGGCGCTGGCCGGTGCCGGCGGCTCGCTGCGGTACGGCGACATCCTGTGCGTGCGGACCGGGTGGATGGACAAGTACCTGGCCCTGTCCGCGGCTGAGCGTGTCGAGCTCGCCGAGGGAATGGTGGACGTGACCGGCTACACGGCCGCCGGGCTGTCGGGCGGCGAGTCGATGGCGCGGTTCCTCTGGGACTCCGGCGTGGCGGCGGTGGCCTGCGACAATCCCGCGGTCGAGGTCGTGCCGGGCGACCGTTCGGTCGGGTTCCTGCACGGGCGGCTGATCAACGGGCTCGGTTTCGCGATCGGGGAGCTGTTCGACTTCGGGCCGCTGGCGGCGTCCTGCGCGCGGTCGGGGCGGTTTGAGTTCCTGTTCGTGTCGGTGCCGCTCAACCTCACCGGCGGAGTTGGCTCGCCCGCCAACGCGGTGGCGATCCTGTTAGGCCGCGGCCCAATTCCCAGCGCCGCGGGCGCGTGAGACCATCAGGGCGTTCGTCACAGGTCCGCCTGCCAAGGAGGTCAGGATGCCCGACGTTCCCAGTGATCCCAAAGACGTGGTGCGGCGGTTCTTCGCGACCCTCGGCACCGGGGACTTCGCCGCCATCGGCGAGTTCTTCGACGACGAGTCGGTCTGGCAGGTCAACGACGTGGCGCGCGGCCTCCCGGCGCAGCGCGGCCGCAAGGCGATCATCGACGACTTCCTCCAGCCGATCAGGGAGGGGCTGTTCGAGCCCGGCGACCCGAAGATCGAGATCCGGTCCATGATTTCCGAAGGCTCCCGGGTGGCGGCCGAGACGACCGCCCGGGGAAGCCTGCGGAACGGGAACCACTACGAGAACCAGTACGTGTTCATCATCGAGGTGGACGGCGACACGGTGCGGCACCTGCGCGAGTACATGGACTCCGACTACGCGCACTCCGTCTCGGCCGGCTCGGGATCGGCCGGCGGGGACGCCGACGAGCACACGGCCGAAACGCTGCGCCGCCTAGGGCACGACTAGGGGCAAACGTGTTACCGGCCGCTGGCCACCAGGCCGGCGTGCGCTGGCTGGCTCGCGCCCAGCGCGCGGACCCGGCGGGACCGGACGGCCAGGCTGGCGGTGCGGGCCAGCGTCATGGCGACCGACAGGAAGATCAGGCCGTCGGTCAGCGCGTTGACGGTGATCGAGTTGGCGATCATCCAGTGCCCGATCTGCGCGCTGAACACGTGCTGCGAGCCGTAGGCGAACCAGATGCGGGCGCCGACGACAGCGGTCCAGAACAGCGCGTACGACAGCCCGGCGTGGGTGATGACCCGCCCGGAGCCCGGCCGCTCGTCGGCGAAGACCCGCATCAGCGCGGCGGCAAGCACGCCGAGGACCATGCCTGCCGCGGTCGCGGCGATCTCGAGCAGCAGGCCGTTGCCGGACGTGGCGACGCCCTTGAAGAAGAACGGGACGATGACCGCCGCCGCGATGAACGGGCGCAGCAGCCGGCGCAACCGCACGGGACGCCGGCCCAGGTCGGACATCAGCACGGTGGCGAGGATCACGAGGTTGGGGATCAGAACGCTGGCGTCCATCGGGACTCCCTGGGTTGCTAGCCGGGGCGTTTGCCGTTTACGTGTGCCACGCTAGGTAGCGGACCCCGGCCGGCGCGTCGGCCTGTGGCTCGATGCCGGGTGGATACTTCGGGGCCCGGCTGGAGGCAGATCGTGCGGTCACGGTGGAGGCGGGGTGGAGACGCGGACGTCCACCGGGCGTCCACCCGTGCGCCGACGCGGGCCGCGAGGCTGGCCGGTTACGTTGGGGGTGTGTTCAGTTCCGTTCCCGCGCGCCGGGCGCCCGGTTCTCCTGGTCAGCTGGCCGCAGACGCTGCACCAGCCGGGCTCGCGCAGCCGAACACGGCGACGCCAGGCCGGGCGCTGGGAGCCTGGAACGGCACCCTGCTCGGCGATCCGGGCTCCATCACGCCGGTGATCGAGGCCGTCAGGACGTGCGTCATGGTGATGGTGCTCGTCACGGTTCCGCTCGCGAACCCGCACCCGGGAGTCGGAGCGCAAGGCATCGCGGTCGCGGTGACGCTCGGCATCTGCCTCGTCGCCTGGGTCTTCCTGGTGCGCGCCAGGCAGCGGTGCCGGCTCATGACCGGGTCGCTGATCGTGCTGGCGGCGGCCGGCGGCGCGCTGGCCGGGGTGTCGCCGGAAAGCCCGGCCGTCGCGGTCGGCTGCATGGTCACGTCCGCGGCGGGCGCCCGGCTGAGCAGCAGGGCGTCGCTGGCGATCACCGGGGAAACGATCGCGGCGTTCCTTATCGCCGGGCTGATCGCCGGGGCGCCAGCCGGAACCCTGGCCGGTTACTCTGGCGCCTTCATCGGACTCTGGGCGTTCGGCCTGACCCGCCGTGCCTACTTGCTCCGCGCCGAACAAGCCGAACAAGCCCTGGAACAGACCCGCCGCGCCCACGCCGCCGTGATGCAGGCGAGCGCGCTGGCCGAGCGGGCGCGGATCGCGCGCGAGATCCACGACGTGCTCGCCCACTCGCTGGCGGCCGTGTCGGTGAACCTGCAAGCCGCGGAGGGGCTGCTCGGCGAGCTGCCCGACAGCCCCGAACTCGCCAAGGCGCTCGAGTGCGTCGAGCGGGCCGGCGCGTTCACCCGGGAGGGCCTGGCGGACGCGCGCCGCGCGATCCTGGCGCTGCGCGACGGCGGCGGCGCGTCGGCCGCCCCCAGGCCGCTGGCCGAGCAGCTCAGGTCGCTCGCGGACGACTACCGCGCCGACGGCGACACGCCGGCCGAGTTCACCGTCACCGGCGACTCGCGCCCGGTCGCCGCGGAGCCGGCCCTGACCGTGTACCGGACCGCGCAAGAGGCGCTGACCAACGCGCGCAAGCACGCCCCCGGCCAGCCGGTCACCGTCGCCCTGGAGTTCACCCCGTCGCAGGTGGCGGTCGACATCCTCAACCCGCTGCCGCCCGCGGACGCGCCGCGGCCGCTCGCCGGCGCGGGCACCGGCTACGGGCTCATCGGCCTCCAGGAGCGCGCCGCGCTCGGCGGCGGCTCGCTGATCGCCGGCCCGAGTGGCGGCCACTGGCGGGTATCCCTGAAAATGCCTTCATGACCCCCGACGAGCCGATCACCGTCGTCGTCGCCGACGACCAGTCGGCGGTCCGTGAGGGCCTCGTGCTGCTGCTCGGGACGCTGCCCGGCATCACGGTCGCGGGCGAGGCGGCGGACGGCGAGGCGGCCGTCGAACTCGTCGCGACGGTGAAACCGCAGGTCGTGCTCATGGACCTGAACATGCCCGGCGGTGATGGGGTGACCGCGACCGCGCGGATCACCGCCGAGCATCCCGGCACCCGCGTCGTCGTGCTCACCACGTACGCGGACGACGAGTCGATCATCGGCGCGCTCCAGGCTGGCGCGCTCGGCTACCTGACGAAGGACGCGACCAGGGCCGAGATCGGGCGGGCCGTGCAGGCGGCCGCGGCCGGCCAGGCGGTGCTCGACCCCGGCGTGCAGCAGCGGCTGCTGCTGGCCGCCGCCCGGGGGCCCGAATCCGCGCCAGGTCCCGCGGGCCCGGCTCCTTCCGGCCTAGACGACGAGCTGACCCCGCGCGAGGCCGAGGTGCTGCGCCTCATCGCGGCCGGCCAGTCCAACAGGGAGATAGCCAGGACCCTGTTCGTCAGCGAGGCGACCGTCAAGACCCACGTCAACCGGATCTTCGCCAAGACCGCGTCGCGGGACCGCGCCCAGGCCATCCGCTACGCCTACACCCACGGCTACGCCGACCCCTGAATCGGCGACGGATGCCGCGGTTCGTAGATGGGAAAATCCGAGCCGTCCGGTAGCCGGATCGCCGCGAGAAGCCCCCAGCCCTGGTCGGAGACATCCCTCGCCACTTCCACTCCCCTGTCCCTCAGCTCGGCGAGGGTGGCCTCGATGTCGTCGCACATCAGGTAGAGCTCGTGACGGGGCTCGGCGATGGCTGGATGCACGGCGAGCTCGGCCGGGGGCAGGGCGAAGATAAGCCAGCCACCGCCCGCGTCTACCGACGGCATGCGCAGGACGTCCGCGAAGAACGCGCGGACCTTCTCGGCTTCGGGAGAGTACACGATCGCATGCATTCCGTTAATCACGCCACGATCCTAGCCGCCGGCCTGATTCCCTCGCCGAAGTGCCTCCGCAGTTATACGGTCAGGGTGACCGGTGGGCACGAGCAAGGACCGCAACGATGGACGCTGATGCGCAGCGCTTCCCGCACGCGCTAGAGGACCTCCCCGAGGACGCGCGGCGCCAAGCGGCCGAGATCGCCCAGACGCAGCCGGGCATCAGCCTCAGGCGGCGGATCCTGGACGAGCTCGAGACCGTCGCCCTCGACTCCTACGGCAACCTCGAGAAGGCGCCGTTGCTGCGCTTCCTGTCGCACTACCCAGTCACGCCGTACACGTACCGGGTCTCCGATCTGGTGTCGCGCGGGCAGCGGCCGGACGCCGGGAAGCTGGCCGAGCTGGCCGCTGAGCAGCGGTACCGTGTCACGATCAACCTGTGCGCCGAGATGACCGAAGGCGACGCCCTGGCGATAGCCGAGGCAGGACTCACCGGGGTGCTGCAGACCTACCACATCCCGATCACCGACATGGAGACTCCGACGGTCGAGCAGGTAACCGAGATCCTCGACCTGCTGTCGGGACCGGGCGCGGAGCTGACCTACCTGCACTGCGAGGCAGGCAAGGGGCGCACGGGCGTGGCGATCGCGTGCTACCGGATGGCCGTGACGGGCTGGAGCTCCGTCGACGCGCTCCTCGAGGCGGTGAACTTCGGCTGCTCCGTACCGGAGCAGCAGGGGTTCATCCGCGAGTTCGGCGGGATGCTGCTGGCCGGCTATGTCGGCAGCCGGTACCCGCTGCTGCCGCCCGGCTCCGTCAGCCCGACGCCTGCGCAGCTGGCGGCGACCATCCACACCTCGGCAGACCCGGAACCGGCGGCCGAGCGCTAGCCGTGCGCTAGCCGGGCCTGCGGTTCTCCGCCTGCGGTGGCGAGCTCGGCGGGGACGTTGGGCATCCGCAGCGCGCCGTCGGGTGTGAACAGCGACACGAGGCGGTC
>Ga0187806_1000161_pt1 | contig 15510 bp, 18 predicted proteins | sample NC_wetland_sal_i_7_FD_132470 | JGI IMG/M metagenome (GOLD analysis project Ga0187806, IMG submission 132470) | Wetland sediment microbial communities from Neuse River Estuary, North Carolina, USA - ASW_1 | ecosystem: Environmental > Aquatic > Freshwater > Wetlands > Sediment | place: USA: North... | reverse complement strand
CGCAATGCCCGCGCTCGTGGGCGCCACCGACCTTGTGCTGCGCATGATTGAGGCAGGCACCGTGCTTCCGGAGCTGACCCTGGACAAACCGGTCCAGGCCATCGGTGAGGTCAGCCGCGACACCACCGGCCGCAGCCGGGTGCGACTCGCCAAGGGCCACCAGGTGAGCGCGCTCGACATCCAGGGCGAGTACCTGACCAGGGCCAAGGACTTCACCGACACCCACGGCGCGGACGCCGTGGGCAGGCGCGTCCTCGGCTTGCGGGAGCGGACGCTGGACGCGATCGGCTCGGGAAACCTCGACGCCATCACACGCCAGATCGACTGGGTCAGCAAATACCAGCTCATTGAGCGGTTGCGGGCAGCACAAAACCTGCCGCTATCGGCACCGCAGGCCGCCAGGGCCGACCTGGCCTATCACGACATACACCGCGGCAACGGCCTGTACTACCAGCTGCAACGCGGCGGCGCCGTCGACAGGACCGCGCGCGACATCGACATCTTCGAAGCGAAGACCATCCCGCCGCCCCGCGGCCACTACCGCCAGGCGGGCTGATCACCTCCCGAGCGCTGATCCTGGCAGCCACGGAATACCTGCGTCGGGCAGCCGGGTTGTAGTCGGTGAAGCGAAGGGGAGTAGCTCTCCAGCCGGACCGTCGACATGCTGGCCCCGCGAGCGGGGCCCGGCGCCCGGGAGCCGCCAGGCTTGAGCGAGACCTTCAGGACGTAGCCGCACGCTGCCGCGCCGGGCGCCCCTTCCGCGATAAGCCGGGGGTCACCAGGCGCCGGATTGAGGAGCGCTCCCCCGATGAGCCTGGCCATCGCCGCGACCGTGTTCGCCGTCATCTTCCTCGCCGAACTGCCCGACAAGACCGCCCTCGCCAGCCTGATCCTGGGCAGCCGCTACCGCCCCGGCTACGTGTTCGGCGGGGTCGCCGCGGCGTTCGCCGTGCACGTCGGGCTGGCCATTGCGGCCGGCAGCCTGCTCACTCTGCTGCCCCACCGCCCCCTTCAGGTCGTGGTTGCCGCCCTGTTCGCCCTCGGCGCGGTGCTGTTGCTGCGCGGCCGCCACGACAGCGGTGACGAGTACGTGGAGCTGCACGGCAGGCAGCCCGGATTCTGGCGGGTCGCCTGGACCAGTTTCGCCGTCATCCTGGTCGCCGAGTTCGGCGATCTGACCCAGATCGCCACCGCCAGCCTCGCCGCCCGCTACCACGACCCGCTGTCCGTGGGGATCGGCGCGGTCCTGGCCCTGTGGGCGGTGGCCGCCATCGCGATCGCCGGCGGACGCAGCCTGCTCAAGATCATTCCCCTGGTCTGGGTCACCCGCATCGCAGCGCTCATCATGCTCGCGCTCGCCGGCACCAGCCTCGCGGCCGCCCTGTCATGAATCAAGCCAGCGGACTGGGCGCAACGGTCAGAAGCCAGTGATCGACAGGGAGTAAGGGGCCGCCGGGCGGCTCGCGTAGCCTGGCCAGCATGGTGGCAGACCCAGCGGCCGTAGCCGGGCTGACCCGCGCCGACCCGCGCGGTCCCGGCATCACCAGGACCCAGACCAGCGACGGCTTCGCGTACCTGGACGCTTCCGGGGCGATGGTCAGCGACGCGGAGACGATCCAGCGGATCAAGGCGCTGGCGATCCCGCCTGCGTGGAAAAGTGTCTGGATCTCGGCGGACCCGCTCGGGCATATCCAGGCCACCGGCGCGGACAGCCGCGGCCGGACCCAGTACCGGTACCACCAGCTGTGGCGGGAGCAGCGTGACGAGCAGAAGTTCGCCCATATGCTGCGGTTCGCTGACGCGCTGCCGCGGCTGCGCACGGCGACGCTGCGCGACCTGCGCCATCGCCAGCTGGACCGGGACCGGGTCGCGGCCAGTGCGGTCCGCCTGATCGATCTCGGGTTGTTCCGCCTGGGCAGCGAGCGCTACGCCGAGCTCGATCACCATTACGGGGCCGCGACGCTACAGAAACGCCACGTCAGCCTGCGGCGGGGCGGCCTCATCTTCGATTACGTCGCCAAGGAGGGCAAGCGCCGGGCCATCACCGTGGATGATCCGGCGGTCGCGCCGACGGTGCGCGCGCTCGCCCGCAGTGACAACGGCATGCAGGCGCTCTTCTGCTTCCGGGAAGGAAGCTCCGGCTGGCACCCGCTGCACTCGCACGATGTCAGCGCCTATGTCGCCAGCCACGCCGGCGGCCACTTCACGGCCAAGGAATTCCGTACCTGGAACGCCACCGTGCTGATGGCCCTGCTGCTGGCCGCGGCGGACCTGCCGTCATCGGCACGGGCCGCCAGGACCGCGATCAATGCCAGCGTCCGGGGCGTCGCGGACTGGCTCGGTGACACCCCGGCCGTTGCCCGCGCGTCGTATATCGACCCGCGGCTGATCACGCGGTATGAATCTGACGGCCGGCTGACAGGTATCCCGGCGCTGCCAGCCCGGCTGCCAGCGGGTGCCCAAGCCGAGTCGGCGGTCGCCGCGCTGCTCGCGGCCACCGGTTGAGCGCCGCTCTTTCTGCTCGTTGAGCTGTTGCGGGCATCCGCCGGTTCACTTGCGGTAGCCGCCGTGCCGGAACTCGCCGGCTAGCGATGGATGGGCCGGGCGCCAGCCGAGGTCGGCTCGGGCCTTCGCCGCGTCAGTGCCCTGATCGAGCAGCAGAACTTCGGCGAAGTAGTCGCCTAGCCGTGCCCGGGCCTCATCGTCGGAACCGGGGACCGCTCCCGGAGCGCCGACGGCGACAGCGGCCGCTTCCGTTAGCTCGGCGACGGTCGGGTTCACTCCGTCGCCGACGACGTAGTAGCCATGAGCCGAGCTGTCTTCAAGGACGCGCCGGAAGAAATCCGCCAGGTCCGCGACGTGCACTGTCGACCAGTGCTGCTGTCCCGTGCCGAGCATGATCAGGTTGCCGGCGCTGTCCCGGGGCGAGCCGAGAAGCAGCCCGGGAATCCCGCCGCCGCCGTCACCGTAGGCCGTGCTTGAGACGATCACGGCTCCGCGCATGCCTTTCGCGCCAAGCACGCGGCGTTCGATCGGCTCTTTCCATGACACAAGCGGGGGCGGATTGAACGGAGAGGCCTCGCTGATAGATGAGTTGGCGCCATACACCCACAGGCCGCTGACCTGCAGGTATGGCTTACCGGTGCCATCGAAGGCACTGATCACCGCGTCGACCACCGCGGAGTCCAGGCTGGCGCTTGTGGCGTCACCGGGACTCGCCGTGTGGATGGCCCCGTCCGCCTTGCTCAGCAGGCTCGCGACCGTAGGCCGGTCGTAAAGGTCGGCCACAGCCGGGGTGGCGCCGCGGGCCGCGACGATGTCCGCCTGGGCGTCGTCGCGGACGAGCGCGGTTACCTCGTGACCGCGGGATCGGAGTTCGGACAGCACATGAGACCCGATGAACCCGGTGCCGCCTGTGAGCGCGACTTTCATGGGCGAACACCCTCCTTCACTTGTTCGTTCAAGTGAAGCTTAGGTCACTGTGACTTGAAAAGTCAAGTCAAAAATGTTGAAGGGCTCTGATTCGCCTGTCAATATCTGCCTCTTGTGCACAGATCGACTAGTAAGTCACTTGAATGATCCAGTGATGATACGCTGGACCAATGACCGAAGGAGCGCAGCTGGGCGGCGAGAGGCCGCCGGCGCAGTGGCTGACCGACGCGGAAGTGGACTCCTGGCTGTCCCTCGTGCGGTTGATGACCTGGCTGCCCTGGTCGATCGATCAGCAGCTCCGGCGCGACTCGAACCTGGGGATGCTGGAGTACCAGGTTCTCGCCATGCTCTCCACGAGCCCGGGGCGGACCATGCGGATGAGCTCGCTCGCCGAGGTCACCAACGCGTCGCTGTCCCGGCTGTCGCACCTGTTCAAGCGCCTCGAGCAACGAGGCTTCGTGCGCCGGGAGCCCGATCCCGCGGACGGACGATTCACCAATGCCATCCTGACGGAGAAGGGCTTCCAGGCACTCGCCGATGCGGCGCCCGGACACGTGGCGCATGTGCGATCGCTCGTCATCGATGTCCTGTCGCCGGAGCAACTGCGACGCCTTGGCCGCGACGCGGACCGGATAATGTCGCGCATCGACACTTCCGGCATCAACTCCTAGCCGCGCGGTCCGCGGACCGGCCCTAATTTCATGATCATGTAAAGTCGTGGCCGCTACAGCAACCAGAACTCTTCGTGAAGGTGCTGCCGGATGAGCGCCGGGTTCGCCGACCGGCGCGGTAAGGGCTGGCCGTTCACGGGCTGCCACCCATGCGATCCATCAGCATCGAGGTCGACAGCCCCTCGGCCGCGCAGAACTGTTCCGCGACCTTGGCGGGCACTGGATCGGGGAGTTCCGTTTCGGCCGTACCGGCAATCTCATTGAGGCCAGCCCGGCGCAGCTGCTTGACGATTTGCTGACGGGAAAGGTCCACGCTGACCGCCTTCTTCCACGTCACGGCTCGGGCCTGACGCCCAGAGCCACGCGTCACATGTTCCGGTAAACCAAAACACCGAAGTGAACCTTCCCGGGCCGACCGGAATGCCGGATAGCCATCCGGATTGGGACTTCTAGTTGCCTTACCGTGGTCGACCCGCGCGACCTGGCCGAGATAAAGGCCGTCAACGAGGAGCTGGACGAGATCAGTGCGTGGTGACTCTATCGGCTGCGCCATCCGGCTCATGCTTGGCGTCCTCTGAAAAGGTGTCTGCTGCGTTCCGGGTACCCTCGGGGCCATGGAATTCCACGTCGGATGCGCGATGTGGACGTACGCGCCCTGGCAGGGGCGTTACCTGCCTTCCTCGCTGCCGCCGCGGGAGCGCCTGCGCGCCTACGCGACCTGGTGCAACGCGGTCGAGGGCAACACGACCTTCTATGCGACACCCGCCCTCGAGACCGTGAAATCGTGGGCCGGGCAGACCGCCCCTGACTTCCGGTTCATCCTCAAGCTGCCGAAACAGATCACCCATGAGCGCCGCTTCGCCGACGTCGCCGAGCCGCTCCGTGCCTTCCTTGGCGCGATCGAACCGCTCGGGCCGCGTGCGCACGCCCTCTGGATTCAGTTGCCGCCGTCCTTCAGCCCGGCGGACCTCGGCGCCCTTAGCGGTTTCCTGCGCCGCCTTCCGCGTGAGTACCGGTACTGCGTCGAGGTACGGCACCGCGCGTTTTTCGCGGACCCGCGCTCGGAGCTACAGCTAGAGAAAGCTCTCGGCGACGCCGGCGCTGAATGGGTCACGTTCGATACGACCGTCTTGTTCGAGGGCTCTCCCGTGAGCGACGCCGAACGGGAGGCGTGGCGGAACAAGCCACGGGTCCCCCGGCGGTCACGGGCTCTCACGTCGCATCCCGTCGTCCGCTACATCGGCCGGGACGATACGGCACGGACGGTCGCGGGATGGCAGCACTGGCTCGACGCGGTGGCCGGCTGGCTGCGTGAGGGGCGTTCGCCGACCGTGTTCATCCATACGCCGGACAACGCCGACGCGCTCGAGCTGGCCCGGCGATTCCACGACGACGTGCGAGCCCGGGTGGCCGGAGTCGAGCCGCTGCCAGAGCCGATCGCCGCCGGGCCGCCGACGCTCTTCTGACCGGCGCGAGGTCGCGCGGCCCTTACTGCCGGGTGAACACGGCGTGGACGATGATCGCGTTCTCCATCGCCGCTATGCCGATGAAGTTCCAGGTCAGGCCAAAGTCCGCCCGGTTGACCCGCAGCTCGCCGTCCAGCGACACCTCGCCGTCACCGAAGCTGGAGACCATCGCGTCGAAGGAAACCGGCCGGGTACGGCCGCGGACGGTCAGCTGGCCGTCCACAGTCACCCCGTCCCCGGAGGACCTGACGCGCTCGGCCGTGAAGGTGATGTCCGGGTGGTTGGCCACGTCGAAGAAGTCCGCCGAGCGCAGGTGCTTGTCGCGCTGGCTGTTCTTCGTGTCGATGGACTGGGCGGCTACCGTGACCGTCCCCGCCACGTCGCCGGACGGCGATACCGTGCCGTTGCCTGTGACCTGGCGGAACACGCCATAGAGCGGACGGAGCCCCCACGTGTGCCTGGTCTTCAGGCGGACCTCGGACCTCGACGGGTCCAGGGTCCAGGAGCCGGCGAGCTTCCCGTCGCGCAGCGCCTGCAGCGCCGATGACGTCAGCTGTCCCGACGGTGACATGCGGCCTCCTGTTTAATTTGGTTCCGAGACCAAAACTATTTTGTTGTGGGAACCGTATGTTCTGCGGTATGAATCCGTCAAGGCGAGTCCCGGGGTCGGAAGGGAGGGCCATGGCAGACGGAACGGGCGACGCCGCGGAGTCCGACCTGTGCCTGCGCCTGATGCGGCTGTTCCCCCGGGTGGTGCGCGGGATGCGGCGCTGGCAGGATCGCGCCACGCCCGCGGCGCCGGGGCCGCTGACCCCGCGGCACGTCGCCGCTCTCGAGCAGTTGCGCGGCGACCCGGTCACCGTGGGCGAGCTGGCCGCACGGCTCGGGCTGACCCTCTCCACCGTCAGCGGCGTCCTGACCGACCTCGACCGGGCAGGCCTGATCGAACGCCGCCCCGACCCGGGCGACCGGCGCCGCACAATCGTCCAGATCGCACCCGACCAGGCCGTCGTGATCGGACAATGGCTGGACGGCGCCGCCACCCCGCTGGCCCGGGTGCTCGACAAGCTGTCCCCCGGCGAGCAGCAAGCTTTCCTCAAGGCCATGGACCTGCTTGAAACCGAACTGCAAGGCAACGACGCCCAGCCCTGACAATGCCAGCAGGCGCACGCCGGCCCGCGGCCAGCTATGGGGTCTTCTAGGTCGTCCCGGGGATGATGTCTGAGCCTGCCAGGCCGGGATCACCGACGGTTGCCGGAACCGCGCGCTGCTCATGGGCAGCAAGCGACTGCTCCAGGTCAGCCTCGATCTCGCCCAGGATGCCATGGCGGCGCCGGCTGAGAACGAGCAGCCAGCCGCCGCCGATGGCCATGTACGCGACGAAGATGTACGGGAAGATGTTCACCGGGAACGGCGGCACCGGGTAGAAGCTGCCGACCGCCGGCACCAGCAGGCACAGGCACGCGACCACCGCGATGACCACGCTGCGGGCTCGCGGTTCGCCCCGGCGGTGCAGGTAGGCCGGGGCGGCGATGGTGATGAGGAAATAGGCCAGCAGGAAGCCGAAGGCCGCGAGCGTGCCGGCGTCGCCGAACGTGGTCAGCGGGTTGGTGACAATCTCCAGCACGGCCGGGATGGCGAACATGATCACCACGTAGACGGTGATCGCCACGTGCGGCGTGCCGTTCTTCGGGTGAGCTCTGCCGAGGTGGCGGGGGAACACCATGTGCTCGCCCATGGGGTAGATGATCCGCGCGCCCGCGTTCAGGCAGGACAGCGAGAGCGAGAAGAAGCTGATCATAGCGCCGAGCGCGATCGGCGCCTTGAAGAAGTTCACGTGGTAGATGCTCGCCAGCACGTTAAGCGGTGCCGCTATGTTGCCCAGCGTCGTTCCGTAGCCGCGCGTGCCGTAGACCTCGACGTAGCTCATGACGACCATGAACAGCCCGGTGAGGATCAGCGACCAGATCACCGCACGCGGCACGTTGCGGAGCGGGTTCTTCGCCTCGCGGCCAAGCGTGGTCGCGCTCTCGAAGCCAACCAGGCTGAAGATCGTCGTGACGACCGCGAGGCTCATGCCGTGCACGCTGACGCCTTCGAGCTCCACCTGGCTGGTGTCGATGTGGATTCCATGGGAGAACAGCACGACCGCGGCGAGGCTGAGGATGAGGAAGACCGAGATACCCTCGAGCGTCAGCGTGACGAGCGACGAGATGCGGATGTCCTTGTACGCGATGTACCAGCACGTCACCGCGCTGATGGCGAAGAAGATGTCCGGGGGCACCGTGCCGGTGAACCCGAGCGCGGAGAGGAACTGCTGGAAGAAGATGGCGAAGCCGGTGAGACCTGCCGTCCCGATCAGCAGGTAACACCAGATGAGCGCCCAGCCGGAGAGAACCCCGGTGGCCGGGCCAAGACCGCGCGCGGTGTACGTATACATGGCACCGGGCGCGGCCGACCGCCGGGCGAACTGGTTGAGGCACAAGACGACAAATAGCAGCATCACCGTCCCGAAAAGATATGCCAGCCAGGTACCCTGGCCCGCATTCGAGAATGCCAGCGGTATGATGAGAACAGCGGTCATCGTCGGCGAGATGACCGCTATAGACTGGGCGATTACTGCCGGGAAGCCGAGCGCGTTCACCCGCAGTCCCGTTTTATCCTGGGCAGCCTTAACTGAAGCGACGGCCATCTGCCTGTCCCTTTCTTCGCCGGGGCAATCAGGGGGCTGCGTCGCTCCCATAATTGATTGTCATCGGTGAATTCGCGGGGCAGCAAGTGACCGCATGTAAAGTCTTTGCCAGGCAATGTTACGGCAGTGAATCGTTGCTTCCCCGGTATTTCACTGATATGTCATCACGACCAGCAGGCAGCACGGTTAACTCACGTACTCCGTGATCTCCACTGGATCGCCCACCCGGATGACGCCCGCCGAGTCGGGGATGATGTTCTGCCCGAAGACCAGGCTCTTGCCGAAGCGGCGCTTCGCGCCGAGGATCCGCAGCGGCTGGGAGCCGCGCTCACCGGTGGTCTGGTCGGTCGTGGTGACGACGCACCGTCCGCAGGACTTGGCCACGCGGAAGGTCACGGGTCCGATCCGGACGCGGCGCCACCGGTCTTCGGCCCACGGTCCGAAGCCGGTCACCACGACGTTGGACCTGAACCGGTTCATCGGGACCGGCTGCTCTCCCGCAGCGACCAGCCAATCGCCGAGCTGGTCGAGTGAGTCCGTGGCGGTGAGCAGCAGCGGGTAGCCGTCGGCGAAGCTGACCACGTCGCCCTCCGCGCCGAACTCCGGGTCAACCGCGCGCCGGGTCGGGTCATCGAGGTAGACAAGCCTGACCGGCTCGCCAAGGTAGGCCGAGAACCAGGCGTCCGCCTCCGGCCCGGCCGCGGCTGCCAGCACGGTTGAGCTCCAGACGCTCACCTTGAGCAGCTCGCCGGGGTCTGGGGTGGCGACGGACAGCGGAGCGAAACCGTCGACGGAAACGGTGATGCCGGCCCCCGGATCGTGCCAGACGATGACACGCGCGAGCGACGCGTGCTCCCGCTGGCTGACGAACCGGAACCCATCGTCGACGAGCAGCCAGCGGCGGTCACCCGCCAGCCCCCACGGCTCGACGACTGACTCGCTGAGGTCGATCCCCCGGCACCCTTTCAGCGGGTAAACGTGTATCGATGCCAGCATCCGAACCTTCCGTGATCATGTACCCGTTAGCAGTGATATCCAGGTGCCTCCTCGGCCCGGACGAGCATGGACACCAGCTGCGGGCCGCCGAACGTCGTGGCCATCGCGACATCGGAGGCGTCACGCCCCCGGCCGATCACGACGCGGCCTTTGCGCCTGGTGTTGTTGCGGGGATCGAACGTCCACCACCGGTCGCCGAGCCAGACCTCCATCCACGCCGCGAAGTCCATCGGCGCCGGGTCCGGCGGGACATCCATATCAGGCAGGTACCCGAAGACGTATCTCGCCGGGATATTCAGCGCCCGGCAGAACGAGACCGCCAGGTGGGTGAAGTCACGGCAGACTCCGCGCCCTGCCAGGTTGACGTCGACGGCGCTGTCCAGCGCCGTCGTGCTGCCGTACTGGAAGGCCAGGTGGCCGTGCACGTAGTCGCAGACGGCCTGCACCCTCCGATAGCCCGGCGCCAGGCCGCCGAAGCGGGACCATGCCTCGCCGCCGAGCACGTCGGGCAGGCAGTACCGGCTGGGCAGGGTGTAGACCAGCGTGTCGTCGGGAAGTTCGTTCGGCGGGCACTCCGGGACGTTCTCGTCCGCCTCCTCGGCAGCGTCGGGGACCACGGCCACGGCCCCGAACCGGAAGCTCGACCTGCCCGCCGGCAGGACCGCGCGCACGCACGGGTTGCCGTACAGGTCGGTGTAACCGCGAACCGCGACATCCGGCTCGGTGATCCACCGCGCGCCCTCGACGGATACCTGCGGCGACTCGATCGGCTGCACCTGGAAAACCACCGGCGTTGGGATAACGGCGACATACGTGAAGTCGCATCCAACCAGGACCCGGCGCGTTTCCATCACCCCATGATCGGTAATGCGTATTTCCGCGCAGTTACAGCCAGCCTCCAGGGTCAGCCCGGAGGGAGATCTCGATCTGCGGCTGGAGTATCAAGAAGCGTCGCGGCGCATCGGCAGGATGTGCAGGTCGGCACCGCTGTCGCCGCGCGCCAGGTCCCGCAGCACCGCCGGAACAGCACGTTCACCGCCAGATCATGATGATCACCGTGATGATGCCGTACAGGGAACGTCGCGGGCTGCCAAGCGGACCCGTGTATGACGGACGCCGCCCGGAATACATGCGGCGGATCGAGCAGGTGCTCGAGCCAGGCAGGCTTCGCGAGGCCGAAGAGCGCGGCGCCAGGATGCCGGTTTCCGCCGCCGCCGAGCTCGCGATCATGCTCTCGGCCGCGGCCCAGGAGGAATCCGCCGAGCCCGCTCCCGGGAAACTGCTGAGTCCCCGGGAGCGGGAACTCGTCACCCTGGTCGCCCAGGGCCACACGAACGCGGAGATCGCCGCCCGGCTGTAAGGGTCTCGTAGAGTCGTCTGGTGCCTACGCGCTTGCTGGGATGGTCCGCTGCCCTCCTGGCGACGGTGATCACGCTGGCGATTGTCGTCGGCGAACTCACGGACGCCGGACAGCGACGCTGGTGGGCGGCCCGGCCGCTGACGACGGACACCGTGTCCGGGCTGCTGGTGCTGCTGATCACGGTCCTCGTCGTGAATCAGCTGCTCAACAGGCGCCAGTCAAGGCAGCGCGGCCATGCGGTCGCCGCACAGGCAGCCATCATGGTGGCCCAGGCCGCTCGTTCGGCCACGGCCGTGTCCGCGTTGACCGGCGGATCGGGCGACCGCGACGCCGCGTCCGATGGGTTCAGGACCTACATGCTGATGCTGCTTACCGGCGCGCCTGTGCTCATCGACGACCCGGTCGCGCGGCGTTTCCTCGAGCAGGCCCAGTACCTCGGCGGGGTCATGGCCCGCCAGCTCGCGGCGATGGACCGGTCACCGGACGGTCCCGCCGCGCCGGGCGACGGACTGGACGGCGCCGTGCGACAGCTCCAGAGCGCCGCGGCCCCGCTTCTTCAGCTGCTCAGTCCCCAGGTACGCGACGCCATCCAGGGCATCGGCCGGACCGCCGAAGAGTAGGCCACCGCCGGCGGCGAAAGCTCCCGGGTAAGGCCCAACCAGGGAAGTGACCAGGGACTCCCCCGGGTGCGCGGGGCCATCCGTCATGACACTGTCGAAGTGACATCCCGATCCCGATGCCAACCCGATCCGACGGAGGTCACGATGGCCATCGACGTGAAGCTCGAGGTAGTCACGGTGCCCGTGTCCGATGTCGACCGGGCGAAGAACTTCTACCAGAACCTCGGCTGGCGGCTGGACGCCGACATCGCCCGCGGTGACGACTTCCGGGTGGTGCAGCTGACGCCGACGCACTCGGCATGCTCGGTCGCGTTCGGGAAGGGTGTCACCACGGGCGAGCCTGGCTCCGTGAAGCGGCTGCTGCTGGCCGTCTCCGACATCGACGCGGCGCGCGAGGACCTCCTCGCTCTCGGCGTCGGGGTCAGCGGGCCGTTCCACCTGGCCGGTGCCGGGGAACGCGCTCCGGGCCGGGATCCCGAAGGTCGCTCCTATCAGACGTACGCCGCGTTCAGCGATCCCGATGGGAACGAGTGGCTGCTCCAGGAGATCACGTCGCGGCTGCCCGGCCGGGTGTGGGAAGACCAGGCAACCGACGTCGCCGCCCGGGCCGGCCTGCTTCATGAGACGGCCGATCATCACAACGCCTACGAGAAAACCCACGCCGCGCACAACTGGTGGGACTGGTACGCCGCTTACATGGGGGCCCGCCAGCAGGGCAGCACGCCGGACGAGGCCTCCGAGGCCGCGGGCCGCTACATGGACGAGGTCCTGCACATCGCGGCGCTGTGAGGCATGATGGCACACTGGCCGGCGCCCGCCGGGCTGCACACGTCCTCCCCCAGCCTGCCGGTCGAGGGCAGGCTGGGTTCTTTCGGCGGAGCGACGGGGTGGCTCAACTCACCGCCGCTGACAGCGGATGGCCTGCGCGGGCGGGTCACCCTCGTCGGCTTCTGGACCTACACCTGCATCAACTGGCTCCGCCAGCTTCCCTACCTGCGCGCCTGGGCCGGAACGTACGCCGGGCACGGGCTGGCCGTCATCGGGGTGCACACTCCCGAGTTCCCGTTCGAGCACGACCTCGGCAACGTCCGCCGCGCCGTGCAGGAGATGCGGATCGATTACCCCGTCGCGGTCGACAACGACTACGCGGTGTGGAACGCCTTCGCCAACCACTACTGGCCCGCCCTGTACTTCGCCGACGCGGAGGGGCGCATCCGGCATCACTGCTTCGGCGAAGGAGAGTACCTGCAGTCGGAAATGGTCATCCAGCGAATGCTCGCCGAGGCCGGATCCGGCGAGGCGGGCCGCGAGCCGGTGCCGGTGCACGCCCGGGGCGTGGAGGCGCCGGCGGACTGGGCCAACCTGAGATCACCGGAGAACTACACCGGCTACGACCGCACCGAGAACTTCGCCTCCCCCGGCGGCGCCGTCGCCGGGAAGCGCCACCTCTACACGGCGCCGGAGGAGCTGAGGCGCAATGACTGGGCCCTGTCGGGCGACTGGACCATGGGCGAACAGGCCGCCACGCTGAACGAGGCCGGCGGCCAGATCGCGTACCGCTTCCACGCCCGCGACCTCCACCTGGTCGCGGGCCCGGCGACGCGTGGCACCCCGGTGCGGTTCCGCGTGCGCATCGACGGACGGCCGCCAGGCGCGGCGCTCGGGGTCGACGTCGACGGCGAAGGCAACGGAACGGTGAGCGAGCAGCGGCTGCACCAGCTCATCCGGCAGCCGGGCCTCATCACCGACCGCACCTTCGAGATCACATTCCTCGATCCCGGCGTCGAGGCCTACGCGTTCACCTTCGGCTAGGCCGACGGACGTCTTGACGGGGCCACCCTAGGCCGTGTAGTCACGGTGTGACTACACATATCCCCTGAGGAGACCCCCATGGAAGAGCGCGCGGCCCTGCTCACCCGCGTAGCCTGCGGGCGGTCGCGGCGCCGATGCCGCTGCTCGCGCCGGTGATCAGGGCGACCGTGCCTTGCAGCGGCCTGCTCATCGTGCTGTCTCCACCTCACTCACCCTAACGGGGAGGATGACCGGCTCACCGCGGGGGCAGAAAGCTGGTGCGGGTCCCGGGTAACCGCGGGTCCGTTCGGATAGATGTTCTTGATTTTCCCGAACGTAAGCCGGTGACTGCCGCAGCGATCACTGGAACCTGGCCCCGAGCCGAGCATGAGGAGGACATCGCGTGACATCAGCTACCGAAGGCGAGGCGCTCAGCTTCGCGCGGGACATCAAGCCGCTGTTCCGGGAAAAGGACCGCGACTCGATGCGGTCCGCCTTCGATCTCTTCGACTATCCGGACGTCGCCTCGCACGCCGATGCCATCGTCGGCGTGCTGCGCAGCGGGAAGATGCCGTGCGACGGCGCATGGCCCGCCGCCCAGGTGGAGACGTTCCAGCGCTGGATCGACGAGGGGAAGCCCGTCTAGCGGTCGCGATTGTTACGGCCGGTCCTGGGCAGGATTCCGGCCGTACCTGTCAGCACCCAGTGCGGAAGGACAGTCCATGGCCACCGGCAAACAGAAGGATGCTGCCCGGCGCAACATCGCCAAGGCCCGGGAGGTGCAAAGTGAGCGGGCACACGGGGAGAACGTGCCGCGGCAGAGCGAGGGCCTGAGCACCGCGGAAAAGGACGAGCTGGCGAACAGCGAGTTCGCCTTCCCGAAGGAGCGCAAGGAGCCGCTGACCGACGCGCGGCACGTGCGCAACGCGATCGCCCGCTTCGACCAGGTCGAGGGCGTGAGCGACGCCGAGCGGGACCAGGCGTGGCAGCGCATCCTGGCCGCCGCGAAGCGCTACGACGTCGAGGTATCCGAATCCGACTGGCGGGACCTGGCGCACGGCGGCAAGGACAGCTAGGGGGCAGGCCGCCGCGGCCCTGCACCAGGCACGCACGCGTGACACGTCAGCGGAACCGTAGGATGTGGATTCGTGATCGCGGAACTGGCGCGGGAGCGGCTCGGCTTTGAGCGGCTCCGTCCAGGGCAGCTGCCGGCCGTGGAGGCGCTGGCCGCCGGGCGCGACGCGCTGGCGGTGCTGCCGACCGGCGGCGGGAAGTCGGCGATCTACGAGCTGGCGGGGCTGCTGCGGCCGGGGCCGACCGTGGTCGTCTCGCCGCTGATCGCGCTGCAGGATGATCAGCTCGCTCACCTTCGTTCGGCTGGGCTGCGGGCGATCGTGCTCAACTCGCAGCAGTCGGCGGGCGCACGCGCGGCGGCGCTGCTGGCCTCCTGCGATTCCGACACGTTCGTGTTCCTCTCGCCGGAGCAGCTGGCGAACGAGGAGACCCGCCAGACGCTGCGGCGCGCGCGGCCGGGGCTGTTCGCGGTCGATGAGGCGCACCTGATCAGCCAGTGGGGCCGCGACTTCCGCCCCGACTACATGCTGCTCGGCGCACAGGCCGAGGCGGTCGGCGCGCCGGTCCGGCTGGCCCTGACCGCGACCGCGGCGCCGCCGGTGCGGCAGGAAATCGTCCGCCGCCTCGGGCTGCGCGATCCCGTGGTCGTGGTCGGCGACTTCGACCGGCCGAACATCAACCTGTCGGTGCACCGGGTCCGCACCGCCGCCGACAAGCAGCGCGAGCTCGCGCGCGCGGTGGCGGAGCTCGAGGGCCCGGGGATCGTCTACGCGGCGACGCACGCCAGCGCGCAGGCAGCGCACGACACGCTCGCGTCGGCGGGCGAGCGCGTGACGCTGTACCACGCGGGGTTGCCCGCCCACGCGCGCCGCGACGCGATGGCGGCGTTCCTGGACGGGTCGGCGCGCGTCATCGCGGCGACGGTCGCGTTCGGCATGGGGATCGACAAGCCGGATGTGCGCTGGATCGTGCACGCCGACCCGCCCCCGTCGCTCGACGCGTACTACCAGGAGTTCGGGCGCGCAGGCCGCGACGGCGAGCCCTCGCGGGCGCGGCTGATCTACCGGTACGAGGACTTCGAGACGGCGCGTTACCTGACCGCGCGCGGCGTCTCCGGCGCGGCGGTGGAGCAGGCCGCGGCCGCGCTCGCGGGCGGGGAGCGGATCAGGCCCGGCGCGCCGGCGGAAGCAGGCGGACGGCAGCAGACGGCCGCGTTCGTCCGGCTGGCCGATCTCGGCGCGGCGGCCTGGCAGGCGGACGGCGAGGTCCGCTGGACCGGGGCGATGAACGTCGCGGCGGTCTTCACGGCCTCGGAGGCGGCGACCGATCGCGAGGACGAGGTGGAGCGGTCGCGGCTGACGATGATGCGCCGCTACGCCGAACACCCCGGCTGCCGGCGCTCGTTCCT
>Ga0187806_1000159_pt1 | contig 15594 bp, 14 predicted proteins | sample NC_wetland_sal_i_7_FD_132470 | JGI IMG/M metagenome (GOLD analysis project Ga0187806, IMG submission 132470) | Wetland sediment microbial communities from Neuse River Estuary, North Carolina, USA - ASW_1 | ecosystem: Environmental > Aquatic > Freshwater > Wetlands > Sediment | place: USA: North... | reverse complement strand
TGGGACTGCTGGATTACGAGAACTGCTACGGCAGCGGCCCGACCGACGCCCTAGAGATGGCACACGAACTGCACTTGGCGGCCTGCCGGGCCGCGCCGCCGGACCCGGTCACGCTGGCTGACCGGCTGGTGTCAGCGAGGCTGAGCACCGGCTGGGACGTCTTCACGGACGGCCCGGCGAAGTACGCCGACGTGCTCGGTCCGGCCGGGCTGGCCCGGTGCGCGGAACTCCTGGGACAGCACAGGGGCAAGAAGAGCCCTGGCCTGGCCGAGTTGCGGGAGTCCCTGGCCCGCGCGCAGGCCGCGCTGACCGCAGCAGAGTCCTGAAGCCGGCGACTGGAAGGAGTCGAGCATCGCGCGAGTGAGTACCAGTACTACGAGTTCCGGGCGCTGGACAGGCGGCTGACGACCGAGCAGCAGCGGCGGCTGCGATCGCTGTCAAGCCGGGCGGAGATCTCGGCGACGCGGTTCACTAACGAGTACTCGTTCGGGGATTTCCGCGGGGATCCCGGGCGGCTGCTGGAGGAGTATTTCGACGCCTACCTGTACGCGGCGAACTGGAGGACGCGGGAGCTGGCGTTCCGGCTGCCCCGGGCGCTGCTGGACGCGGAGACGGCGCGGCGGTACTGCAATGAGGAGTACCGGGCATGGGTGACGGTGACCACAGAGCACGTGATCGTCCGGTTCCGGTGGGACGACGATGAGGGCGACGACTGGATCAAGGGCGAGGGGCTGCTCGACCCGCTACTCGCGGCCCGCAGTGAGCTGGCCGCCGGGGACCTGCGGCTGCTCTACCTGGGGTGGCTGCTCAAGGTCCAGCTGGGCGGACTCGACGACGACGAGAACATGGAGGACGAGGCCGAGCCACCAGTTCCGGCGGGGCTGAAGAAGCTGAGCGACTTGCTGGCCTCGGTCGCAGAGTTCCTGAAGATCGATGACGACCTGATCGAGGCCCCGGCGCAGGCCAGCGGCCCGCTGGTGCCGGTGCGCGGCGGGGGAGCGTGCTGTAGGCGTTGGGGTCCGGACGACCACGGCCCTGCGAAGAAACAGGTCTAGACCAATTTCCCGATAGGTCTAGACCAATCAGCCCCAGGTATCAGCACCGATTCAGCACGCGGTCCGGAAACGGCGGGAAACAAACGGCACGATTCGGGTAAAACGGACACGAGAAGGGGCCGCCCCACTCACCCGCAGGACGGCCCCGCTCACCCTAGGCCGCCCGGCAAAACCGCAGGTCAGACTACCTAACATCAAGCCCGGTGACCGCCCGCCCGACGAGCATTCGCTGGATCTCGCTCGTGCCCTCGAAGATCGTGAAGATCTTGGCGTCCCGGTGCCAGCGCTCCACCGGATAGTCGCGGGTGTAGCCGTTCCCGCCGAGGATCTGGATCGCCTGCTCGGTCACCCGGACCGCGGTCTCCCCCGCCACGAGTTTGGACATCGACCCTTCCGCGGCCGTGAACGGCTTGCCCTGCCGCGCCATCCACGCCGCCCGCCAGGTCAGCAGGCGCGCCGCGTCCACCGCCGCGCGCATGTCGGCGAGCTGGAACGCGACCCCCTGGTTCTGCCCGATCGGCCTGCCGAACTGCACCCGCGTCCGCGAGTACTCCGCCGCGAACTCCACGGCGGCGCGGGCCACGCCGACCGCCATGGCCGCCACCGACGGCCGGGACGCCTCGAACGTCTTCATCGCGGCCTGCTCGCCGCCGCGCCCGCCCTCCCGGACCCGGGCCAGTCGCGCGTCCAGTTTCTCCTTACTGCCGACCAGGCAGGCTCCCGGCACGCGGACGCCGTCCAGCACCACCTCGGCCGTGTGCGACGCCCGGATGCCGTGCTTGCGGAACTTCTGCCCCATGGAAAGACCCGGCGTCCCGGGCGGCACGATGAACGACGCCTGGCCGCGCGAGCCAAGCTCCGGGTCGACCGAGGCGACGACCACGTGCACGTTGGCGATCCCGCCGTTGGTGACCCACGTCTTCACCCCGTTGATGACCCACTCACCGGACGCCTCGTCGTAGACCGCCCGGGTGCGGATCGAGCCCACGTCGCTGCCGGCGTCGGGCTCCGAGGAACAGAACGCGCCGAGCTTGACGTCCCCCGGCTCGCCGAACATCTGCGGCAGCCACTCCCCGATCTGCTCCGGCGTCCCGTTCGACACGACCGCCACCGCGGCCAGGCTGCTCCCGACGAGCGACAGGCCGATGCCGGCGTCCCCCCAGAACAGTTCCTCGAACGCGACGGGGATGCCGAGGCCCGACGCCTCGAAGAACTGCGTCGCGAAGAAGTCCAGGGAGTACAGCCCGATCTTGGCTGCCTCTTCCAGGATCGGCCAGGGAGTCTCCTCGCGCTCGTCCCACTCGGCCGCCGCGGGCCTGATCACTGACGCCGCGAAGTCATGGACCCAGTCGCGCATCTCACGCAGGTCGTCGCCGAGCTCCAGCGAGAACCCCGCCGCTTCACCACTCATGTTACCGAACAGTAACATATGTGCCTGCCTGGCGAAAGTGCCTCCCCGAGGCATTTGCGCGAATTTTTCCTGAACGTAAGCCGCCGTCTCTTCCACCGCACCTGCGATCCCGTCTCGGTTAAGAGCTGGTAAAGCGGCAGTCAATCGGCAGCCCGGATGCTCTGAGGCAGGGAGGAACCAATCAGAGGGGGAGACCGAAATGTACGCAGAAATCCATGGCCAGCTCGCCAAGACCGCCGTCGCCGACCGCCTACGCTCGGCCGAACGTGCCCGGACCGCCAAGGCCGCTCGGGACGCCGAGGGCGCCCTAGTGCGGCACCGCGACAGCCGGCCGCGGCGCCGGCGGGGCTTGCTCGTCCCCGGCCGTGCCCGCGCGCTGGCGTAGGCCCGGCAGCGCGGCCGGCCATTCCCCGGGAAACGTGACCTATGTCACGCGAATCCGGGCCGATGCTGAGTGAATTCATAGCCTTATCCGGCACTCATAAGCGGGTCATAAGGGGATCTCAGCGGAGGTGTATGCGCGCCAGGAAAGCTGTAGGAGTAAGCGACAAAGGCCTGTGGCCATAAGGCAGGCCCGAGGAGGCGAAATGACTACTGCCGAGATCCTGGCGGTCAACGTTCCGTCCATGGCGCTGTTCTTCGCGCTGTGGGTCGGGATACCGATGTGGATGATCACGCGACGCCCGGACCGGCACCCGCGCGAGACCCGTACCGTGCCGGCCTACCTGCGGCAGCGCGCGACCGCTGGTCAGCACGCGCAGCGGCGGGGTGCCGTCCGCGTCGGTGCGCAGCGGCGCGAACTGGCCTGGGCGAGCCGTTCCTGATCGCGGCGAGTGAGTTAAATAAGGCCGGTCAGGTAAGCGGCAATGGGTCCGCTTACCTGACCGGCCTTTTCATGCGCGGTGAAATGTCGGGAAAGTGCCCGTAGGCCCGTACGCGAGGGACTTCTGGCCCTATGGCCAGGCGCGGTGGCGGCCAATCGTGAGAGGCACTGGCGCCTAGTGTGGGAGGGCCTCATGATGGTGCATCCCAGAGACCGCGCTGGCCTCGAGATACTGCCGTTCGCCGAGTGCCTGCGGCTGCTCGAGACCGTTCCCGTGGGCCGGGTTGGGTTCGTCTCCGACGGAGAAGTCGTCATCCTGCCCGTCAACCACCTGGCCGACGGGCAGACCGTGGTATTCCGCAGCAACAGCGGATCGAAGCTGTCCACTGTCGGCAGCAAGACCCTGGTGGGGTTCGAGGTGGACGACTACGACAAGCCGACGCACTCCGGCTGGTCCGTCGTCGTCAGCGGGTTCACCGAGGTGGTGGAAGACGAGGGCGAGATCCGGCGGCTCGAGCACCTCGGCCTCGAGTCGTGGGGCGGCGCCGGCGCCGACGCGTCCTGGATCCGGATCCGGCCGACCTCGATCAGCGGCCGCCGCACCAGCGGAGCGGCATTCGCCGACTAGCGTCAGCATGGAGCGCGGCTCGCGTTCCATGATCACGAAGAGTTCGTGCATTTATACGATGCGGAACTTTCGTGATCATGGAATTGCGGCGCGCCGGAGAGCGAGCCGCGGAAACAGCCGTCGCCGCGGTCACGCTAGTCACACCGGTCACGCGGCCAGCGACGGCATCCGCTATGGCGGACCTCCGTGCGCGGCTTCCGCCCGTAGTTGGGCAACAAGCCGCACTCACCGGCCACTCGCAGCCCCGCTCTATTGGACGCTTCGTGTGCGCACGGTCAGTCTGGCGCGGCCGACGGCTCGCGCGCGGCGCGGTAGGCCTCGACGGTCTGCAGCTTGTGCCACCGGGCGTACTGCTCGATCGCGGCCTGGTCGCCGGTTTCCAGCAGGTCGATGAGGTGGGCGTGCTCGGTGACCGCAGCCTTGAAGCGTTCGGGCAGGTAGGCGAACATCGTCGAGCGGATCCGGTCCAGCCGCAGGTACGTCTGCCCGAGCAGGTCGAGGACGTAGGCGTTGCCGCAGCGGGCGACGATCGTGGCGTGCAGCCGGCGGTTCAGCCTGCTGAACCTGACCGCGTCGCCCTCGGCGGCCACCGCCTCCATCTCCGCGGCTATCTTGCGCAGCTTGCTCAGGTCCGACAGGCGCAGGTGCGCGGCGGCGTCGGCGGTGGCGAAGCCTTCGAGGATCGCCACCGCCTCCATCTCCTGCTCCCACATGGTCGCGTCGACCGGCGCCACGATCGCGCCCACGTTGGGCTGGAACCGCACCCAGCCTTCGGCTTCGAGCCGCCGCAGCGCCTCCCGCACGGGGATCGCGCTGACACCGAGTTCGCGCGCGAGGGCGTCGATGTTCAGCCGGGCCCTCGGAGCGAACGCGCCGGAGTGAATCCGGTCACGAAGGACCGTATACGTCCGCTCCTGTTTGTTCACAACACCAGAGCGTAAACCGGAAAATTGGGCTATCCCACTACTGGGCGGCTTTTTCTTCCACACAGCGGTTGACGCACTCGCCCACCCCTTCGACCCAGGTCCGGAGAACCTGGCCGGGCCGCAGGTAGACCGGGGGCTTGCGCGCGTCGCCCACGCCGCCGGTGGTCCCGGTCAGCAGCAGGTCACCGGGGCGCAGGGTGATCGCCTGGCTCGTGTAAGCCACGATGTCGGCCGGCTTGAACAGCAGGTCCGACGTCCTCGCCTGCTGCATCACCTCGCCGTCGACAGAGCAGCCGATCTCGAGGTCCTGCGCGTCATCGACCTCGTCCGGCGTCACCAGGTAGGGGCCGGCCGGCGTCGAGTGCTGGAACATCTTGCCCGCCAGCCACTGCAGCGTGCGGCGCTGGAAGTCCCGCATGGACACGTCGTTGCAGACGGTGTAGCCGGCGATGGCCGCGGCCGCCTCGGCGGTGCCCGCCCGGTACACCGGCCTGCCGATGATCAGCCCGAGCTCCGCCTCCCAGTCGACCCGCTCGCTGACCGCGGGGATCGCCAGATCGTCGAACGGACCCATCAGCGTATCGGTGAACTTCGCGAACAGGGTCGGGTACTGCGGCAGTTCGCGGCCGGTCTCCTGGATGTGCGTGCGGTAGTTAAGGCCGACGCAGATGATCTTGGACGGGTTGGTGACCACCGGGGCGAAGTCGGCCTCGGCCACCAGCACCGGGGCGGCGGCGGAGGCGGAGACCGCGGCCGGACCGCCGTCCGCCGCGAGCAGCGCGCCCACGTCCGGGGCGTCAAGCGGGGTCAGCGTGTCGCCGTCGAATCGCGCGGCGGTCGTCCCTGAGCCAGTGCGGATCGTTGCAAAGCGCATGAGCGGTACTCTAGCGATCCCGCCTCCAGTGGCCGTGACCGCTCCGCCCCCGCCCGGGCCAGGAGGTCCGCGCCAGGCTCGCTGGCCTGCCGCCCTCTGTCGCGGAATGACGGAGCCATATACGATCTTGCTGATGACAGAGCACCCGCTGGCAGGACAGCTTCCGTCGAAGATCGTCGCCGTGCACTCCAGCTACCGGAGCCGGGCGATGGAGCGCGGGAGCCTGCCGCCGTGGCCGTCGTACTTCCTCAAGCCGCCGAACACCCTCGCCGCCGACGGAGACCCGGTCAGGCGACCGCCGGGCTGCGAGCTGCTCGCGTTCGAGGGCGAGGTCGCCCTGATCATCGGGACACGGACTACCCGCGTCAGGCCGGCGGAGGCATGGGACAGCGTCGGGTGGATCACGGCGGCGAACGACTTCGGGGTGTACGACCTGCGGTACGCCGACCGGGGATCGAACGTCCGGTCCAAGGGCATCGACGGGTTCACGCCGCTCGGCCCGGCGCTGCTCGATGCCCGCGACGTCGACCCCGAGGTCGTCAGGCTGCGGACCTGGATCAACGGGGAGCTGGCCCAGGACGCCATCAGCGGCGAGGATCTGCTGTTCTCGTTCGCGGACATCGTGGCGGACATCTCGAGGCTGACCACCCTCGAGCCCGGCGACGTCATCCTGACCGGCACCCCCACCGGGTCCACCGTCGTGCGGCCGGGCGATCTGGTCGAGGTCGAGGTCAGCTTCGGCCAGCGGACGACCGGGCGGCTGCGCAGCCCGATCGAAGAGGCCGGCTACGCGCTCCGCCCGCCCGGCGCGATGCCCGGCGCGGACGACGCGCAGCGGGAGGCGGCCTACGGGACCCGCGGCGCGCCCGGCCCCACCGACTCCCCCGCCGAGCTGCTCGAGGCGGTTGGCGCCGTCGCCACCGCCACGCTCGCCGCGCAGCTGCGCAAGCGCGGCTACAACTCCGTCACCCTCGACCGGCTGCACACCACCAGGCCCGCCGCCACGATGGCGGGCTTCGCCCGGACGCTGCGGTACGTGCCGTTCCGCGAGGACCTGTTCGCCGAACACGGCGGCGGGTTCAACGCCCAGAAGCGCGCCATCGAGCAGGTGCGGCCCGGCGAGATCCTCCTCATCGAGGCGCGCGGCGACCCGACCGCGGGCACGGTCGGCGACATTCTCGCGCTCCGCGCGCAGATGAGGGGCGCCAAGGGCATCGTCACCGACGGCGCCATCCGCGACAGTGAGGCGCTGAAAAATCTCGCCATCCCCGTCTACTACGCCGCCATCCACCCGGCTGTCCTCGGCCGGCGGCACGTGCCGTGGGAGACCAACACCACGATCGCCTGCGCCGGCGTGACCGTGCAGCCGGGTGACATCGTCGCGGGCGACGGAGACGGCGTCGTCGTGGTGCCGCGCCACCTGGCCATGGAGGTCGCGCGGGACGCCGCGGAACAAGAGCTGCAAGAGCAGTTCATCGCCGAGCAGGTCGCCAAGGGCCAGGCCGTCGACGGGCTGTACCCGATCGGCAAGAAGTGGCAGGCTGCCTACGAGGCATGGCGCGGAGACAGGAGCCCCCGGCATGAGGTTTAGAAGCGACCCCGCCGCGATCCGCGGCTCGATCGCGCCGGTCGTCTCTCCGTTCACCGCCGACGGCGCGCCGGACCTCGACGGGCTGCGCGCGCTGATCCGCTGGCAGCTCGAGTCCGGCTCGCACGGCATCTCCCTCGGCGGATCCACCGGCGAGCCGTCCGCGCAGACCACGGCGGAGCGCGCGACGGCGATCCGGGCGGCCGCCGCCGAGATAGCCGACCGGGTGCCCTTCGTCCCCGGCACCGGCTCGGCCAAGCTGGACGAGACGCTCGAGCTGACGGCGGCCGCTGCCGGCGCCGGCGCGGACGCCGTGCTCATCATCACCCCGTACTACGCCCGGCCGACGCAAGAGGGTCTGTTCGCCTGGTACGCCGCGATCGCGAGGGAGTTCCCCGGCCTGCCGGTCATCGCCTACAACGTGCCGTCCCGCACCGCGGTCGACATCGCGCCGGAGACCGTCGCGCGGCTGCGCCGCGCGCACGACAACATCGTCGGGGTCAAGGAGACCACCAGGGACTTCGAGCACTTCTCCCGGGTACTGCACGTCGCCGGGCGGGACACTCTGGTCTGGTCCGGGATCGAGCTGCTCTGCCTGCCGCTGCTCGCGCTCGGCGGGGCCGGCTTCGTCAGCGCGACCGCGAACCTCGCGCCGGGCGCGGTGGCGCGGATGTATGAGCACTGGGAGGCCGGCGAATTCGATAAGGCGCGCGAGCTGCACTTCGGCCTGCACCCGGTGACCGACGTCATCTTCACCGAGACCAACCCCGCGGCGGCCAAGTGGGTGCTCGCCCAGGCCGGGTTGCTGGCGTCCGGGTTCGTCAGGCCGCCGCTCGTGCCGCTCACGGAGCCGGGCCAGGGATGCGTCCGCGAGCTGCTCCGGCAGGGACTGCCCGTGCTCGACGGACCAGTGGCACTGGTAGCAGACGGCGGCTTACGTTCGGGAGAATGACGATGAGCAACCCCGTGCTTCCGGAAAAGATCCTGCACTACATCGGCGGAAAGCACCTCCCAAGCGCGGACGGGGCGACGTTCGCGGTCGCGGAGCCGGTGACCAACCGGGTGTACACGCAGGCGGCGGCGGGCGGCCACGAGGACGTGGACCGGGCGGTGGAGGCCGCGACCGCGGCGTTCGAGAGCGGGCCGTGGCCGGGGATGGCGGCGCGGGCGCGGGCGCGGGTGCTGAACGCGATCGCCGACGCGATCGAGGCGCGCGGCGAGCAGATCGCCGCCATGGAGACCTTCGACACCGGGCTGCCGGTCACCCAGACGCGCGGGCAGGCGGCGCGGGCGGCGGAGAACTTCCGGTTCTTCGCCGACGTGATCGTCGCCCAGCACGAGGACGCCTTCTCCTCCCCGGCGCAGCTCGGCTACGTGCTGCGCAAGCCCGTCGGGATCGCCGGGCTGATCACGCCGTGGAACACGCCGTTCATGCTGGAGACCTGGAAGCTCGCCCCGGCGCTCGCCTCCGGCTGCACGGTGGTGCTCAAGCCCGCGGAGTGGACTCCGCTGTCGGCGTCGCTGCTGCCGGAGATCATGGCCGAGGCGGGCGTGCCCGACGGCGTGTTCAACATCGTGCACGGCATCGGCGAAGTCGCTGGCGCGGCGCTCGTCGTGCACCCGGGGGTGCCGCTGATCTCGTTCACCGGCGAGACCATCACCGGCGAGACGATCATGCGCTCGGCCGCGCCCCACCTGAAGGGCCTGTCGATGGAGCTCGGCGGCAAGTCGCCGTGCGTCATCTTCGCCGACGCGGACCTGGACCGGGCGGTGGACAGCGCGCTGTTCGGGGTGTTCTCGCTGAACGGGGAGCGCTGCACGGCGGGCTCTCGGATTCTGGCCGAACGTACCGTGTATGACTCCCTGGTCTCCCGGCTCGCCGCGCGGGCGGCCCGTATCCGCGTGGGAGACCCGGCCGACCCCGCGACCGAGATCGGCGCGCTGGTGCACCCCGGCCACTATGACCGCGTCATGTCGTACGTGCGGCTCGGGGTGCGCGAGGGGGCGCGGCTGGTCGCGGGCGGTTCGCGGCCGCCGGGTCTTTCCGCGGGGAACTTTCTCGCGGCGACCGTATTCGCGGACGTCACGCCATCGATGCGGATCTTCCAGGAAGAGATCTTCGGGCCGGTGGTGTGCGTGACGCCGTTCGAGTCGGAAGCCGAGGCGGTGTCGCTGGCCAACGACAGCCGGTACGGGCTGGCGGCCTACATCTGGACGTCGGACCTGGGCCGGGCGCACCGGGTCGCCGCTTCGGTGGACGTCGGCATGACCTGGGTGAACTCGCATAACGTGCGGGACCTGCGGACCCCGTTCGGCGGGGTGAAGGCGAGCGGGCTCGGGCGCGAGGGCGGGCAGCACTCGATCGACTTCTTCACCTCGTCGAGGATCGTGCACATGGCGCTCGGCGATACCCATGTGCCACGGTTTGGAGCGTGATCATGGCTTCCTCTCCGGTTCCCCCCGACATCGTGCGGTCGGCGTACGCGACACTGGTCGTGACCGACCTCGCGGAAGCGCGGCGCTTCTGGGTGGACCTGCTGGGCTTTGTCGTGACACATGAGGATTCGTCGGCGCTCTACCTGCGCGGGTACGACGAGCTCACGCACCACAACCTGATCGTGCGGTCCGGGCCGCAGGCCGCGGCCGGCGCGCTCGGCTACCGGGTGCGGTCGGACCTTGACCTGGCGCGGGCCGAGGCGTACTACGCCGCCCTCGGCTGCCGGACGTCGCGGTTGCCCGCGGGCTCGGTGCGCGGGCTCGGCGAGGTCGTCCGGGTCGAGGACCCGCTCGGGTTCCTGGTGGACTTTTTCGCGTGGTCGGATCACCCGGAGCGGCTGCAGCAGCGCTACGACCTGCGGCGGGGCGCCGAGGTCGCGCGGCTCGACCACTTCAACATCTGCGTGCCCGACGTGCCGCGCGCCGCTGAGTACTACGCCGGGCTCGGGTTCGGGCTGTCTGAGACCATCGAGGATGACCAGACCGTCTACGCCGCCTGGATGTACCGCAAGCAGACCGTGCACGACGTCGCGTTCACCGGCGGCGCCGGGCCGCGCCTGCACCACCTCGGCTTCTTCGCCCACGAGGCGCACTCCGTGCTGCGGATCTGCGACATCATCGGGTCCTTGTCACTGGAGTCGTGCATCGAGCGGGGGCCTGGCAGGCATGGGGTCTCCAACGCTTTTTATGTGTATCTGCGCGACCCGGACGGGCACCGGCTGGAGATCTACACCTCCGACTACTACACCGGCGACCCGGACCACCCGGTGCTGCGCTGGTCGGTGCTCGACCCGCGGCGCCGCGACTTCTGGGGCAACGCGGTGATCCCGTCCTGGTACAACGAGGCCTCGGTGGTGCTCGACCTGGACGGCAAGGTGCGCCCGGTGGCGGACCTGGCCCAGACCGCCGAAGTCACGGTAGGCGCCGACGGCTTCACCGCTCCCCCGGCCGAGTGAACGCGGGCCGAATTTACGCACGGCCCGGCACTTTGCATACGGGCCGACAAGAATCCGGGCCGAAAAACCTCGAAAAGTGGTTACGGCGTATACAAAGCCAACAGGAGTTACTGGTGGGACGAGCCGACGGGTTGGGCGGCCGGATGGACGCCTGTCTTTGTACCCTGCGCGCCACGTTGTACCCCGGGTGACCAGAATCGGGGGCGAAATGGCCCGGAAATTTGTCATGCCGGGTACAAAGTCCACGGGTGTGACTGGTGGGACGAGGCAGCGCGATGAGTGGGCTGTCGGCGGGCCGTCTCAATAGTGACGTTCGTGCCGATAGCTATGAGGAGGAAACCATGGGCGGTGGGCTGAACAGCGGGTATGCGCCGGTCAACGGGGTTGACGTGTACTGGGAGAGCCGGGGTAGCGGGAGCACGCCGCTGGTGATGGTGCACGGCGGATATGGCACTACCACCATGTTCGGCCCCGTGCTCGACCTGCTCGCGCGGGACAGGCAGGTCGTGGCCATCGAACTGCAGGGACACGGGCACACCCGGGACACCGGCCGGCTGTTCACGTGGGAGGGTTTCGGCGACGATGTGGCCGGGGTTGTTCGGCACCTCGGGTTCGGCCAGGCCGACCTGCTCGGCTACTCGCTCGGCGGCGAGGCCGTGCTGCGCTGCGCGATCCAGCACCAGGAACTGGTCCGCAAGCTGGTGGTCGTGTCCGCGGCGTGCCGCCGCGCCGCGTGGTTTCCCGGAACGCGGGCCGCGTGGGACCAGATGAACGCGGCGACGATGTTCGAGCAGATGCGGCAGTCGCCCCTGTACGCGGCGTACGCCGAGGTCGCTCCCGACCCGGACGCCTTCCCGGCGCTGATGGACAAGACCGGCGAGCTGCTGCGCCGACCGTATGACTGGAGCGACGAGGTCAAGGGGCTGACGATGCCGGTCCTGCTCGCCTACGCGGACGCCGACAGCATTCCGCCGTCGCACGCGGCCGAGTTCTTCGCGCTGCTCGGCGGCGGCCTGCGGGACGCGGGCTGGGACGGCTCGCAGGCGCCGGCCTCACGGCTGGCGATCCTGCCGGGGATGACCCACTACAACATCGGCTCCTCCCCGCGCCTGGCGGAGGCGGTGACGGCCTTCCTCGGCTGAGGCGCTCGCGCCACGCCGCCATACCCCCGTCTGGTGATCGCCGCAGCTCAGTGGCATGCTCGTACGCGGGGGTTGCTAGGCGATGCTCAGCTGGTTCCAGCAGTCGGTGGTGGACACCGGGAGGCTGCGGCTTTTCTGCTTCTTCGTGTCTTTCATCGCGGCGTTCCTGTTCATCCGGATCAGCGTCAGGATGATCCGCGCCCAGGTGAAATGGTGGCCGGGCAACGTGACGCCGGGCGGTGTGCACATCCATCACGTGGTCTTCGGCCTGGTCTTCATGTGCGTGGGCGGGGTTGGCGGCCTCGCCGTCCAGGACTCCCGCTCGGGCTGGGCGGCCGCCGCCGCCGCGCTGCTCGGCATCGGGATGGCGCTGGTGCTTGACGAGTTCGCCCTCGTCCTGCACCTGGAGGACGTCTACTGGAGCGAGCAGGGGCGGCTGTCCGTCGAGGTCGTCTTCATCGCCGTGGCGCTCTGTGGCCTGGCCCTGCTCGGCTGGGTCCCGCTGGGCGCCACCCCCGGCTCCGGGGTGGGGCATACGCGCGTCGAGGCCTTTGTCAGCATCGCGGTCGTGCTGGCCGTCAACCTCGCCTTCACTGTCATCTGCCTGCTGAAGGGCAAGACATGGAGCGGGGTCATCGGCATCTATATCGGCTTGATCGCGTTTATCGGCGCCATCCGGCTGGCCAGGCCCGGATCACCGTGGGCCCGCCGGCGGTATGCGGATGGCTCACGGAAGCTGGCGAAGGCGCTGGCCAGGGAGAAACGCTACGGACGGCGGGGGGCCCGCTTCATGACCTGGTTCCAGGACGTCGTCGCGGGCCGGCCCGATCAGGCCGACGACTGACTCAGTCCGCCGCGTGGCGGTCCAGGAATTCGTAGATGTCCACGTCGTCGACGCCGGGGAAGGAGCCGGCCGGAAGGGCGGACAGGATGTGCGAGTGCGCGCGCGCCGAGGGCCAGGCCATGCCTTCCCAGCGCTCGGTCAGCGCCAGCGGCGCGCGCTTGCAGCACTCGCCGTCGGGGCAGTTGGACTTGGTGCGGATCGCGGTTTCCCGGCCGCGGAACCAGCGGGAGTGCTCGAACGGGACGCCCAGGGTGATCGCGAAGCCGCGATCGCCCTCGTGGGGGTCGATCTTGGCGACGCAGAAGTAGGTGCCGGACGGGGTGTCGGAATACTGGTAGTAGGGCGAGAACCGGTCCGGCGCGCCGAACACCCGCCGGCCCGACCACAGGCGGCACAGCCGCTGGCCCTCGATCGCCCCGGTGACGTCGGCGGGGAACAGCACGCCGTCGTTCTGGTAGGCCTTGTAGATGACGCCGCTCGCGTCGTTCTTCACGAAGTGGCAGGGCAGCTCGAGGTGATGGGTGATCAGGTTCGTCACCCGGTGCGCGGCCATCTCGTACGACACCGAGTACACGTCGACCAGGTCCTCGACGGCCAGGTCGCGGCGGTTCATCGCGTCGCGCAGGAACGCGACCGCGGCCGTCTCGGGGATGAGCATCGCGGCGGCGAAGTAGTTCGCCTCGACCCGCTGGCGCAGGAAGTCGGCGTAGTCGCGCGGCGTGTCGTGCCCGAGCAGGAAATGACCGAGGGCCTGCAGGATCACGGCGCGCGGCGTGTGGGCGCCGACGGACTCCTGCTTGACGTAGATGCGGTTGCCGTGCAGGTCGGTCAGCGACCGCACCGACCTCGGCAGGTCAGGGACGAACCGGACGGAGAACCCGTGCCGCGAGACGACCGAGAGCAGCATGCCCTGGGACAGCGCGCCGCCGGCGTAGCCGGCCCGGGCCAGCGCGTCGGCGGCGGCGCGCTCGATCTCGGGGAAGTAGTTGCCGCGCTCGCGCATCGAGGCGCGCAGCGCCGCGTTGGCGGCCCGCGCCTCCTCCGGGGTGGCGGTGGGCTTGGAGCGCTGCGCGCGAAGTTCGGCGGCAAGCGCGACGAGATGCTCGAGCACGTCGGTCGGCACCCGGGTGCCGACGCGCAGCGGCGGCAGGCCGAGCGCGCGGTACGACGGGTCCCGCTGCGCCTGGTCCAGGGCGATCTCCAGCTGGGCGCGGCGGCTCGGCGGCTGCTTCTTCAGCAGCTCGGTGACCGGCACCGACAGCGCGGCGGCGAGCTGCTCGACCAGCATCAGCCGCGGCTCGCGCTTCCCGTTCTCGATCAGCGACAAGACCGACGGCGTGCGGTCCACGCGGGCGCCGAGCTCGGCGAGGGTCAGGCCCCGGGCGCGCCGCGCGTGACGCAGGCGCTGGCCGAAGGTGGCGAGGTCTAGACCTTCGGTCTCTACCAATTTTGGCGTTTCTTTCATCGCAAAAAAGTGTAACACTGATACGTTCGGAAAAAAATGAATGATTTTGAGGGACCTTAGCCCTCGGCGGGGACGGTCGCCGGCGCGCACCCTGGGAGCACGGCAAGGAACGAAAGGCAGGACCCATGGACACGATCAGCCAGCAGGCGGCCAACCTGCGACAGGAGTGGGAGACCGACCCCCGCTGGGCGGATACAAAGCGCACTTACACCGCCGAGGACGTGATCCGGCTGCGTGGCTCCATCTTCGAGGAGCACACGCTCGCCCGGCGCGGCGCGGAGCGGCTGTGGGAGCTGCTGCACACCGAGGACGCCGTGCGCGCGCTCGGCGCGATCACGGGCAACCAGGCGGTGGAGATGGTCAAGGCCGGACTGCAGGCCATCTACCTGTCCGGCTGGCAGGTGGCGGCCGACGGGAACCTGGCCGGGCAGACCTACCCGGACCAGTCGCTCTACCCGGTGAACTCGGTGCCGCAGATGGTGCGCCGGATCAACAACGCGCTGCTGCGCGCCGACCAGATCGCCTGGTCCGAGCGGTCCGCCGAAAGCACCGCCCCGCGCCAGTACTGGCTCGCCCCGATCGTCGCGGACGCGGAGGCGGGGTTCGGCGGCGCACTGAACGCGTTCGAGCTGATGAAGGCGATGATCGACGCGGGCGCCGCGGGCGTGCACTTCGAGGACCAGCTCTCGTCGGAGAAGAAGTGCGGCCACCTCGGCGGGAAGGTGCTCATCCCGACCGGGCAGCACATCAAGACCCTCACCGCCGCGCGGCTCGCGGCCGACGTGGAGAACGTCCCGACGCTGGTGGTCGCGCGCACCGACGCGCACGCCGCCACGCTGCTGACCTCCGACGTGGACGAGCGGGACCGGCCCTTCATCACCGGCGACCGGACCGCCGAGGGGTTCTACCGGGTGACCAATGGGATGGCGCCGTGCGTGGCGCGCGGCCTGGCCTACGCGCCGTTCTCCGACCTGCTGTGGATGGAGACCTCCACCCCGGACCTGGCCGAGGCGCGCGAGTTCGCCGAGGCGATCAAGGCGCAGTACCCGGATCAGATGCTCGCCTACAACTGCTCGCCGTCGTTCAACTGGCGGGCGAAGCTCGACGATGCGACGATCGCCAAGTTCCAGAAGGAACTGGCCGCCATGGGGTACGGGTTCCAGTTCATCACGCTGGCCGGGTTCCACGCGCTCAACTACTCCATGTTCGACCTCGCGCACGGCTACGCCCGCGAGGACATGTCGGCGTACGTCCGGCTCCAGCAGGCGGAGTTCGCGGCCGAGCCGCTTGGCTACACCGCGACCAAGCACCAGCGCGAGGCGGGCACCGGCTACTTTGACCTGGTCACGCAGGCGATCTCGCCGAACGCGCAGACGCTGGCGCTTG
>Ga0187806_1000158_pt1 | contig 15623 bp, 13 predicted proteins | sample NC_wetland_sal_i_7_FD_132470 | JGI IMG/M metagenome (GOLD analysis project Ga0187806, IMG submission 132470) | Wetland sediment microbial communities from Neuse River Estuary, North Carolina, USA - ASW_1 | ecosystem: Environmental > Aquatic > Freshwater > Wetlands > Sediment | place: USA: North... | reverse complement strand
TGGTGCCGCCGCCCGATGTGGTCAGGCGCGACAACGACGACCCGTACCTGGTGGTGGCGGCGGACAAGGGCACCGCCACCTTCTCCGACACCGCCAACGAGGTCGCCGCCCTCTACAACTACTGGCTGGGTGACGCGTTCGCCTCCGGCGGCTCCGAGGGCTACGACCACAAGCAGATGGGCATCACCGCGCGGGGCGCCTGGGAGTCGGTGAAGGTCCACTTCGCGGCCCTCGGCATGAACCCCGCGACCGACGACTTCACGATGACCGGCATCGGCGACATGTCTGGCGACGTGTTCGGCAACGGTGTGCTCCTGTCGGAGCACATCAAGCTGGTCGCGGCGTTCGACCACCGGCACGTGTTCATCGACCCGGACCCGGACCCCGTGGCCAGCTTCGCCGAGCGGGCCCGGATGTTCAAGCTGCCCCGGTCCTCGTGGGCGGACTACAACCCTGCGCTGATCTCGGCGGGCGGCGGGGTCTGGCCGCGCAGCGCGAAGTCGGTGCCCGTGTCCCCGCAGGCGCGGACGGTCCTGGGCCTCGGCGAGGGCGTCGTCGCGCTGTCGCCGGACGAGCTGATCGCGGGGATCCTGGCGGCGCCCGTCGACCTGCTGTGGAACGGCGGGATCGGCACCTACGTGAAGGCCAGCGACCAGTCCAACGCCGACGTGGGGGACAGGTCCAACGACGCGGTGCGGATCAACGGGGCTCAGGTGCGCGCGCGGGTCATCGGCGAGGGCGGCAACCTGGGGCTGACCCAGGCCGGCCGGATCGAGTACTCGCTGGCCGGCGGGCTGGTGAACACCGACTTCATCGACAACTCGGCCGGGGTCGACACCTCCGACCACGAGGTCAACATCAAGATCCTGCTGGCCGACGCGATCCGGGTGGGCGTCATCGTCGCCTCCGCCCGGCACGAGTTGCTCGAGGAGATGACCGACGACGTGGCCTCGCTCGTCCTGCGGCATAACTACCGGCAGAACATGGCCCTGGCCGCGTCCCGGGCGCAGGCCTCCTCCCTGCTGCACGTGCACGCGCGGTACCTCCGCAAGCTAGTCAGGGACAAGCGGCTCGACCCGGAACAGGACGTGCTGCCAGGGGAGCGGGAGATCGCCGAGCGGCGGTCGGCCGGGGGCGGCCTGACCAACCCCGAGTTCGCCCTCCTGCTCGCGCAGACCAAGATCTCGGCCGGCGAGGAGGTGCTCGACTCGGCGCTGCCGGACGACCCGTACCTGCGCCGGGTGCTGACCGCCTACTTCCCCGCCCCGCTGCGGACCTCCCTCGCGGACGTGATGGAATCACACCGGCTGCGCCGCGAGATCATCACCACCTCGGTGGTCAACGAGATGATCGACACGTCGGGCACGACGTTCGTGTTCCGGCTCGTCGAGGAGACCGGCGCCTCCGTGTCCAACCTCACCCGGGCCTGGCTGGTGGCGGCCGATGTGTTCGACATGCCGGCCTTCTGGGCCCAGGTCGAGGAACTGGAGGGCCAGATCAGCCTGGCGGCCCAGATCACGCTGCTCCTCGAGGGGCGCAAGCTGACCGAGCGCACGGCCCGGTGGCTGCTGCACAACCGGCGCCCGCCGTTCGACCTCCAGGCCACCGTGGGCTTCTTCGCCGACGGGGTGCGGACCGTCCGGGCCGGCCTGCCCAAGCTGCTCACCGGCCGGGATCTGTCCACGTTCGAGGAGCGCAGGGACTCCTACCTGGCCCTGGGCGTGCCGCTGGACCTCGCCGAGCGGGTCGCGGCCATGGTGCCGACGTATTCCGCCTTCGACATCGTCCAGGTCGCGGCGCTCGCCGGTCGGCCCATCGAGGAAGCCGCCGACGTCTACTTCGACCTGGCCGACCGGCTGCAGATCACCCGGCTGCGGGACCGGATCACCGCGCTGCCGCGCGAGGATCGCTGGTCGACCGCGGCCCGGGCCGCCCTGCGCGATGACCTGTATGCGGCGCACGCGTCGCTGACGCAGGACGTGCTCGGGGTGAGCGGCTCGGGGATCGCCAGGACCCCCGAGGAGCGGCTGGCCGCCTGGACCTCGCGCAACGAGGCGGCGGTCGCGATGGCCGCCCAGACGCTCGGCGAGATCTGGGAGAGCGAGCGCTTCACGTTCACCACCCTGTCGGTGGCGCTGCGTGCCATCAGGACCCTGGTGGCCGCTAGCTCCCTGCCGCAGGACTAGGAGATGCCGCAGGACTAGTACGCGCGCCCGTAGGTGGGTGCGCCGCCGGAGGCGATGACCTGGAGCTTGGCACCGTGTTCGGCGGACGGCGGGTCGACGGCGGCGAACTCGTAGGTCCAGTTGGCGTCCACCGCGCGGTGGCCGACCTCGGTGGGACCGGTGAGCGGGGTGAACGCCGCGGGGACCAGGATCGGTGCCCCGGCGGCCAGGCCTGGATGCGAGGTCGTGGTGTTCAGGTACATCCCGTACATCACCAGCGCCCCGCCGTCGGCCGTTTCCAGGCTGAACAGCGCGTAGTCGCTCCCCTCGAGCAGCCACTGGTACACCAGGCCCTGCGCGGCCGCCGACCTGCCCCGCGCGGCCTGGGTCTGATACCAGCCCGTGGTCAGCGGGCCGTCGCCGACCACGGCGATCGACGGGGCCGCCGTGCCGTTGTCGACCACGGCCGCCTGGGACGCCCCCACGACGTCGGGGGGAAGCAGCAGGTGCGAGTCGGCCGTGCTCAGCGCGATGGCGTAGCCGGCCTGGTCTCGGGCGATGGCCGGCAGCGGCTGATCGAGCACCACCGACCCGTCGACCGTCCAGGGCAGGTCGGGCCCGCGCTTCTCGAACAGCAGGATCGTGTTGGCCGTGGTGCCGGCCTGGGCGCCGGTTTCCGCCGTCCTCTCCACGGCCACCATGAACCACTCCGACCAGGTGGTCAGCGCCGGCACGTAGAAGACCGGCTGGCCGTAGCGGTAGGTCGGGACCGGGGTGCTCGCCTCGGTCAGCGCCGTGTACTGCTCGTTGACGATCGACCACTGCGCGTCTCCGACGATCGCCAGGCTCTGAGCCTTTTCGCCCTGCGCGGCGGCCGCGTGACTCCTGGTGACGTAAGACTGGTAGGCGCTCTCCGCCGCGGCGAGGGTCAGGCCGTGGTAGGCGCCGCTGTCCGGGTTCGGGGGCGCTGCTGCCGCGGAGCACCCGCTCGCGGCCAGCGCGATCACGGCGGCCAGGGCTCCTACCCTGCAGATCCCCCGGGACCAGCTCGCGACCGGGCTGGAGGTGAGGGTCCTGGTCCTGCGCCTTCGCGGTGTCACGCTAAGGCAGGATACCGGGTTTTGCCCGCCCGGTTTGGCGCCCGCGCAGGCTGCGGCTTCTACCTGCGCCGTTCGCGTAGGCTACTCGGCATGGCAGGTACCGATCCCGCCGAGGAGATTGCGGGACTGACGTCCAAGCTCGCCAGCATCGAGGCGGTGCTCGATCCTGACGCTATGCGGACGGAGGTGGCCAGCCTGAACGAGCAAGCCGCCGACCCGGGACTGTGGGCCGATCAGGATCGCGCGCAGAAGGTACACCGCAGGCTGTCCTACCTGGAGGCCGAACTGGCCAGGCTGGCCGACCTGAACCAGCGGCTGGGCGACACCAAGGTGCTGTTCGACCTGGCCGAGAGCTACGGAGACGAGCCCACCAAGGAAGAGGCGGAGCGCGAGCTGGCTGCGCTGCGGTCCGAGATCGACCAGCTCGAGGTGCGCACCCTGCTGTCCGGCCAGTACGACGCCCGGGAGGCGCTGATCTCGATCAACGCGCAGGCGGGTGGCGCGGACGCCGCCGACTTCGCGGAGAACCTGATGCGGATGTACCTGCGCTGGGCGGAGCGGCATAAGTACCCGACCGAGGTCTACGACATCTCCTACGCCGAGGAGGCCGGGATCAAGTCGACCACCTTCGGGGTGAACGCTCCCTACGCGTACGGCACATTGCGCGGCGAGCACGGCACGCACCGCATGGTGCGCATCTCTAAGTACGACAACCAGGGGCGCAGGCAGACCTCATTCGCCGGGGTCGACGTGATGCCCGTGGTCGAGCAGACCGATCACATCGACATCGACGAGGACGAGATCCGGGTCGACGTGTTCCGCTCCAGCGGCCCGGGCGGCCAGGGCGTGAACACCACGGACTCCGCGGTCCGCATCACCCACCTGCTGACCGGGATCGTGGTGTCCTGCCAGAACGAGCGCAGCCAGATCCAGAACCGCGCGTCGGCCATGGCCGTCCTGCAGGCCAAACTCCTCGAGCGGCGCAGGCAGGAAGAGGCCGAGCAGATGCAGGCGCTCCGCGGCGACGGCGGCCGTGCCTGGGGCACCCAGATCCGCAATTACGTCCTCTACCCGTACCAGACCGTGAAGGACGTCCGGACCGGGATGGAGACCGGCAACGCCGTGGCGGTCCTAGACGGCGAGATCGACGAGTTCATCGACGCCGAGATCCGCTGGCTCCGCCAGAACGGCCGCTAGGCACCGTCGCCAGCCACGGGGTCACGCGGCCGCGGAGCGGCTAGTGAGCTAGGCGCGTGGCCAGGAGCAGCAGGGCTGTCAGGACGAGGATGGCCGCGATGATGAGCTGCGGGCTCACGCTGAAATGCTGGTGGTGAATGTGCTGGCGGGTGGCCCGGCACGCCGGGCACCGGCCCTCGGATACCGGCCCGGCACACTGCCCGCAGATCAGGTGTTCACAGCTCATCGGAACCCCTTCTCGCTGGCCTGCGCCCCGACACTTGTCCTGATGTAGGGCCTTAGCCGACTGTTTACCTCTAGACTGTTGCCTGGCTTTACCAGGTTACCCGCATACCGCCCGGAAGTGGTCGGCGGTCGGCGGTCATCAGGAATATCTGGCCCGTACCTACCTCGCTGTGATGGTTCCGTGATCAACTTCGATAACGTCTCCAAGGTCTACCCGAATCAGAGTCGGCCCGCGCTTGAGAACGTGAACATATCGGTGGCCAAGGGCGAGTTCGTTTTCCTGGTCGGCCCGTCTGGGTCGGGAAAGTCCACCTTTCTCCGGCTGATCCTGAAGGAGGAGCGGCCGACCGACGGCAGGATTCACGTGGCGGGCCGGGATCTCGCGCGGCTGACCAACTGGAAGGTGCCGTACCTGCGGCGGCGCATCGGGTGCGTGTTCCAGGACTTCCGGCTGCTGCCGAACAAGAGCGTCTACCAGAACGTCGCGTTCGCCCTCGAAGTGATCGGCAAGCAGCGGCGCTTCATCAAGAAGGTCGTCCCAGAGGTGATCGACCTGGTCGGTCTCGAGGGCAAGCACGACCGCATGCCCGATGAGCTGTCCGGCGGCGAGCAGCAGCGGGTCGCGATGGCGCGGGCGTTCGTCAACCGGCCGATGATCTTGCTCGCCGACGAGCCGACCGGGAACATCGACCCGGCGACGTCGATCGGCATTATGAAGGTGCTCGACCGGATCAACCGGACCGGGACGACCGTCGTGATGGCCACGCACGACGCGGCCATCGTCGACTCGATGCGCAAGCGGGTGATCGAGCTGGAATACGGCAAGGTTGTCCGGGACCAGTCGCGCGGGGTGTACGGCCAGGCCTACTGACCCCGACCTCGGCCACCTAGGACTGCAAGGGACCAGCCAGCATGCGTTCACAGTTCGTCTTCCAGGAGATCTGGATCGGGCTGCGCCGGAATCTCACCATGACGATGGCGCTCATCGTGGTCGTGGCCATCAGCCTCTCCCTGCTCGGCACGGGCCTGCTGTTCGTCAAGCAGGTGGACCGGACGCGCACCTACTGGCAGGGGAAGGTCGAGCTGTCGATCTACCTCTGCATCAAGACCAGCCCGGAACCGCAATGCCAGCAGAACGGGCCGGCCACCACCGCGGAGCGGAATCAGCTGCGCGCCCAGCTCGCCTCCATGCCGCAGGTGGAAGCCGTCTACTACGTTTCGCAGCAGCAGGCCTACTCCGAATTCAGGCAGTACTTCTCCAACGAGCCCGCCCTGGTCCAGGACACCCAGGAGGGCGACATCCCCGACTCGTTCGAGGTGAAGCTGAAGAACCCCGAGGCCGACTACAACATCGTCGCCAGCGCGGTTACCGGCGCGACCGGGGTGGAAACGGTGGTCGACGAGGAAACGATCCTGGACAAGTTCTACCGGCTCCTCGACGGCGCGCGGAACGCGGTCGTGGTCATCGCGCTGATCCTGATCGTGGCGGCCGTCCTGCTGGTGGCCAACACGATCAGGCTGTCCGCGTTCAACCGCCGCCGGGAAACCTCGATCATGCGCCTGGTGGGCGCGTCCAACTTCTACATCCAGCTGCCGTTCCTGCTCGAGGGGACGATCGCCGGGCTGATCGGCTGGGCGATCGCCGCCGGGCTCTTGGTGGCGGTCAAGTCGCTGATGCTGGATAGCCTGGAGCAGTATTTCTCGTTCAACGTAGGCTTGTCCGTCGGTGACCTGATCGAGGTCATCGTGTTCTCGATGGCCGTCGGGGTGCTGCTGTGCGGCGTGACGTCGTTCGTGACGCTGCGCCGTTACCTGCGGATCTGAGCGGGTGGACGTGGTGATGGGAGCGACGTGGCTCGCGAGCAAGGGCAGAAGGTCATCGCCCGCAACCGGCGTGCCCGTCACGACTACCACATCGAGGACACCTTCGAGGCGGGGCTGGTCCTGACCGGCACCGAGGTGAAGTCGCTGCGCGCGGGCCGCGCGTCGCTCGCGGACGGGTTCGCGCAAATCTCCGACGGCGAGGTCTGGCTGCACAACGTGCATATCCCCGAGTACGACCAGGGCACCTGGACGAACCACACCCCGCGGCGGATCAGGAAGCTGCTGCTGCACCGCAAGGAGATCGACCGCCTGGTCAGCAAGACCCAGGAGCAAGGTCTGACGCTGGTCCCGCTATCGCTGTACTTCAAGGATGGGAACGTCAAGGTGGAGCTGGCTCTCGCCCGCGGCAAGCGGACCTACGATAAACGCCAGGACCTTGCGCGGCGTGACGCAGCCAGGGAAATAGATCGTGCGCTGAAACGGCGAAGGTAACGGGCAGGCGATCGTGTCCTCTGCTGGGAGCGAACGCGGCGGCCACGCCAGGCCGCGGGACCTCGCCGCGCCCACCGTGCCTGCCGTGAACGGGCCCACCCCGAACGGGCCTACCCCGAACGGGCCCGGGGTCAACGAACCCGCCGTGAACGGGCCCATCGCCAACGGGCCCCTTGCGAACGAACCCACTGTGAACGGGCCTGCCGTGAACGGGCCTGCCGTGAACGGGCCTGCCGTGAATGGGCCAGCCGTGAACGGTGCCGCAGGCACCGGGCCCGTTCGCACCGCCGTGCCGTCGCCTCTCCCGCCGCGCCCGCCGCGTCCGCCGCGCCCGGCCCGCGACGGATCCGGCGAGCCCCGGCCGAAGCCCGGCCGGAGATCCTCGCCGGCGAGCAGGCCATCGAGGCGCTCGCGCATCGCCGTGGTGGCCATCGTCGCCATCGGAGTGCTGGTCCTCGGCCTGTCTACGGGGTTCGGCACCGAACCCTCCGCCGAGCCCACCGCCCAGGCGTTCCTGCTGGACTGGCAGTACCAGCACTACGCCGCGGCCGGGGCGCTGGCCACGGCCACGCCAGGCACCGTCGCTACCGGCCTGGCCGACGCCTTCGCTCAGGTTGACGCCACCCAGCTATTCCTGACCATGAAGTCGGTCACCGAGCACGGCGGCACCGCGGAAGCGTCGTTCACGGCCTCGGTCGATCTCGCGGAAACCGGACGCGTATGGACCTACCAGGGGCACTTCGCGCTGCGCCGGGTCGCGGGCGACTGGAAGGTCGAATGGGCACCCAGCGTGGTAAACCCCAACCTGAGCCTGGGCGAGCGTCTGGCCGTGGTGACCCGGTTCCCGAGGCGGGCGCCGGTGCTCGACTCCGCGGGCAGGCCGCTCGAGGTGCCGTCCCTGGTCTACGTGCTGGGTGTATGGCCGGGCCGCCTGGCCGACGCGGACGAAACGGCCCAGCGCTTCGCGAACGTGACCGGACTCGACAACACGCAGGTGCTCGGCCAGATCACCGCGACCCCGCCGCGCAACTTCCTCACCCTCGCGTCGCTTGACCCCACCACCTACGGGCAGCTTCGCTCCCGGCTCCGCCACGTGCCCGGCCTGGTGATCAGGCCGGAAGCGGAGAGGCTCTTCCAGGCCGAGGCCACCGGCCTGGTCGGGCACGTCGGCAGCGAGGTCGACCAGGTGCTGCGCGACGACGGCGCGTACTACGTCCCGGGGACCACGATCGGGCTGTCCGGACTTGAGCGGTACTACCAGCACGAACTGCTCGGCATGCCGACGATCGAGGTGGTGACCGTGAACGGGGCCGGGGTGGTGGGCAGCGTGCTCGCGCGCTGGCCCGGCGTTTCCGGGACCCCGGTGCGGACCACCATCGACTCGTCGGTCCAGGGCGCCGCGCTGGCCGCGCTCGGGACCGTCCCGTATTCGGGCGAAATCGTCGCGCTCCAGGCGTCGACGGGCCACGTGCTGGCGGTGGCCCAGCACCAGGGGTCCGGATCGCTGCCCGCCAACGGTGCGCTCGATGCGAAGCTGACCCCGGGCACAGCGTTCACCATCGTGTCGGCCGCGGCCCTGCTCGGCACCAAGGTGACGACGGTATCCACCCCCATCTCCTGCGAGAACTCGTTGGCCGTCGGCGGGCAGACGTTCACCAGCGACGGGACCGGAGCGCAGCAGCCGTTCAGGGAGGACTTCGCGCAGGATTGCGGTACGGCCTTCGCCGGACTATCCGAGCGGCTCTCCTTCGCCAAGCTGGCGCAGGTTGCGAAGGAATTCGGGATCGGGTCCGACTGGTCGGGGCTGCCGGTGCCCGCCTTCTCCGGGTCGCTCGCGCCTTCCGCGAACGACGCCGTGCTGGCCGCCGACATGATCGGCCAGGGGAACGTCCAGGTGAGCCTGCTGTCGATGGCCGTGGTCGCCGCGGTCGTGGACCACGGTAGCTGGCGCGCGCCGGAGGTGCTCGCCGACCCCGACGATCCGGTCGGGAACGTCGGCCCCGCGCTGGACCCCGACGAGCTGTCCGCGCTGCGCAGCCTCATGCGCAGTGCCGTCCGCTCGGGGGCCGCCCACGCCGCCGGGCTGCGCGGGCCGCAGGTGTACGGGCAGGTTGGCCTGGTTCATACCCGATCGGGCTGGATGAGCTGGTTCGTCGGCTTCCGTGGTGACGTAGCGTTCGCCGTGATGGAGTCCGGTCGCACGCCGCGGCTGTCCGCGGCGGCGCTGGCCAGCGCGTTCTTGTCGGCGATCGGCTGAGCGCCTGCCGGGAGAGCAATCCTTCGTTACTCTGTGTTATGAACGTGTGACTCAATAGAGTTCACGCTGAGCAACCATCCGCCGTCCGGCAGGCGTCTTTACCGGTGACTGGAGTTCGCTTGGGGGTTGCGACCCAGTCGGCCTCAAGAAGGTCCGGGTCTCATCTCGGGGGAGACTCGGACACTGGACCGGCTCCGACCCTGCCGGTCGGCCCCTGCGGGTGCGTTTCGGCCACCGCCAGCGCCCGCAGGGGCCTTTTATCATGCTCACGCCCGGGCCCGCGGTGTCCCGGCCCGCGGTTCCCCCCGCCCGCGGCGCGCCTCCGGGAATCTAGGTTGGCGCGCGCGGGTTGTACATGTACGGTTCGGATACGGCCGGGTTGCCAAGCCGCATCCGCCGCACAACTCAATAGGGGGTGAACGGTTTCGACTTCGGTAGTTGAACCAGGGGAAGCGGGCCGAGGGTTGCGGTTGTGACCTCGTAAATCCTGCGGCCGTAAACGATAAGTGCCAACTCAACGCGCACTAGCCTCGCCCTCGCCGCGTAAGGCGAGTTAAGAGGTTGTCAGCCCGGGGACGCCTTCGACCCGGTGCCTGGCATCAGCTAGGAGGATCCACCGCCTGACCCGGTCGCGGGGCCAGGTGGGACATCAAACAGCGACTGAGCCTGTCGGCGTCTAGCTTGCGTGATCGCCGGGGCTGAGAAAAGCAGAGCAAGCTGCGCCCGGAGAAGCCCTGGTGAGGTACTGAAGGACCCGGGTTCGATTCCCGGCACCTCCAAGAGTGCTCAAGGAGGATCTTGAGCATTGTTGGAGGTGTCCGTCATCCCTGCATAACGAGCAAGTATTTCGCGTGCCCACGCGAGGGCGTCGGTTACCCTGATGCCAGTTGGCTGCGGGCGTGTCCAGAGTTCAAGGTTCTCTGGCCGGTTGCTGGTCCTGCGGCTGCGGGTGCCCATCGCGGTCGTCCCCCCGAGTCTGCTGACGGCGGAAGCCGGGCAGCAGGCGCGCGAGGATGAGGGCGCCCGCGATGCAGGCCAGGCCCCCGGAGACCACGGACACCGTGTCGCCGAACCGCCAGCGCCGGGAACAGGGCCCGCGGCAGGCCGAACACCATCGCGTTGATGTCAAGCAGGTAGGCCCCCTGGATGGCCTGGCGCCCGCGTAGGAAGCCGAGGCCCTCGACGATCGAGCGCAGGCCGGGCCGGCGATCAGCGGAACGAGCTGGGCCAGCGAGACCAGCCCGACGTCGAGGGACGACCGGGTCAGCTGGTACACCTGGTACGGCACCGCGACCGTGGTGAGCTGGCTGCCGAGCACGAAGATGAGCTCGCCCAGCACCAGGCAGCGCAGATCGCGTGATCTCCGTAGCGGGGTCAGGTCGATGAACAGGCGCCGTCGCCTGCCGTCCCGCGGCCCGGCGCGCTCGCCCACTCCCGTTCCTCCCCGCCTGCGCGGCGCAACGATTGACGTGCGCCAGGAGCAGCCCCGCGGCGGCAGCGACCATGCCGGATCATTACCATTCTGCTTCCGGACACGAGATAATAGGGCGACAGATAGAGACGTTTGTGGCTGGCCGGTTCCGCCTCCGTGGGCGAAGTGCGCGGAGTCCGCAGGAAGGGGATGGGAAAATGGCGGCGATGAAGCCGCGGACAGGTGACGGTCCGCTGGAGGTCACCAAGGAGGGGCGCGGCATTGTTATGCGCGTTCCGCTTGAAGGCGGAGGCCGGCTTGTTGTTGAGCTCACGGCGGACGAGGCGGCTAAGCTTGGTGACGCCTTGAAGTCCGTGGTGGGTTGACCAGGATCCCGCCGTCCCCTCAGTCGCCCTTCTCGCCCCTCTTGACCGCGGCCAGCAGGCCGTCGCCCAGTGGCAGCAGCACGGGAACGAGCCGATCGTCGTCCCGCACCTGCCGGGCTACGTCGGGTGCCGAAGCGTCGGCCGGATCCCCCGCCGTCAGGACATTGTTGAACGCGACCACGCCGCCGGGCCGTAGCAGCCGCAGCGCGGCCATCAGGTAATCGGGGTAGTCCCGGGCATCGGCGTCGCAGAAGACCATGTCGTAGGCGCCGTCGGACAGCCGGGGCAAGACGTCGAGCGCGCGGCCCAAGATGAGCCGGCCCTGGCTCTGCGCGAACCCGGCCTGGGTAAACGCCTTGCGCGCCATCCGGTGGTACTCCGGCTCGGTATCGACACTGGTCAGCGTGCCGCCCGGGCGCATGCCGCGGAGCAGCCAGATGCCCGAGGTGCCGCAGCCGGTGCCGATCTCGACGACGGTCCTGGCCCCTACCGAGCAGGCCAGGAAGCGCAGCGTGGCGCCCACGACCGGCGGGACCGGCTCGGTGCCGCCCAGGTCGGCCGCGTTCGCGCGGGCGGCCTGGAGCGGCTCGTCTTCGCCCAGGTAATCGGCGGCGTACGCAGGTACCCCCACCCGCAGCAGCCTAGCGCCAGATCCGCAGGTCCGGGGAACTCTGCCGCGACCCGGCCCGTTATCTAGGCGATACCGGCCCGGGCGCAGGCCCGCCGGCCCCGATTGGCGTTAGGGGAGAATCCAGGGCACGATGGTGAGAGCCGTGGCACTTCGCTACCCGGAGGGCGGATGGTTGGAGGAGGCCCGCCAGCAGCACTCCCTGCCGACCCCCGCTCACCCTGAGTGGAACCTCCCGACGTGGGAGGATATCGTCCGCACGCATTCGGCTCGGGTGTACCGGCTCGCCTACCGCCTGACCGGCAATCCGCACGATGCGGAAGACCTGACGCAGGAGGTCTTCGTCCGGGTCTTCAGGTCGTTGTCCAGCTATACCCCGGGCACCTTCGAAGGCTGGCTGCACCGGATCACCACGAACCTGTTCCTCGACTCCGCCCGCCGCAAGCAGCGGATCCGGTTCGAGGGACTCGCGGACGACATGGCCCACCGCCTGCCCGGGTCCGAGCCGACCCCCGCCCAGGCCTTCGATGACGCTCACCTGGACGGTGACGTCCAGGCCGCGCTGAAGGCCCTCCCGCCCGAATACCGGGCCGCCGTCGTGCTCTGCGATATCGAGGGCTTTTCCTACGAGGAGATCGCCGCCACCCTAGGGGTCAAGCTGGGCACGGTGCGCAGCCGCATCCACCGCGGCCGGGCGCAGCTGCGCGCCGCGCTCGAACACCGCAGGCCGACCCTGCCCGCCGCGGAGCACGCTCGGACCCGCTCGTGGAGCCAGCCGCTGCGGTACCAGGGCCTGGCCCGGCTGAAGCGGTCGGGTGACTCATGAGCCATCTCGGTGACCGGCTGTCCGCCCTGGTCGACGGTGAGCTCACCGGGGCAGAACGCGACCGCGCGTCCGCCCACCTGGCCGGCTGCGCGCAGTGCCGCGCCGAGGCCGCGCAACTGCGCGTGCTGAAGCAGAAGCTGCGCTCGCTGGTGGAGGGAGCGCCGGCCGAAGCGGCCATGACCCGCCGCCTGATCTCCATGACGGGGCCGGGCGGCCCGCTGCCGCCGCGGCGCCGGATACTGCGCGTCGTGCCCGGCGGGCGGCCGGAACCGGGACGGGGGTTCCCCGCCTCCACCCGGCCCGGTACCCTCCGGCCGCGGCCCGCCCGTCGCCGCTACCTGTTCCTCGGGACCGTGTCGCTGGTCGTCGGCCTCGGCACCGCCGCGTTCACGGCCGGGGGCGGAGGGCAAGCGGCCCCCGGGCCGAAGATCACCCCGCCGGTGGAGCTGTACAGCGTCCAGCACGCCATCATCACCGGCGAGGTGCCGTTCAGCGGGCCGTCGTCCAGGGCCGCGTCCCACGCGTTCGCGCCGGGCTACGGCGCCCCGCCACCGTGAGGTTCACGCTGAGCCGCGCCACGAGCCGCCGCCCACGGGCCAGGCCGCCCTGGCTGCTGGCGGTCGTCGCGGTGACCGTGCCCGGGTGCCTGCTCACCGCGTGCAGCGCCCCATCCGGTTCGCCCCAGGACCGGACGCCAGCCGCCAGCCGCCCGCCCGCCGCCGCGGGCCGGCCGGCCGCGCGGCACAGCAGCGCCCTGGCCATCGGCCTGCTGTCGGCCGCCGCCCGCGCGGCCATCGCCACGTCGTACCAGGGCCAGGAGCTCGTGTCGCGCTGGGGCAACAGCGGCGAGACCGTCCTGACCTCGGATATCTGGCACGTCAGCGGCGGCCAGACGGTCACCCAGACCGTGGCCGCCGGGAGGTACTCGAGCGGGCCCTACCTGTCCTCCGACACCGACGGGCAGGCGCCCGAAGGCGTGCTCGGCGTGACGATGCCGCTCGTGCGCCTGCTGGAAACGCACTACACCGTCGCCTACGCGGGTCCGGGGACCGTGGTCGGTGACAGCAACCGGCCGGCGCAGGTCGTCGAGGCCTGGCGCGACGACGGCACCCTGGCCGCCAGGTTCTGGCTGGACGACGCCACCAGGTTGCCCCTCGAGCGAGAGGTCTTCGACCCGGCCGCGCACCTGATCAGCGAGGACGTGTTCTTCAACGTCCGGTTCGGGAACCGGGCCCCCGTTGGCCCGCCGGCCGGCGGGGCGGCCGATCCGCAGGGCCCGTGGACGGATCCGCTCTCGCCCGGGCAACTCCTCGACCTGCGCGCCCACGGATGGCTCGTCCCGGCGGGCCTGCCGGGCGGCCTGTCTCTGTTCGCCGGCGCGCAGACGCAGACCGGCAACGGAACCGCGCTCGGCCTCGGCTACTCGGACGGCCTGTCCGTGGTCTCGGTGTTCGAGCAGCGCGGCAACCTGGCCGCCGGGCTGTCCGGCTGGCAGAAGACCACCGTGGACGGGCACGTCATCTACGCGGCGGTGCCGGATCAGCGGTCCCTGACCTGGTCCAGCCGCGGCATGGTGTACACCGTGATGGCGGACGCGCCGGCGCAGACCGTGAACGCTGCCGTCGGTGCGCTGCCGCACGACTCGCCGCCCGGCTTCTGGAAGCGCCTCTCGCGTGGCTTCGCGCGGCTAGCGTCCTGGGTGAACCCGTTCCGCTAGCAGGTTAGAGTGGACGCATAAGTGCCTGACCCGGATGCGTGACGGAGCTGAGCGTGTTCGACCTGTCCATCAGCAAGCTGCTGGTTCTGGCGGTGATCGCGCTTGTCGTCTTCGGCCCCAAGGAGCTACCCAAGGTCGCGGGCCAGGTCGGGCGGGCGCTGCGCGACCTGCGCAGGATCGCCGAGGGCGCCAAGAACGACCTGCGGGAAGGGCTCGGACCAGAGTTCGCCGACTTCGAGATCGAGGACCTGAACCCCAAGCGGTTCGTCCAGAAGCACCTGTTCGACGAGTTCAACGGGGACTCACGGGCCGGTACCAGCGCGGCGGCGCAGTCCGCCCGGCCGGGCCGGACGAGCACGACCCTGCTCGCCCCGGGCGAGCGCGCCCCCTACGATCCCGACGCCACCTGAACCCAGGCGCCTACCGCGGGGTTGTCGGCGTGAGGCCGAGCTGACGCCCGGCCAGCCCGCGCCCGCGGCCCGCTAGGTCGTCCGCGATCTTCGTCAGCGCCAGCGCGGCGGGGGAGTCGGGGTCGCCGAGCACGAGCGGCATTCCCCGGTCACTCCCTTCGCGCAGCCGGACGTCGATCGGCACCTGCCCGAGCAGCGGCACCTGCGTTCCGCTGAGCCTGCTCAGCGCGGCCGCCACCGTAGCCCCGCCGCCGGAGCCGAACAGGTCGGTCTGCTCCCCGCAGTGCGGGCAGACCAGGTAGGCCATGTTCTCGATGACCCCGATGATCCGCTGGTGCGTCTGCGTGGCTATCGCCCCGGCGCGTTCGGCTACCTCGGCCGCGGCGAGCTGAGGCGTGGTCACGATCAGGAGCTCGGCGGACGGGAGGAGCTGGGCGACGGAGATGGCGACGTCGCCGGTGCCCGGGGGCAGATCGAGCAGCAGCACGTCCAGGTCGCCCCAGTACACGTCGGCCAGGAACTGCTGCAGGGCCCGGTGCAGCATCGGCCCGCGCCACACCACCGGCTTGTTGCCGTCGGTGAACATGCCGATCGAGATGACCTTCACGTCGTGCGCCGACGGCGGCATGATCATCTTCTCGACCGGGGTGGGCCGCCCGGTCACGCCCAGCATCCGCGGTACCGAGTGCCCGTAGATGTCCGCGTCGATCACGCCGACCTTCTGGCCGGAGGCGGCCAGCGCGGCGGCCAGGTTCACGGTGACCGACGACTTGCCTACCCCGCCCTTGCCGCTGGCCACCGCGTAGACGCGGGTCAGCGAGGACGGCTGGGCGAACGGGATCTGCGGCTCGGGGCGCCCGCCGCGCAGCTGCGTCTGCAGCGCCCGGCGCTGCTCGTCGCTCATCACGTCCAGGTCCACGCGGACCGAGGCCACCCCGGGAAGCTTGCCGACCGCCGCGGTGACCTCGCGGGTGATGGTGTCCCG
>Ga0187806_1000153_pt1 | contig 15776 bp, 16 predicted proteins | sample NC_wetland_sal_i_7_FD_132470 | JGI IMG/M metagenome (GOLD analysis project Ga0187806, IMG submission 132470) | Wetland sediment microbial communities from Neuse River Estuary, North Carolina, USA - ASW_1 | ecosystem: Environmental > Aquatic > Freshwater > Wetlands > Sediment | place: USA: North... | reverse complement strand
CTCATCATCGCGGCGGTCGCGCTCGGGATCATCGGAGCGGTGGTCAAGGGGCTGCTGTACCTGCTGATCATCGGCGTGGTGGTGTTCCTTGGCGCCTTCGTCATCCTCGGCGCCCGGCTGCGGGTGCGGCGCCGTCCGGCCCGCTGACGGCGGCAGCCAGGTCTTACACACTCATTCCGAACGTACGCGGGGTGACTCCCGCCGGCCGCCCCTAGCGGGGCGGCCATGACCCGGTCTCAGGGCGACCGGTCTCAGGGCGACGCGGATGGCGTCGTGGCGGCCGGCGTGGTCGGCGCGGTGCTGGCCGGCGCGCTCGCCGACGATGACGCGCCTCCGGTGGACGGGCTCGCCGTCGTGGTGGCGGTCGCCGACGCCGTCGCGGTCGCCGACGCCGTCGCGGTGGCGGACGTCGTGGCGGTCGCGGACGCCGATGCCGACGCGGTGGTCGTCTGGGTCGGCTGCGTGGTCGGCGACGCGGTCGGCGACGCGGTCGGCGACGTGCCGGTGGGCTGACCGGTGGCGGCGGTCCGTGACGCGGTGGCCGACGACGTCGCCTGGTGGCTGGCGGCCGCGGATGCCGCCTTGCCTCCGGCGGACGTGAGGGACGAGGTGTGTGCCGCCGGCTGGGCCGGCGGTGTGGTCGTGTGTCCGCCGGACGCGCTGAGGGCGAACGCGGTCGCCCCGGCGACCACCACGAGGCCGCCGATGACCGAGCCAAGCAGCAGCGGCCGCGACCGGCGGCGCGGCGGCGGCGACCCGCCGGGCCTGGTGTCGCCGGAAACGAACACTTGCCCGGGAAGCAGCGTCGGCGGCGGGGTCACCCCGCCGGGCGGCAGCGAGCTGCCCGCGGACGCCGCCCAGGGCTCGGTGTCACAGCCCGACATCGGCGTGGCCACGCGATCCTGCGCGGTCTGCGTAACCGAAACGCCGGGCTCCACCGTCGTGGGGGCTACGGTCGTGGGGGGCACGGCGCTGGCGGCGAACATGCGGATGATCGAATCGGGCAGCCAGTTGTCCGTCGAGTGCAGGGCGCCCACCTCGGCGATCACGCCGGCGGCGATCGGGCGCTGCGCCGGGTCCTTGCGCAGGCAGCGTTCGACCAGCGGCCGCACCGTCGCCGGCACCCGGTCGAGGTCGGGCGTCTCGTGGACCACCCGGTACAGCAGCGTCGCCGTCGTGCCGCTGCCGAACGGCCCCTCGCCGGTCGCGGCGAACGCGAGCACCGCCCCCAGGCTGAAGATGTCGCTCGGCGGCCCGACCTCGGCGCCGATGGCCTGCTCGGGAGACATGAATCCCGGCGAGCCGACCACCAGGCCGGTCTGGGTCAGCGCCGACGACTCCGCGGCCCGGGAGATCCCGAAGTCGATGACCCGCGGACCATCCTCGGCCAGCAGCACGTTCGACGGCTTGAGGTCCCGGTGCACCACGCCCGCGACGTGGATCGCGTTGAGGCTTTCCGCCAGGCCGGCCGCCAGCCCAAGCAGCGACGCCGCCGGCAGCGGCCCGTGGCTCGCTACCGCCTCCGCCAGCGAAAGCCCCGGAACATACGCCGTGGCCAGCCACGCCACCGGGCCGTCGACGTCCGCGTCCACCACCATCGCGGTGAACAGTCCGCTCACCCGCCGCGCCGCGGCCACCTCCCGGGCGAATCGCTCCCGGAATTGCGGATCGGAAGCGAGTTCGGCGCGAATGGCCTTCACCGCGACCGGCCGGCCGCCCGGGGAGACGCCCAGGAACACCTGCCCCATGCCGCCCTGTCCCAGCCGTCCCACCAGACGGTACGGGCCGATCATTCCCGGATCCCCAGGCTGCAATTCCTTGACCACGCTGATCCCCACCCTGCGTCACGCGGACGCTCCCACCGAGCGAGCCATTACCTCAACGATAAATTCTCGCCGCGGGAATTAACATGCCCCGCATTCAATGATCGCGTAAATTCCGCATCGTATAAGTGCACGAATTCTTCGTGATCATGAAAGCGCTGCCCGCCGGACCCGGGCGGTACGATGCCGAGCATGGCGGACACCGAAAACCTGCAGATCCGGCTCGCATCCCGGCCCTTCGGTCCGTGCGGCGCGGAACACTTCACGATCGCGAAAGCGCCGGTCCCCGAACCGGCCGACGGACAGGTGCTCATCCGCACCCGGTACCTGTCGCTGGACCCGTACATGCGCGGGCGGATGAGCGACGCCCCCTCGTACGCCCCGCCGGTGGAGGTGGGCGGCGTGATGGTCGGCGGCACCGTCGGCGACGTGGTCGCCTCCCGCGACCCCAGCCTGTCCCCCGGCGACACCGTGCTCGCCTACACGGGCTGGCAGGAGTACGGCGTGCAGCGGGCGACGACGGTCCGCAAGCTCGATCCGGACGTCGCGCCGGTCACGACCGCGCTCGGCGTGCTGGGCATGCCGGGCCTCACCGCGTACGCCGGGCTGACCCAGATCGGCCGCCCGCGGGCCGGCGAGACCGTGGTGGTCGCCGCCGCGAGCGGGCCCGTCGGGGCGACGGTCGGGCAGCTGGCGAAGATCCTCGGAGCCCGCGCGGTGGGGATCGCCGGCGGGCCCGGGAAGGTGGCCTACCTGCGAACCATCGGCTTCGACGCGGCGGTGGACCATCGCGCGCCGTCCTTCGCCGCCGACCTGGCCGCCGCCGTGCCGGACGGGATCGACGTGTACTTCGAGAACGTCGGCGGCCCGGTGTGGGACGCGGTCTTCCCGCTGCTCAACGACTTCGCGCGCATCCCGGTCTGCGGGCTCGTGGCGATGTACCAGGCCACCTCGGCGCCGGCCGGGCCGGACCGGACGCCGGCCCTGCTGTCGGCGATCTTGCGGAAGCGGCTGACCATGCAGGGGTTCATCGTGTCCGACTTCGGCGCGGACCTGCAGGCCGAATTCCTTCAGCGGGCGACCGGCTGGGTGCGGGACGGGTCGCTGCGCTACAAGGAGGACATCGTGGACGGGCTCGCGAACGCGCCGGAGGCGTTCATGGGGCTGCTGGCCGGCAGGAACTTCGGCAAGCTCCTGGTGCGAGTCAGCTGAGGGACCGGGCGAAGTAACGCGTACGTTCGGAAAATAATCACCGTGCTAGCCGTACCTGAAGGCGGGTGACCTCACGATCGACCCGGCGGGGACACCGCGAGCAGCATCGAAGCATGAGAACTCCCGCGAGCGGCGACGGAGCCGCCAAGATCAGCGACAATCACACTATGGCCGGGCTGACCAGCTCACCGCTGCGGCGCGCCGTGACGGCGCCGTTCACCCGGCGCGCCTGGGCGGACCTGGCATACGCCGTCGTCAGCTTCCCGCTGGCCATGGCCGCCTTCGCGTTCAGCCTGGTCATGCTCGAGAACGGCATCTTCTGGGCCGTGTCCGCGCCCGCAGTCAGGAAGCTCGGCGCCGCCAACCGTTACCTCGCCCGGAGGCTGCTCGGCGAGGACATCCCGGCGCCGCCGCCGCTGCGGCCGTACGCGTGGGTGCGCGTGCAGACGCCGGACGCGGGCCGGCTGGCCGCCCTAGCCGAGGCGGAGGGGGGCCGGGTCAAGCAGCACGGCGACAAGGTCAAGATCGCCAAGCTCCCCGCGACCCGGATCGCCGAGCTGGCCGCCGACGAGCACATCGTCGTCCACGCGCTGCGGCCGCAAGGCACGATCGGCTGGTACAACGGGGCGATCCGCGACCGGTACGCCTGGCTGGCCCGCCTCTACTTCGGGATGAAGGCGATTACCGCCTCCCTCCACCTGCTCGTCGCCGTGGGCTTCCCGCTCGCCGGGCTGTTCTACCTGACGTACCCGCTGTGGCAGGAATTCGCCGGGGCCGGCCCGGGGCTGGGCAGCGGGCACCCGGTGGAGCTGGCCGCCTCGTTCCTGTTCGTGCCGGTCGGAGCGGCGCTGCTGCTCGCGACCCCGTGGCTGTCGCGCGCGGTCAGCGAGCTTGACGTGATGTTCATCCGCGGCTTCCTCGGCCCGGGCAACGACCCCGCCGCGCTCGCCGAACGGGTCCGCGACCTGGAGAAGGCAAGGGCGCACGCCGTGGACGACTCGGCGGCACGGCTGCGCAGCATCGAGCGCGACCTGCACGACGGTGCGCAGGCCCAGCTCGTGGCGCTGGCCATGAAGCTCGGACTGGCCAAGGAGAAGCTGGAACTCACCGCGCCGCCCGACCTCACCCGGGTCGCCCAGCTCGTCGACGACGCCCACCGCAACGCCATCGAGGCGATCTCCGAGCTGCGCACCCTCGCCCGGGGCATCCACCCGTCGGTGCTCGACAACGGCCTCACCGACGCGCTGACCACTCTCGCCGCGCGCAGCGCCGTCCCGGTCGAGCTGATCGCCGACATCCCGGAGCGCCCGTCGGCCGCGATCGAGACCATCGCCTACTTCTCCGCGGCCGAACTGCTCGCCAACGTCGCCAAGCACAGCGGCGCGCGGCACGCTACGCTCGAGGCCGTGCACGTCCCCGGCCTGCTCCGGATCCGGGTCACCGACGACGGCCGCGGCGGCGCGTCCCCCGCGCCCGGCGGCGGCCTGCGCGGGCTCGCCGAGCGCGTCCGCACCGTCGACGGTCGGCTGGACATCGACAGCCCGCCCGGCGGGCCCACGGTGGTGACCGTGGAACTGCCCTCGCACGCCTGAGGGACCGGGTCCGATGCTGCGTATCGTCATCGCCGAGGACGCCGCCGTCATCCGGGCGGGACTGGCCGAGGTCCTCGCCGACCGCGGGCACGAGGTCGTCGCCGCGGTCGGCGACGCCGAGGCGCTGAAGGCCGCGGTCGCCGAGCACAAGCCGGACGTCGCGATCATCGACGTGCGGATGCCGCCCGACCACACCGACGAGGGGCTGCGCGCCGCGATCGCGATCCGCCGCGAGCGTCCCGCCACGAGCATCCTGGTGTTCTCCCAGTACGTGGAGACCCGCTACGCCGCCGACCTGCTGCGCATGCGCCCGGGCCCGGGCGCGGGCGGGGTCGGCTACCTGCTCAAGGACCGGGTCGCCAACGTCCGCGAGTTCACCGACGCGATCGCCCGCGTCGCGGCCGGCGGCACCGCGCTCGACCCCGAGGTCGTCACCGGCATGCTGAACGCCGCCCGGCACGCGAGCACCCTGGCCACGCTTACCGGGCGGGAGCGCGACGTGCTCGCCCTCATGGCCGAAGGCCGCTCCAACACCGCCATCGCCGAGCGGCTCGTGGTGTCAGAGCGCGCCGTCGAAAAGCACATCAGCAACATCTTCAGCAAGCTGGGGCTGCCGCCGTCCGATTCGGACCACCGGCGGGTCCTGGCCGTGCTCGCTTACCTCGGCTCCTGACCGCGTTCCTGGCGAGGTCCCGTCAGCAAACCGGATCATTCCAGGTGTCCCGGCCGGGGAGCAGCCGGTCCGCCTCGGTGGGACCCCAGCTGCTCCTGGCGTAGGGGTGCACCGGGACCGCGTCGCCGAGCACCGGGTCGACGACCCGCCAGGCCGCTTCCACGGTTTCCTGCAGGGCGAACAGCCAGTGGTCGCCGGTCAGGGCCGCCCCGATGAGCCGGTCGTAGGGGCGCATGTCGGAGCCGGGCCGGGCCGCGAACGCGAGATCCTGGGCCTCCGGCTCATAGCCGACGCCTGGCTTCTTCCCGTGCAGGGTGAGGGAGACCTGGGTCTCCGGCCAGAGCCGGAACCTCAGCACGTCCCCCGGCGCGCAGGGCTCGATGCCGAACACGTCGTGCGGCGGCGGCTTGAAGGTGATCGTGATCTCGGTGGCCGTGACCGGCAGGCACTTGCCCGCGCGCATCAGGATCGGCACCCCCGCCCAGCGCCAGGTGTCGGCGGCGAGCCGGACCGCGGCGTAGGTCTCGACGGTCGAGGTGGGCTCGACGCCATCCACCTGGCGGTAGCCGTCGTACTGGCCGCGCACCACGTCCGCGGCGGTCAGCGGGCGCAGCGACGAGACCAGCTGCGCCTTGGCCTCGCGCCAGGCTCCCAGGCCGGTGCCGCCCGGCGGTTCGGCCAGCACCGTCGCCAGCACCTGGAGCATGTGGTTCTGCACGACGTCCCTGATGGCGCCGGTCCGGTCGTAGAACCGGCCGCGGTCGGAGACGTCAAACGCCTCCGCCATCGTGATCTGGATGCTTTCCACATAGTTCCGGTTGAGGAGCGGCTCGACCACCGAGTTGGCGAACCGGGCGAACAGGACGTTCACCACCGGATCGAGTCCCACCCAGTGGTCGACCCGGTAGATCGAGTCCTCGGGAAAGGACGCGTGCATGGTCTCGTTGAGCCGCTGGGCGCTGGTGAGGTCCGCGCCGAACGGCTTTTCCACCATGATCCGGGCCCCCGCGGCCCGGGACGCGGCGGCGATGCCGTTGGCGATCCGGCCGAACAGGGCGGGCGGCACCTCCAGGTAGTACAGCACCCGCTGGCCGGCGCCGATCTCGTCGGACATGGCCTTGTAGGTCGCGTCGTCGTCGAGGTCCCCGTCCACGTAGCGAAGCAGGCTCAGCATCCGGTTAGCCGCCGGGGCGGCCGGGTCCATCCCGTTGAGCTTCAGCGATGCGATCGCGTACTCGCGGAACTGGGCGAGTCCCCAGCCCATCTTCGCCACGCCGATCACCGGGACGTCGAGCACGCCCCGCCCGACCAGCCCGACCAGCGCCGGGAATGTCTCCAGCTTGGCCAGATCCCCGGTAGCCCCGAAGATGACCAGCGCGTCAGTGCCGTCAGACATGGTGAACCCCCTGTCCTGTCGATGATCCGCGCCGGCGCCCCGGACGGGCCTCATCCGCGCCGGGTGGTGCTCAGCGCCCGGGCGCTTCGCGGGACGCGGCTGTCACCCGTGCGGGGGGAGGCAGCGGCTGCCCGGCGGCGGCGACCATGCTGGCGAGGGCATGGAGAGGAGGCACCGCGGTGAGCCTGGGCCGGCGTCAGCTGCGAGCCCTCCGCGGGATCGAACGCGATCTCGTGTGTTCCGATCCGCGCCTGGATGAGTTCTTCGGGTACTTCGGCCCTCCGCTGCGGCGCCGCGAGATGCCCCGGGCGGAACGCGTGACTCGCTGGCCATCCAGGATGTGGACCCGGCTGTGCCGCGGGCGGACCGTCACCGAGCGGGTGGCGGCCTGGTGCGCCGAGAACTGGCGCGACCCGTGACGTCCGGCGGTTCGTGATGCTGCACGTCCGCGTGGTCAGCCCGGCCGCCCTCACCCAGCAGCTCACCGACCGGCTCGCCGCTGCCCCCGGGGTCGAGAACGTCGTGGTCCGGGCCGGCGCCGCGCGCCGGCCGGCCGGGGACGCCGTCCAGTTCGATGTGCACGATGCCACCGCCAATCCGGTGTTCACCGCGCTGCGCGACCTCGGCCTCGACCGCGCCTGCGTGATCTGCGTCGAGCGGGTCGACGCCACGCTCACCCGCCAGGTCCCGGCGGTCGCCCGCCGCGGCGTGCTGCGGCGGGAGACCGCCCCGGTCTGGGAGATGGTGGTAGCGGTCATCCGGGACGGCGCGGCGTACGCGCCCAGTTTCTACCTGCTGCTGGCCATCGCCGCCCTGATCGGCGCGGTGGGCATCCTCACCAATTCGCAGATCCTCATCGTGGGCGCCATGGTGGTGGGCCCCGAGTACAACGCGATCATCGCCGTCGCGCTCGGCATCAGCAGGCGCGCCCGGGTGGAGGTGCGCGACGGCATGCTGGCGCTGTGCTGGGGATTCCTGGCCGCCGTCGCGCTGAGCTTCCTTTTCTCGCTGGCGGTCCGCGGGTCGGGCAAGACCCCGGTCCCGTTCCTGAAAGGCGAGCGCCCGGTCGCGGACCTGATCAACAGCCCCGATATCTTCTCGGTGATCGTGGCCGTGCTGGCCGGGCTGGTGGGGGTGGTGTCGCTGACCGAGGCCAGGGCCAACGCGCTCATCGGCGTGTTCATCTCCGTGACGACCATCCCGGCCGCCGCCGCGATCGGCGTGTCGCTCGCGTACTCGGACTGGAGCGACGCGCGCGGGTCGGTGTTCCAGCTCCTGCTCAACGTCGTCCTGCTCATCGCGGTCGGCGCGGCAGGACTGCGCGCGCAGCGGACCATCTGGCGCAGGCACTCCTGAGGCAGGCACTCCCGAGGCAGGCCGACTCACCCCGGGCGGATGAGGCGGGCGCTGGGCCATCACGGCATCGTCGAATGATGGTCGAATGATGCGGCAGGCCGGCCAGAGAGGAGCCGATCATGACCGAGCGGGCCGCCGCGGCACCGTCCCCGCGCGGTCCTGCCGCGGCACCAGATCAGCCGCCTGACCCGCAGGCGCTGCTCAGGTCCCGGAGCTACCTGATACTGCTCGTCCTGGCGGCGGTCATCGGGGTACCCATCTCCGCCGCGGCCTTCGGGTTTCTCGCCCTCGTCAGCAAGCTCCAGGGGTGGATCTTCACCAGCCTCCCGCACGGACTGGGCTTCCATCAGGAGCCGCTGTGGTGGCCGCTCGGGCCGCTCTTCCTTTCCGGGCTGCTGACCGCGCTCGCGATCCGTTACCTTCCCGGCACCGGAGGGCACTCGCCCGCCGACGGGTTCAAGGCCGGCAAGGGCCCGCCCACGCCGGCCGAGCTACCCGGCATCGTCCTCGCCGCCCTGGCCACCCTCAGCCTCGGCGCCGTGCTCGGCCCCGAGGCTCCGCTCATCGCCCTGGGTGGCGGACTCGGCGTCTGCGCGGTCCGCCTGGCCAAGCGCGACGCCCCGGCCAGGACCACCGCCGTCGTGGCGTCGGCGGGAAGCTTCGCCGCCATCAGCACCCTGCTCGGGTCCCCGCTTACCGGCGCGTTTCTCCTGATGGAGGCCTCCGGGCTGGGCGGCGGCATGCTGGAAATCGTGCTTCTGCCCGGGCTCGTCGCCGCCGGGATCGGTGCCCTGATCTTCACCGGCCTGGGCTCCTGGACCGGGCTCGGCACGTTCTCCCTCGCGATCGGGCACCTTCCGTCCTTCAAGGAGCCCGACGCCGCCGAATTCGGCTGGGCACTGGTGATCGGGGTGCTGGCCGCCCTCCTCGGCTGGGGCATCCGGTGGCTCGCCCTGTTCCTCCGGCCGCATGTCAGCCGCCGGGCGGTGCTGCTCACCCCGCTGGCTGGCCTAGCCGTCGCGGGGCTGGCGATCGCGTACGCCGCCGGGACCGGGAAGAGTTCCTCGGACGTGCTGTTTTCGGGGCAAAACGAGCTCGGTCCCGTGGTGACGAACGCCGCAAACTACACCGCGGCGGCGCTGCTGCTGCTCGTCGCCTGCAAGGCGCTGGCCTACAGCGTGTCGATGAGCGGCTTCCGCGGCGGTCCGGTGTTCCCGTCATTGTTCACCGGGGCGGCGGGTGGGATGCTCATGTCGCACCTGCCGGGGCTGCCGCTGGTGGCCGGCGTGGCCATGGGCATCGGCGCCATGTGCGCGGTGATGCTCCAGCTCCCGCTGACATCGGTGCTGCTGGCCACCCTGCTGCTCGGCTCTGACGGCCTCGCCGTCATGCCGCTGGCGATCGTGGCGGTCGCCGTCGGCTACATCGTGTCGGCCCGGCTCGTCGTATCCCCTCGGCCGGAAGCGCGACCGGCGGCGGACGCCGCCGCGAGCCCGGCCCCGGCCGCCCCGGCCGCCTCATCGCCGCGGCCGGCGGCCGGGCCGTGACCGCGAGGACGTGATCGTCCGGGCGGCGGGCCGTGCGGTGCGATCCGCTGAACGGCGCCGCGGGCGGCCGGCCGCCAGGTTATCCTGCGCCTGCATGTGGTACGCGGCGACGAGGCGCGCCACCAGCGTGGCCAGGTACACCTGGCCGGCCAGGGCTTCGAGGACGGCGATGGCGCGGCCGCCGTTGCCCGCCGCGGTGAAGTCCCCGTACCCGAGCGTGGTCAGCGTGGTGAAGCTGAAGTACTGGAACGTCTGGGTCGTGCCGGGCTGCCCGTCGGAAAAGAACGGTGAGTTGCCCAGGTGCTGGATGGCCGCGTAGCAGTCCGCGAACATCAGCCCGGTAACGAGGTAGGCGCTCAGCGCGCCGTAGATGCTCTGGATGGTGACCGTGGACCGGGCCAGCACGCGGCGCACGATCAGCGTCGCGGTCGTCAGCAGCAGCAGCGCCTTCCACAGGTCCGCAGCGCCGATTCCGGCCGGCGTCCCAGTCAGCTGCGCTCCGATCGCCCCAGCGGAACCGGCTATCGCTCCGGTGGCGATAACCGTCGGCCAGCGCCCGGGTAGCGGCGATGTGCGCAGCGCGAGGACCAGGACCACGGCGATCATGCCGGTCTGCACGCCATCGGCCGCCCTCCCGGCGCCGAACGCGGACAGCACGTAGGTCGCGATGAGGACCAGGAGCAGCAGCCCGTACCGGCCACCGGAATCAGCCATGTCTCCGGTGTAGTGCGGCGATGCCCAGGAAGCCTCACCTGGCTAGGGTGACAGAAGCTCATCCGCTGGGAATGAGCCGCTCGCGGGCCGCTCGCCGCGGGCCGCTGACCGGCTGCCCGCTGGCCCGCGGGTCAGGAAGAGCTGGGCACGCTGGCTTGCGACCCGTCCTGCCAGGCCGACGCGCCGGCCGAGACCGCGGACTTGGCCTGCGCCCACTTCATCTTGGCCAGTTCGCTCGGCGGCACTTCCATCTCCCTGATCCACTGGCGGGTGGCCGAGACCAGGTGGCCACCGCCGATGGCGAGGCCGACCAGGGCGATCAAGGTTCCGGCACCGACCATGACGGCGCCGGTGATCAGCGGGGCAGCCTGAAACTGCGGACTGTTCTGTTTGCCGCTCATGACACCATCCTTATTCCTCGTCCCGCGGCGATCCCGCCGCGCGACCATCACTGTGACAGCCGCATAGCGCTCTCAATCACCCTCGCCGGGTGACCGGCGCTCCCTCTCCCCGGTACGGCATGCTCAGGACTTCATTCCCGGCGGAGGATGCGCCAACCTGCGAGCCGCTGGCTTCCGCGTCAGCCACTGAACCCGGCGGACCCGCCGTCCCGGGGCCGGAAGGTCGAGTACCGCTCGGCCTCCCGCTGCGCGGCCGCGGCCTCGGCCTCGGCTTCCCGCACCGCGGCCTCCGCATCCGCCACCGCCCGCTCGGGACGAGGGCCCGGAACCGCCGCCGGGGCCGACGCGGCCAGGTCGATGTCCCGCGCCACCAGCGTCTCGTCCGCCCTGAGCTGTTTCCTCGTCAGCCCCCTGGCGTGGCTGATGGCCCGCTCGACGCGGTCGCCGAGGTCGCTGGCGGCCACGACCACAAGCCCGCTATGCCCGTCGTCGAGCAGTTCGCCCAGGTCCTTCAGGTCCGCGCGCCGCAGCCCCGCGGTCACGTGCCCGGCCATGGCGCCGAGGCCTGCGCCGCCTGCCCCGCCTATCAGCAGCCCGGCGCCGAGCCCTACCGCCGGGAACAGCGCGACCAGCGCGCCGCCGGCCAGCCCGATGCCCAGCCCGCGCCACGCACCGCGACGCGTGGGCTGTTCGTGCTTCGCGACGATGCGCACCTTCCCGTCGTCGTCCCTGGTGACCACGGCCGCGTCGTACGTGTCGATCAGCCCGGACGCCTGGTAAAGCTCGCCCACGGCGTGGTAGTCGGCCTCGGCCGCGCCCAGGCTGTCGTAGCTGGCGGCGAACACGATGAAGGTATCCATCGCCATGGCGCACCTCCGGTCCTGCCGGCGACGATCACGCCGCCCATCCAACCAGGCGGAACGCCAGCGGCGATTCATCCGCCGCGGGTGACTTGGCGGCTGAGGGCCCTGGTCACACCTGGGCGGCCCGGCCGGCCCAGTAGGGTGCCCGGAGCTGGCGCTTGAGGACCTTGCCCGATCCGGTACGCGGCAGTTCGGCGGCGAAGTCCACCGATCGCGGCACTTTGTAACCGGCCAGGTGCTCGCGCGCGAACGCCGTGACCTCCGCGGCGGTCAGCGACAGTCCGGCCGGCGAGCGCACGACCGTGGCGTGCACGACCTCGCCCCACTGCTCCGACGGGATCCCGAACACCGCGACGTCGTAGATCCCGGGATGCTGGTCGAGGACCGCCTCGATCTCGGCGGGGTAGACGTTCATGCCGCCGGAGATGATCATGTCGGTCTTCCTGTCGCAGATGTACAGGTAGCCCTCGTCGTCCCAGTACGCGATGTCGCCGACCGTATGGAAGTCGCCGCGGCTGTTCGCCGCGTAGCTCGCGTCGTTCTTGTAATAGGCGTCGAACGTGCCCTTGGACCGGACGAAGACCTCGCCGGCGTGCTCAGGCCCCGTGCCGGTTACCTCGTTGCCGTCGGCGCCGACCAGCGTGATCTCGATTCCGGGAGCGGGCTTGCCGCAGGACCCGGGTTTGCGCATCTGGTCTTCTGGCAGCAGAACCGTATCGACGCCGAGCTCGGTCGAGCCGTAGATCTCGAACAGCGACCCCGGCGGGAAGTCCGCGACGTACCGCTTCTTGAGCGCGTAGCTCCACGGCGCCGCGTTGGCGATCATGACGCGCATCGACGACCGGTCGTAGCGGTCCTTGACCTCCGGCGGCAGCGCACAGATCGTCCGCATCACCGGGGGCGCGGCGAACGTCGAGGTCACCGTGTACCTGTCCACCAGCCGCAGCCAGTCCTCGGCGTCGAACTTGCGCTGCACGATCATCGTCTGGCCGTAGAGCAGCGCCGCGCCGAGGAACGCGCTGGGGCCGCTGTGGTACAGCGGGCCGGAGGTGATGTAGACGTCGCCGGGCCGGTGGCCGAACAGGTTCAGCAGGGCGCCGAGAAGTTCCGGGTCCGGGCCGCCGGACCGGACGGCGCCCTTCGGCTTGCCGGTGGTGCCGGAGGTGTAGATCATCGTCCCGCCTGCCCCCGCCGCGTCCCCGACGTCGGGCGCCCCGGACGGCGCGGCCGCGACGTCCGCGTCACTCAGCATCCCGGCCGGGGCGGGGCCGCCGACCGCGATGACGTCGCGCATTTTCTCCAGCTCGCCGCGACCACGGAGCGCGGCGAACATCGGCGCCTGCTCGTGGTCGACGTAGGCGACCTCGGCGTCGCTGTTGTTGATGACGTAGCGCGCCTCCTCCGCCGTCAGCCGGTAGTTCAACGGTACGGCCACCGCGCCGATCTTCCTGGTAGCGCTCATGACCGCGACGATCTCCGGCGAGTTCGGCCCGCACCACAGCACCTTGGCCCCCGGCCCGGCGCCCAGCGAGAGCAGCAGGTTCGCCACCCTGTTTGACCGCGCGTCGAGCTCGGCGTACGTCCATGAGACGACCGTCCCGTCCGGCCTGTCGTCGATGACGGCCGGCTTGCCCGGCTGGCTTCGCGCGAGTATCGAGAGAAAGTCGTCCGGCACCAGACCATCGTGCGCTTCTGCTAGGCTCACGGCCACCCCTTTGGAGACCGAAATGACGACGCCCGTGCCCGCCCTTGAGCGCGCCTTCGACGTGGACGCACGCCTGGGGCCGCTCGAGGACCACGGCATGACACGGGCCGGGCACCGCCGCGTCGTACCGATCGCCGACGGCCGGATCACCGGCCTGTTCGACGCGGAGATCCTGCCGGGAGGGGCGGACTGGCAGGTCGTCCGCCCCGACGGCGCCGTCGAGATCGACACCCGCTACTCGGCACGGACCCCGGCCGGGGAGTACGTCCACTTCCGGACGTCCGGTGTCCGCAGCGGCCCGCCGGAGATCCTCGAGGCGCTCTTGCGCGGCGAGCCCGTGGACCCGTCCCTGTACTACTTCCGCGTCGGGGTGCGGCTGGAGACATCCGCGCCACGGCTGGCCGCCGTGGAACAGTCGATCTTCGTGGCGTCCGCCGTCAGGGAAGCCGACCGCGTGTACTACACCGCCTACCGGGTCACCTGAGCGACTTGATAGTCGTGGTGACCGCGATACCCGCAGTGGCCCGCCGACCATCCTGTCGATCGCGCAATCGAAGGTCAGACGGGCACCGCCACGTCCGGAATGCCTCTTCTGCACCGTCAAGTCGTGCGAGCCCGGCCCTTCATGGGCTGCTTTCGGTTAGTGCTGAAGATCAGGCCGCTGTGAGCGGCCTGATCTTCAGCACTAATTGGATCTTGGTGACGCTGGGGACCGTGGGAATTGCGGGGTAACGCCGCCATCCGTTTAAAGGTCGTGGGTCGCTTCAATCGTGAGGCGGCTCACTGAGGAGTTGGTACGTCCCCATAGAGCGGGTCGATTCGGCAGGGCAGCATCAGGCCCAACTTAACCATACGGAGGAGGGCTTCTTGCTGTTATCAGCCAACGCGAGGTTGCTCTTCATGATTGTGGGGAGTTGGCACAGCCAACCTGCTAGCGCAGACGGGTCACCGTCCCGCCGCTTCGACCGGGCTGGACGAGTTGGCCGTCCTGTTGGGCCGGAGCGCCGGAAGCGTCCTCGGCGGCGGACGTGCTCAGCGGGACGGTTCCCGAGACGGTGGTGCCGTGCCCGGGGGTGGATGTGACGTGCAGGGTGCCGCCGAGGGCGCCGAGCCGGTCGGTCATGTTGAGGAATCCGGTGCCGTGTGCGCGGGTGGTGGTGTCGAAGCCGTTGCCGGTGTCGGTGACGCAAAGGTGGCATACAGAAACCGGAGCTGCAGCATGGTGTACGCCCGCGGGATCACGAGAAGGAGACCCGCGTAATACCGGTAGCTCACGTCCGCGGGGACGATCGCGATCATCGCCGCGATGCCAAGTCCGGCCAGCACCGCGATGGCGGACAAGACGGGTTGCATGACGGGCCTGAACCGCTGAGTGAACGTCAGGCACAGCACGGCGAGCGCCGCGGGGCAGAAGATCGCGTACCGGATCAGCCATATCCACGTCGCCAGGCCGGGAGCGGCGTAGTAGTCAAGAACCCCGAACAGGGCATACAAGGTCGCCGCCAGGATCAGGGCGAGGCGGGCGAACGGCAGCGAATGTTCGACGTGATACTCGGTGAAGCTGGGTTCGAGATCGTCCCCGAACCGGAGGCGCCGGGTCAGCGGGAAGACAGCGTTCATGCCGGCCGGCTCAGCCGTCTTGCCGTCCCCCGCGGGAGGCGGTCACTTGCGCTTGTTTCCCTCGATCTCCATCTGGTCCCCCGCAACCGGCCACGGAAATGCCCCGGGTCCTCAGGCGTTGCCACACCAACGATAAGGAAGCCGCGGGCACCCTAACATCGGGGAACGTCCCGATCCGTAAGCTCGGCCACTAGGGGGTGCGGACCAGGGTGCCTGCCAGGGTGTTAACGGGCGACCCGGGGCGGTACTTGGCGCGACCGTAGAAGGGAGAAGAACCGGCGAGGAGAAGGAGGATCGGGCGTGGATATGAAGCTCGAGGTTGTGGTGATACCGGTCTCCGACGTGGACCGGGCGGAGGACTTCTACAAGACGCTGGGGTGGCGGCTAGACGCCGACTTCGCCACCGGGCCGGACTTCCGGGTGGTGCAGTTGACCCCGCCCGGCTCAGCGTGCTCGATCATCTTCGGCACCGGGATCACCCCGGCCGTGCCCGGGTCGGCGCAGGGACTTCAGCTCGTGGTCACCGACATCGAGGCCGCCCGGGCGGAGCTGGCGGCGCACGGCACGGACGTAAGCGAGGTGTTCCACGACGACGGCGGGGTGTTCCACCACGCCGGGACCGCCCGGGCGAGTCAGCGGCCCCGCCCCGGAGCACCAGAGCTATGGCTGGTGGATCTCGTTCAGCGATCCCGACGGCAATAACGGTTCGTCCAGGAGATCACCACACGGCTCCCGGGCCGCGTGACCACTGACGGGAAGGGTTAGGGCACAGGCGCATGAACGGCTATGACTATGACGTGATCGTGGTGGGGGCGGGGTCGCCGGGTGAGCATTGTGCCGGGGAGCTGGCCGACGGGGGGCTGAAGGTGGCGGT